>LUMI01000059.1_pt1 | contig 37228 bp, 37 predicted proteins | sample 729681 | NCBI WGS metagenome assembly LUMI01 (sample SAMN03860267, study PRJNA289734) | marine metagenome | biome: seawater column; feature: ocean; material: water; isolation source: Red Sea water column Station 34 - depth 10m | place: Saudi Arabia: Red Sea | collected 2011-10-15 | depth 10 m
CCTGTTTTTCCAGTAAAAGCTAAAAATATAATGGAAAAATTTAATCTTAAAGAGGGTAGGGAGTTGGGCCAAAAACTAAAATATTTAGAAGATTTATGGGTTAATAACTCTTTTAATATTTCCGACAAAGAGATTGAAAAAACTTTTCAAGGTTAGATGTATTTTACATCAATAATTTCAAAGTTTTTTACTCCAGCAGGTGTGTTTACTTCAACAAGATCTCCTTTGTTTTTACCTATTAAACCTTTTCCAATCGGTGACTTAAAATAAAGTAATTTTTGTTTTAAATCAGCCTCATCTTTTCCCACAATTTTATAATCAATTTTTTCATTTGTATCCAAATTCTGTAAATAAACTGTTGAACCAAATATCACTTTGCCATCATTTGAAATTTTAGTTACATCAATAACGTTTGCTCTTGCAATAATGTCCTCAACCTCTTGAATACGACCTTCATTATGTGACTGCTGTTCTTTAGCAGCATGATATTCTGCATTTTCTTTTAAATCTCCATGCGATCTTGCTTCAGCTATAGCAGCTACAATTTCAGGTCTCTTCTTTTCTTTTAAAAATACTAATTCTTCTTTTAGTTTTTCTAATCCATTAATAGTTATAGGTTCTTTTTCCATTTTATTTCCACTTTGCTATTGGAGGAAGTGACATTAGTATACCTTCTACGTTACCTCCAGTTTGTAATCCAAACTTTGTCCCTCTATCATATAGTAGATTAAACTCAACATATCTACCTCTCTTTAAATATTGAATTTCTTTATCTTTGGCATTCCACTTTTTATTTGATTTTTTTAAAATAATTTCTCTAAAGATATTTTTAAAGCATAAACCTACTTCTCTCACAAATGAAAAATCTTTCTCCCAATTGTCTTTTTTATAATCAAAAAATATACCACCGATACCTCTTGATTCTTTTCTATGAGGCAAATAAAAATATTCATCGCACCACTTTTTATACTTCTTGTAATAATTTTTATTATGTTTATTGCACGAACTTTTCAATTCTGAATGAAACCATTTTTCTAATTTCTTATCCTTAAAGCAGGGCGTAACATCCATTCCTCCACCAAACCATCCATGAGATGTATAGATATATCTTGTATTAAAATGCATTGCTGGCACATGTGGATTTTTCATATGCATAACTACAGAAACACCTGAGGCCCAAAAGTTTGGATTAGTATCTGTTCCAGGTATTCTTTTCCTAAATTCTTTTGAAAATTTACCGTAAACTTCAGAAAAATTTACTCCAACTTTTTCAAAAATTTTGCCATTTTCAAAAATTCTAAACTGGCCGCCACCTTCGTTTTTATTTTTTCCTCTTTTCCAATTAGTGATTTTAAATAAATTTTTTTTACCCTCTAACTCTTCTATATCCTGGCATAAAACTTCTTGAATCGTTTTAAACCAATTTCTTGCCAGTTTTTTTTTTATTTCTTTATCCATGTTGTTTGTCTTAAATTTTCTGCGAGTGTTATAGCAACTGAAGTCGCTAAATTTAATGATCTTTTTTCCTCTATCATTGGTATCTTAATTCTATTCGTTACTCTTTTATGAACAGTCTCTGGTACCCCGGCACTCTCTCTGCCAAAAAGAAGAGTATCATCTTTTTCAAATTTAAATGATGTTAGATTTATTTTAGCCTTTGTAGTCATGAGCACTATCCTTTCCCCTTTTTTTTGAGCAAAGAATTCGTCTGAACTTTTGTAAAAAGTTAAATATGTTTCATCTAGATAATCCATTACTACTCTTTTAAATCTTTTGTCACTAAACAGAAAACCACATGGTTCAATTATTTCAAGCTGTGCACCTAAACAAGCACACGTTCTTATAATTGCTGCTGTATTTTGAGGTATATCTGGCTCATAGAGTGCTATTTTGGGTCTAGAATTCTGCTGTTTATGTGTCATTGTTACCATAGAAAAATATCTTTTTTCTTATAAGAAATCATATATTACCGAGTAATTAAATTAATAAGATGTCAGATAATAACGATAAAAAAAAGACAGAAAGACGAGATTTTCTTTTTACAGCAACAGCAGCAGCAGGCGCAGTAGGTGTTGGAGCTGCTATTTGGCCAGTAGTTGACCAAATGAATCCTGATGCTTCAGTAAAAGCATTAGCAAGTACAGAGGTTGATATTAGCTCAGTTCAACCAGGGCAATCTTTAACTGTGTTATGGAGAGGTAAACCAGTTTTTATTAAAAGAAGAACAGATGAAGAAATTCAAAAAGCAAGAGAAGTAAGTTTAAATGAGTTAAAAGATCCTCAAAAAGATGAAGATAGAGTTCAAAAACCCGAGTGGTTAGTGATGTTAGGAGTTTGCACTCATCTTGGATGTGTTCCACTAACAGACAAAGGCGATTACAATGGCTGGTTTTGCCCATGTCATGGTTCACACTACGACACATCTGGAAGAATTAGAAAAGGACCTGCTCCTACAAACATGGAAGTTCCTAAATATGAATTTGTAAACGCTAATACAATTAAAATTGGATAATTAAAAATGAGTGATCACGAATACACACCTAGTTCAAAATTTGGAAAATGGTTTAATGATAGGTTGCCATTATTATCTTTAGCAAACCACCTCACAGATTATCCAACACCAAAAAATTTAAATTATTGGTGGACTTTTGGTGGAATACTTACTTTTTGCTTAATTACTCAAATCGTAACAGGATTAGTTTTAGCAATGCATTACATTGCTCATGTTGATCACGCATTCAGCAGTGTTGAACATATTATGAGAGATGTAAATTATGGTTGGCTGTTAAGATATGTTCATGCAAATGGAGCATCTATGTTTTTCTTAGCTGTTTATATTCATATCTTTAGAGCTTTGTTTTATGGGTCTTATAAGGCTCCAAGAGAAATTATATGGATAATTGGTATAATTATTTATCTATTAATGATGGCTGCAGCATTCATGGGCTATGTATTGCCATGGGGACAAATGAGTTTTTGGGGAGCAACAGTAATAACAAATTTATTTAGTGCAATTCCTCTTGTTGGAGAAAGTATAACTACTTGGTTGTGGGGAGGTTATTCAGTAGATAATCCAACCCTTACAAGATTTTTTACACTTCACTATTTAATTCCTTTTTTAATTTTAGGTTTAGTGGTTCTTCATATTTGGGCATTGCATGTTCCAGGAAATAATAACCCTGTTGGAATAGATATTAAAAAGCCTTCAAAGGATACAGTTCCATTCCATCCCTATATTGTAATAAAAGATGCTTTTGCCTTATTAATGTTTTTAATTCTTTTTGCGATGTTTGTATTTTATTCTCCAAATGTATTAGGACATGCGGATAATTATATTGAGGCAAATCCATTAGTTACACCTGCACACATTGTACCAGAATGGTATTTACTTCCTTTTTATGCAATCTTAAGATCTGTTCCAGATAAATTAATGGGCGTAATCGCAATGCTATCAGCAATATTAATTTTAGCTGCACTACCTTGGTTAGATACTTCTAAAGTAAGATCAGCAGTATTTAGACCTTTGTATAAGCAATTTTATTGGATATTGGTTGCAGATGTATTGGTGCTTGGGTACGTAGGTGCTATGCCGGCCGAGGGACTATATTTGTTAATTGCAAGAATAGGTACCGTATATTATTTTGCACATTTTTTAATAATTCTTCCAGTTCTTGGGTTAAAAGAAAAAACTCTTCCTTTACCATTAAGTATTTCTGAACCTATATTAGGTGGTTCTCCCAACTTAGCTGCCGCAAGAAATAAAGAAGAGAAAATAAACTAAGTGAGAAATATTTTTAAAATATCAACTTTTTTAATTTTATTAGTTTTTTCAAAAGCTTATGCAGCTGAAAATAATGCTAAATTATTAAAAACTGATTGGACATTTAAAGGGCTTTTTGGAAAATTTGATAGAGGTTCTTTGCAAAGAGGATATCAAGTCTATACAGAAGTTTGTGCATCATGCCACTCAATGAAGTATTTAACTTATAGAAATTTAGCAGAAAAGGGTGGTCCAGAATTTTCTGAGGCAGAGGCAAAAGCAATAGCTGCAAATTTTGAAGTTACAGATGGTCCAGATAGTACTGGAGAAATGTTTACAAGACCAGCAAAGCTCTCAGACAAATTTGTTATGCCATATGCTAACGATGAAGAGGCAAAATCTGCAAATGGAGGAGCTTATCCTCCTGATATGTCTGTTTTAGTTAAAGCAAGAAAAGGTGGTGCTGACTATATCTATTCACTTTTGCTTGGTTATGAAGATCCACCATCAGATGTAAAATTAGACGATGGTGTTTATTACAATAAATTTATGTATGGCAATAAAATTAAAATGCCAGCACCGTTATCTGATGATTTGATTGAATATTCAGATGGTACTAAGGCAACAAAAGAACAGATGTCAAAAGATGTTGTAAATTTCTTAATGTGGTCTGCAGAACCTCATTTAGAGCAAAGACATAAAACTGGTTTTAGAGTGATAGCTTATTTGATTATTTTAACAGTGCTTGTTTATTTCAGTATGAAAAAGATTTGGTCACGTGTTGAATCTAAAGTTTAAAATATCTCCATCTTTAACAATATAATCTTTTCCCTCTAATCTCATTTTTCCATTTTCTTTAGATTTTACCCATCCTTCATTGCTCACAAAATCGTCATAAGAAACAGTTTCTGCTCTAATAAAACCTTTTTCAAAGTCTGTATGTATTTCTCCTGCTGCTTTTGGAGCGGTACAATTTGTGGTAATAGTCCAAGCCCTAGACTCCTCTGGACCAGATGTAAAAAAGGTTTCTAAAGATAATAAATTATAACCTTTTTTAATTAAATTATTTAAACCAGTTTCCTTTATATTTAACATCTCCATAAAATTTTTCTTTTCATTGTCATCACCTAATTCGTTAATTTGGTTTTCTATATCAGCAGAAATTATTAGAGTATTTTGATCACCAAACTTACTAATGAATTCATCTGTGTATTTATTTCCTTTTGCAATACTTTCTTCATCCACATTGCATACATACAACTTAGGTTTTGTAGTTAGTAAACCACATTGCTTTATATCCTTCAGTTCAAATTCACTATTCAATAGTTCTAGATCTTTGTCTTCATTTATTAAATTCATAGCTTTTTCAAGAATTTCTATTTGGACTTCTTCTATGTTTTTTCTATTTTTTTTATCTATTCTTTTCTGAATAGACTCTAAGTCTGCTAATTTCATTTCTGTTTCAATGATTTCAAGATCCCTAATTGGGTTTACATCTGGGTTTACATTCTGAATATCATCAGAATCAAAACATCTAATCATATGTATAATTGCATCCACTTCTCTTATGTGTGATAAAAACTTATTTCCTAATCCTTCTCCTTTAGAGGCACCTTTAACTAAACCTGCTATATCAACAAAAGAAATTGTAGTATGAATCTTTTTTTTTGAACTTGAAATATCTACCAACTTATCAAGTCTTTCATCAGGTACTGGTACTAAACCTATATTTGGGTCAATCGTACAAAAAGGGAAGTTTGCGGCTTGAGCCTTGCTTGAATTTGTGAGTGCATTAAATAAAGTTGATTTACCAACATTAGGCAAACCTACTATTCCACACTTAAAACCCATTGAGCTAATTATTATTTACAGTGCTAGAAAATAAATCTAATTTTTTATCAATTAGAATAGATAAGGAGTCTATTATATTTGAAGTTATCTTTTCAAGATGCTCTTGCTCATCATCTGAAAAGTCATTAAGAACGTAGTCCGAAACTGATATTTTATTTTCTGGTTTACCAATACCAATTCTTACCCTTGAATAATCTTTTCCTATAAATTTGTCTATAGATGCTATCCCGTTATGCCCAGCACTTGATCCACCAAATTTTGCTTTAATTTTTCCAAATTCAACATCCAAATCATCGTGAAAGACAATTACATCTTCAGCATCCATTTTAAAATATTCAAGTAATTCTCTAATGCATATCCCAGAATTATTCATAAATGTGAGAGGTTTAATTGCATAAATTTTTTTATCACCAATAGTGCCAGTGGTGAGTAAGCCTTTGAATTTGGGTTTTTGTTTAGAAAGACCAAACTTTTGATTTATTGCATCAACAATTTTGAAACCAACATTGTGCCTATTATTATTTGAGTTTGGTGTAGGGTTACCTAGGCCGACTAGTAACAGCATAAAAAATTAGATTTGTTTAAATTCCACTATTAAGATTATTTTTTCTCAGCAGCTGGTTTTGCTTCATCTTTAGCTTTGTCGTCTCCCTCTGCTGGCTTATCACCATCAGCAGCTTGAGCTTCGCCTGCCGCAGCCTCTTCAGTTGCTTCTGCAGGTTTCTCTGGTTCTTTAACGACTGTTGGAGCTGCAATTGTAGCAATTACAAAATCTCTACCTTGAATTGTTGGTGTTACATTTTCAGGTAATTTAATAAAAGAAATTTTTATACTTGCTCCGATCTCTAAACCACCAAGATCAACAACTAACTCAGTTGGAATATTTTCTGTAGGACACTTAAGTTCAACTTTTCTTCTTACTATATTTAATACACCACCTCTTTTTAAACCAGGCGATGTTTCATGATTAATAAATCTTACCGGAATTTCTAGAATTATTTTTGCACCTTTTACAATTCTTAAAAAATCTACATGAATAGGATCATCAGTAACTGTATCGAAAGTAATATCTCTTGGTAGAACCTTTTGCTCTTTTCCATCTAAGTTTAATGAGATTACATTTGATAGGAAATTTTCTTTGTGTATCAAGCTATTAACTTCTTTTTTTGAAAGTGAAATTTTTTCATTAGGATTTTCTCCACCATAAATAATTCCAGGAACTTGTCCTTTTTCCCTTAAAAGATTAACTTGGCCTTTAGTTTCTGTAGTTCTTATTGTAGCTTGAATTGTACTCATAAAAATGAGGGGTTTTAACTTATGAAATCTATATTTACAAGTAAATTATTTGAACAAATCAGATACTGATGTTGAATTAGATATTCGTTTTATTGCCTCTCCAACAAGATTTGAAATAGTCAATACCTCAATATTTTTAGTATTTTTCACTTTATTTGAATTGTCTATTGTATCTGTAATTACAAGATTTTTAATATTAGATTTTTTAATTTTATCTATCGCATTCCCACTTAATACCCCGTGAGTTACATACACATGGACGTCCTTTGCACCTCTTTTTTTAAGTGCAGCTGCAGCATTAACAATAGTCCCACCAGAGTCGATAATATCATCAACTAATATACAGGTTTTTCCTTTAACGTTTCCTATAACATTCATAACTTCAGATTTTCCCGGCGCTGGTCTTCTTTTATCTACAATTGCAAGCTCAACATGTAGCATTTTTCCTAGTGCTCTAGCTCTTGCAGTTCCACCTACATCAGGAGCAACACAAATTAAATTTTTTGTTTTTAATTTTTTTTTAATATGCCTAGCAAATATTGGTGTAGCAAATAGGTTATCTACTGGAATATCAAAGAAACCTTGAATTTGTCCAGAATGAAGATCTATTGTTACAATTCTGTCTGCTCCTGCTTTAGTAATTAAATTGGAAACTAGTTTTGCAGATATTGAAGTTCTTGGAACAACTTTTCTATCCTGTCTAGCATATCCAAAATAAGGAATTACAGCAGTTATATTTTTAGCAGATGATCTTTTGAGCGCATCTATACACAATAACAGTTCCATTAAATTATCATTCGCCGGAGAAGAAACTGATTGAATTATAAATATGCTATTTCCTCTAATATTTTCATTTATTTCTATAAAGAATTATGAGGTAAAGAAAGATTTTTTAAATAAATTTCTGCAAAAATCAAAAAAAAATATAAAATTTAATTGATCTTCTTGAGCTAAAGAAATTGTTTTTTTTTGGAAAAGTGTTTTTGTGTATAATTTCAATTTTTTTTACTTTCATGTTAATTAACTGAGATTTAATATAAGAGTTTAAACTAAAAAAAATTTTTTTATTATATAATTTAAAAAATTTTATATTTTTTTTTGATTTTTGCAGAAATTTATTTAAAAAATCTTTTTTTACCTCATAATTTTTTATAGAAATACACGGACCCACAACAGCAATAAGATCTTTAGATTTTGAGCCTTTTTGATTTAATTTATTAATAGTTTTTCCAATTATATCTTTAAAAGCCCCTTTCCAGCCAGCATGTAAGGCAGCAATAATTTTTTTCTTAGGGTCAAAGATTAAAATTGGGGCACAGTCTGCAGTTAATATTCCTAATGCTAATTTTTTTCGATTTGTAATAAGGCCATCACCGATCCTTCTTATTTTAAAAATATCACGTACATTAATTACTTTGTTACTATGAACTTGATTTAAAAGGATTATATTTTGTTTGGTAGTATTAATTTGTTTTGCTACTTTTTCTAAATTTCGAACAACATTTTTTTTAAGATCTTTTGAGCCAATTCCACAATTCAAACTTTCATAAATTCCTTTGGAGAAACCTCCTTTAGAATTAAAGAAACCATGCTCAATTTCATCAAATTTATTTAATAACTTGGACTTAAACATTAAAATCCCATACTGAAATTATTTTGTCTATTTGTGACAAACATTACTTTAAATAGCTCGCCCATTTGTTGACTATCGATAAGTCTTTGAACTCTGTAATACAAATCTGTTTTTTGATGGAAGGTTAAATTTTTACTTAAAATTTCAGCTCTATGGAGTATTCCCATATTAATCAAAAACTTTCTTTGGGAAATAATTTTTATTTTATCTAACTTTTTATTAAACTTTTTTTTATAAAAATTGAAATTTAAAAGGTGCGTTATGTCTGATTGATATATATTTTTGAGAATATCTGTTTTTTTATGATTTTTAACACTTTGAACTGTATCCAGCATTTTTTTTCCTAAATATCCATAATCTATAATTAGAGCACCTCCATTATTTTTCTTAATTATTTTTGAAATTTCACTAATTTTTTCGTTAGATCTTGGCGAAAATTCTATAAATTTTTCATTCTTTTGAACCTTCTCACCTAAATTTTTTTCTATTTCGTGAAATTTTATTTCTTCATCTTTAAATTCATATTTGTCTTTATTTTTAACTACATATCTTTCGTACCATGCTTTACCCAATTTCTTATATTGCTTTACTGGTAAAGCATCAAAAAATTCATTTGCAATTATTATTGTAGGAAAGCTTTTTATTTTGTTTAGTTTATCAATCCACTTTATTTTAAATAATCTATTTTTTTTCTTTTGTATTTTCATTAATTGTGGACTTTTTTCTAAAATATAAAATTCACAACTTTTTTTAAATATTTCAAAATTTTTTAATGACTTATTAATTTGAAACATCATTTCCCCAGTACCAGCTCCAAGCTCTATGATATTAATTTTCTTTGGTTTTCCTAAATTTTCCCAAAATCCAACCAACCAAATTGATATCATCTCTGAAAATAGTACTGATATTTCTGGCGCTGTAATAAAATCACCTTTGTTTCCAATAGGATTATTTTTCATATAGTAGCCATTGCTTTTGTCATACAAAGAATGTTCTATAAATTTATCTAATGAAAATTTATTTTTTCTCATATTTTAGAAAATATAAATATATTCCCATTAAGAACGTAAATATGCTGATTACTTGACCCATTGTAAAATTGAATATAATAAATCCAAGTTGCGGGTCAGGCTCTCTTGTAAACTCAACTAAAAACCTAAATAAAGAATACAAAATTAAAAAAATAGAGGATATTAAACCATTTTGTCTTGATAGAGTTTTGTAAAGATAATTTAATATTAAAAATAATAATATTCCCTCTAAAAATGCTTCATAAAGTTGAGAAGGATGTCTATTTAAGCTATCAATCTTTATAAATTTAACAGACCATATCACATCTGTTTCTCTTCCAAAGAGTTCTGAATTAATAAAATTAGAAATTCTTCCAAGAAAAATTCCTATAGGAGCTGTTACAGCAACTAAGTCTAAAAAGTAAAAAGGCGAACTATCTCTATTTTTACAGAAAATTATTGTTACAATTATAATTCCAATTAAAGCTCCATGAAAAGACATTCCTCCATTCCAGATCATGAGTATTTCTAAAGGATTATTAATATAGTACTTAAAATTATAAATAATTACGTAACCTAATCTTCCACCAATAATTATTCCTATAATTATGTATGTTATGTAGTCATCAAATGCATTCTTTAATTTAGGATCTTTAATTAAAAATCTATTGCAATAGAACCAACCCAAAATAAGACCAATAATATAAGCTAACGAGTACCATCTAATTTCAAAAGAAAATACTTGAAAAGCTACAGGATCAAAATTATTGATAAACATTATTATTAGATATTATAAACAATAAAAATTAAGTAATTAATTATTATGTCAAAATCAAGGTTTGTATTTGATAAATTTGCAAAACTTTTAGAACAGGGTCTTGTAAACTATAAAGATCTCAGTGATGAAGTTATAAGTATTTTAAAATCTAAAAGAGATGAAATAGTATTTAGAATGAAATTAGCTAGTAAAGAAGAAATAGATATTCTTAACAAACGAATAAGTAACCTTGAAAAAAAAATTGATCAGTTAAGCAAAGTTAAAAAAACAAAGAAAACTAAAAAGGCAAAGAGATAGCAACCTCTAAACCACCAAACTTAGATTTTGCAAATGTGATATCTCCACCATGAGATTTAACAATATCTGAAGCTATTGATAGACCAAGTCCAACACTTGATTTTTTTTCAGATCGACTTTTATCTATTTTATAAAAAGGTTTAGTTATATTTTCGTATTCTTCTTGAGGTATCCCAGGCCCATCATCTGAAATAGCTATAATTATGGTGTCTTGCTGCTTTTCGATTTTGACTTCTACTTTTTTTGCAAATTTTAACGAATTTTCAATTAAATTATTTATACATCTATTAATTAAGTTTTTTCTTCCATTATAATAAATCCTATCATTAAAATCTTTAATGATATTTGGGTTTTCATACTTATTTATTAAATCTGAAATTTGTTCGGAAATATTAAAGGTTTCAGTTTTATCTTTTGCACCTGTGCTTGCAAATTGAAGATATTCATTTAACATTTTTTCCATTTCGTCTACATCAGATGAAAGTTTTTGCGATAAATTTTCATCTTTGATCATTGCTAGCTGTAGTTTTATTCTAGTTAAAGGAGTTCGAAGATCGTGGCTTATACCAGACAGCATTTCTGATCTTTGATTTAAATGCCTTAAAATTCTTTTTCGCATTTTATCAAATTCTTGTCCTGCTTTTCTTATTTCTAAAGCTCCAGAAGGTCTAAATTCTTCTAGATCTTCTCCTTTACCGAATTTTTCTGAAGCTTCAGCTAGTTTAATAATTGGTCGTGTCTGGTTTTTTAAAAAGATGATTGCAATCATTATCATTAAAAACGCTGGCAATGTAATCCACAACCCAAAAAGTCTTGCAGAGCTAGTAGTTAGACGGTCTCTTGGTATATAAAATTGGAAATAACCATCTCCATATTTTATTCTTAAGTCTATCACATCTTTAAAGTTGGTCGTATTAAACCAATAAATTAAATTTTTGTTTTTTAATTCACGTCTTAAAGATCTATCAACAGGACTAAACCATCTCTCAGGAACATTATCAGGTATAATTTTTTCCTTTTCATATTTTATATTGAAACCAAGATGATCTTTAAACAGAACAATAATAAAGTCTTTATTTGTTTCATCATTATCATATGCATCTACAAAAGTTTTTACCTCAGACACAAGAGCTCTTGTCATACCTGAGTTAGTTTTAATCCAGAGACTATCAAAAAAAACTACAGAAATAGTGATCTGCAAAACAACAATTGGGACAGCGACTATTAATAATCCTCTGTAAAATAATCTTTTAGGAAGTAAATTTTTTATGTAATTACTCAATCCAAAGAACATATCCTTCTCCTCTTATTGTTTGAAGATATTTAGGACTTTTAGGATTCTCTTCGATCTTTTTTCTTAATCTTGTAATAATTACGTCTATAGATCTTTCCTTATCAAGGTCTATAAAATTTCCTATTTCATCTCTTTTGAAAATTTTACCAGGAGAATTAATCATTTTTTCTAATATTATTTTTTCTGTATTATTAATTTTTAAACTCTCATTTTCTCGATAAATAAATAATTTATTAAGATCAATTTTTATACTTCCAAATTCTATTACTCTTTTTAAATCATTTTTTTTTGTTTTTGCTAAAATATTATCAATACGAAGAACTAATTCTTTTGGTTCAAAAGGCTTTGGTAAATAATCATCAGCGCCAATCTCTAGTCCTTCTACTCTTTCAGAGGCCTCGCCTTTTGCTGTAAGTAATATAATTGGTGTATCAATTCTTTTTTTATTTTCTGATGTAAATTCAAGACCACTTTTACCTGGCATCATTATATCTAAAACAATTAAATCAAATTTAATTATTTTTACTTTTTCTAATGCGTCTTCTGCACTATTTGCTGTGGATACTAAATAATTATTTTGATCTAAATATTGCTTAACTAATTCTCTTATTCCATCATCATCATCTACAATTAAAATATGAGCTTTAAAATTTTTCATTTATTATTTTTTTCAATACATTGTCAAAACTTACTACCTCATTTGAGTCTGAATTTAAAAATGCTCTATAAAGCCTTTTCTTTTGAATACTAAATATTTCATTAAATAATTTAATACCCTCTTCTGTTAAGTAGACATGCTTAATTCTAGTATCATTCTCGTCTTTTTGATAATTAATAGCATTTAACTTGATTAAATCTTTTAGAACTCTGTTTAAGCTTTGTTTAGTAACCTTCAATTTTTTTAATAATTCAGAAATAGTTATTCCTTCATATAAAGAGATGAGATGAATTACTTTATTGTGAGCAACACCAATTGAGTATTTATCCAGGACAGTTTTTGCATCAGTAACTGTTTCTCTGTAACCCGTAAATATTTTCTCAATATACTGTTTGAGTTCGTGATCTTTTAAATATAAAAGTTTTTTCATATTGGTAAGTTATATTGACATATTATATATACAAATATATTTTTTAAAAAAAATTTTTTATTCAAATGATACCTTACGATAAACGCTCTGGAAAAATTTGGTACAACAACGAACTTGTTGATTGGCAAGATGTCAAAGTTCATGTTTTAAGCCATGGCCTTCATTATGGTAGCTGTGTTTTTGAGGGAGAAAGAGTTTATGATGGTCAAATTTTCAAATTAGAGGAACATACAGATCGTTTTTTTTATTCTGCAAAAAGAATGGGTTTTGAAATTCCTTACTCAAAAGAAGAAATTAATAAAGCAAGCAATCAAATTATTTCCGCTCAAAATGTTCAAAATGGATATGTACGACCAGTTGCCTGGAGAGGAAGTGAAATGATGGCTATTTCAGCTCAGCAAACTAAAATTCATGTAGCAATAGCAACCTGGGAGTGGGGCTCTTATTTTGATCCTAACTTAAAAATTAAAGGAATAAAATTGAATATTTCAAATTGGAGAAGACCAGCGCCAAATACAATTCCTTGGGATACTAAAGCAGCAGGTTTATATATGATCTGTACTTTATCAAAACATGAAGCTGAAGCCCAAGGATATACAGACTCATTAATGCTCGATCATGAGGGAAATATTGCAGAGGCAACTGGTGCCAACGTTTTTTTTAAAGACAAAAATGATGAATTGCACACACCAATACCAGATTCTTTTCTAGACGGTATTACAAGAAGAACAGTTATTGAAATTGCTAAATCAAAAAATATTAAAGTTAATGAGAGAAAAATTAAACCTGAGGAAATGTCAAATTTTGTTGGGTGTTTTTTAACTGGTACTGCTGCAGAAGTTACACCTGTGTCTCAAATAGGAGATAATAACTTTAAAGTTTGCGATGTGATAATTGATTTATCTGACAGCTATCAGCAGTTTGTGAGGAAAAAAAGAGCAGCTTAGTCTTTGTTATCCTCTGATATGGCGTGGTCTATACCTTTTCTTAAATAATCATAACCAGTATAAAGAGTTAAAAAAGCAGAAAGCCATAACAAAATAATACCAATTGTTTGTGCGTTGTAATCTTGAAAGTTTATAATTCTATTTCCAGTATCACCCAAAAGTAAAAGTGAAATAGAAAACATTTGTAAAAATGTTTTAAGTTTTGCAAGATTTGAAACTGGTAATTTTATTTTTCCTTTTGCTAAAAATTCTCTCAATCCAGAAATTAAAATTTCTCTTGTTAAAATAATTATTGCAGCAATAACCTCATAATTCCTAATTGTTTGATCCATAACTAAAAGAATTAGAGCTGTTGCTACTATAATTTTATCTGCAATTGGATCTAATAATTCTCCAAGTTTAGATTCTTCCTTGTACATTCTCGCTAATAATCCATCTAGAAAATCAGTAAATGATGCGATTACAAATAGAGCAAAGGGGAGTATGTCTCCATAAAATCCAGGCAAATAAAAAGCAAAAACAAAAATAGGAACAATTATGATACGTCCTATAGTTAGATAATTTGGAAATTTAAATTTCATTCGTGAAAAAAGTTATATATTTTTTTTGCAACTTTTTCTTCAACTCCCTCTACTGATTTAATTTCATCCAAACTAGCAGACTCTACTGCTCTTGCTGAACCAAAATGGTTCAATAAAGCCCTTTTTCTTACCGATCCAATACCATCTATTTGATCAAGTAATGATTTACTAATTCCCTTCTTTCTTTTAGCTCTATGAGCACTTATTGCAAATCTGTGTGACTCGTCCCTTATTCTTTGAAGAAAAAATAAAGTAGGGTCATTTTTAGAAAATTTATATTCTTTTCCATTATGAAAAAATGTTTCATTTCCACTATTACGAAATTTACCTTTCGCAATTGCTATAATTGGTATGTCATGAAGCCCTAGTTCATTTAAACTTTCTCTTGCAACTGAATATTGACCTTTACCTCCATCAACAAGCACTAAGTCAGGGAATGTTAGATAATTATCTTTTTCTTGAACAGCTCTTTTAAATCGTCTGTTTAACACTTCTTTCATCATCCCATAATCATCTTGCTCATTTTTTTTATGCTTGATATTAAATTTTCTATATCTTTTTTTTATAAATCCCTCGTTACCATATGCTATTAGAGCCCCAACACTATTTGTCCCCTGAATATGGCTGTTATCATAAACTTCAATTAAATTTATATTTGTCTCTAAATTGAACTTTTTCGTTACTGCTTCAAATAGTTCTTTATTATTTTGACTTTCATATAGCTTTCTATTCAAGCTGTCTTTTGCATTTTTTATTGCCTGATTGATAACTTTTAGTTTTGTGCCTTTTTTAGCAATACTAATATTAATTTGTTTACCTTCTTTTTGACTTAAAGTTTTTTCAATTAAAACTTTTTCCTTTATTTCTTCTGATAATATAATTGCAGAAGGTACACTTTTGTTTTCATAAAATTGAGAAACAAATGAATTCAAAATTTCACTTAATTTTTCATCAGGATCGTGTTTTGGAAAAAAAGCTTGATTACCCCAATTTTGTTTTGAACGGTAAAAAAATACTTGAATACATGTTTTTCCTGACTCTTTATATCCAGCAATTACATCTGCTTCTACTAAATTTGCTTCATTAATTCTTTGAGAAGATTGAATGATGTTTAAAGCCTTAATTCTATCTCTTAAAATTACTGCCTTTTCAAAATCTAGCTCTTCACTTGCCTTTTCCATTTGAGTTGAAAGATTTTTTTGTATTTTCCTTGATTTTCCAGAAACAAATTCAATTGCATCGACAACAGTTTGTTCATAATCTTTTTTTTCAATATTGCCAACACAAGGACCAGAGCATCTTTTTATTTGATAAAGGATACAAGGCCTTTCTCTATTTCTAAAAACAGTATCATCACAAACTCGTAAGTGAAAAATTTTTTGTATCATTTTTATGGTCCAATTCGCTGAACCAGCAGAAGCAAATGGTCCAAAGTAAAAACCTTCTTTAGTTTTTTTTCCTCTATGCCTCTTTATTTGTGGCCATTTATCTTTGTTGCCAATAAAAATAAATGGAAATGATTTATCATCTCTCAATAAAATATTAAATTTTGGTTTAAATTTTTTAATTAGGTTTGCTTCCAAGAGTAAGGCCTCACTCTCATTAGAAGTAGTAGTTATCTCTAATTTTCTAGTTTGAGATAACATTCTTTCAGTTCTTATTATGTGGTTTTTTTCAGCTACATAACTTTTAAGTCTGTTGGGAAGGTTTTTTGCTTTTCCTACATAAAGTATTTCATTTTTTTCATTTAGCATCCTGTAGACACCAGGAAGTTTGGGAACTAAAGAAAGCTCTTTTTTTATTACTTCTTTTCCAATTTCAGAGCTTATCATGGCTTCTTTTTTTGGTAATTTGTATACCAACAGAGGAGCATTGTTTTAGAATTTCAAGTTTTTCAATTTTTAACATTATTTTTGCAATTCTTTGATCTTTAAACAATTCATCAAATACAGCCTCAGCCAACGTTTCAAGGAAGTTGTAATGTTTTTTTTTTACTAGTTTTGTAATTAATTTTACAATTGTTCCATAGTTTACAATTGATTTAATATCTTTATCACTTGAGGGTTTTTTATCCTCATAATCAATTTCAAGACTAAATTTTACTTTTTGAGGTTTTTCTTTTTCAAAATCATAATATCCAAGTTTTAAATTTAGTATTAATTCGTTAATAAGAATTTTTTTTTCGTAATTAAATAATGATTTGTTTTTATCAATATTAACAATATTAAATCTATTTTTTTTCATTCTTTACTCTTCATTATATCTGGTGTTTGCCAGTTTAAATTTTGTCCACTATCTATTGCTAAAATTTGACCTGTAATAGATCTGTTTTTAATAAAGAAGTCAACTGCATTACAAATTTGTTCAACATCTACTTGTCTTTTAAGAGGTGTTGCTAAATATTGTTTTTTAAAATGTTTTTCAGATTGCCTTTTATTTTTTATTGTTGGTCCAGGAGCTATTCCATTAACTCTTATATTTGGCGCTAAACTCATAGCACTTGTTTTAGTCAATGTATATAATCCTGTTTTGCTTATAGTATATGAAAAGAAATATGGTGTTAATTTAAATACTCTTTGATCAATTATATTAATTATATTGTTGTTATTTCCTTTTACATTTTTTGAAAATTCTTTTGATAAAAGAGCAGGTGTTCTTAAATTTGTTCTTAAATGATGACCCCAGCTATCAGTTGTAAAATTTTCTAATTTGTCATTCTCAAATAGCGAAGCATTGTTTATTAAACAATCAAAATATTTGAGTTTTGATTTTGCAAATTTTACAATTTTATTTACATCATTCTCTTTACTTAAGTCACCTTTTACTAAGAAGATTTTTGTTCCATTTTTTTCTAATTCTTTTTTTAAATTTTCAGCTTTTGTTTTTGATTTATTGAAATGAATTAATATTTCTTTATTTTTCCCTGATAATTTTTTTGCAATTGCAGCACCTATCCTGGTTGCTCCACCCGTAATGATTATTTTCCGTGCTTCCATTTTTTATCTCTTTTCTTTGTTACTTTTGTACCTGGCATACCCATGGTTGATCTACCTTTTGGATAAAGTTTATTTTTAACATCGTACTGTCTAATTTTTGGATTTAAAGTTATTTCAAGTTCAGTGCTTTCTAATTTCCTTATCTCATCTCTGATTTTTGCAGCTTCTTCAAACTCAAGATTTGAAGCTGCCTCTTTCATCTTCTTATCAAGAGCTTTTAAATGTTTTTTGAGATTTCCACCAATGTTTGATCCTTCGCTAATTTTTACATAGTCCTTTTCGTATACGCTTTCTAGAATATCGCTAATTTCTTTTTTTACTGATTTAGCATCAATCTTATGTTTCTTATTATATTCTAATTGGATTTGTCTTCTTCTCTCTGTCTCTTTGATTGCTTTTTTGATGCTTTTAGTTTCTTTATCTGCATATAAAATTACTTTTCCCTCAACGTTTCTTGCAGCTCTTCCTATAGTTTGAATTAGAGAAGTTTCCGATCTTAAAAAACCTTCTTTATCTGCATCTAATATTCCTACTAAAGCACATTCAGGAATATCTAAACCTTCCCTCAAAAGGTTTATCCCGACCAAAACATCAAAAACACCCATACGGAGATCCCTCATTATTTCTATTCTTTCAAGAGTATCTATGTCAGAGTGGAGATATCTAACTTTTACTCCATTTTCATGAAGATATTCTGTCAAATCTTCAGCCATTTTTTTTGTTAAAGTAGTAACTAAAACTCTAAAACTATTTTCAATAACTTTTTTGCATTCATGCATTAAATCATCAACTTGATTTTTGGCTGGTCTTATGTCAACGATTGGATCAATTAATCCTGTTGGCCTTATTACTTGATCTATAAATTTACCTTTTGTTTGTTCAAGCTCCCAAGGACCAGGTGTTGCAGAAACAAATACAGTCTGTGTTCTCATCAGATCCCATTCTTCAAATTTTAATGGTCTATTATCCATGCACGATGGTAACCTAAAGCCATATTCAGCTAGGGTACTCTTTCTTGATCTATCACCCTTAAACATACCGTTTAATTGAGGTACAGTGACATGAGACTCGTCTACAAATACCAATGTATTATCAGGAAAATATTCAAATAATGTAGGTGGAGGTTCCCCAGGTTTTCTTCCTGATAAAAATCTTGAGTAGTTTTCAATTCCAGCACACGATCCAGTTGCTTCAATCATTTCAAGGTCAAACTTTGTTCTCTCTTCTAATCTTTGAGCTTCTAGTAATTTATTATCTGCTTTATGTTTTTTTAAAGTTATCTCTAATTCTTTTCTTATATTTATAACCGCCTGTTCAATTGTTGGCTTTGGAGTGATATAATGACTATTCGCATAGACTTTAATTAAGTTTAATTCTCTGACAGTATCACCTGTTAAAGGATCAAATTCTTCAATTTGTTCAAGCTTGTCCCCAAACAAACTCAATCTCCATGCTCTATCTTCTAAATGAGAAGGAAAAATTTCTAAATTTTCACCTCTTGCTCTAAATGTTCCTCTAAAAAAATTTTGATCATTTCTTTTATATTGAAGAGCAACTAAAGATTTAATTATATGTTCTCTATTATATTCATAGTTCTTTTGAAGCGTTAAAGTCATTTTGCTATAGGCTTCAACAGATCCAAGACCATAAATACAAGAAACACTTGCTACAATTAAAACATCATCTCTTTCCAGAAGAGATCTTGTTGCAGAATGCCTCATTCGATCTATCTGTTCGTTTATAGATGCTTCTTTTTCAATATATGTATCAGACCTTGGAACATAAGCCTCAGGCGTGTAATAGTCATAGTAAGAAACAAAATATTCAACTGCATTATCTGGAAAGAATGTTTTCATCTCACCATAAAGCTGAGCTGCTAAAGTTTTGTTGGGTGCTAAAATTAGCGCTGGTCTATTTGTTTCCTCAATAACCTTAGCCATAGTAAAAGTTTTTCCCGAACCAGTAACACCCAGTAAAACTTGATTAAATTCATTCTTTTTAGCACCTTGGACTAATCTTTTTATTGCTTCAGGTTGATCACCAGCAGGTTTAAAGTCAGATTTAATTTTAAATTTTTTCCCACCCTCTAGTTTTCCACTAATTTCAGGATTTTTGCTTTGTATATCTGTAATTAAATCTTGATAAGTATTTTGCATATATTAAACAGCGTATTAAAATAAATTATTATTTCAATGAGCATTATATCAGACACGCTAAAAAGAATTAAACCCTCACCAACAGTTGCAGTTACCCAAAAAGCAAGAGAACTTAAAGCTGCTGGTAAAGATGTAATAGGTCTTGGTGCTGGAGAGCCTGATTTTGATACACCTGAAAATATTAAAGAAGCAGCAATAAAAGCAATAAAAGATGGAGATACAAAATATACAGCAGTTGATGGAACCCCTGCTTTAAAGAAAGCGATTTCAGAAAAATTTAAACGAGAAAATAATCTAGAATATAACATTGATCAAATTACAGTTGGAGCTGGAGGAAAGCACGTCATTTACAATTTAATGATGGCAACACTTAATAAGGGCGATGAAGTAATTATCCCAGCACCTTATTGGGTTTCTTATCCAGATATTGTTTTATTAGCAGGCGCAAATCCAGTTGTTATAGAATGTCCAGAGGAGCAAGGTTTTAAACTTACTGCTAAGGATTTAGAAAGCTCAATCACCAATAATACTAAATGGTTGATTTTGAACTCTCCATCTAATCCAACGGGAGCTTGTTATACAGAGCAAGAAATAAAAAATTTAGCAATGGTTTTAAGAAGAAATCCACATGTGAATATATTAAGTGACGATATTTATGAACACGTTATTTATGAGGGATTTAATTTTTTCACAATTGCTCAAATTCCTGAACTAAAAAATAAAGTTGTTACTATGAATGGTGTAAGCAAATCTTATGCAATGACTGGTTGGAGGATAGGGTACGCCGCAGGTGAAAAAGAAATAATTAAAGCAATTTCAAAAATTCAATCACAATCTACAACAAATCCATCATCAATAAGCCAGGCGGCAGCTGTTGAAGCCTTAAATGGAACACAAGATTTTATACCTACAAGAGCCAAAGCATTTCAGGAGAGGAGAGATTTTGTTGTTAATTCTTTAAATGCAATAGATGGAATTAGTTGTTTAAAGCCAGATGGTGCGTTTTATGTTTTTCCTAGCTGTAAGGGTTTAATTGGAAAAAAAGATAAAAATGGAAAAAAAATTGAAAACGATACTGATTTTACTCAGTCTTTGTTAGAAAATAATAATGTTGCAGTAGTGCAGGGGTCTGCATTTGGATTAGAAGGTTTTTTTAGAATTTCTTATGCAACTTCTATGGAAAATTTAGAAAAGGCAATGAGTAGAATTAAACAGTTTTGTGAAAATTTAAATTAATTTTCTAAATGAAATCATTGAATATCGTAGTTGTTGGTTTTGGCCTCATAGGACAAAGACATTGCGAAATCATAAATAATCAAAAAAATATCAATCTCTCTGCAATTGTAGAAAACAATTTAGAAAAAAATTTTTCTAACTTTAATTGTAAAAATTATTCATCAATCAAGAGTATGCTTTCTGAGCATAAACCAGATGGAGCAATTATTGCTTCACCATCTAATATGCATGTTGATCATGCTTTAGAGTTAATTGAAAATGACATCCCTGTATTAATTGAAAAACCTATTTCACACTCTTTAGATAATGTTGAAAAATTAATTAAACTTGCCAAAAATAAAAGTATCCCAATTTTAGTAGGACATCATAGAAGATATAACGAAATAATTACCTCTGCTAAAAAAATTCTAGATGAGGGATTGATTGGAAATATAAGATCTGCAATGTCTATGTGCTGGTTTTATAAACCAGATAATTATTTTGATATTGCTCCTTGGAGAAAAAAATTAGGCGCAGGGCCTATTTCAATAAATTTAATTCATGATTTAGATCTTCTAAGATATTTCTGTGGCGAGATTGAAAGCGTTCAGGCCTCTATAAAAAAATCTGTAAGAGGTTTTGAAAATGAGGATAATGCATCAATATTATTGAATTTTAAATCAGGAGTTATTGCAACGATGAATATTTCAGATAGCATAGTTTCTCCTTGGAGCTGGGAAATGAATTCTAATGAAAATTCAGATTTTCCACAAACAGGTCAAAATTGTTACTTCATAGGAGGATCAAAGGGTTCCTTGTCTATTCCAGATTTAAAAATATGGAAACATGAAAATAAACCAGATTGGCTAACTCAATTCAAAACAGAAAAACATGATTTTAAAAACAATCAACCACTTGAAACTCAATTACAACATTTTGCTAAAGTTATTCAAAAAATAGAAGAGCCAAGGGTGTCCGCTGAAGAGGGATATAAATCTTTACAAGCAATTGAAGCAATTAAAGCCTCATCAGAGCAAAAAAAAATAATAGTTTTATAAAAATTACTATTTTGCTTACTAATTTTCTCCAAAGTAAACTTGCTTCAGTAGACTTTTGCATTTAACTTTCTGAAAAAATAAAAACTTAAATGAGAGGAAATCACATGTTTTTAAAATTAAAAAAAACACTTTTAACTGCCGCATCAGTTTTAATGTTAGCAGTCATAAGTGTTACACCAGCTTATTCAGCTAAATTAAAACTTACCATGGCAACATCTGGATCTGAAACAGATGCTCGTTCAGTTGCAATAGCAAATGTAATGATACCAATGATATCAGATTTTGCTGATGTTAAAATTGGATATAACTCGACTATGTTCGATCAAGGCACAGAGCTTGATGCAATCAGTAGAGGAAACTTAACAATGTCAATCACTTCTGCGCAAGAATTGGCTCAGTTTTTTCCAGAATTTTCTATTTTTGCAACAGGTTATGTTCATCAGGATGCAGCTCATCAAGTTAGAGTATTCAATAACGAGTTAATGAATCCTTTTAAGAAAAAAGTTGAAGATGAATTAGGTGTGAAACTTTTGTCAGTAATGTACTTAGGAAAACGTCATGTTAACTTAAGACAAACTAAAGATGAATTAACAGTTAAAACTCCTGCAGATTTAAAAGGTGTAAATTTAAGAATGCCAGGAACAGATGCTTGGCAATTTTTAGGTAAAGCACTTGGTGCTTCACCAACTCCTCTAGCTTTTAATGAGGTATACACTGCTCTTCAAACTGGTGCTGTAGATGGACAAGATAATCCATTACCAACAGTTGTTGATAAGAAGTTTTATGAAGTAACTAAGCAAATTATTCTTACTTCACATTTAGTTGATTTAAACTATATAGCTTTTTCAAAAAAAACTTGGGATAAGTTATCTGGTGACCAAAAACTAAAAGTGCAACAAGCAGCAGATGCAGCAGCATCTTGGGGTAGATTAAGACAGCTACAATTAGAGAATGGTTTAGCTGATTTTGTAAGATCACAAGGTTTAGAAATTTACGAACCAGATTCAGCTGCTTTCAGAAAACATGTTCAAGCACAATATGTTGGAAGTGAGTTTGCAAAAAGTTGGCCAAAAGGGGTTCTTGAGAAAATCAACTCTTTAGGTAACTAAAAAGTTTTTGAAAAATTTATTTCAAAAACAAATTAATGAAATAATAAAAATAATTGCCGCCACTATGTTGGCGGCATTATTTATTACTTTTCTCTTACAAATTTTTTCAAGATACGTTTTAAATTCACCTTTTGGTTGGACTTTAGAATTATGCAGAATTCTATGGGTATGGATTGTATTTTTTTGTTGTGCTTTTTTAGTTAAAGAAAAAGATCACGTTAAGTTTAATCTTCTTTATTCAGCATCATCCAATAAGGCAAAGTTTATAATGTCAATTATATCTTGTTTGGCAATAGTTGTGATACTAGGTTGGGCATTAATTCCAACAATCGATTACATCGATTGGATGAAAATGAGAAAAACTTCAACCGTCAGATTTCCATTAACTGGAGAAAAAATTAGGTTAAATTATATTTTTTCAATTTATGGAATCTTTATGATTTCTGTTATTGGATATTATATTTGGAAATTAAAAAATCTTATTCAAAATGGACCAGAGGAAAACGATAAAAGTAAATTACGAACTATAATAAAATACTAAATTAATGAGTTTTGAGCTAGTAATTTTCTTAATAACTTTATTTGGGCTAGCTGGAATAGGAACACCTGTAGGATATTCAATAATCGCATCCTCCATAATGTATTTTACTTTTGGAGATATGGATGTTGCGCTAGCAGGTGAAAAAATTCTTCAAGGTTTATATAAATCATTTGTATTATTAGCTGTCCCATTATTCATAACAGCAGCAAACATAATGAATGTGGGAACTATAACAGATCGTTTACTCAGTTTCTGTGTAGCCGTTGTAGGAAGATTTAAAGGAGGATTAGGACATGTTAACGTTGTGGCCTCTTTAATTTTCTCTGGAATGTCAGGTTCAGCCGTAGCAGATGCTGCTGGAATTGGAAAAATAATTATTGGAATGATGACCAAAAATGGTCGTTATACCAAAGGATATGCAGCTGCAATAACTGCAGCTTCAGCAACAATTGGTCCAATAATACCTCCTTCCATCCCAATGGTTTTGTATTCCGTAATATCTGACACCTCTATTGGATACTTATTCTTAGCAGGAATTGTTCCTGGTTTAATTATGGGGTTAGTTTTAATGATCATGAATACTATAATTTCACATAAAAGAAATTTTGTAACTGAGAAAGCAGTACCACTAAAAAAACTACCTAGAACAACTGTTCGTGCTTTTCCTGCTTTATTAATGCCAGCAATATTATTGTATGGTATTTATGGAGGCGTCACTACACCTACAGAGGCAGCAGCGATTGCTGCTTTGTATGCATTATTTTTAACCGGAGTACTTTATAGATCAGTAACATTTCAGTCCCTATATAAAATTTTTGTTGATAGTGCCCGATCTTCAGCTGCAGTTGGAGTTGTTATTGGTGGTGCTTTTATTTTGAATTATATTGTAATTAGTGAAAACATTCCTGGTATTCTCACAGCATTTCTTCAAGGTATTGATGTTAGTCCTTTAGTTTTTTTAATTTTAATTAATATTTTAGTTTTATTATTGGGATGCTTCTTAGATGCAACAACAATAATTTTAGTAATTGTTCCACTTTTTATTCCTGTTTGTAAAGCTTTAGGAATTGATTTAATTCATTTTGGAGTTCTTGTTGTTGTAAACTCAATGATTGGTCTTATTACTCCACCTTATGGAATACTATTATTTGTGATTAATGCTGTTACAGGAATATCTTTAAAAGAAATAATTTCTGAGATTTGGATGTTTATAGGTGTTTTAATTTTAGCACTTATTGTAATGATGCTTTTTCCAGAATTAATTCTTTGGTTACCAGAAATTTTTGGTTACAAGGGATAAACTATACCAAACCTAATCTTACAACAGATTTTGCTGCATCAACCATTGCACCTTTTGCTGGTTTAAACTCCATTCCCAATAATTCCTCTGAATATTTTGTATCCGGTTCCATAGTAATTTCTAAATCTGGAATCATTGTTTTGGCGCTACTATCAATCATACTTATTAATTTTACCATAAAATTTGGCAATTCTTTTTTTGGAAGTTTTTTAGCATAGTCAGGCAGTGCTTCTGCCATAATATTGGATAATTCAATAAGGGTTTTTACTTCTTTACCAATAATCAATCTTCTCCCAGCAACTTTGTTATTACCAATACAATTCACGTGTGCCTTAGCAACATCTTTCACATCTGAAATTAATATTCCCCATTTAGGAGCGGCAGGAAATTTACCTTTTAAAAATTGAGTTACATATTCAATTGAAGTTCCACCTTTTTTATCTAGCGCGTCACCAAAAACACCACCAGGATTAATTGTTGTTAATTTATTTTTTAAACCTTTACTTTCCATAATTTCCCAAGCTGATTTTTCTGCTAAAGTTTTTGATAAAAAATAATCATTTACACCTTCCACCCAATTTTCATCACTCCAATCTTTCTCCCCAAATGTATAAGGGTTAGATCTGTTTTGCTTTCTAAACATTGCAGCAATTGAGGAGGTGACTATTATTTGTTCGACATTCGCATTAATACCTGCATTTAATACTCTTAAAGTTCCACCTTTAGCTACAGGGACTAGTTTTTGTCTATCTTTTGATACTTTTATTGGAAAAGGAGATGCAACATGCATAATATATTTACAACCGCTTGCTGCCTCATTCCAACCTGTGTCATTTAACAAATCTAATTCAACAAATGACAATTTATCTAAGGGGATTTTTTGATTTTGAAGCGTTTCTTTTGTTGATTGTATTAATTCTTTGTTTCTTACAGTTCCCAAAACCTCATAGCCTGAATTAAGTAATTCTATAGCTATATGTTTTGCTATCCATCCACTAATTCCAGTTAATAATACTTTATCAGACATAATTTAATGAGATAAAAATTTTTCAGCCTCTAGCGCTGCCATACAACCCATTCCAGCTGCAGTGACAGCTTGTCTATATGTTTTATCTTTAACATCACCCGCAGCATAAATGCCAGGTACATTTGTTGCAGTAGAGTCTGGCTTAGTAATTAAATAACCTTCTTTATCCATATCTAATTGATCTTTAAATAACTCTGTTGCTGGGTCGTGTCCAATAGCAATAAATAAACCATCAATTTTTAAATCGGTTATTTCTTTTGATTTCAAATTTTTAATTTTTATTCCAGTAACGTTTTTTGGATCTTTGTCTCCAATAACTTCCTCAACAACAGAATCCCAAATAATTTCAATCTTTTTGTTTTCCATTAATTTTTTTTGAAGCATTTTTTCTGCTCTTAGAGAGTCTCTTCTGTGAATTAATTGAACTTTTGATGCAAACTTAGTTAAAAACATTGCCTCCTCAACTGCTGCATTCCCACCACCAACTACTGCAACAGTTTTATCTTTAAAGAAAAAACCATCACATGTTGCGCATGCCGAAACACCAAATCCTCTAAAATTTTGTTCAGAGTCTAGTTGTAGCCATCTTGCTTGTGCTCCTGTTGAAATTATAATTGAGTCAGCTGTATACTTTTGGCCGCTATCTCCTATAGCTTCAAATGGAGATTTTTTAACATCAACCGATTTAATATGATCTTGTATCATTTCAGTTCCAACTGCTTCAGCTTGGCCTCGCATTTGATCCATCAACCAAGGTCCTTGAATTACATCTTTAAATCCAGGATAATTTTCAACGTCAGTTGTAGTTGTTAATTGACCACCTGGTTGCATGCCGTGAACTAATATTGGTTTTAACATTGCTCTTGCAGCGTAAACGGCGGCAGTATATCCGGCTGGACCGGATCCAATTATTAACACTTTTGTGTGTTTAGTTGGATTTTCACTCATATGAGGTCTATATAATAATTAATGTCAAAATTAAAAGCTTTATTGTTAACAGAAGGTATGCACGGTATGATTAGCCAAGTCGAGGGCTTGGCAAAAGCTTTGGATACTGATTTTACTCACCAACAAGTTGAACTTAAAAGTTTTTGGAAATTTATTCCTCCAAGATACACTCCAAAAACAAATATTTCATTTAAAAATTTTGTAATACCCGATGTGGACTTGATAATTTCATGTGGAAGAAAAAGTGTTATCCCATCAATTTTTTTGAAAAAAAATTCAAAAAAAAAAATTTATAATATTCACGTTCAGGATCCTAAAGTAGATTTTAAAAATTTTGATTTTGTAATTGTACCTGAACACGACAGCGTAATTGGATCAAATGTCATTCAAACAAAAGGTGCTATACATTATTTGACAAATTCAGAAATTGATAAAAACTCTCAATACCTTAAATCCATTATAAAAAAAGATGAGAGAAAAGTTATTTCTTTAATAATGGGTGGACCTACAAAATATTATGATTATTCAAAAGAAAACATTAATAAAATTTTTAATGATTTAGAGGTCATAACTAAGAAGGAAAATTTTCAACTTGTAATTATACCTTCAATGAGAACTCCTAAAAATATAATTCAAGCTGCAAAAGATTTTTTTGGAGAAAAACATACAGTAATCGAAGATATTGATAAAAAAGCCTACTTATCAGCATTAGCTATATCTGAATTTTTATTTGTAACTTGCGACTCAAGCTCCATGATTTCAGAAGCTGCTCTGACAGGAAAACCGATTTATATTGCAAATATTTCTGCAAAAAAGAATGATAAAAGATTTAAAAAGTTTAGAAGTTTATTTAAAGAATTAAATATAATTAAAAATTTAGGCGAACCTTTGGAAAAATGGAGCTACCAGAGGTTAGATGAAACAAATAGAGTTGCAAAAATTATTAAAGAAAGAATAAATATTTAATGGCATTTTTTGAATCTGTAAAAAATAATTCTAAAAGATTTGAAGACCCATTTGAACATTGGGAGCTTAATCAACCCTTAACAAATGAACAAATAGGAGAGATTATAAACGCAGATATTGACGATCCAACAAAACACCAGTTAAATTATGATGGAACAAGAGCCATAGACGGCGGAGAAGGAAAATTTAGAGAAGGTATATCAGATGGTGGAAAAGCTTTAAAATTTAGATGTTTTATTACAAAAGAAAACTCAAAAGAATATCCTGAATTAACTAAATTAATTAACGAGCTTCAAGATAAAGATACCCACCAAAAAATATCAGAATTAATTAATAAAGATTTATCAAATTCTTATGTAAGAGTAGAAGTGATATGTGATCGTAAAGGATTTTGGTTAAAACCTCATTGTGATATCAAAGAAAAGCAAATGTCGTGTTTGCTTTTTGTAAATAAACATAATGAGAGTGAAGAGCTTGGTACAGATTTTTATGATAAAAATTTAAATAAAGTAAAAACTCTTCCTTATAAGGATAATTATGGATATTTTTTTTCTAGTGGGCCAAATACATGGCATGGGATGGAAAAGAAAGAAATATTAAAAGAGAGAAGATGTTTGCAAGTAAATTATGTTACTTTTGAGACAGATTGGAAAGTTTACTGATCCTGTAAAGATTTTACGGTTAGTTTTTTTGTTTTAAGAGATTTGATTGCCTCTAAAAATGAATATGCGGTAGACATATTTGTACAATAAGGAATTTTATTTGCCAAAGTACCACGTCTTAGTGCTCTTGCGTCACTAATTCTATGCTCAGAGTTTCCACCACCAGTATTGATTACTAAAGATATTTTTCCTGAACTTAAAACATCTACTATATGAGGCCTTCCACTACTTACTTTGTTAATAATTTTACAACTCATTCCATTTTCTTTAATAATATTCGCAGTACCCTTAGTTGCTGATAATGAAAAACCTAGTTTAGTTAATCTTTGAGCAATACCAATCACTTCCTGCTTATGAGAATCTTTTACTGACAAAAATGCTAAACCTTTTTTTGGTAAAGAATTTGATGCAGCAATTTGACTTTTTGCAATAGCCATACCAAAGTCATCATCAAAACCCATAACCTCACCAGTTGATTTCATTTCAGGCCCCAAGAGAAGATCACTATCTGGAAACTTATTAAAAGGAAATACAGCCTCTTTAACTGCAAATCTTTTATTTGTTTTATATTTTAATTTATATTTTGAAAGTTTTTCACCCGCCATTATTCTAGATGCTATTTTTGCAAGAGGAACTCCATTAGCTTTTGATACAAAAGGAACAGTCCTACTTGCTCTTGGATTAACTTCTATGACATAAATTTCATCATTTTTAATTGCATATTGAATATTTAGAAATCCTTTTACCTTAAGAGCTAAAGCTAGTTTTCTTGTTTGAATTTTTAATTCTCTTAAAAGATTATCTTTAATGGAAACTGGAGGAAGACAACATGCAGAGTCTCCCGAATGAATACCTGCTTCTTCAATGTGTTGCATAATCCCTGCAACATAAACATCTTTTCCATCTGAAATTGCATCAACATCAACCTCCATTGCATGATCAATAAATTTATCAATTAAGATAGGATTTTGATCAGATGCTTTAAATGCTTCGTTTATAAATTGCTTTAATTGACTTTTATCATGGACAATTTCCATTGCTCTACCACCTAAAACATATGATGGTCTTACAACAACTGGAAGTCCAATTTGTTCAGATATTTTTATTGCTTGATCAAATTTGTATGCAATACCACTTTCTGCTTGTTTTAAATTTAGTTTAATTAATAAATCTCTAAATCGGTCTCTATCTTCTGCAAGATCAATTGATGTATATTGAGTTCCAAGAATAGGAAGTTTATTTTCATGTAAAAACTTAGCTAATTTAATTGGCGTTTGACCTCCAAATTGAGCAATAACACCTAGAAGAGTTCCTTTAGATTTTTCTTTTAAAATTATATTTTGAACGTATTCCTCAATTAAAGGTTCAAAATATAATCTGTCACTCGTATCATAATCAGTTGATACCGTTTCAGGATTACAATTTACCATAATTGTTTCAAATCCAGCTTCTTTCAATGAAAAACTTGCCTGACAACAACAATAGTCAAATTCAATACCTTGTCCTATTCTGTTAGGTCCACCACCTAGAATTATTATTTTTTTTCTATTTGTTGGGTCTGCTTCACATTCTGAATTTATAGAAAAGTTCCTTTGATATGTAGAGTACATATAGGGTGTAAATGATTTAAATTCTGCTGCGCATGTATCTACTTTTTTAAATACAGGCAATACTTTTAAAGCAACTCGTTTTGATCTTACTATTTTTTCACTTATGCCTGATAATTTTGATAATTTTTTATCTGAAAAACCAATCGATTTAACTCTATTAAATTCCTCAAATGATTTTGGAAGTCCTCTTTTAACAATTTTTGTTTCCTCATCTACTAATTCTTTAATTTGGTTTAAAAACCAGGGATCAACTTTAGATAATTTATAAATTGTATTTAAAGGTATTTTTTTTCTAAAAGCTTCAGCGATAAGTAGTAATTTATTAGGAATATTTATTTTTAGTTGATTTAATATTTCTTTTTTTGAAAATTTAAATATATCATCAAGACCAGATAGACCAGTTTCTAATGAGACCAAAGCTTTTTGAAAAGATTCTTTAAAGTTTCTCCCCATAGCCATTGCTTCCCCGACAGATCTCATTGAAGTTCCCAAAATTGCCTTAGTGTCCGAAAATTTTTCAAAAGTAAATCTTGGTATTTTTGTTACTACATAATCTATGGTTGGCTCAAAAGAGGCAGGTGTTACTTTAGTAATCTCATTTTGAAGTTCATCTAATGTATATCCTACTGCTAATTTTGCCGCCACCTTTGCTATTGGAAAACCAGTTGCTTTTGATGCAAGTGCTGAGGAACGCGAAACTCTAGGGTTCATCTCAATGATTACCATTCTTCCATTTTTAGGATTGATTGCGAACTGAACATTTGAACCGCCTGTTTCAACTCCAATTTTTCTTAAACATGCAATGGAAGCATTTCTCATTACTTGATATTCTTTATCAGTTAAAGTTAAAGCGGGAGCAATGGTTACAGAATCTCCTGTGTGCGTTCCCATTGGATCAATGTTTTCAATTGAACAAATTATTATACAGTTATCATTTTTGTCTCTGACAACTTCCATTTCGAATTCCTTCCAACCGTCAAGACATTCTTCCACAAGCACTTGGTTTTGAGGAGACTCGTGCATTCCTTCTTTAACAATTTTAAAAAAATCTTTTTTAGTTCTTGCTATACCCCCGCCTAATCCACCTAAAGTAAAAGAAGGTCTAATAATTGCAGGCAGACCAATTTTTTTTAAACATTTTTTTGCATTATTAAAATTATTTAAAATTTCAGATTTTGGTAAATCAATACCAATATCAGACATGTTCTTTCTAAATTTTTTTCTATCTTCCGCATTAGCAATCGCTTTTGAATTTGCTCCAATAAGCTCAATTTTATATTTCTTTAACAATCCAACTTTCTCTGCATTTATTGCTAAATTAAGCGCAGTTTGACCCCCCATGGTTGGAAGAATTGCATCTGGTTTTTCTTTTTTTATAACTTCTTCAAGTATTTCTATTGAGATTGGTTCTATATATGTTTTATCAGCAACACCCGGGTCGGTCATAATTGTTGCGGGATTTGAGTTAATTAAAACTACTTTATAACCCTCATCCTTAAGTGCCTTGCATGCTTGTGTTCCTGAATAATCAAACTCACAAGCTTGTCCAATTATTATTGGTCCAGCTCCTATGACTAATATTTTTTTAATGTCTTTTCTTTTTGGCATATTTTTTAACTTCTTTAATAAATTCACTAAATAAGTAATGACTATCCTGTGGGCCTGGATTAGATTCTGGATGATACTGCACAGAAAAAACTGGCTTATTCTTTAGTTTTATTCCCTCGATACAATTATCAAATAAAGATTTATGAGTAACAATTATATCTTTATTTAAACTTTCTTTAACAATTTCAAACCCATGGTTTTGACTAGTAATTTCAACTTTATCTGTGATCAAATTTTTTACTGGATGATTTGCACCTCTGTGACCAATTTTCATTTTTTTGGTTTTGGCATTTAAAGATAAAGCTAATATTTGATGACCTAAGCAAATTCCAAATATAGGAAGATTTGATTTAATTAATTCCTGTACTGTTTTAATTGCATATCTTCCTGTAGCGGCAGGATCTCCGGGACCATTTGATAAAAAAATTCCATGTGGTTTAAGTTTCAAAATTTCTTTAGAAGATAATTTACAAGAAACAACTTTAACTTCACAATCATAATCTGAAAAATATCTTAAAATATTTTTTTTTATCCCAAAATCAATTGCAACAATTTTTAATTTTTTCTTTTTATTTTTTACAAAGCCACTTTCTTTTGTCCATGTTTTTAGACCCTGCCACGTATACGTTTTTGGAGTTGAAACTATTTCTGCTAAATCCATTCCATTAAGACCTGGCCATTTAATTGAGGTTTTAATAAGTTTATTAATATTAAATTTTCCAGATTTTTTGTTTGAAATTGTTCCTTTAGGGGCGCCCTTATCTCTAATATAGTTTGTTAAGCTTCTTGTATCTAAACCAGTAATACCAACAATTTTATTTTTCTTTAGCCATTTATTTAAATCAATTAAAGATCTATAATTTGATGGACTAGTAATTTCTGAATTAAAAATAACTCCTCTAGTCCATATTTTTTCAGACTCTAAATCCTCTTTATTTGCTCCTACGTTTCCAATGTGAGGGAATGTAAAATTTATTATTTGGCCTGCATATGAAGGGTCTGAAATTATTTCTTGGTAACCAGTTAAAGAAGTGTTAAAGCAAACTTCTCCAGTAGCATCACCTTGATAACCTAACCCTATACCTTTAAAAACTGTCTTATTTTCGAGGACTAAAATAGCTGGGGGAAATTGAGAATTAATTGATGAATATTTTTTTCGTTTTAAGGTCAATTACAACTCATGAGTTAAAGGTTAATACAATAAAACCTATTTTTCCGCAACACCTCTAATATAATTTTGTAAAAAAACAATTTATCTTTTGAACAATTTTGTCTTTTAGGTAAATTAAAAAAATGAGCTTAAGAGACAAAATAGAAACAGACTACAAAAATGCATTAAAATCAAAAGATAAAAACAAAATATCAACTTACAGGTTAATATTATCTGGAATAAAAGATTTAGATATTAACAATAGATCGGGACCAAATAAAAAGGAAACTGATGATGAAGATATTAAAAAACTTTTAAAGAAAATGATAAAACAAAGATCCGAATCTATAGAGGTTTATAAAAAAAATAATAGATCAGATCTTTTAGAGATAGAGCAAGGAGAAGTTGCTGTTTTATCTGAATATTTACCAAAACAATTATCAGAAGAAGAAACCATTAACATTTGTAAAGAAATTATTGAAAAAACTGGAGCTAGCTCAGTAAAAGATATGGGCAAGGTAATGGGTCAATTAAAACAAGGGTATTCTGATACAATAGATTTTTCCAAAGCAGGAGCATTAATTAAAGAGCTTCTTAACAAGTGATGAAATATCCAAAAGAATATTTAGAAGAAATCAAAGCGCGTTTAAAGGTTTCAACAGTGGTTTCAAAATCTGTAAATTTAAAAAAAAGAGGTAAAGAATTTGTAGGTCTTTCACCATTTAAAAATGAGAAGACCCCATCATTTACAGTTAATGATGAAAAAGAGTTTTACCATTGCTTTAGTACAGGAGAACATGGAAACATTTTTGATTTTGTTATGAAAACACAAAACCTTAAATTCGGAGAAGCGGTGAAAAATCTTGCAAGTCTAGCAGGTATGCAGCCTTATACTTTCTCAAAACAGGATGAACAAAGAGAAAAAAACTTTCAACAATATAAAAATATATATTCAACTTATGTCGAATTTTATCATGAGGAATTGTTTAAAAATGCAAATGCAGAATTAGCAAAAAATTATCTTAAGAATAGAAACCTAACTGCAGATGAAGTTAAAAAATTTAAAATTGGTTTTGTTACTAAAAATCAAAATATTTACGAAAAATTTTCAAAAGACTTTGATGAAAAAATTTTGAAAGAGAGTGGCTTATTTTATTTTGATGAAAAGAAAAATAAATTTATAGAAAGATTTAAAGATAGAGTTATTTTCCCAATTAACAATATTTCAGGTGATCCAATAGGATTAGGCGGAAGGACAATCGAAAAAAATTCTTATCTTGCAAAATATATTAATTCCCCTGAAACACCATTTTTTAGAAAAGGTTCTAATTTATTTAATTTAGATAGAGCCAGAAAACTTTCTAACAAAGAAGATTACATATATTTGGTCGAAGGCTATATGGATGTAGTTGGCTTAAGTAGAGCTGGAATTGAAAATTCAGTTGCAAATCTAGGTACAGCTCTAACAACAAAACAAATATTAATTTTAAATCAATTTTTTGATCACATAATTATTTGTTTTGATGGCGATGAAAGTGGTTATAAAGCAGCACTAAGAGCTGCTGAAAATTCAATTGTAGAATTACAGCCAGAGAAAAAAATTTCTTTCCTTTTTTTACCAGAAAATGAAGACCCAGATAGTTTTGCTAACAAAAATGGTAAAGAGAGTTTTTTAGATTTTTCAAAGAATAATACTTTACCAATTCACAACTTTATTTTTGAACATTATTTCAAACAAACAGATGGAAATCCATCTTCAAGAGCTATCTTTGAAAAAAAATTAAGATCAATTTCTTCAACAATTAAAGATGAATATATAAAAAAATATGTTTTAGAATTCTTTTTAGATAAAATAAATGAATTAACTCCAAACATTAATAAGAAATTTAAGAAAATTTATTCTGAAAACACAAAATCATTAAAAACAACTCAAAATTATTATAATGAAACCAAAAATCTAAAATCTGTTGAGATAAAAGAATTCTCTTTACTTTATTTAATATTAAAAAAACCAATTTTAATTAAGGAACATTCTTATTTAATTCAGGAAATAAAATTATTTTCTAAAGAAAACAAATTGATTTTTGAGGAAATGTTGAAACAGACAAATAACTTTGAAACTAGCGACATAACTGATCTAAAAATAGATCAAAATTTAATTGATAGAGTAGAAAAATACGCATCGATTAAGCATATCTTTATTAAAAATCAGCATGATGATCAAAAAATGATTGAAATACTAAATGAAATCATAAGAGATCTTAAGAATTATGATCTTGAATTTAGAATTGCCGACTTAGAATCGAAATTTTCTAAAGATTTAAGTGAGACAACATTTAATGAACTAAAAGAGCTTAAAAAGCTTCAAAAAATCAACTAATTAAAAAAAAAATCGCATAGATTTTTCTCAAATCTACATTATATACATCTTCCGAACTTTATATTGTGGAACGAATAATAACAAAATCATTTGCTAGATTGATGGGTCGTGGGATCCATAGAGGATTTATAACTCATGAAGAGTTAAATAAATCTTTAGGAAAAAGAAATTTATCAAACGAGAATTTAGAGCAAGCCTTTATTCATATTCTAGATGAGAATATTGTCTTAGTAGAAAAGAAATCTGATTTTAAAGTCTTGAAGAAAAAAGACTCCTCTTCAAAAGAAGAAGGAAAAACAATTGAGAAAAGCGATGATCCTATAAGAATGTACCTTAGAGAAATGGGAGGTGTGGAACTTCTATCAAGGGAAGGTGAAATCGCGATAGCTAAAAGAATTGAAGCTGGAAAAGATGTTATGCTTAATGCTTTATCGCAAAGCCCTATTACAGCACAACAATTTTTTGAATGGAATACCAAACTTCAAAATGATGAGATTCTAGTTAGAGAGATAATTGATATTGATACTAACTATATGGAAGATGAAGATACAGGTCAAAGCGCTAAACAAAAAAAATCAGACTCTGGTAATAGCGAAGAGGGAGGTGAAGATAATTCAAACTCTAATGATGATGATGAATTCAATCCAACCTTGGCTGCTATGGAAACTGAAATTAAACCAAAGGTGTTGCAAACAGTTCATAATCTTACAAAAGAATATAATAAACTTATTAAGTATCAAAAAGAGAAGCTTGAATGGGTATTAAACTCTCAAACTTTTTCAACTTCTAAAGAAAAAAATTATAAAAAAATTGTAGATGATATTTTAGAAAACATAAAATCACTTCAATTGTCCCCATCAGTTTTGGAAGAGTTGGTCCAAAAGCATTATGCAGAAAATAAAAAAATTATATCTTTAGAGGGTAATTTGCTAAGACTTGCAATTGATGCAAAAATTTCAAGAGATGAATTTATAAAATTTTATGTTGGAAATGAAATTAATCCAAATCTAAAAAACTTTTTAGACACCAATGAAGTTTGGAAAAAATTCTTTCAAAAAAATAAAGATGAATTTAAAAATATAAGAGAACGATTAATAGAAATAAGTCATAAACTAGGAATATCAGTTACAGATTTCAAAAAGTTAGTAAGCAGAGTTCAAAAAGGTGAGAAAGAGTCTAGGATTGCTAAAAAAGAAATGGTTGAAGCTAACTTAAGATTAGTAATTTCAATAGCTAAAAAATATACAAATAGAGGTTTACAATTTTTAGATTTAATTCAAGAAGGAAATATTGGATTAATGAAAGCTGTTGATAAATTTGAATATAGAAGAGGTTATAAATTTTCAACTTATGCAACTTGGTGGATAAGACAAGCAATTACAAGATCTATTGCAGATCAAGCAAGAACTATAAGAATTCCAGTTCACATGATCGAAACAATTAATAAAATTGTAAGAACGCAGAGATTAATTCTTAGCGAATTTGGAAGAGAAGCTACTCCAGAAGAATTAGCTAAAAAGTTAAGAATGCCTTTAGAAAAAGTAAGAAAAGTACTTAAAATTTCAAAAGAACCAGTATCACTTGAAAAACCTGTTGGAGATGAAGAAGATAGCAGTTTAGGAGATTTTATAGAGGACACAAAAGCGTTAGCTCCTTTGGAACAAGCAATTAAATCTAACTTAAGTGAAGCTACTACAAAAATTTTATCAACTTTAACACCAAGAGAAGAAAGAGTTTTAAGAATGAGGTTTGGTGTTGGAATGAATACCGACCACACACTAGAGGAAGTTGGATTACAATTTTCAGTAACAAGAGAGAGAATTAGACAGATAGAAGCAAAAGCGCTTAGAAAACTAAAACACCCAAGTAGATCTAAACAATTAAAAAGTTTCTTAGAAAGCTAATTGGGCCGTTAGCTCAATAGTAGAGTACTGCATTGACATTGCAGGGGTAGTTGGAGCGTAACC
>LUMI01000238.1_pt1 | contig 36942 bp, 45 predicted proteins | sample 729681 | NCBI WGS metagenome assembly LUMI01 (sample SAMN03860267, study PRJNA289734) | marine metagenome | biome: seawater column; feature: ocean; material: water; isolation source: Red Sea water column Station 34 - depth 10m | place: Saudi Arabia: Red Sea | collected 2011-10-15 | depth 10 m
GCTTCAGAAGCCCTGCAAGGCAAAAAGCGATCTGATCAAAGTGATGAATTTTTAGTTGAGAAAAAAAATCCTTTAGCAATGCCCCCAGATTTTGACAAACTTCCTACACCAGGAAATCAAGAAGTATCACCAGAAACATTTAGTGATAATAAAGAGGTTAAAGAATTATTAAATATTGAGGATTTTAAAGAAGGATCAGAGGAGACCAAAGATGATGGTCCAGCAGATATTGAAAGCTCTATACTTAAGAAAATTCAATAGTTAATGCTAACAAAAAATATAAAATTTACAAATTTTAGAGGAAATACCAATTCATCAAATAAAAAAAAATTAGCCAAAATATTAAAGAATAAAAATTTGGTAATTGAAATACCTTTACTAAAATCTTTATCTAAAGATTATCAATTAAGTTATAGTAAAAAATTAGTTAGCTCTTTAAAAAAATTTAAAATAATAAATTTGATAGGTATGGGTGGTTCTATTTTGGGCACTCAGGCGATTTATGATTTTTTAAAAGATAAAATTACAAAAAAAATTAATTTCTTTGATAATCTTCAATCTAGAGAATTCAATACAAATAAAGAAAAAAATATAAATATTATAGTTTCAAAATCTGGTAATACCCTTGAGACTATTACAAATCATAATTTGATTTCTCTGAAAGAAAAAAAAAATAAAAATCTATTTATTACAGAAACTAAAGATAGTTTTTTAACTCAACTTGCAAATAAACTTAAAGCCGAGATAATTGAGCATAAAAATTTCATTGGAGGTAGATATTCTGTTCTCTCAGAAGTTGGTATGTTACCAGCAGAGTTAATGGGCCTCAAAGAGAAAAGATTTAAAAATTTTAATAACTTAATTAAAAATAAAAATTTTTCTAATTTATTAATCAATAATGTTGTTGCCATAAATCAATTAATTCTTAAAAAAAAAAATAATTCTATAATTTTAAATTATGACGAAAGTTCAGATAATTTTTTCAAATGGTATCAACAGCTAGTTGCAGAAAGCTTAGGAAAAAAAGGAAAAGGGGTGTTACCAACTATATCAACAATGCCAAAAGACAATCATAGTGTGATGCAGCTCTATTTAGATGGCCCAAAAAATAATTTTTTTACGTTTTTTAGTATCAAAGAAAAAAGTTCAATAAAACTTAATAATAAAAACTTATTTAAAAAATTTGAACATTTGAAAAATAAATCACTTTATCAAATCTTGAATGCACAGAAAACTGCAACTGAAAATGTTTTTAATAAAAAAAAAATACCTTTTAGATCTTTTCAAATTTTCAATAAAAATGAAGAGACTATAGGAGAATTATTTACTTTTTTTATATTAGAGACAATTCTTCTAGGTAAATTATTAAATGTAAATCCTTTTGATCAGCCATCTGTAGAATTAATTAAAACAGAAACTTTTAAAATTTTAAGATAAAATTCTTCCAAAAATAATTTTTGATATTCCGTAATATTCTTCCCTTAAAATATTTAGATTGTCAGATATTTTTTCCTTAGTTTTTTTATTTCTATGTAAAACAATCAAAGTATTTTTATCCGAAATATTTGATTTTTTTATTCTATCTATAAGTTTATTAATTTTATCATCATTAAAAGGAGGATCTAAAAATATTAAATCAAACTTGTCATTAAATAATTGATTTTTTTTAAATTCGTAGGAGTCGCCATCGAAAACTTGAGTTTTATTTGTAAGTTCTAGTTTTTCTAAATTTTGTTTTAAAATTTTATTGGAATCTAAGTAATTTTCAAAAAAAATTACACTTTCTGCGCCTCGAGATAAACACTCTATACCAAAGGATCCTGTTCCAGCAAATAAATCGAGTATTTTTGACCCTTTTAGATCTAAATTTTCATTTTTTGAGTGTTCAATAATGTTAAAAATTGACTGTCGTACCCTATCTTTTAAAGGCCTAGTTGATTTATCTGAAGGGATAAGAATTTTTTGCCCCTTTAAATAACCACCTATTATTCTCATATCATTTGATTATTTTAAAACCGATGTCAGATCTATAAAAACCACCACTCCAATTTAACTTTTCAATCTTATCTATTATGGTGTTTCTTGATGTTAAATAGTTATCTGAAATGCTAACAAAATTTAATACCCTTCCACCATTTACAATAGTTTTATCATTTTTAATTGTTGTACCTGCATGAAAAATAAAACTATCGTTTTCTAAATTTAATTTATCTAACCCTGAAATCTCAATATTTTTCTCATAAGTGTCTGGATATCCTTTAGAACAAAGGACAACACATAAACTTTTTTTGTCTGACCATTGAATATCTATCTCATCAAGTTTTCTGTCACAACAAGCCAATATGATTTCTAAAAAATCTGATTTTAATAATGGAAGAATTGTTTGACATTCAGGATCACCCATTCTCACGTTATACTCAATTAGATATGGTTCATTATCTTTGATCATCAAACCTGCATATAAAAAACCAATATATTCCTCATTAATATCATTCAATGCTTTTAAGGTTGGATTTATTATTTTGTTGATAATCTTATTTTCTAATTCTTGATTTATTAAACCTGAAGGAGTGTATGCTCCCATACCACCTGTATTTTTTCCAGTATCACCAACCCCAACTCTTTTATGATCTTGAGCAGTATTAAATTTTTTAAAAGTTTTACCATCTGAAATGATAAAAAAACTCATTTCTTCACCTTCAAGAAATTCTTCAATTACGATTTTTTCAGCCTTTCCAAACTTACCATTAAATATCTCCTCAACTGCTTCAGACGCATTTCCCATGTCTTTACATATATAAACACCTTTGCCAGCAGCTAAACCATCTGCTTTAATCACAATTGGAAATTCAACTTTTTTTAAATATTCTATCGATTGCTCTAAATTTTTTAAAATTTCAAATTTTGCAGTTGGGATTCCATATTGTTTACAGATATTTTTTGTAAAAGTTTTAGAGCCTTCAAATTGTGAAGCTTTTTTACTTGGACCAAATACTTTAATTTTTTTTTCTTTTAAAAAATCAGATATTCCTTCTACTAATGGTTTTTCAGGTCCAACCACAACTAAATCAATTTGTCTTTCATTAACAAAATTATAAATTCCATTAAAATCATCTAAATTTATATTTATATTTTCACCAATTGCACCGGTGCCAGCATTTCCAGGTATACAATAAATTTTATCAGTTTTTTTTGATTTTTTTATTTGATTTGCTAAAGCATGTTCTCTTCCACCACTTCCAAGAATTGCAATTTTCATATAGTTATTTATATATCTTAAAAATGCAAAACAAGTTAGCAAAATTAAAATATCTTCCAAATAATTTTGAAGTAATAGAAGATGGTGATCATGTAGTTTGTGCAATCTCTGGTAAAAAAATTTTGTTAGAAAATCTAACGTACTGGAATGTTGACGAACAGGAAGCTTATTTCTCTTATATTGAAGCAAGTGTTAAAAGAGATAATTTAAAAAAAGAGTAATTATTTTTTCCAGCGATCGTGCGTCCAAATCCATTGCAAAGGATTCTTTAAAATCATTTTTTCAAGAACAGTATTTAAAAACTCAGTAATTTCATCAACTGTTTTGTTTTCACCAACTTTAATTGGCTTAGAAACATACATTTTAAAGTGAAATTTACTTCTTCGCTCAATATAAATCGGCACTAATTCGCACTTATATTTTTTTACAAGTTGTGCAGGTATTGTTGTTGTAGTTGCAAGATTTCCAAAAAAGTTAACTTTAACCCCTTCCCTTACTCTTTGATCAATCATTAATGCAATAGAGGAACCTTTTTTTAAATTTTCAATTATTTCTCTAGTTCCTGAACGACCTTTTTTAATTTGTTTCTGACAAATATAGTTAGTTCTTATATTTTCCATTATTTTATTAAGAAATATATTATTTAAAGGCCTATAAATTGCGGATAGATCAACTCCAGACTTTTCAATTTCCATAGCCATTAGCTCAAAATTATTGAAGTGACCTGATATAAACACTACCTTTTTGTTTTTAGATTTTATTTCATCAAGATATTTTTTGCCGTCTATTTCAATATATCTCTCAAGATTTCCTTTTCTAAAATTTTTTATAAATGGATACTCAGCAAATATTCTTCCATAATTTCCAAAAATTTCATTTGCCGAGTTGTTATAATTTTTTTTTAACTGAATATTTGATTTTTTTAAATTTTCAATGACAAGCTTTTTCGATCTAAATAAAGGTCCAAAAGTTTTCCCAATGAAAAAACCTAAATTAGAGGAAAGTTTATAACCAAGAATTTTGAATACAAAAAATAAAAAACAAATAATTATAAATTCAATAAAATAAATTATTTTTTTCATAAAGTATTTTTTAAATAACTTTCAAAGTTATTATTATTCTCAATTTTTAAATCTACTTTTAAATATTTTATATTTTTTTTATTTGAATTGTTAAGTCTCAAATAATCTTTTTCCGATGTAACTATATCTAATTTTTTCTTATTCGCTATTTTTTTTATTTCACTTATATCTTTATTAGTAAAATTATAATGATCTGGAAATATAATTTTTTCTTTAATTTTAAACTTATATTTTATTAATGTTTTTTCAAATTCTTTAGGGTTTCCTAATCCACAAAAAAATAAATATTCTTTTTTAAGATTAAAAGATTTTAAATTAGTTGGTAAGTATTTTGAATTAAAAATCTTCAAGTTTTTATTAATCTTTTTCAAAATTTTAAAAAATTTAATATTATTTTTTTCACCATTTAAAAATGCAATATCATATTCTTTAATTTCATTTAAACTTTCTCTCAAAGGTCCTGCTGGTAGTAAAAAATTATTTCCAACAGCTTCTGAACTATTGAAGCATGCAATTGAAATATCATAATTAATTGTTTTATCCTGCAACCCATCGTCTAATAAAGCAATATCATATTTTTGATTTTCTGCTTTTCTGAGCGCCTCAGTTCTATTATTAGAACAAATTAAATTTCCATTTTTTTTTAATAAATTTTGTTCATCTTTCTGATCTTGGTAATTTTTTTTAATTATTACTGTTTTAAATTTTTTCTTAAGAATTCTATTTATTTTTAAAATTAAGGGAGTTTTCCCAGTACTTTTCATTATAGAAATTTATTTATCTCATAAATATTATTTTTTAGAATATTTTTTCCTAATGCATTTAGTCTTTTTGCGACTTTGATCTTTTGTTTATACGCAATTCTTTTTTGAATAAGTTTGCTCATGCTATCAGTAGTATTGATTTTAGCGGATATATTAAGCTTTGAGAGCATGCTGTAAACTTCATCAAAGTTGTGTGTATAAGGACCGTGTATAATAAAGTTTTTATTTCGAGCAGGTTCTAGTGGGTTCTGACCCCCATGCTTAATTAAAGATCCACCAACAAAGCTCAAATTACAGAGATTATAAAATTGATTTACTTCACCGTAAGTATCAACAATGTATATATCGGTAGATCTCTTTATCGGTTTACCGGAGGATCTTGTAACGATTTCTAAATTTTTAGTTTGTAAATCATCAATTATTGAGCTTGTTCTTTGAATATGTCTTGGAATAATAATTGTTATTAAATCTTTAATTTTTTTTCTTGATTTTATATGAGCCTCAGCAATAAAACTTTCTTCACCATTATGTGTACTAGCACAACAAAATATTTTTCTATTTCTAAATAATTTTTTTAAATTAATATTAATTTTATTTTTTGTTTCTCCAAAGTATTTTAAATTTCCAACAGATTTAATTTTTTTTACACCTAATTGTTTTAAATAATCATGTGTCTCTTTATTTTGAGGCAAAGCCAAAGCAATTTTACCAAAAATACTTTTTGCAAATTGAGGAACTTTAATCCATCGATTAAAACTTTTAAAAGTAATTCTCCCATTTATTAATATTATTGGAATGTTTTTCTTATTTAAATTTCTAATCATGTTTGGCCAAATTTCTGAGTCAATAAAAATTGCAACTTTTGGTTTCCAGAATTTAATAAACTTCTTTGTTAGGTTTTCTTCATCTATTGGAAAGTAAACATGTTTAGTTTTTTTTAATTTGATTTTCTTAAAAATTGATGCTGAACTTGTAGTTGAAGAAGTAAGCAGAATACTCTTAACATTTTTATTTTCTTCAATTTTTTTTATTAATGGAATTACACTTAGAATTTCCCCAACACTTGCACCATGAAACCATATAGTCTCTTTGTCATTATAACTAATGTTATAAATACAATATTTTTCTAGAAACCTTTTAAAATCTTCCTTGCCTAAAAAAATTCTTATTAAAAAAAAAATTGGAGAAAATATTACAAAAATTATTGTTAATAATTTATAAATTAAAAACATTAATTTTCTTTAATCTGTCTATTATAAAAATTTTTATAAATTTCTGAATTTTTAAGCAATTCATCATGCTTACCTTCATCAACCACAACACCTTTATCAAGCACATAAATCTTATTTGAATTTAAAATAGTAGAAAGTCTATGAGCTATGACTATCGTAGTTTTATTTGAAGTTAATTTTTCAAGAGCCTTTTGAATTTTTTCCTCTGTTTCAGAGTCTAGAGAGGAAGTCGCTTCATCTAAAAGAATTATTTTACTATCTTTTAAAAAAGCCCTTGCTATTGAGAGACGTTGTTTTTCTCCACCTGATAATTTTACTCCATTTTCACCAATTTTTGTTTCAAATTTGTTTTCTAATTTATTTATAAAATCAGTGCACATCGCCATTTCAGCTGCTTTAAAAATTTCCTCGTCTGACGCATCTGGTTTTGCATATTTTATATTATTTAAGACTGTATCATCAAATAATGTAGTGTTTTGGTCTACTATTGATATTTCTTTTCTTAACGAAGAAAGATTTACTTTTTTAATATTTTTTCCATCAATATGAATTTCACCTGAAGAAGGATCATAAATTCTTGGTATTAAGCTTAATAATGTAGATTTTCCAGAACCACTGTGTCCAACCAGTGCAGTCATCTTATTCTACATCAAGATTAATTTCATTCTCATTTGTAAGTATATTATTTTTTGTATCTATTATTGGTAAAATTCTTTTGCCTGCAGATAACCCTTGTCCAATTCCTACGTTAATTGTTGCGAGTGACTTTACTGGCTGGTACGCCAACATCATTGCTGCTAAAAATGAGAAAAAATTATTAATACTGAGTTGTTCATTCATAATTAATTTTCCAGAATAAAAAATTAAAATTGCAATCATAATTCCTGTAAGAATTTCCATAATCGGAGTAGCTCGAATAAAAACTGTTGATATCTTTATGGATTTTTCTTTTAGGTCATTTACGAATTTTTCAGACCTTTCATTTTCAAATTTTTCTCTTTGAAATATTTTAATTACTTTATGATTTTTAAAAAGATCAATAAGGTATTTATTAAGATCTCCAGATTTTTCCTGGGCCTCTGTAGCAACTTTCCCCATTCTTTTTCCAAGACGTTTTGCTGTAATTGATGCAATAGGTATCATTATTATTGCAATTAAGGATAGCCTCCAATTTTGCATAAACATTACTGTTAACAATCCAATTAGTGTCAAACCGTCTTTAAAAAAACTTAAAAACGAATTACTCAACATTCCTGTAATTTGATTTACATCAAAATTTAAATTTGAAATGTACTTTCCAGAATGTTTATTTTCGATCTGCTCTGTATCTGCTTTAATAAAAGAAGAAAGCATATCAATTTGTATTTTTTTTTTAACTTCCTCTGCAACATTAATCATTATGACTTTAGCCAAGTACAATGAAATACCTTTCGTAGAAAAAGCTAAAATAATTAAAATTGGAATTACAAAAATTAAAGTTTGATCTTTGTTAATAAAAATTTTTTCTATAGCAGGATCCAAAAGCCATGCTGTTGCAGATGTGCTTCCTGCTACTAATATTGAAAAAATAACAGCTAAAAATATTTTAATAATGAATGTTTTTGTATAATCATTATAAAGTCTTTTTAATATTTCTAAATTAGTCATAAATTAAAATAATTTTCCAATTAATAAATTTACAAATATTAATAATCCTAAAAAATTATTACTTTTAAATTTCATTAAACAACTCATTGGCTTTTCAACTTCAAGCTTATAAATCTGAAATAAAACCAAGTGAGAGATTGGAATTAAAAGAAACATAAAATAAAAAATATTAAAGTTCATTAATTTTCCAAGCAGAATTAAAATTCCAATAAAAATAAAATAACAAAAGGAAATAAATCTCTTTGGATTATTTTTAAATTTTATCGAAGTTGATTTAACTCCTATAATTTCATCATCCTTTATATCTTGATATCCGTATATAGTGTCGTAGCCCAGTGTCCAAAATATGGCCCCTAAATAGAATATAATTGGAATTAATGAAATTTCATTTGTTATGGAAATCCAAGCTAAAACTAAACCATAATTAAAAGTAATACCTAAAAAAAGTTGAGGCCAGTAAGTAAATCTTTTCATCAATGGATATGAAAATGCTAGAGGCATTGATAGAAGTGCCATCCAAATTGTAAAAAAATTAAAATTAATTAATACCAAAAAGGCAACTCCACATAGAACAAATGCATAAATACTCGCTAATTTTACAGAAACCTTTCCAGATGCAATTGGTCTATCTTTTGTTCTTTCGACAAGTTTATCAAAATTTCTATCTGATATGTCATTAACTATACAGCCGGCTGATCTCATTAATATCGAACCAGATAAAAAAAGGACTAAGTAAAAAATAAATTTTTCATAACCAGAACTAAAATCATATGCAATTGTAAGACCCCAAAGGCATGGCCAAAACAGCAGCATATAACCAATTGGTTTATTTAATCTTGTTAATTCTAAAAATAGTTTGATGTTTTGCATTTATTTACTTGTAAATAACAAAGGCTAGATTCATAATCAATTCGATTCGCATGAATGTAGATTATACAGTTACCGCTCTGATGTTTCCCGCAATACCTCTTTTAATGAGTGTTTATAGCAATAGATTTCATACTCTTAGCAAGTTAATTAGAGAGCTTCATGATGAGCATGTTTATGAAAAACACATTCCTCCTGAGTGGAAGAAACAATTTATAAATTTGAGCAGCAGAATATCAATTTTAAAGTGGACTATAATGTTTGCTGCTTTCGGTTTTTTATTTAATATGCTTACTGTTTTCGCTCTTTATTTAGATGAAATATTTGTTGCTAGAATAATTTTTGGATCTTGTTGCCTATCAATGATTGTATCAATAATTTTATTTATAAGAGAAATACAAGTTTCAACAAGTGCACTTAATTTACACATGTCTGATATGGATGTGAAGATAGATTAATTAGGAATAATAACCACAGGACCAGTTATTTTTCTGCTTTCTAGATCCTCATGAGCTTTAGAAGCTTCCTCTAATTTATATTTTTTAAAAATATTTATTTTGACATCGCCTGATTTAAATTTTTCAAAAACCATATTTGTTGCTTCTTCTAATTCCTCTCTAGTCGTTGTGTATTGCATAATGCTTGGTCTTGTTAAATAGAGACCTTTAGGTTGAATTGATTTAGGAACAACGACAGGATCAAGAGGTCCTGAGGCATTTCCGAATGAAACCATCATTCCTCTTAACTTTAAACATTCGATAGAACTATCGAATGTTGATTTACCAACACCATCATAAACTACAGGTATACCTTTACCATCTGTAATTTCTTTAACTTTTTCTGCAAAGTTATCTTTGTTATAATTGATTACATGGTCATAACCATTCTCTTTTGCTATTTTAATTTTTTCATCAGATCCAACGGTCCCAATTACTGTACAGCCCAAACTTTTTGCCCATTGTCCAAAAATTTGCCCAACACCTCCAGCGGCAGCATGAAATAAAACAGTCTCTCCAGATTTTACAGGATAAGTTTTATGAAGAAGATAAAATGTAGTAATTCCTTTTGTCATTAGGGTCGCTGCAATTTCTAACTTAACTCCATCAGGTACTTTAACTAAATTCTTTATAGGATAATTTCTATGTGTTGCATAAGAACCAAGAGGTGCAGCACAATAAGCAACTTTATCTCCTTCTTTGAAATTTGTTACATCTGGACCAATTTTTTCTATTATCCCTGCTCCTTCTAGTCCAATTCCTGAGGGAAGTTGAACAGGATATAATCCTGATCTGTGATATGTGTCTATATAATTTAGACCAATTGCTTCGTTTTTGATTGTAACTTCACCAGATTTTGGATCATCTAATTTGATATCTTTGATCTCAATTACTTCTGGGCCACCTGTCTTATTTATTTCTGCTGCTCTCATGAATTATTTTACAAAAGTTCCATTATGATAATCATCTATTGCTTGAAGTATTTCCTGTTTTGTATTCATTACAAATGGTCCACCTCTTGCAATTTGTTCACCAATTGGTTTTCCAGATATTAATAAAAATTTAGCTTCAGTTAAAGCTGTTACTTTTAGTTTTTCACCTCTTGTTAAGAGAATTAAAGTTGAATCTTTAACTTTATCGTGTTCTTTTTCTCCAATTTTTATTTCGCCTTCAATTAAATAAATAAAGCTATTGTGAGAAGAGGGTATCTCAAAATTAAATTCCTTATCTTTTTTAAGCTCTACATCAAAATAAACAGGTTCAACATTATGCTTTTTAATTGGTCCTTCTGCTTTTTGAAATTTTCCAGCAATAACTTTTATTTGCTTATCATCATCTTTATGCACACTCATTTTATCAGCATCAATATAATGATATTCAGGTTTATCCATTTTCATGCTTGCTGGCATGTTTATCCATAATTGAAATCCATGAAGTTTACCTTCTTTCATAGCCGGCATTTCTGAATGAATAATTCCACTTCCAGTTTTCATCCACTGAACATCTCCTGCTGTCATTCTACCTTGTCCACCAGTGCTATCTTTGTGCTCAAAGTCCCCAGCTAACATGTAGGTTAAGGTTACAGTTTCTATTCCTCTATGAGGGTGGGGTGGGAAACCAGCAATATAATCCTCACTATTTTCCGATCCAAATTCATCTAACATTAGAAATGGATCAAAGTAATTTGGTTCCACACCAATGCTTCTTTTTAATTTTACACCAGCTCCATCAGAAGCTGGAATGGGATCAATGATATTACTTACTTCTATATTTGACATTTAATTTGCTAATTTTTTTTCTATACTAAACTCTTTCGTTTCATTTATCACTAAAAACAAAAATCCACCAGCAAGAGCTATATTTTTCATAAATGATATAAATTCCAATTGATTACTAAAATCTGTGTGAAAAATAATTGCTGTTGAAATACAAAATAAACTTAGTAAAGCAGCAGAGACTTTAACTTTGTATCCAATTATTATCATTAATGGAGCAACTATTTCGAGAATGATGGCCGGAATTAAAAAAATACCTGGCACTCCTAAAGATTCCATCCACCCAATAGTCCCCTCATAGTTTCCTACTTTATTAATACCACTAAGTAAAAAAATTAGAGAAATAAATATTCTTCCAACCAAATCTAAAATATTTGTCATGATTTATTTGTTGTGTGAACCATCACAAAATGGTTGATTGTTTGTTTGTTTACAATGACAGAAGTAAATAGTTTTATTTTCCTCAGCTACAAATTTGACTGGTTTAAATTCAGTTCCTTTGTGTGACATATCACAAAATGGTTGGTTCTTACTTTTTCCACAAGAACACCATAAATAATTTTTTCCTTTTTCAACATCAATAGAAATAGGTTGGTCTCCTGCTTTTATACCTTTGTTCATAAATCTCCTTTGCTATTTTTTCTTTTTAAATAATGATTTGATTAAATTGTGCAAGAACGCAATATATTCATACTAGTATGCAAAATCATACCTTGTAAAATAAATTTTTGTATATAGATATTGATTGATGAAAAATAATATTGAGTGTCCCGCTGAAAGAGCAATCTATTTTCTTGGAGGAAAATGGAAAATTAGGATTTTATTTTATTTATTTAAAAATGAAAAAGTAAGATTTAACAAACTTAAAAAAGAATTAAAAACAATTACACAGCAAATGCTTTCTAAACAGCTAAAAGAATTAGAATTTGATGGAATTATAAATAGAAAAGTTTATCAAGTAGTGCCACCAAAAGTTGAGTATTCTCTCACAGATTTTGGATTTTCAGTTATTCCTATTTTAAAGTCTTTCTCTGACTGGAATAAAAAAAATACCAGAACAATTACCCAGAAGCTAAATAAAAATTTTGAAGAGAATAGGATTAGATAAGATTGAATAATTCACTAAGATTGTTAATCATATTTTTAGGTATGTAATCTAGATTATCAAAAATATTTTTATTTCTATTAACCCATATGGAATTATATCCATAGTTTCCTCCACCAGATACATCCCAGGTATTTGCACTTAAGAATGCAACTTCATTTTTTTCAATATTATATTTTTTTATTGGCAAATCATAAACTTTTGAATCAGGTTTATAAACACCCACTTCTTCTATTGAAAAGATGTCATCAAATAAATTATTCAAATTATTACTTTGAACTAATTCATTTAACAAAGAAGGTGTACCATTTGAAAGAATTGCAAGTTTGTAATTCTTGTTTTTTAAAGATTTTAACACTTCCGGAACTTCTTTGAATGTGGTGAGAGTTTTGTAAAGATTTAACAATTCATCTCTCATTGAATTATCTATTTTAAAAACATTCATTGATTTATCTAAACTATCTTCAGTTATTTCCCAAAAATCTTTGTGACGTTTCATCAAACTTCTAAGCCAAGTATATTCTAATTGCGTAGTTCTCCAGTAATTCGCAAATCCTTCCCATTTATCTCCTATTTTATCTTTGCATTTTTCTGCAGCAGAATTCACATCGAATAAAGTTCCATATGCATCAAATATGATTGCTTTAGTATTTTTCATCATCTAATTTATTATAATGAGCAATATTAGATTATTTTATCCAGAAAGTTTATCAATTAATTTAGAAGGAACTTTAAATAAAACACAATCTCATTATTTAACTAAAGTTATGAGAATTAATACTGGTGAAGTTTTTTCTTTATTTAACAAATCTGGAGAATGGGAAGCAATTATTAATGAAATTTCAAAAAATAATTTAACTTTCAAAGTTCAAAAGCAATTAAGACAAAAAGAAAATGAAAGTGAAATCTGGCTAGCATTCTCTCCAATCAAATCAAATTATTTTAATTTTATGATTCAGAAAGCAACAGAGCTAGGTGTTACAAAACTTATCCCAGTTTTGACAGAAAGAACAATTGTTAGAAAAATTAATATTGAGAGATTATCAAAGATTGTAATTGAGGCATCAGAGCAAAGTAATAGATTAAGCATACCAGAAATTTTAGAAACTCAATCGTTAGATAATTTTTTAAAAAATAATAGTTCAATTAATCTTATCTTTGGTGACTTAAATACAGAAAATAAAAATATAAAAACTGACAATGATCATCCCATTTGTATTTTAATAGGACCTGAAGGAGACTACACTGTGGATGAAAGAGAAAGGATTCTAAATTTTAAGGGAACTCAGTCTATAAAGTTGAGCAATAATATCTTACGTTCAGAAACGGCTGTTATATCTGCTTTATCTATAGTTAATTTTTTGAAAAATTGATAAATTGTCGCGAAATCTCTAGTGTTTTTTTAATTTTTTAGCTTTATATACTTTTTTAGATGAAGAAATTTTTATTATCGCTGGTTGCGGCTTTAGCGCCATTATCAGTTTTGGCAAATCAACCTAAAGACTGGCAGTTAAGTTTTCAGGAACCAGCATCACAGACAATGAGAGATATTGTTTGGTTCCATGATTATATGTTGCTTCCAATAATAGTTGCAATAAGTGCGTTTGTATTATTTTTGATGCTTTATGTTATGGTTCGTTTTAGAGCTTCTAGAAATCCAAATCCATCAAAAACAACTCACAATGTTGCTGTAGAAATAATTTGGACTTTAGTTCCATGTTTAATTCTAATTGTGATGGCAGTGCCATCATTTAAAGTTTTATATTCTCAAGATACAATTCCTAAAGCTGATGTAACTATCAAAGCAGTCGGTTATCAATGGTATTGGGGATATGAGTATCCAGATGAGAATATAATTTTCGACTCTTATATGATCGAAGAAAAAGATTTAAAAGAAGGTCAGCCAAGATTGCTTGCAGTTGATAATGTAGTAGTAGTACCTGTAAATAAAGTAGTTAAAGTTTTAATTACTGCTAATGATGTTCTACACGCATGGGCATTACCATCTTTTGGAGTAAAAAGAGATGCGATGCCAGGAAGAATTAATGAAACTTGGTTTAAGGCTGAAAAAGAAGGAACTTATTATGGTCAGTGCTCTGAGTTGTGCGGGATAAAACATGCTTTTATGCCAATTGAGGTAAGAGTAGTGTCTGATCAAGAATATGAAGAATGGTTATCTGATGCTAAAGTAAAATTTGCAAAAGATGAAAATTTAATTAATAAAAAGTTAATAGCGAGTAAATAATAATGAGCACAGCAACAGCACACGCACACGATCATCATACTCCTACGGGATGGAAGAGATGGGCATATTCAACAAACCATAAAGACATAGGAACAATGTATTTAATCTTTGCAATTATTGCAGGGGTTATTGGAACAGCTTTTTCAGTTTTAATGAGAATAGAATTAATGCATCCGGGTGATGGAATTCTGGGTGGAAATTATCATTTATATAATGTGCTCGTAACCGGTCATGGTTTAATTATGATCTTCTTTATGGTTATGCCTGCAATGATAGGTGGCTTTGGTAATTGGTTTGTTCCAATTATGATTGGTGCACCTGATATGGCGTTTCCTAGAATGAATAATATTTCATTTTGGTTATTGCCTGTTGCATTTATACTGCTTTTGACATCTATTTTTGTTGATGGCCCTCCAGGTGCACAAGGTGTTGGAGGAGGCTGGACTATATATCCACCATTATCTTCTAAAGCAGGTCAACCAGGACCAGCGATGGATTTAGCAATTTTAAGTCTTCACGTTGCAGGAGCGTCATCGATTTTAGGTGCTGTAAACTTTATTACAACAATTTTAAATATGAGAACTCCAGGTATGACTTTGCATAAAATGCCATTGTTTGCTTGGTCAATATTAGTAACTGCATTTTTATTATTATTATCACTTCCAGTGTTAGCTGGTGCAATCACCATGTTATTGACTGATAGAAATTTTGGAACAGCCTTTTTTGAAGCCCAAGCTGGTGGAGACCCAACATTATTCCAGCATTTATTTTGGTTTTTTGGTCACCCAGAGGTTTACATTTTAATTTTACCAGGCTTTGGAATGATAAGTCATATTGTTTCAACATTTTCAAGAAAACCAGTATTTGGATATTTAGGAATGGCATATGCAATGGTTGCGATTGGAATTGTTGGTTTTGTTGTTTGGGCCCATCACATGTATACGGTCGGTTTAGATACAGATACAAAAGCTTATTTCTTAGCAGCAACCATGATTATTGCAGTCCCAACTGGAATTAAAATTTTCTCATGGATCGCAACTATGTGGGGTGGATCAATTTCATTTAAAACCCCAATGGTTTGGGCATTAGGATTTATATTTTTATTTACTGTTGGCGGTGTAACAGGCGTTGTGCTTGCGAATGCTGGAGTAGATACGGCATTACATGATACCTATTATGTTGTTGCACACTTTCATTATGTTTTATCTCTTGGGGCTGTATTTGCAATATTTGCTGGCTTTTATTATTGGTTTGGAAAAATGTCAGGTTATGAATATTCAGAGTGGATGGGACAACTTCATTTCTGGTTAACGTTTATCGGAGTAAATTTAGTCTTCTTTCCTCAACACTTTTTAGGTTTAGCTGGAATGCCGAGAAGATATGCAGATTATCCAGATGCATTTGCTGATTGGAATTATATTTCATCAATTGGTTCTTATATTTCAGTTATTGGGTTAGGTGTATTTTTTGCTAATTTGATATATGCATTCGCAAAAAAGAAAAAAGCAGCTCAAAATCCTTGGGGAGAGGGTGCAACTACTTTAGAATGGACAGTTCCTTCGCCTCCAAATTTTCATACTTTTGATGAATTACCTAAATTTGAGGATGTTGAAGGTGCAGAAAAATCTAGAAGTTAGACTTTCATAGATTATAATTAATTTAAATGCAGTCGACTATTGTAAGAGCAAAGAGATCAAGCACAGACCTTGGTATAATTCCTGAGTTGCTAAAACTCATGAAACCAAGAGTAATGTCTTTAGTGATATTTACCTGCGCAGTGGGTTTACTTACTGCCCCTAATTCAGTTCCATTTATAGATGCATCAATTGGAATTTTAATTGTTGCTATAGGCGCTGGTGCAGCAGGTGCATTAAATATGTGGTATGAAGCTGATCTTGATAAGTTAATGACAAGAACTTGTCTAAGACCAATCCCAAGAGGTAAACTTAACAGAAACCAAGCTCTTTATTTTGGCGTTTCTTTATCTGTGTTATCAGTAGTAAGTTTATATTATTTTACAAATCCTCTTTCATCTTTTCTTTTATTTTTCACAATATTTTTTTACCTAGTGGTTTATACAATTTGGTTAAAAAGAAGAACTCCACAAAATATTGTAATTGGAGGAGCGGCAGGTGCTTTGCCACCAGTAATAGGATGGACCATCGCAACTAATTCTTTATCTTTAGAGCCATTAGTATTTTTTTTAACTATTTTCATTTGGACACCATCACATTTTTGGGCACTTAGTTTATATAAAGCAAAAGATTATAAAAAAGCAAAGATCCCAATGTTGCCAATTACTAATGGTATTGAAAATACTAAAAAAAATATTTTTATATATTCCTTGTTAATGATACCGACGATTATTTTTCCATATACAATTGGATTTGTAACAGAATTATTTTTAATTTTAGGTTTAACTCTTACAATTTATTACAATCACATATGTTTTAAGCTGTATAAATTTAAAAAAAATAAATTTGATATAAAGACTGCCAAACACATTTTTGCATATTCTATATTTTATTTATTCTTATTATTTGTTCTATTCCTGCTAGATAAATTGATTTAATGATACAAGATAATAAAACAAAAAAAAAAAATTTGAGGACAGCTTTAGGATTACTAATTTTTATAATTCTGTTATTTGTTTTTACTTTATATAACGTTGGTGTATTTGATAGAGCTATATGATTAAAAAAAATACAATTACACCATTGGTCTTAGCTGGTATTTTTTTATTAATGCTTGGATTGTCATTTGCTGCTGTTCCTCTTTATGATTTATTTTGTAGAGTAACTGGATTTGGTGGAACAACTCAAGTTGCAAAAGAAGCTCCAAAAATTGTATTAGATAAAATTGTAAATGTGAGATTAGACACTAATGTAAATAGCGAATTAGATTGGAGTTTTGAGGTTAATGAAAAAACCTTAGATGTTAAACCAGGTAAAGTTTATAAAATCAAATTTAATGTTGAAAACTTGAGTAATGAAGATTCTTCAGCAGTTGCTAGTTATAATGTTTCTCCTTCATCATTTGGTCAATATTTTAATAAACTAGGATGTTTTTGTTTTGAAAAGCAGACACTAAAGCCTGGCGAAAAAGCAAGTTATGACCTTGTATTTTACTTAGATCCAGAGCTAGTTAATGACCCTAAGACAAAAAATATTGAGGATGTTACTATGTCCTATACTTTTTTCTCCTCTGACTATTATAAGGTTGAAAAAAACGAGAGTTAATAATGGCATCAGCACAAAAACATGATTATCACTTAGTTGACCCAAGTCCTTGGCCAATAGCAACTTCTTTTGCAACATTAATTACTGCAATAGGTACGGTATATTATTTACACGCTGAGATAATGTGGGCTATGGTTGTTGGATTTGCTTTATTAATTTATTGCGCATTCATGTGGTTTAGAGATGTAGTAATTGAGGCAGAACATCAAGGACATCACACACCTGTTGTTCAAATACACCATCGATATGGAATGACACTATTCATTGCATCTGAGGTTATGTTTTTTGTTGCATGGTTTTGGGCATACTTTGATGCAAGTTTATTTCCGAATGAATTTGTTGGAAATGTTTGGCCACCAAAAGATATAGAAACATTTGATCCATGGGATATACCACTTATAAATACTTTGGTCCTTTTATTATCTGGCACAACAGTGACATGGGCGCATCATGCTTTATTGGAAGATGATAGAAAAGGATTTATTCAAGGTCTGTCTTTAACAGTATTTTTAGGAGCTTGTTTTACAGCTCTTCAAATATATGAATATCACCACGCAACTTTTGATTTCTCCGGACACATCTATGGCGCAACTTTTTACATGGCCACAGGATTTCATGGTTTTCATGTGATTATTGGAACTATATTTTTAGCTGTTTGTCTATGGAGAGGAAAACTAGGTCATTTTAATAAAGAGCACCATTTTGGTTTTGAAGCCGCTGCGTGGTACTGGCATTTTGTTGATGTTGTGTGGTTATTTTTATTTGCTGCAATATATATTTGGGGCAGTTAAAAATTTTTGAAAAACAAATTATTTTTTTCACTTTTCGTATATTTTTTTATTCTTATTTTTTTATCTTTAGGGTTCTGGCAGATTATAAGATTAAATTGGAAATTAGAGTTAATTGATTCAATAAATACTTCTTTAAAAAGTGATCCTGTTACATTTAATGGGCATGACCCAAAAAACTTTTTGAAAATCAAATTCGATGGAACTTTGAATAATGAGGAAATTATATATTTATACAGTTTAAGTGAAAATGGTGAACCAGGTTTTGACTTAATAAACCCAATCACAATTAATAACAAAAATTTTTTATTAAATAGAGGCTGGATACCTAGAGACCAAAAAAATAATGATTTCTCAATCTCTAGTAAAAAATTTAGCGGAATATTAAAATTAAAATCTAAATTTAATTATTTTAAACCAGAAAATGACATCCAAGAAAATTATTGGTTTACATTGAAAGATGAGGATCTGACTAAATTTACTGGTTTATCGTTTTCTCCATATATAATTTTTGAGATAAATGAGAGTAATGATAGTTTTCCAATTCCAAAAAACATCGAAGCAAATTTATCCAACAATCATTTAAAATATTCACTTACCTGGTTTTCATTAGCGATTTCAATTTTTTTGATATATTTATATTTCAGAAAAAAAAATTATTAATGAAATACATAAGCACTAGAGACAATAATTTAGAGTTCTCGTTTGAAGAGGTTTTTTTAAAAGGTCTTGCAGATGATGGCGGTCTATTTATCCCTGTAAATATTCAGCCTTTTTCAAAAGAAGAACTCGATCGATTTAAAAAGCTTGATTACACTGACTTAGCCACTGAAATAATCCATCCTTTTCTTGGAAGCTTCATTACTAAAGAAAGCCTAAAATCATTGATAAACAAGTCATACTCAACTTTTAGAGAAAAAGAGGTAGTAAAATTAAGAAAAGTTGGAGATTTAGAAATATTAGAGCTTTTTCATGGACCAACACTTGCTTTTAAAGATGTTGCCATGCAGTTTATAGGAAACCTTTATGAGCATTATTTAGAAAAAAATAACTCAGAAATTAATATTGTTGTAGCAACATCAGGAGATACAGGCGCAGCAGCTATTGATGCAATCAAAAATAAAAAAAATTTAAATATTTTTGTACTTCACCCAAATAATAAAATTTCATCTGTCCAAAGACAGATAATGACAACTGGTCCAGCAAAAAATGTTTTTAACATAGCAATTGAGGGTAATTTTGATGATTGTCAAAATATAGTTAAATCAATGTTTGCAGATTTACAATTCTCAAAATCAATAAATATGTCTGGTGTAAACTCTATAAATTGGGCCAGAATTATTGCGCAAGCTGTATATTATTTCTATAGTTATTTTAAAATAAACTCCTCAGATAAAATTTCATTTTCAGTACCCACTGGAAATTTTGGTGATGTATATGCAGGATATCTAGCAAAAAAAATGGGTTTGCCGATTGATAAATTAATCGTTGCAACTAATACAAATGATATTTTGCACAGAGCAATTTCAAAGGGAGATTATATAGCAAAAAAAGTATCTGAAACTATTTCACCTAGTATGGATATTCAGATAGCAAGCAATTTTGAGAGACTAATTTATGACATTAGTGATAAGGATTCTGAAACAACCAAAGAAATCATGAACAAAATAAAAGTAAACAAATATAAAATTAATGAAAAAGATTTGATAAAAATAAACAAAGATTTTGTATCTGAATGTATTAATGAAGAGGAGACCTTGAGTACAATTAAAAAAATTTACAATGAATATAATTTAGTTATTGATCCTCACACAGCAATAGGAGTGGGGGCTTTAAGAAAATTAAATATTAAAAGTCGTAGCATTGTTTTAGCTACTGCTCATCCTTGCAAATTTCCAATAGCAATAGAAAAAGCAATAAATAAAATTGAAACTTTGCCAGATGAATTAAATTATATTTTAAATGAAAAAGAGCATTATGAAATCTTAGATAATAATGTTGATAAAATTAAAAATTACGTTAAAGAAAAAATATCATGAAAGCCAAAATAAATGACATACTGCCTGATGAAGAGGTTTTTACTTTAGTTGATGGTGATCCAAAAAAACAAAAAATTTCAGAAATTATTGGAAATAAAAAAGTTGTCTTATTTGGTCTCCCTGGAGCATATACATCAGTTTGCTCTGCAAAACACTTACCTGGGTACATAAATAATCTATCAAAGTTTAAAGCAAAAGGCATTGATCAAGTTTTATGTATTTCAGTTAATGATCCATTTGTAATGAACGCATGGGGTAAAGCAAATAATGTAGGAGATAATATTTTAATGTTAGCGGACCCTTTTTTAAATTTTACAAGAGCTATAGGAGCTGAGGTAGACAAATCTTCAAGAGGTCTAGGTCATAGATCTAACAGATACACAATGTTGATAGACAATTTAAAGATATTAAATATTCAGGCTGAACCAGATACAGGTACATGTGAAGTTTCTGCGGCTGAAAACTTTCTTGAATTAATTTGATAAGCAACATCAGAATGACCTTTCACCCAGGTCCATTTTATATCAAAATTAGATGATAAATTGTCTAGTTCTTTCCATAGATCTACGTTTTTAACATTTTGTTTTGAAGCAGTTTTCCAATTATTATTTTTCCAGTTTTTGATCCATTCCGTTATTCCCTGCTTTACGTATTTAGAGTCTGTAAAAACTTCAATTTTACTTTCATTAGAAATTTTTTTTAAAGCCTCTATTGGGGCTTTGAGTTCCATTCTATTGTTTGTAGTATTCTCTTCAGAACCAGAAATTATTGATTTTTTTTCATTTTCAAAAATTATAGCTGCCCAACCACCTTTGCCAGGATTTCCAATGCAAGATCCATCTGTATAAATTTTTATCATTTAAAAATATTCGCTAAAAGAATTTACATTTTTATGAAAAATTAATTTTTGGATATATTCCCTTGGATCTTTAATTTTAATTATTGCTGTTTTTGGGGTATTTAAATAATCATATGATCTTGTTAATAAATACCTAAGAGCAGATCCTCTGCATAAAATATTAAACTTCAATTTTTCAGAATTAGATAATTTTCTTACAGTTTGATAGCCACGTATTAGATTATATGATTTATTTTTATCTAATATAAATTTACCTTTTTTTTTAATAAATGAATTTTATTAATTCTTTTGTCAATTTTATTAAGAAGAGGTTTCCAAGAATTTACCGATAAAGAGTTTTTACGATAAATTTTCAATTTTTTTGATGCCAAATGTAGTTTGGCTATATTTTTACCTACCTCAAAACAATTTAAGTTTGATAGTTTTTTTTTATCTTTTCCATTTAAAAAAGTAACTATTGATGCACTCTTTTTTTTTATCTTAAAGATATATTTTTTATTTTTATTTTCTATTGGTCTTGGGCATTTTACTTTTAATTTATAAAGACCATCCATTAAATTCATAAAAAATGGTAAATCAGAAGTTTTTACTCTTTTTTCAAAAATAGTTAGGATGTATTTGCCTTTTTGTGTTTTTAATAAATAATTTGTATTTTCTATACCTTTAGTGATACCAGAAAAGCTAATTATTTTACCAATATTGAAATTACGTTCAATATTACTCAAATCCTTTGAGTTTATTTTAGTATAGACTGCCATTAATTTAATTTGCCTGGAATTTTAAAAGTTATGTTTTCTTTAGTGATTTCTACTTCTTCTATTTCAATAGTAAATTGTTTTTTTAGTTCATTTATAAAATCTTTAACAAGAACTTCAGGAGCAGACGCACCAGATGAAATACCAATTATTTTACATTTTTTTATTTTTTCAAGTGGGATTATGCTCTCAGAATGAATAAGTTCAGCATGCTTTGATCCATTTTTCTTTGCAACTTCAACTAATCTTACAGAATTAGATGAGTTACGACTTCCAATTACAAAAAACATTTCACACTGTGATGCAATTTTTTTTACAGCTTCCTGTCTGTTCGTAGTTGCATAGCAAATATCTTCTTTTTTAGGCTCATAAATGTCGGGAAACTTTGATTTTAGTATTTCAATAATATCTTTGGTGTCGTCCACTGATAAAGTGGTTTGAGTAATATAAGCTAAATTTTTGCCTGATTTATTCTCATATTTGAAAGCATCATCAGTGCTTTCTATTAAATCAATTGAGCCTGAAGGTAGTTGCCCCATGGTCCCAATGACTTCTGGATGATTTTTATGACCAATTAAAAGTATATGTTTTCCTTGCTTGTTTATATTTTCAGCTTCTCTATGCACTTTTGAAACCAAAGGACAAGTGGCATCGACATAGGTCATATTTAAATTAGAGGCTTCTAATGGAACAGATTTTGGAACTCCATGTGCTGAAAAAATTACAGGTCTTGATTTGTCTTTAATTTCATCTAGCTCTTCAACAAATATTGCACCTATTTTTTTTAAACTTTCTACTACATGTTTATTATGAACTATTTCATGTCTTACATAGACAGGAGAACCATATTTTTGAATACTTTTTTTAACAATTTCTATTGCCCTATCAACACCAGCACAAAATCCTCTCGGTGCCGCTAAAAGAATTTTTATTGATTTATTTTCCATTTTTTTCAATTAAATATTCAAGCAATATATGAGGAAAAGTTAAAGACGCCAATCCAATAAATATTACTTTATTTATACTTTCGTTTAATGAAAAGCTGTTTTGTAAAAAAAATAAAACAACCAAGTATAATATTGCAGTAATAGATGTAAGTGGAATTGCTTTTTTAACAAAAATAATAAAACCTTTATTAAATTTTTTACTTAATTCAAAAATTAGCTTTGTTGAGTGCCTAAATGAATGTAGAAAACAAAAGTATAGAGTAAATGCTAGAAAAGGATCTAGGAAAACATTTAAAACTATAATCGAAAAAAAATCTGAAAATAAAATCAATTTATTATTGAAACTTTCATTTTTACATAAAAATAAATTAGACAAGAAAGATAAAAATAAAATAAACAGCAAAAATTCTTGTTTTAAAAAAAATGTGTTTGTTAAATAAAAATTTAAGGAATTAAATATTTCAACTGTTTCATATTGTTTAAAAAAAAGTGGTGCAATAATAATTACTGATCCTTTTAATGTTTTTAAAATAAAGTTATTTTTATAATTTTTAATTGATAAGAAATCAGAGTCTTCTTTTCCAAAATGATAAGATGCAACAACGAGAAATAAAAGCAACAAAAAATATGGAAATAATATCCAAATAAAAATTATGCCAAGACCAATAAGTATATATGACAAATAAAAAAAACTTACATTTTCGATTTTATAAATTTTTAATAATTTTTTTCCTTTTATATAATCTAAAGAACCATGCGATATTCCAAGAACTAGAATTAAAAAAAAACAAAAATATATAAAATTATTTGATCTAAAATAATCAAAAGCTGAAATGAAAATACTAAAAATAAAAAAAACTGATGAATGTATATAATTTATTTTATTTACCATTTACTTTTCAAATAATGCTTTTAAAAATATCATTTTTGGCATTCTTAAAATGATAGACATGTCTTCAAAAAAGTTACTTTTGTTTGATAAAAAATTAATTATATTTTTAGAATTGCTCTTAAACATATTAAAGAAAATATCAGGCATTTTTTTGGGATATTTTTTTAAAACTTTTAAAAAAATCTGATCTAAAAAATCGTATTTACCAGGTATTTTAAAACCTTTCTTGTTAGTTATATCTCCCAAGTTATTAACAATATATCTAGATTGTTGTTGAATATTTAAAAATGTATATCCTGTGCTAAGTCTAGTCATCCCACCAGCTGTACCAATATTAATAATATTTTTATTATTAATATTTGAAGTTTTGAATAATGGAATTTTACCTTGTTCCTTAAAAATTATTTTATAATTTTTAATATTTAAATGTTTGCTGATATAATTTTTAAGTTGCGCATCATAATCAGCTTCTTTTTCGTCAGTCATTGACGATAACCATGTAGTTTCTACTAGAGCTCTTTTTTTAGTGAATGGCAATGTATAAAAAAAATGAACACTATTTCTTTGGTCACAATCAAAATCCATTAAATTCATAATACTTTCATCAAAAAAATCTTTTTCTGTTTCAATTTCATAGCCAGAAAAGTGCTGCCATAAATTTTTTTCGTTATTTTCTATTTCTGGAATACTGTTAAAGATAATCGATTTATTAAAGTCAATTCCACTTTTTTCTTTAAAGAAAAAAATATTTTTGTTTTGTTTTAATTTATTTAAGACTTTGTTATAAAATTTGCCACTGTCTATTGCTTGATAAGGAAAAAGTTTACATTCTTTGTGTTCAATACCATTTTTAGTATTAATTGTGAAATGATCCCAATTTTTAAAAACACAATCTTCAAAATTATGTTGATGAACTCTCCAAAAAGACCAAGTTTTATCTCTTTGGTAATTATCTCTTGTTTCAATGATTGCTAGGGATTTGGTTTTTAACTTATCATTTATCTGCATTTCATATGCTAATGATAAACCACTGCAACCACCTCCAAGAATTATATAATCAAAATCTTTCATTTAAATTTATTTCTTCAAATATAATTTTATATTTATCCTCCATTAAATGCGTTCCTGGATTTTTTTTAAAACTTAATTTTAATAAATCAATTACAGATAAAAATGTTTGAAAAACTTTACTCAAGTTATTAACAAATATTTTTCCAGATCTTTCATAATTACTAAAATTTTTTTTTTTTAAAATATTATATCCTATTTCTCTATATATCCTTCTTGCAACACATATTGAAAATCTTAATCTAAAAGGGATCTCTTTCATCGCATAAAACGAACTGTTATAAAATCTTTCTGCAAGAGAGACTGTTTGCTTAATCTTTTCAAAATCAGATTTTATATAAAATCTATTTTGACTTTTATCTTCAATTACATCTCTAGAAATGTTTGTTAATTGCATTGCAATACCTAAATCAATTGCACCTTTTAATGCAAAATTTTTTTTCACATTTAAGACTTTTGCCATCATTATACCAACAGTTCCTGCTACTCTATATGAATAGACTAATAAATCTTTCTCTGTTTCAAATTTTATAATATCTTCTAAATCACTTTCTACACCATCAAATAAATCATAAACTACATTAATTGGTATATCTGAAGTTTCAATTAAGCCCCACATATTTTTAATTACTGAGTGAGAAAAATCTTTAGCTTTAAAATTATTTTTAAAATTTATAAATTCTTGTCTTTTTTTTTGTATATCATTAGGTTCATCAGCAATATTGTCCAGAAACCTGCAAAAATCGTATAGATCAGAGCATTTTTTATAGGTATCTTTGGGTAAAAAAAATCCTGCCCAGTTAAATGATTTTGCATAAATAGATAAATAATTTTTACCAGACATTAAATAATTTTATCTAGAACCTTTGCAGATGAAAGAACACCCGGCACACCAGCACCAGGATGTGTTCCAGCACCAACAAAGTACAAACCATCATAAATTTCAGATTTATTGTGAAATCGGAAATAAGCAGATTGTGTAAATTTTGGCTGTATAGAGAACCCTGAACCAAATTTAGTATTTAATTCTCTTTCAAAATAATCAGGTGTAAGATAGAAATCTTCTATAATATTTTCTCTTAAATCTGGCATTAAGTCTTGCATTTTATCTATTACTAAGTTTTTCATTTCGTCACCTTTTTCTTTCCAGTTTATCCCTGATTGATTGTTTGGAACTGGAACAAGAACATAAAAACAATCATTGCCTTGTGGTGCCATTGCCTCGTCTGTAGCAGTTGGTCTATGAAGATAATAGCTAATATCTTTATTTAACACCTTGTTATTGAAAATATCATTTAAATGCTCCTCATATTTTTCACCAAATTTTATTGTATGATGTTCTATATTTTCATATTTTTTTTTAGTTCCAAAGTAATAGACAAACAGACCCATTGAATATTCCATTCTTTTCATTTTCCATTTAAAAATGGTATTAAATTTTTCATTTATTAAATTTGAGTAAACGGCAGGCGGATCTGCATTACAAACAACATTATTTGCTTTAAGTTGAGTGCCATCTTCCAGCTCAACTGATGTAATTTTTTTATTTATGGATATTAATTTTTTTACTTCCTTGCCTTTTATAATTTTAATATTTTCTTCTATCATTAATTTTTCTAATCCATTGATTATCTGCCCAGTGCCTCCCATAGAATAGTGTATTCCCCATTTTTTTTCTAAATACAAAATTAATCCATAAATTGATGTTGTTGTGAATGGGTTTCCACCCACTAGTAGAGGATGCATACTTAGCAACCTTCTTAATTTATCATCTTTAATATAAGAAGAAACTAAACTGTAAACTGATTTATAACTTTTTAGTTTTAGCAAGGATGGAATTTGCTTAAACATAAAGAGTGGTTTATCAAATGGTACATCCGATAATTCCGTGAAACCTTTATCAAATATTTTTTTTGTAAAGTTAACTAATTTTTCATAGCCGATAAAATCATCTTTATTAATTTTTTCTATTTGCTCTTTCATATTCTCTTCATTTCCAGAGTAATCAAATTTGCTGCCATCCTCGAAAATGAACCTGTACCATATATTTAATGGTTTCAACTTAATGTAGCTTTGAGAATTTTTATTAAATAATTCAAAAAGCTCATTAATTAAATATGGGGCAGTAATAACTGTAGGGCCAGCATCGAAAGTAAAACCATTTTTTTTAAAAACACGCGCTCTACCACCCAAATCATCATGTTTTTCAATTAAAGTTACGTTATGATTTTTTGCTCTCAATCTTAATGCAGAAGCAATTCCCCCAAAACCAGAACCTATTACAATAGAATCCATATTAAAATTTTATATTATTTGGTGAAAAAAAAGAAATAACTAATTATTAAGAATTAGCTTTTTTAAGCTCAGCTTTTGTTTCTTCTAGGTTTTTATCAAACAATTGGTCCAATTTAGATTTGTCTACCGAATTAGATATTGTTTTTTTAACAGTCTCAACTGCAATTTTAATAGATGTGTCTTTTATATTTTTAATTGCAGCATCTTTCATTTGAGAAATTTTTGTTTGTGCTAGATTTTTTTTAATTTCTGCAGATTTATTGAATTTTTCATTCATATCAGCAATCAATTTTTCAGAGTCTGATTTTGCTTCCTCGGTTATTTTTTTTTTCTCTTGTTCAGCAGTATTCAATTTATTTTGAGCATCATCTAGCAGCTTTTTTGCCTCTGATCTTAATTTTTCACTTTCATCTATTTCATTCTTAATATCTACAATCATTTTAGTTAGTAGATTGTTTACATTTTGAGGAACTTTAAAATAAATTAGTAAACCAAAAAATATTACAAAAGAAACAGCTACCCAAAATGTTGCATCAAACATTATCTCTTTTCTCACTTTCTTTTTTAGCAATTTCATTAACTATTGAAGAAATATTATCTCTACTTATTTCTTCACCGATTAGTTGCTTGATTAAATTAGAAGAGGTTTCAGTAGCTATCTGTTTAATATTTTCTATTGAGCTAGTGTTTAAAGCTTTAATTTCTTCTTCAGCAGAAACTATTTCCTGCTCCAAGCTATTTTCAAGCTCGTTCCTTTTTTTATCAATATCACTCAATACTTTTTGGCGCGCTTCATTAAAAATATTCTTTGCTTCAATTTTGCTATTTAAAATAATTTTTTCAAACTCTTTTACTTTTTGTTCACTTTCTTCTCTTTGCTTTTCTGCAATTTCTATATTTTCCAATATTTGTGATCTTCTAATTTCTAAATTATCACTAATCTTTGGTAAAATTACTTTTGATAAAACTATGTACAAAGCACCAAAAGTTATGACAAGCCAAACAATTTGTGAAACCCAAAATTCAGGATTCAATTGAGGCATGCCTCCACTTTCAGCACTTTGCGCTTGAGTTATAAACGCAAAGCTTAATAAGATTTTAAAAACTATTTTTTTTTGCATTAACTAAAATGCAAATAAAATAATAAGCGCTACTACTAGACCGAATAATCCAGTTGCTTCTGCTAACGCAAATCCTAAAAGCAAATTAGGAAATTGTTTCTGAGCTGCCGAAGGGTTTCTCATTGCACCTGATAGGTAATTTCCAAAGATTATACCTATACCAACCCCAGCACCTGCAAGAGCTATCGCTGCAAGTCCTGCTCCAATCATTTTTGCTGCTTCTAATTCCATTATATCCTCCTATAGTTATTAATGGTGTAAATTTAATGCATCATTTAAATAGATGCAGGTTAATATTGCAAAAACATAAGCTTGAAGAAAAGCAACTAGTATCTCCAAACCAGTTAAAGCAACTGAAAAACTTAATGGTAGCCATCCACCTACAACTCCCAAGCTAACAACAAATCCTCCAAATACTTTCATCATGGTGTGACCAGCCATCATATTTGCAAATAATCTTACTGATAAGCTTATTGGTCTACTTAGATATGAAATAATTTCGATCACAACAATTAATGGTAATAGTACCATTGGTACTCCACTTGGAACAAAAAGTTTCAAATATCCAAGACCATGTTTTATAAAACCAATAATAGTAACACCTATAAATATAAACGCCGCTAAAACAAAAGTTACAATTATGTGACTAGTTACTGTAAAAGAGTAAGGGATCATCCCAAACATATTGCAAAATAATACAAACATAAAAAGAGAAAATATAAATGAGAAATAAGGTTTCGCTTTAGTTCCAGCAGTATCACTTATCATTTTAGATACAAATGAATAACTTAACTCTGCAAGCAGTTGTATTTTATCCGGTATTAAAGATTTTTTTTTTGCGCCTAAATTAAAAACTAGAAGAATTGCTAAGGTGCTTATAACCATGAACAAACTAGCGTTTGTAAAAGATATATCTACATCACCTAGTTTTATTTCAGGACCAATTCGATAAACATTGAATTGGTACATTGGGTTTGCTGCCATGTCTTAATTTCTTTTTTTATTTTTGCATTTTTTTTGCAGTTTTAACCACATTCATTATTCCTGCGGCCACACCTACAAAAAAAAAAATTAAAATTAACCAGGGCTTAGTACCAAACCAATTGTCTAAAATAAACCCAATAATTGTCCCAACAGCTACTGCAGATACTAATTCTGTGCTCATTTTGAACGCTGTTCCCATGTTAGACCCAGATTGTGCAGTTTCTTGGTCTTTATGAATTTTCGCTTTATTTTTTGCAATTTTTAGGCGAGTTTTAAATTTGTCCTCTGACATTAAATGTTAAGCAACCATGCTCTCAGCTTTTTGAAGATCCACAGCAACTAGTTGGCTTATTCCTTTTTCAGGCATTGTTACACCATAAAGTCTATCCATTTTAGACATGGTAAGCGCATGGTGAGTAACAATTATAAATCTTGTCGATGTAATTTTAGTTAGTTCAGTTAACAGATTACAAAATCTTGTAACGTTAGCATCATCAAGAGGTGCATCGACTTCATCCAATACACAAATTGGAGAAGGGTTTGTTAAAAATACTGCAAAAATTAATGATAATGCAGTTAAAGCTTGCTCCCCACCTGACAGTAAAGTTATTGATTGAAGTCTTTTGCCCGGGGGGCTTACTAGCATTTCTAGCCCTGCATCTAATGGATCATCCGAGTCAACTAGCTCTAGTTTTGCATTACCACCATTAAATAGCTTTGTATAAACTTCATTAAATTTTCTATTAACTTTCTCAAAAGCCTCAAGCAGTCTTTCCCTTCCTTTTTGATTTAATTCAGAAATACTTTCTTTTAGTTTTATTATTGCCGTAACAAGATCTTGTCTATCTTTTTCCATTTTTTTAATTTCAACTTCATATTTTGAAGTTTCTTCATCAGCTCTCAAATTAACTGAACCCAATTTCTCTCTATCTCTTTTTTTTGCATCTAATAATTCTTCTTGAGCAACCACATCAGGAAATTCCTCTTCTTTTTCTAAATTTGAAAATTCTAGTATTTTATCTTCTTTCAAATTGAGTTCAGAGAATACTCTTTCTAAAAGATCACTTCTTCTTTTTTTAAGACCATCTATAGTTGCACCTGAACTTGCTTTTCTCTCTCTTATTTCAATTGAGTTTTCTTTTGTATTATTTAATTCGTTTCTTAAATTTATAATTTTTTGATCTATCTCATCAATGATTATTTCATTTTCATTTTTTTCTTTTTCAGAAATTCTTAAATTTTCAGAAATCTGACCTTTTTTTTCTGCTTGTAACTGTGGCTGCTTTTCAAGGTCATTTAGTTTTGTTGTTTGTTTATTCTTTCTATCATTTAATTCATTAACCATTTTTTCTGAATTAGATAATAGATTTTTCCAACTTTCTATTTCTGTATCTATTGTTTGTATTCTCTCATTTCTCTTTACAGATTCTTTTTTAATATTTTGGTTATTGCTGTAAATATCAGCATATTTTTCTTGTAATTTTTTTATTAGTTCATTTGATTGATTAAGTACCGTAATTTTATCTCCTTCTTCAGCATCTTTTATTTTAATGTTTAGATAAGATAAGTTTTCTTTACACTCATCTAATATTTTCAAGGCTGCAATACTATTGTTTTCGTTTATCAGGTTCTTTGCTGATGTTATTTGATCAATAATTGAATTAATTTGCTCTATATTTTTCTTTAAATTTTCAGAACTAAATGTATCTAAAATTCTATCAACTTTGTCTTGTTCTTTTTTTAAATTTTCTTTAGCAACCTCTAAATCTTGATTGGATAATTTTTCTGTTTCATAGTATTTAGAGTCTGTCTCAATTAGGTCGTTTTTTTCTTCTTTTAATCTTTTTTCATTAGAGTTAGCGTCTATCACTATACTTTTTTCTCTATCAATATCTTCGTCTATTACCTTCAGTGAGTTCTTTATAGCTTCTATTTCTTGTTGAATTCTGTCACTTTCTTCATCCAGGCTTTTTAATTCTAGATTTAATCTTTGGATTTTAGATAAGTTTTCAATATTTTTTTCTCTAATAGGTGTTACTTTATTATTTTCATCTTGAATTCTTTTTTCTAGATCATCTAATTTAGAGTTAAATTCTTTTACCTGGTCGTCTGCCTCAGTATTAATCTCATCTTCTAACTTAATTTCATGGTCTATATCTTTTAACTTAAGATAATAAAGTCCTGCTTCCACTTTCTTTATTTCCTCAGAAATAGATTTATATTTAGCTGCCTCTTCAGCTTGTTTTTGTAAATTTGCAAGTTGACGTTCTTGCTGTCTTCTTAGTTCATCGGCTCTTTTTAAATTATTTTCTGCTGCACTTAATCGTAGTTCTGCCTCATGTCTTCTAACATGAAGACCTGCAATTCCTGCAGCTTCCTCTAATATTGCTCTTCTGTCAGCAGGTTTTGCAGTCACAAGTGCTCCTATTCTACCTTGACTGATCAAAGATGGGGAGTGAGCTCCAGTAGACAAGTCAGCAAAAAACATTTGAGCATCTTTTGCTCTTACTTCTTTATTATTAATATAAAACTTTGAACCTTTATCTTTTTCAATTTTTCTTCTTATTTCAATTTCATCGAGTTCTTTATATTGTAACGGACCATCTTTATTTTCATTGCTTAAGTTAATAGATACTTCGGCAATATTTTTAGATGGTTTATTTGAAGTTCCAGAAAATATTACATCCTCCATTCCAGAGCCCCTCATACTTTTTGCTGAGGTTTCTCCCATACACCATCTAAGCGACTCGACTATGTTTGATTTTCCACAACCATTAGGCCCAACAATTCCAGTTAGTCCTTCTTCTATAAGAAAGTTAGTTTTTTCAGCAAAAGACTTAAATCCATTGAGCTGGATTTTTTTAAACTCCATCAATTAACTTATATCAGTTTTTCTAAATATTTTTTTAATTTTTTGTAGTTTGATGGATTTTCGAACTTTTCCCCGTTTATAATTAAAGTAGGAGTTGCTTCAACTTTGAATTTTTTAACACCATTGATTCGGTCTTCAAGTATATGATCTTCAACTGACTTATCAGCCAAGCATTCATCAACGTTGATACCAAATTCAGACTTTTCAATTAAATCTTTAATATTTTTATTTGCATCTTCAATTGAACTTCCTTTTACCCATTGTCTTTGGTTTTCATACAAATAATGAAGAACGTCAGAGTTTCCATCATTTTTACAATGTGCAATTTTAGAGGCATTAAAAGCAGCAATATCTAATGGAAAGTTTTTATATTCAATTGAAATTGACCCATTATCAATAAAGTCTTTTTTTAATTCAGGATAAATATTTTTGTGGAAATTAGCACAATGACTACAAGTTAAGGACTCAAACACTACCAACTTAATTTTTGCGTCTGAATTTCCATCAATGATTGGTTTTACCTCAGCATTCGAAACAATGGGAAAAAAAATTAAGCTGAATATTAAAGATAAAATAAGTTTTTTCATTTTTTTTTATATAGTTTGCTCAACTCTAATAAAGAATTTCTAATTTTTTCATTTTTAATATTAGTTATGTCTTTTATGTGTTTGTTTTTTGTCGCATTTAAAGGGCTTTTTTTGGAATTTTTTTCTATAATTCCATCAAAAGTATTTAATTTAATACTCTGAACAACTTCATATCCAAAAAAGGCATTCATTTTTTTTATGATGTTACCTTTCGAATATTCCAAATCTACTTCTGCACCCCTTTTTACCATAATATTCAAACAGCTTCCTTTAACTTTATTTGATCCTTTAAAAGATTTTGGATAACACACTTTAAATAATTCATTTCCAACAATATATTTCCAATTATCTAGAGTATTATTATAAATCTCTCCTTTTTTATTAAGAATTCTTTTGGCTTCTTTGGGCAAAGTGTCTTTAAAAGATCTTAGACCTTGAATGGATTTATATCTCTGCTTAGAATTAAACTTAATATTCATATGCCAAATCAAAACATACCAAAAAAAATTCTACATTGGTACGATAATAATAAAAGAACTTTACCTTGGAGAAAAAAAGTTTCAAAAAGTAAAAGAGAATATTTCACTCTCATAAGTGAGTTTATGCTTCAACAAACACAGGTCAAAACTGTGATACCTTATTTTGAAAATTTTGTAAAAAATTTTCCAAATTTACAATCATTAGCTAAATCAAGTGATCAAAAAATTCTAAAAAACTGGGAAGGTCTTGGTTATTATTCCAGAGCAAGAAATTTAAAAAAAACTGCTATCCTATTGTTAAAAGAGTTTAATGGTAAATTGCCAAAAGAAATTGAAAAACTCAAATCTCTACCAGGAATTGGTGAGTATACATCAAGATCAATCTTAGCTATTGCACATAATAAGCCCTATATTCCTATGGATGGTAATGTTGAAAGAATACTTAAAAGAGTATTTTTACTAAAAACAAATAATGAAATTTCAAAAGAAAACTTAAGCAAAAAAAAATCCTTTTTTGGTTTTTCTAAAAGATCAAGCGATTATGCACAAGCCATAATGGAGATAGGAGCTTTAATATGTAAACCCTCATTACCATCTTGTATTCATTGCCCATTAACAGAAAACTGTAAAGCTTTTAGAAGAAAAGATTTTATAATTAATTCTAAAAGTAAATTTAGTAAAACAAAATACTTTCAAGCAAATGTCTCTAAGTATAAAAATGAGTACTTGTTAACCAAAAATAAAAAATTTAATTTTTTAAAAAATTTAGTCATTTTTCCAATGAAGGAAATAGATGAGAAAAAATTTAAAAATTCAGCTCAAAAAAAAATAAATATTAAAATGTCAAACATGAATATGAAAATTATTATTAATGAAAATACTAAAATAAATAAAACTAATAACAGTATATTTTTGAATAAAAAAAATATTAATAAATATATTTTACCATCATTCACAAAAAAAATTTTCAATTCAGTATCTTGATCAAATGAAAAGTATTGCAATTATTGGAGCTGGAATTTCTGGTTTATATCTCGCAAATCTTTTAGAAAAAAACAAATCTTATTCTTATAAAATTTTTGAAAAAAAACCTTCATTAGATCTTAGTGATGGATACGGTATACAATTGTCAGTAAATAGCATTAGCCTTCTAAATAAAACTGGTTTTCAAAAAATGAGTGCAAGTGAAGTATATTTTCCAAAAAAAGTAAATTTTTTTGATGCAAAAGTACTAAAAAAGATATGTGATATTGACTTATCTCAGTTTAACTTTGAGAATAACAGGTACACAACATTAAAAAGATCAAAACTAATAGAATTTTTATTAAGCAATATACCAAAAGAAAAAATAAATTTTAATTCAGATCTTGTTGATATTAAGCAACATCAGAAATTAAACTTATTTTTTAGAGATAATCACAAAGAGGAGTTTGACTATATAGTAGCGGCTGATGGAGTTTATTCTAGGACTAAAGAAATTTTATTTAAAAAAGAAGGTCTTCCCAAGTATTTTAATTCAATTGCATTAAGAGGGAATATTCATAACTTCAAAGATTTAGACATTTCATTATATTTAGGGCCAAATTTTCACTTTGTTATTTATCCAATCAATCAAAATAACGAATTTAATTTTATATCAATAATAAGGAAAGAATTGTTTGAATCTGACATTTCAAATAGAAATCTATTTAATGATGAAAGTTTTACAAATAAATTGATGAAACAGATCTCATCAAAATCTAATTTAAATTTAACTGAAATAGTTAAAGATATAAAATGCTTTCCAATTTTTGTGAGTAAAAAAATTCAAATACCTATTTATAAAAACATCTTTTTAACTGGCGATGCTTTTTTTTCTTTTCCTCCTTCTTTTGCGCAAGGAGCATCACAATCGATTGAGGCAGCAAATGATATTTTTAATGATTTAATAGATAATTCATCAAATTATTATAAAAAAAGAGTTTTAAAAACTAAACTGATTAATTCTAGATCTTCAACCAATCATTTTGCATTTCATCTTGCAAATCCACTAAATGTTTTTTTTAGAAATATGTTTTTAAAATATCTTTCGAAAAATAGAAAATTTTTGGAAAATTATTTAGGTAAAATTTATAAAAACTAAGCTCTTGGTCTTAAACGTTGTCTTAATTCATCAATAGGTTTTAGACTATTTCCTACTTGATAATGCCAATAAGTCCAACCATTGCAGCTTTCTGCGCCTAATATTTGAGCTGCAACTTTATGAATAGATCCTTCATTTTCTTTATGTTTTATACTGCCATCAACCATAACTTTTGCAAAAACTTTTTTCTTTTGGTCATAAATTTCTGTTCCAGGTTTAATTACACCTAATTCTATTAATGAGCCAAAAGGTACCCTTGGTTTTGATTTGTTGTTTTGAACTGTATCTAAATATTCATCCTGGATAACTTTAGTATTTTTTATCCTCTTATTTGCAGCCTCAAAATATTTTTTTTCTTTTTCTATTCCAAAGTAAGATCGCCCTAATTTTTTAGAAACTACAGCTGTTGTACCCGATCCCAAAAAAGGATCTAAAATAAAATCATTCTTATTTGAGGAAGCTAATACCACTCTATGCAGTAAAGCTTCTGGTTTTTGAGTTGAATGAACTTTTGTTCCATTGTCTTTTAATCTTTCTTTACCGTTACATATTGGCAAATTCCATGTAGATCTCATTTGCAAATCATCATTAAATGACTTCATTGATTGATAATTGAAAGTATATTTTGATTTTTTACTTTTTGATGCCCAGATCAATGTCTCGTGAGCATTAGTGAACCTAGTACCTCGGAAATTCGGCATAGGGTTATTTTTATTCCAGATTACGTCATTTAAAATCCAGAAACCAAGATCCTGAATTATTTTGCCAACCCTAAATATATTGTGATAGCTACCTATAACCCAAATAGACCCATCTTTTTTTAAAACTCTGTTACATTGTTCTAACCATTCATATGTAAATGTGTCATAAGATTTGAAACTTTTAAACTGATCCCATTTATCATCCACTGCATTAACCTTAGATCTGTCTGGTCGAATTAAACTGTTTTGTAATTGTAAATTATAGGGCGGGTCTGCAAAAATTAGATCAAATGTTTCATCTGGAATTTTTTTTAATTCTTTTAAGCTGTCTCCATTAATAATTTTGTTATGTAAATTTTTTGCAACCATTTTTTATAAAGTGATTAGACTCCAGGGTGGATTCTACGTCAACCAGAGATTGAAAAAAATGGACTCTATTTGTTGTGAGTTTTAGCTTGGACTCAATATGTTGTGTATAGGTCTAAAGCTTTTTCGATGGTGTTTCGAAATGCCAAACTTCTTAATGGCCTGCAAATGTTGTTTAGTTCCATATCCAGCATTTTTATCCCAAGCATATTTTTTATATTTTTTTGACATTTTTGTAATTAGGCGATCTCTAGTAACTTTAGCTATTATAGATGCTGCAGAGATTTCAGATATTTTCTGATCTCCCTTAATGACACACTTAAGTTTGTATCCTTTCATATCTGGTATTTTATTC
>LUMI01000017.1_pt2 | contig 36720 bp, 29 predicted proteins | sample 729681 | NCBI WGS metagenome assembly LUMI01 (sample SAMN03860267, study PRJNA289734) | marine metagenome | biome: seawater column; feature: ocean; material: water; isolation source: Red Sea water column Station 34 - depth 10m | place: Saudi Arabia: Red Sea | collected 2011-10-15 | depth 10 m
GCACAACTAAGATTAAGTTCTGAAGACTTTTATATTATTACAAAAAGAACATTGGAAATCTCGAAACCATTTTGTAATGGAAATGTTGTATCTATTTTAGAGGGTGGTTATGATCTACAAGCCTTGCAAAAAAGTACTCAACGCCATGTCGATGCACTTATAGAATTTAATTGATTAAATAACCTAAATATTTAAATAAACGCTAAATGAAATTATACAAAATTAAAAAATCAAATATTGACAAAAAAGGTAGGGGTTTGTACGCAGCAAAAGATATTAAAGCTGGCACTAAAATTATTGATTACATTGGAAAGATCATAACTAATAAGCAAGTCGATGAATCTGATAAATTTGATAACTCAAAACCTATTTATTTATTCACTCTAAATAAGAGGTATACTTTAGATGGAGACTTTCCATGGAATACAGCGGGTTTAATAAATCACTCATGTGATAATAACTGTGATTATGAAGGTAAGGGACTTAAAATTTGGGTTACTGCCACCAAAGATATTAAAAAAGGAGAAGAACTCACATGTGATTATGGGTTTGGATATGACAAAGACTACAAACAGTTTCCTTGTAAATGTAAATCAAAAAATTGCTGTGGCTACATAGTTAGAGCTGAGTCTAGATGGAGAATAAATAAAAAATTTGCAATGGGTAATAAAAAGTAAATTAATATATTACTTTCTCCAAATATAGACCATGAGCAGGTGCGAGGGGAGCACATTTTTTCCTATCTTTAGATTTTAAAATTATATTAAATTTTTTTAAATCCCATTTTTTTTCTGATAAGTATTTAAGTGAACCAACCATTGATCTTACCTGACTTTTTAAAAAAGAAGGTGATTTTATTCTTATCTTAATTTGTTTTTTTGATTTTAAAATTTGGATTTTATTAATCGTTCTAATAGGGCTTTTGGCAGCACAATTTGATGCCCTGAATGTAGAAAAATCATGTGTGCCGATTAATTTTTTTGCACCTCTTTTCATTAAATTAATATCTAATTTATTTCTTATATTCCATTCTCTATTATAATTTATCATTGAAGGTGCAGGATCATTTCTGATTAAATACAAATAGGTTCTTTCTTTTGCAGAAAATCTTGAATGAAAATTTTGATTTCTTGCCTTTATTTTAAGAATTGAAATATTTTTTTTATTTAGAAAAAAATTTAATGATTTTAAAAACTTTCTTTTATCTATAATTTTGTTTTTACAATCAAAATGGGCTGATTGCTCTAGTGCATGAACTCCAGCATCAGTTCTTCCAGATCCATGTAATTTTATTTTTTCCTTTAATAGTTTTGATAGTATATTTTGAATTGTTTTTTGAACAGAATTACCTTTTTTTTGTGTCTGCCAACCTACAAAGGATGTTCCTACATACTCTATGAGTATTTGATATCTATTCATTATTTAAGATAATTCCTTCTTTAAGCTTACTACCTAAAAGAAAGTCTTCAATTAATTGAGATTTTTTTCCTTCTCTTTGAATTTCAATTATTTCAATTGAATTTAGGCCGCAACATATTGTGAGGTTTTTATCTATTATTTCACCTATTTTACCTGACTTTTTTGATAACTTTGCCTTTAATATTTTATATCTTTGATTTTGAAATTTGAACCAAGCTCCAGGTTTTGGATATAAACCATTAATTTTAGCTAGAATTTTTTCAGCAGGATCATTCCAATTTATTTTACCCTCTGATTTTTCAATTTTTTTTGCGTACGTTGCCTGATTATGATCTTGTTCATTAAATTTAATTTTCTCATCTAATATTTCTTTTATATTTTCTATAATCTTTTCTGATGCTAATTTTGATAACCTTTCTGATAAACTTTTTGCATTTTCATTTTCTAAAATATTTATTTGATATTTGTTACAAACAGGACCTTCGTCTAGTTTTTTATTAATTTTCATGATGCTAACACCTGTATTTTTATCCATATTGATCAGAGATCTTTGTATAGGTGCTGCACCTCTCCATTTTGGTAATAAAGATGCATGAATATTAATAAAACCTTTTTTACTTAATCTCAGTATTTCTTCAGGAAGAATTTGTCCATATGCTACAACTATTGCAATATCTAAATTAAGAGATTTAATAAACTCCAATTCATCTTCAATTTTATTTGGAGTTTTAATTTGAATTCCAAAACCTTCACTGAAAATATGTACAGGTGATTTATTTATTTTCTGTCCTCGATGTGATTTACGTGGTGGTTGGCTGAAAACACATGAAACTTTGTATCCACCTTTAATTATTGATCTTAGAATTGGAACTGCAAATTCAGGTGTTCCTAAAAAAGCTATCTTTATATCCATTTACTAAACAATAATTCTATCTGGCTTTTCTTTTTGTTTAGAAAGCTTTTTTATAATCATTGTTTTTTTTAATTTTGAAAGATAATCAATAAATAAAACTCCCTCTAAATGATCCATTTCATGTTGAATGCATGTTGCAAGCAAACCTTCAGCGTTTAGTATTTTTTTTTCACCATTATAATCAAGATACTCAACATCACATTTTTTGGGTCTATCTATTTCAGCAAAATAATTTGGAACTGACAAACATCCCTCTTCATATGTGGAAAGTTCTGAATTTTTATTTTTGATTACTGGATTTACAAAATATAAAGGTCTTCTTTTTTCCTCATTTTTTGCAATATCCATAACAATAATTCGTTTAGGAACGCCAATTTGAATAGCTGCTAAACCTATTCCGTTAGCATCATACATAGTATCAAGCATATCATCCATAAGCTTTTGTTCTTCTTTGCCTACAGACTCTACTTCTATAGATTTTTGTCTTAAAATTTTATTTGGTTCTGTAATTATTGGTTTAATAGCCATTACTAATTTTATAACAAAATTTATACTTTTAAAGGGAGAACTTTTAATAAAATTTCGTTTCTAAGATTTACAATTTTTAACTCATTCATAATTCCAATTACAAAATTAACAGAGTCTAAGTCAAGATCCTCCAAGTCGTCCTCACCGATGATTTGGGCTATTTTTAAAAGTACTAGACCTGTTTCTCCATTAACAATCATTGAATTTATATCAGATGGAATATTTGTTTCGTACTCATAAAGACCATCATATTTCTTCAAAATTTGAACTCCATCAGACTTTAAGGATTCAGCCATAATTATATCTTTGATTGAGAAAAAATATTTTTTGTTTTTTTTAATTTTTTTAAGCAAATCATTCGTCTCTTTTTCTACCTGAGGAAGACTAGTTTTATTTTGAAAATAATTTAGGAGTTTCGATTGGTGGAATACTTTATTATTAAATTTAATTTTTAATTCTGCAACTTTTTCTGGCTCTCTATTCTTTTTATAAAAAGAAGTAAAATTTGAAGGAACATCATCATATGGAATACTTTTTAGTGCCTTTGCAAGCTCATTATCAAATGCACTCGATAGTTCAGCCTCATCAAATAGTTCTTTAAGCTTAGAGAGTATAGTAAGTTTTTGTGTAGTTTCATCAGAAAGTAAAAATCTCTGATATAACAACGCTCGAGCTTCATAATCATTTAAAAGTTTATATGCATCATTAAAATTAATAAGTTGATTAATATCGAAACGGAATCTTTTATATAAATTTAACAACTCTTCTTCTTCATAAACACCATCATTTGTTGCTGTTTCAATTAGTTTAATTTGGTCAGAACTTTCAATATCAACAAGATCTGAATTTTTTAGCAAATTTGATGTGGATAAATAATTCCAAATAAATTTTGGAGTTTCGATTTTAGGATCATATTCAAATGTTTCGATTGTTTTATGCGATATATGAAAATAAAGAATATTCTTTTCTGATAGTTGATCATTTGGTTTTTTATATCCCATCAAAATATTAAATTTATCTGAGAAAAACTTGTCCACGCTACCCAATTCAGATTTTAGATCAAATAATAATTGAGCTTCATCTCTTCTTTCTTGATCTATCAAGCAATACATTTTGAAATTTGTTAAATAATCTTCAGAAATTGAATTAACTATTTCAAATATTTCACATGACTTATCTAATTGAGAATTTGATAAAAAGTGATCTACATAAAATGTAATTAAATCATCACTTTCTCTAAGATTTGGATTTTTAATTAAAAATTCTTTTATAAGATTAAAATCTTTTTTCTTTTTTAAATAATTAAATTTAAAATCTAAGAAATCTTTTGGTGAAATATTATTATTTGGAATGTATGAATTAGTTAATAGTGCAATTTCTAAAACCTTTTCAGAAAATTTTGATAATTCTTTTGTAGTTATATTATCTAAAACATATTTAATATCTTCTCCATTACTATTCGACCACATATCTATGGATAATCCATTTTCTTCAGGGTCATACAAACCTGCTAATTTAATTTCTGATGCACCTAAAGCGTTATTTACTAATATCTTTTCATTTTGTTGTTCAATTTTTATTCCCTGAATTATTTTATTTTCATCATCATTAGTATTTTCAATTAAAATTTCGTTTTCTTCAGTATCTTTTTTTTCAATATTCCAAATGTCTACTGGTTCATTAGCACTTACTGGATTGATTAATAAAAATGTAAATAGAAAAAATTTATTTAATTGTTTTAAAATTTTCATTTGGTATGATTTTTTCAATTTTTTTATTTGGTGCTGGAAAATCAATTTTTGCGATGAATATAATTCCTATGACAAGAACCGCTACTATTAGAATAAGTTTGATCAAAAGCTTAATTATACCCAATAGACCACCTGAACTTGTTTTTTTAGTAAATTGCATATAGTTTAAGTAATTTCAAAATAAGACATATTTGTGTTTTTTCAATATAGAAACCAATGAAATCAAAAAAAAACATAGTTTTAGTCGGGATGATGGGTTCAGGTAAATCATCTATAGGAAAATTATTATCAAAAAAAATAGGATTGGAATTTATTGATATTGATAAATTAATTGAAGAAGAAGAGAATAAATCAATTTCTGATATTTTTAAAATTAACGGAGAAAAATATTTTAGAGATTTGGAGGAAAAAATATCTATTAAGAAATTGAAAAGTGAAAACAAAGTTATTTCTCTTGGTGGAGGCGGTTATATAAATCAAAAAATTAGAAAACAAACACAATTAGGATCAATTACTGTTTGGTTAAATTGGAAAACATCCACTTTAATCGATAGAATTAAGGATAGTAAAAAAAGACCTGTTGTAACTAAACTCAAAATAAGTGAAATAAAAAGTCTTATTGAGGAAAGAGCGAAAATATATAATTCATCTGATTTTAAGATTAATTGTGATAAATTAAAGAAGAGTGAAATTGTTGATACAATAATTAGTTTATATGAAAGTAAATAAATTAAGAATTACTACAAAATCAAAAAAATATTCAATTTTTATAGGTAGAAACCTAATTAATAATATAAATAATATTTTACGTTCTGAAAAATTATCATTCAAAAAAATTCTTTTAGTAATTGATAAGAATGTTCCATCTGAATTTAAAAAAAAATTATTAAAAAATATTAAAACACAATCAAAAAAAACATTTATTTTTAATCCTTCGGAAAAAAATAAAAGTCAAAAAAGTATTGATGAAATTCACAATATTTTATTCAAAAACAGATTTAATAGAGATGATTGTATAATTGCTTATGGCGGTGGGATAACTGGAGATGTGGTTGGTTATAGTGCCAGTATATACAAAAGAGGCATGAAATTTATAAATATTCCAACAACTTTGTTGGCTCAAGTAGACTCATCAATTGGAGGAAAAACTGGCATAAATAACAATTATGGTAAAAATTTAATTGGTAGTTTTTATCAACCAGACTTAGTTGTATCAGACATAGATATACTTAAATCTTTAAGTTCAAGAGAGATAATTTGTGGATATGCAGAAATATTAAAAAGTAGCCTAATAGACAATTACAAAAACTTTAAATTCTTAAATGATAATTTGGAAAGCATAATTAATATAAAACAACCATATATTGGAAAAGCTATTCTAAATAGTTGTAATTTGAAAAAGAAAATTGTTCAAAAAGATGAGGTTGAAAAAGATATTAGAAAAGTTCTAAATTTAGGCCATACTTTTGCCCATGCATACGAGTCTTGTTTAGGTTATTCAAAAAAATTAAATCATGGAGAAGCTGTTATATTGGGAATTAAAAACGCTATTGAATTTAGCTATAAACAAAAATTTTTAAATAAAAGAATTTACGATTTATTAAAAAATCATCTTGAAAATATTCCTTTAAATAAAAAATTAACTACTTTATTTAAAACTAAAGATGTAAATAAAATTATAACTTATATGAAGGCTGATAAAAAGAATAATTCAAAAAAAATAAATTTAATACTGATGAAAGATTTTGGTAAGATCAAAACTGACAGTCAATATAATGAAGCGATAATAAAGAAATTTCTTAATTTAGAACTAAAAAAATAAAATCTGCAAGGAATGAATATGTTCATTCATCTCTTTATCAATTAACTTGTATATAATTTTATTTGACTCAATTCTATTCATATTCTTAAGTGAGTTTGACTTTATTTTTAATTTTAAATGAAATTTGTTAGGCTGGTTTCCCTTATGATCTTTATGAAGATATGACTTATCTTCAATTTCTAAATCATCAATCAAATTATTTTCTAAAATTTTTTTTTTTACTAATTCACTAAGTTGATTTATATCCATAAATTAATTTAATATATAACATGAAAAATATATGTGATTGGAATAATTGTTCTGAAGAGGGTCATTACAAAGCACCTAAAGAACGTGATAACAGTAAAAATTATAGGCTTCTTTGCTTAGAACACATAAAGGAATTTAATAAAAATTGGAATTATTTTTCAGGAATGAATGACCAACAAATAATGGAATTTCTTAGATCAGATTTAACTTGGCATAAACCAACACAAAGTTTTAGCTCATCGGACAATTTTTTTAAAGTACTATGGAATAACGCTTTAAAAGATGAAATGGATAAAATGAAATTTGATAATGATTTTAACCACATGAATAAATTTAAATTCAATCACAATGATATAAAAGCTTTTGGGATTCTTGGAGTTTCGGTCGGTTTAAAGTGGGAAAAAATACAGGCAAAATTCAAAAAACTTGTCAAAAAATTTCACCCTGATATGAATGCTGGGAATAAAAAATTTGAAGATAAACTTAAAGTAATAACTTTAGCTTATACTCAATTAAAGAATACTTATAAGGATAAAAATTGACACCAAATATTGAAAAAACACCAGACATTAAGCTTTCAGTAAATCAAACTTTTGGAATTGAAAGTGACATGGAAGTTGATGCATTCTCTGAAAGAACTGAGTATGTGCCTGAAATAGATAAAACCTACAAATTTGATAAAGAAACAACATTGGCAGTATTAAGTGGTTTTGCATTTAACAAAAGAGTTTTGGTTCAAGGTTATCATGGTACTGGTAAATCTACACATATTGAGCAAATTGCAGCAAGATTAAATTGGCCATGTATTAGAATTAATTTAGATAGTCATGTAAGTAGAATCGACTTAATTGGAAAAGATTCAATTGTTATTAAAGATGGCAAGCAGGTCACTGAATTTAAAGAAGGAATCCTTCCTTGGTCAATTCAAAATCCAGTTGCATTAGTTTTTGATGAATACGATGCGGGTAGACCAGACGTTATGTTTGTTATTCAAAGAGTTCTTGAGGCAGAAGGAAACTTTACATTGCTCGATAAAAACAAAGTAATAAAACAAAATAAATTTTTTAGATTATTTGCTACTTCTAATACTGTTGGATTAGGTGACACCACGGGTCTTTATCATGGAACTCAACAAATAAACCAAGGACAGATGGATAGATGGAACATTGTTACAACTCTTAATTACTTAGGTTTAGATAAAGAAATGGAAATAATATTAGGAAAAAATAAAAACTTAAATAATCCAAAAGGTAAGGAAAAAGTTGCAAATATGATTAAAGTTGCGACTTTGACCCGAAAAGGATTTATGGCTGGTGACATTTCAACTGTTATGAGTCCAAGAACAGTGCTTCATTGGGCAGAAAATTCTGAAATTTTTAAAGATACAGGCTATGCCTTTAGGGTAACTTTTCTTAATAAATGTGACGAGGTCGAGAAAAATACCATAGCTGAATATTATCAAAGATGTTTTGGAGAAGATTTGCCAGAGTCAATGATAAATGTTCAAGTTTAAATGAATCAAGAAGATAATTTCAAAGAAAAGTTCAAACAAGCAATAATATCTACCGTAAAAGTAATTTCGGATGATTTTCAAATAAATTCTAAAAATAAAAATAAAATAAGTGAAGAAAATCTTAATATAAAAAATATTGAAAACATAAAAGATAAAAAAGAATTTATAAAAATTAGAGCAGAAACAGACTCTGAAGCTTTAAGAAGAAAATTTTCAGATAAGACAATTTTTGAAAAAAAAATGCCAACAAATCAAACTTGTCAGTCTTTATATAAATTATCAGAAAAAATAAGATATGAGATGTTAGGTTCTAAGATGTTGAAGGGTATTTCAAGTAATTTTCAAAATAATTATTTTAATAAGTTAAAAAATATAGATGCATCAAAAATAAAACAAAAAGACGATGTTAATATTTCTGATGCATTTGAAATATATATGCTAGATAAATTTTTAGAAATTAAACTTGAGCCAGATGCTTTGAAATTATTAAGCTTTTGGGAGAAAGAATTAAAAGAGTCTTTTGATAAACACTTATCCTACTTAAACAAAAACTTGGAAAACCAAGAAAATTATAATTCTAAATTTTCTGAAATATTAGAAAATATGGAAATCTTCGATAATGAAGATAATGAGGAGAAAAAAGAAACCCAAGAAGATAATAATCAAGATAATTCAAGTCCAAACGAAGATAGCCAAAATAATTCTGACAATTCAGAAGAAAAAAAAGAAGATGACTCAATCAATGAAGGAATGGATGGCCTGGATGATGTGAATGAATTTAGATTAGATGATCAAATAATTAGTGATGAAAATGAAAATCAACAGTCAGAAAGTGTGATACAGAAAAAAAATCTTGGTGTGAGTGACAAAGAGTATAAAGTATTTACAACAGAATTTGATGAAGTAGCAAAAGCAGAAACTCTAGAAAGTCCTGAAGAGATTTCTAAATTAAGAAAAAATCTAGACCAACAACTCACAAGCTTTCAAGATTTAATTACAAAGCTTGCTAACAAACTGCAACGTCAATTATTAGCAAAACAAAATAGAGCTTGGGAATTTGATTTAGAGGAAGGACTTTTAGATAGTTCAAAACTTCCAAGAATAATTATTGATCCATATAATTCTCTTTCCTTTAAAAAAGAAAAAGATTTAGATTTTAAAGATACAGTTGTAACACTTTTAATTGATAATTCTGGCTCTATGCGTGGAAGACCAATAACAATAGCTGCTTTATGTGCAGATATATTGTCAAGAACACTAGAAAGATGTTCTGTAAAAGTTGAGATTTTAGGTTTTACAACAAAAAATTGGAAAGGTGGCCTAAGCAGAGAAGAATGGAATAAATCAGGGAAAACAAAAGATCCTGGAAGACTAAACGATCTAAGACATATCATTTATAAGTCGGCTGATACCCACTGGAGACAGTCAAAAAAGAATTTAGGTCTAATGTTAAAAGAGGGTATTTCAGATGGAGCGCCAGTAGACGACTCAACGTTGTCTGTTAATTCGGGAGATTTTTTAGAAAAACACTTAAAGAAAATTGTTAAATTTATTGAAAATAAAAGTGATATTGAAATATTAGCAATTGGTATTGGTCATGACGTATCCAGATACTATCAAAAAGCAATAAAAATAACTGATGTCCAAGAATTAGGAGATGTAATGATTGGTCAACTAAGTGGATTGTTTGAAAATAAAAAAAAATTGCACTAAATATCTATTAAGTTTTTATTTTGCCACTCAATCTTAATTTCAGCGCCACCTCTTGTTTCTGAATTTCTAAATATTAGCTTAGCATTATTTTTTTCTAATAATGTTTTTCCAATAAAAATACCTAAGCCAAGACCTGACTTACTTTTATCTTTTGTCTTTATAGATTTTAAATAAGGTTCTCCAATTTTACTAAGAACATCTTTTGGAAAACCTGGGCCATCATCCTCTATTGTTATTTCAGATGTTTCGCTATCACTTTTAAGTGATATATAAATGTTGTTTTTTGCAAATTTGTTTGCATTTCCTACAAAATTTCTAATCCCATAAACTATTTCAATGGATTTTCTTATGTCGAAGGCATTTGCATCTTGTTCAATATCAATATCAAAATTCTTTGCTGAAATTTCTTTAAATGATGAAACTATCTCTTTAACATAATCAGCAAGACTTAGATCTTTATCAATAAAGTCATCTTCAATTGTTGGATTTAATGTCAATCTTCTAAGTATCTCATTACATCTTTCTACTTGGCTAACTAAAAGTTCAACATCTTTTTTTAAATCAATATCATTTTTAAACTGCTCATAAAGTTCATCTGAAATTATTTTAATTGTAGAAAGTGGTGTTCCTAATGAGTGTGCTGCAGCAGCAGCTTGACCTCCTAATGAAACTAGTTCATGCTCTTTTGAAATTACTTCTTGAATTTTATCTAAGGCTTCTTTTCTAATATTAGACTCTTTACCAAAAGATATTGCAAAATAATTTAAAAAAATTAAAGCAATAATAAGAGCTAGAGGAATTGAATAAAAGAAATAATCATTTACCTCAATCTGATTTAGAGGTGATGGCAATTCTTGAAAATAGAATGTTAAAAATAAAATAGCCAAAGCTGTAATTGAAATTAAAAATATATTTGTTTTTATTTCTAAACTTGACGAAGCAAAAACACTTGGAATGAGTAAAAAAATTGCAAAAGGATTTAAAATACCGCCAGATAAATAAAGCAGAGCTGTTAATTGAATAATATCAATAAGTAAATAATTAAAAGCAGATCTATTCGAAAGATGGGCTTTTTTATAAATATATATTAAGAATAAATTACTTAATGCTCCAATAAAAATTATTATATTTGCAATAATATAATCAAATTCAAAACCAAAAATGAATTTAACACTATTGATTGTTATAAATTGACCAATAATACCAATCCATCTTAAATTGATATAAGTTGATTTATTTAGTGAGTATGTTTTAGAAGTTTGACCAAACTCCATTTTTTAAATATCTAGATTTGAAACATTAATTGCATTATCTACTATAAAATCTTTTCTAGAAGATACATCGCTTCCCATAAGTGTTTGGATTAAATCTTGATCTTTTTGTAAGTTTTTTGAATATTGAACCTGTAATAGATTTCTTGTTTCTGGATCCAAAGTTGTGCTCCATAATTCCTCTGGGTTCATTTCACCTAAACCCTTAAATCTTTGAATATTTAATTTTGATTTTTCTTCTTGTATTAATTTATCGTATTCTTTAGAGCCTTTTTTAATTTTTTTTAAATCTTTAGAGTTTTTAATAATGTAATTCTCTAATTCCTTCTCATCTTTAATATAAATTCCCTTCGACCCTTTATTGATTTTAAATAAAGGAGGTTGCGCCAAATAAACATGTCCTTGCTCAATTAACTTGTTAAATGGTTTATTATTAAAAAAAGTTAAAAGAAGAGCCCTAATATGTGATCCATCTACGTCAGCGTCAGTCATGATAATTATTTTTCCATATCTTAAATCTTTTAAATCAATATCCTCATTCTTCGGATCCAGTCCAAGAGCATTTATAAGAGTAACTATTTCATTAGATGACATCATTTTAGACAAAGCTTTAGTTCTTAGATCACCAGCGTGCCCATTCTTCTTGGAACCATTCATTTCTGTAAATGTATTTAGAATTTTTCCTCTCAGAGGTAAAACTGCTTGATTTTCTCTATTTCTCCCTTGTTTTGCTGATCCTCCGGCTGAATCTCCCTCTACTATAAATAATTCAGTCCCTTCTTGTTTTGAGTTTTGGCAGTCAGCTAGTTTTCCTGGTAACCCAGAAAGTTCGAGCGACCCTTTTCTCCTAACATTCTCTCTTGCCTTACGAGCTACATCTCTAGCAACAGCAGCTTGTATTATTTTTGTTAAAACTATTTTTGCAACTGATGGATTTTGATCAAACCATATTGATAATTTTTCACTTACTATTGTCTCTACAATATTTCTCACCTCAGATGAAACTAATTTATCTTTAGTTTGTGAAGAAAACTTTGGATCAGGAATTTTAACTGAAAGCACACAAGTTAATCCTTCTTTTACATCATCCCCAGATAGTGAAACTTTGTTCTTCTTTAAAAGATTTTGCTCTGTTGCATATTTATTAATGACTCTTGTTAATGCACTTCTAAAACCTAGTAGATGTGTTCCACCGTCTTTTTGATAAATATTATTAGTATAAGGATATACATCTTCATTATAGCCAGCATTCCATTTTAATGAACACTGAACATCTACTTTATTTTTTAATCCTTCTATATATATAGGTTTTTTAAATAAATCATTGTCACTTTTATTTTTTAGTTTTTCTCTTTTTTCATCTAAAAAATTAACAAATTCTAGAATTCCACCATCAAATTTGAAATCTAAACTTTTTGGCTTTTTTTGTGTCAAATCTGTTAGAGCAATTTTTATTCCTTTATTTAAAAAAGCAAGCTCTCTCATTCTTTTTTGTAAAGTAGAAAAGCTAAATTTTGTAATTGAGAAGATTTCTTTAGAAGGTAGAAAATTTATTTCTGTTCCAGTAGTTTTTGACTTGCCTATCACTTTTAAAGGTGATTTTGCATCACCATTTTTGAATTCTATAAAATGTCTTTTACCATCTCTATCAATTGTAAGCTTCAAACTTTCAGATAATGCATTAACAACTGATACACCAACTCCATGCAAACCTCCTGAGACTTTATAAGAGTCATGATCGAATTTCCCTCCAGCATGTAATTGTGTCATAATAACTTCTGCTGCTGATTTTTTTTCACCTTTGTGCATATCAACAGGAATTCCTCTACCATCATCTCTTACTGTGACTGAACCATCATCATTTATATCAACTGAAATATTTTTGCAGTGTCCTGCCAAAGCTTCATCGATAGAATTATCAACAACTTCATAAACCATGTGATGCAAACCAGTTCCATCATCTGTATCACCGATGTACATACCTGGTCTTTTTCTTACAGCTTCAAGACCTTTTAGAACTTTGATGGAGTCTGCCTGATAGTTATTATTATTTTTTGCCATATAATTTTTTTTAGGAAAGATTTTTTATATCATTTTTAAAATTTTTAATAAAATCCAGAAAGCTGTTAGTATTAAAAAAGCATTGCTAATCAACAGTTTTTTGATGTTTTTTTGATTTTTTTTCTATATTTAAAATTAAGTCAAAAATGATCTTTTTTTGAGTGAAAAATGGCGGAGAGAGTGGGATTCGAACCCACGAAAGAGTTTCCCCTTAACACGCTTTCCAAGCGTGCGCCTTAAACCGCTCGGCCATCTCTCCAAAAAATTAATTTTCTTTAGAAATTTTTAATACCCCAATAAATGCTTCTTGTGGAATTTCAACTTTACCAAATTGTTTGGCTCTTGCTTTTCCTTTTTTCTGTTTTTCTAAAAGTTTCCTTTTTCTATCTAGTGCTCCACCACCATGGATTTTAGTTAATACATCTTTTTTAAAACCTTTTATAGTTTCTCTTGCAATAATTTTTCCACCTATCGCTGCTTGGATAGGAATCATAAAATTGTGTCTTGGTATTAAATCTTTTAATTTTTCACAAACTTCTCTTCCAGTTGACTGTGCAAAATCAGTATGTATCATCATAGCTAGAGCATCTACTGGTTCAGCATTAACTAAAATACTCATTTTTACTAAATCACCTTCTCGATGACCAATTATTTCATAATCAAAGCTTGCGTATCCACTTGTCATTGATTTTAATCTATCATTAAAATCAAAAACTACTTCATTAAGTGGTAATTCATAATTTATAACAGCTCTATTTCCTGAATAACTCAAATTTGTTTGTATACCTCTTTTATTTTGGCATATTTTTATGATCGATCCTAAATATTGATCCGGAGTAATTATTGTTGCTTTTATCCATGGCTCTTCAATAAATTTAATTAATGTTGGATCGGGTAGGCTTGAAGGATTCTGTAAATCTTTTACTTCTCCACTATTCATATGAATTTTATAAACAACGCCTGGGGTAGTTGTTAGTAGATTTATATCGAATTCTCTTTCTAATCTCTCTGTTACAATTTCTAAATGCAAAAGTCCTAAAAAACCACACCTGAAACCTAATCCTAATGCCGAAGATGATTCAGGTTCGTAAGAAAAACTTGCATCATTTAATTGTAGTTTTGCTAATCCATCTTTTAATTTTTGGTATTCAGAACTATCAACTGGAAACAACCCACAGAATACGACTGGCTTACTTGGTTTAAATCCTGGTAATGCTTCATTTAACGGATTTAAAGCATCACAAATAGTATCTCCCACTTTTGTATCAGATAAAACTTTTATACCAGTTGTTATAAATCCAATCTCACCTGCATTTAGCTCACTAATATCTTTTGGCTTAGGTGTAAAAACACCAACTTTTTCAACAAAATATTCTTGATTAGTAGACATCATTTTGATTTTCATATTTTTTGATATTTTGCCATCAATTACTCTGACTAAAATTACAACTCCTAGATAAGTGTCATACCAACTATCTACTAATAAACATTTTAGTTTTTCTTTTTTTTCTCCTTTTGGACCTGGCAAAGTTTGAATGATTTGTTCTAAAATTTCATCAATTCCTTCGCCTGTTTTTCCTGAGCAAGGTACTGCACTAGATGTATCTTCGATGTCTGATGCGGGTAAATCAATTTTATTTAGGACAGGAATTATCTCATGATTTATATCTAGAGCTTGATACACATTTGCAAGAGTTTGGGCTTCAACGCCCTGGGTGCTATCTACAATTAATATAGATCCTTCGCATGCGTACAAAGATCTACTTACCTCATAACTAAAATCTACATGTCCTGGCGTATCAATTATATTCAAAACGTAATTTTTTCCATCTTTTGCTTTGTAGTTTAATTTTACTGTTTGAGCTTTAATTGTTATTCCTCTTTCTCTCTCTATATCCATAGAGTCTAAAACTTGTGCCTTCATTTCTCTGTCTGTTAAACCTCCACACTTGTGAATGATTCTATCTGCAATAGTAGATTTACCGTGATCAATGTGTGCTATTATTGAAAAGTTTCTTATATTATCGATTGTTGTAGTCATTATTAGGATCTTATTTTAGCACCAGATTTACTTTCAACCGTAGAAATAATTAGATTATTAATTTTTTCTAAGTCATTATCAGTCAAAGTTTTTTCTGATGATTGAATAGTAACGTTTAGAGCTACTGATTTTTTATCTTTTGGAATTTTTTCTCCCTCATAAACATCAAAGACTGAAACACTTTTGATTAAATCTTTATCTACTGAGGTAATTATCTCAATTAAGTCTTGTGCCTTAACTTTTTTATCAATTACAAATGCAAAATCTCTCTCTGATTTTTGAAAATCGGAATATTCAAATTGAGATTTTTGATCTTTTAATTTTTTCTTTGTCTCTTTAAAATAGTCTAAGAAAATTTCAAATCCGATAAGAGCATCTGTTTTAATATCTATTTTTTTAATTATATTTGGATGAAACTCTCCAAAAAAAGCTATGGGTTTCTTATCATCTCTATTCAAATATAAAGATCCTGATTTGCCAGGGTGATAGTAGGATGGGCTATTATCACTGATGAACAACTTATCTTTATTAAATCCAGCTTCAATAATACTTTGGATTACATCTCTTTTTGCATCAAATACATCAACAGCCCTATCTTTTTCTAACCAATTCAATCTAGATTTTTTACCAGCTTGTAAAGCTCCCACTACTGTCAATTGATCGCCAGGTTGATTTCCAATAAAAACCGGTCCTATTTCAAAAAAAGAAATATCCTTAAATCCTCTGTCCAAATTTTTTTGTAAGTAATAGATAAGATTAGAAAATATTGAATTTCTTAAAACATTAAGTTCTGAGCTAATTGGATTTACAATTTTAATTTCATCATTTTTTTCTCTAAATAAATTATTTATTTTTGAGTCTGCAAAAGACCACGTTATAGCCTCGAAATAACCTTTTGATGCAACTGACCTCTGAAGAAAATGAAATAATTTTTGTTTTTTGTTTAAGGTTGATTTTAACCTATTTTTTTCAGGCTCTATAGTTTTGATATGCTGATAGCCTTTAATTCTAACTATTTCTTCAACAATATCTATTGGCTGGAGAATGTCTGGTCTCCAAGAAGGAACCTCTAAATTTAAATTTTCACTATTTTCACTTATCTTAAAACCAAGATTATTTATAATTTCAATTATTTCTTTTTTATCAATATTAAATCCAGTTGTTTTTTCAAATAAAGAAAAATCAAATTTTATATTATCCAATTTTTTTTCTTCTATTTTTTGAATATCAAATTTACTTATTTCTCCTCCGCAAATTTCCTGGATTAATTCTGCGGCTTTTTTTAATCCGGCTTCAATTGAATAAGGATCTATACCTCTTTCAAATCTAAATTTAGCATCCGTATCTATATTTAATAGCTTTGAAGTTTTTCTAATTGATCTTGGTGAAAAATAAGCAGACTCTAATAATATATTTTTTGTTTCTAATTCTGTTCCAGAACGTGTACCACCTATTATTCCTCCAAGACCCAAAACTCCAGATTGATCTGAAATCACACACATTCCATCATCTAAAGTATATTTTTTATTATCTAGTGCCTCAAAATTTTCTCCTTTTTTTGAATTTCTAACTATTATTTCTTTATCTACTTTATCTGCATCATATGCATGGAGAGGTCTATTTAAATCAAACATAACATAGTTAGTAATATCGACTATAGCTGATATAGGTTTTTGACCTAGAGATAGAATTTTATCTTTTAGCCATTGTGGGCTTTCCTTGTTAGTAACGCCTTTAACCAAACAGCTACCAAAAATTGTGCAACCTTGCTCTTTCTCTTTTTTTATTGTTACTTTAGTACTCTGTTCGCCTATTAATTTTATTTTTGTTTCCTTAAGGTTTTTTAATTTACCTGTTCCAGCTGCAGCTAGATCTCTTGCAACGCCCCTTACTCCAAGACAATCAGGTCTATTGGGTGTAATTGATAAATCAATAACTTTTGGTGTTTTAGATTCAAAATATTTTTGTCCAACTTTTTCATTATATTTTTCTGCAAGCTCAGTTATGCCATCACTCTCGTTAGATAATTTAAGTTCAGACTCTGAGCACAACATCCCATATGATGTTACACCACGAATTTTACTTACAGTTAATTTCATCTGATTTTTAGGTATAATTGCTCCTGGTCCCGCATAAACAGTTAGCAAACCTTTTTTTGCATTAGGAGCGCCACACACAACTTTAATTGTCTCACCTTTTCCTATATCGACATCGCATACTCTTAATCTATCTGCATTAGGATGTTGTTCTGCATTTACAATTTTTGCTACCAGGAAATCATCTAGGTCTGAAGATGCATTTTCATAGCTCTCAACTTCTAAACCAACATTAGTTAGACTTTCTATTATTTGTTGATCATTTAAATTTGTATCTAAATGTTCTTTGAGCCAATCTATTGTGAACTTCATCTGCTAAGGCCCCTATAACTTGAGGGTACGTCTAGTGGATCAAAACCAAAATGACTTAACCATCTATAATCTGTCTCAAAAAAAGCTCTAAGATCATTAATTCCATATTTTAACATTCCCAATCTGTCTATTCCTATTCCAAATGCATAGCCTTGATATTTTGAAGGATCTACATTTACATTTTTTAGAACATTCGGGTGAACCATTCCGCATCCTAAAATTTCTAACCATTTATCACCCTCACCAATTATAATTTTACCATCTTTAATCTCATACCCTATATCGACTTCCGCTGATGGTTCAGTAAATGGAAAGTGACTTGGTCTGAATCTCATTTTTAATTTATCAACTTCAAAGAACTCCTTTATAAAATAATTTAAACATCCTTTAAGATGTCCCATATTTATATCTTTATCTATATGTAGTCCTTCAACTTGGTGGAACATCGGTGCATGAGTTTGATCGCTATCAGATCTATAGGTTCTTCCTGGTGCTATAATTTTAAAAGGAGGCTTTCCTTTCAACATTGTTCTTACTTGTACTGGAGACGTGTGTGTTCTTAAAAGTAATTCTTTTTTATGATCCAGATAAAAGGTATCATGCATATCTCTAGCAGGATGATTATCAGGTGTATTAAGTGCAGTAAAATTGTTGTATTCATTTTCAACATCAGGCCCTTCCTCAACACTGAAACCTATTTCTGAAAATATTGATGAAATTTCATCTATAACTTGAGAGACAGGATGTATTTTCCCTAATTTAAAGTTTCTTTCTGGGAGAGTAACATCAACTTTTTCATTTTCTAATTTTAAATTGATTTCTTTTGTTTCAATTTCTTGAGCTTTTTCTGAAATTTTATTCTGTAATTCTTCTTTTATAAAATTTAGATCTGAGGCAAACTTTTTTCTTTCCTCTTGCGGAACAGATCCCATTTTTTTAAATTCATTAGAAACTATTCCATTTTTTCCGAATAATTCTGTTTTAATTTGATTGATGCTCTCAAGATTTTGATCTTTATTTAGCTTTGCTAAATACTCGTCTTTTATTTTTTTAATATCAGACATACTGCTAGAATATTTGTTAACTTCAGAAAAACAATAGTGAAGATTAGTTTAAAGCAGCTTGGGCTTTTTTAACAATTGTTTTAAAAGCTTCTGGGTTATCGTATGCGATCTCTGCTAGAATTTTTCTATCTAGTTTAATTCCTGATTTGCTTAAACCATTTATAAATTTTGAATAAGTTAATCCCTCTGCTCTAACACCTGCATTTATTCTTTGGATCCAAAGTGATTTAAATTCTCTTTTTTTATTTCTTCTATCTCTATAAGCATATTGCATAGCTTTTTCCATTGCTTGTCTTGCAACTCTTATAGTGTTTTTTCTTCTTCCCCACTGACCTTTAACAGCTTTTAAAACTTTTTTATGTTTAGCTCTACTTGTTACACCTCTTTTTACTCTAGCCATTTTATCCTCTTAAGCTGTAAGGCATATACGATTTTACAATTTTGCCGTCTTGTTTTGACAATACTGTTGTGCCTCTTTGTTTTCTAATTTGAGAGTTGGTTCTTTTAATCATGCCATGTCTTTTTCCAGCTTGAGCAGTTATTACTTTGCCTTTTGCTGATATCTTAAATCTTTTTTTTGCTGAGCTTTTTGTTTTTAATTTAGGCATAATTTTCGAGCCTTATACAAACATTAATATTATTTTACAACTAGAAATATGGCTTATAAAGGCTGAATAACCATGATCATTTGCTTCCCATCAAACTTAGGTTGCAACTCTACACGTCCTATATCTTGCATATCTAGCTTTATTTTATCCATTAATTGATTTCCTAAGCTAGAATGTTGCAGCTCTCTACCCTTGAAACGTATAGTAAATTTTACTTTGTCACCTTTTGCTAAAAATTTCTGAGCATTCTTAATTTTAAATGTATAATCGTGAACTTCAGTTACAGGTCTTAATTTAATTTCTTTTAATTCAACCTTTTTTTGTTTTTTTTTTGCTTTGTTAGCTTTTTTTTGGGCATCGTACTTATATTTACCCATATCCATAATTTTACAAACAGGTGGTTTTGCATTTGGTGCTATTTCTATTAAATCAAGTCCCTCATCTTTTGCGCGATTAATTGCATCATTTAAATTTAAAATTCCTAGGTTTCCTCCATCACTGCCTATTACTTGTACTTCAGGCGAAGTAATTCTATTATTTGATCTTGGTCCTTTAGGTTTTGTTCTTTTTTGAAAATAGTTTTGTTTGAAATCTGGCACTTAGATAGAAGGAGCTTTATTTAAAGCAGAATGTTTTTCGAGAAACTCGTTTAAATCCATATTTTGTTGTTTGTTAGAATCCAACTTTCTAATAGTTACTGTATTAGAGTCAACTTCTTTTTTTCCACAAATAAGAAGTAAAGGAACTTTTGATAAGGAATGCTCTCTAATTTTGTAATTTAAATTATGATTTTTAAGATCAACTTCACTTGTAATGCCAATATTTTTTAATTCCTGATTAACTTTTTTTGCATAATCATCAAAGTCACTTGAAATTGGTATTACAACAGTCTGTAATGGCGTTAACCAGAATGGTAATTTGCCAGCATAGTTTTCAATTAATATTCCAATAAATCTTTCCAATGAACCAAATAAAGCTCTATGTAACATTACAGGTATTTTTTTTGATCCATCTTTTTCAACGTAAGTTGCTCCTAATCTTCCAGGTAAATTCAAATCTACTTGTAAAGTTCCACACTGCCAATCTCTACCTATTGCATCTCTTAAAACAAATTCGATTTTTGGACCATAAAAAGCTCCTTCACCTTTATTAATTGTATATTCTAGTTTTGTTGCTTTTATTGCCTCTAACAAAGCTGCTTCGGCTTTATCCCAAACACTATCATCACCAACTCTTAAATCAGGTCTATCTGAATATTTTAAAATTACGTTCTCAAATCCTAAATCTTTATAAATTTCCAATATTAGATTAGTTACTGATAGGCATTCTGCAGTTATTTGTTCTTCAGTACAAAATATATGTGCATCATCTTGGGTAAAGGCTCTAACTCTAAGCAATCCATGTAAAGCACCTGATGGCTCGTACCTATGAACTTTTCCAAATTCAGACATTTTAAGAGGTAAATCTCTATAGCTTTTCAATCCTTGATTAAATACTTGAACACATCCAGGACAATTCATAGGTTTAATTGCAAAAACCTTTTCATCTGGAGTAGTAGAAGTAAACATATTTGCTCCAAATTTTTCCCAATGACCTGATTTTTCCCATAAAGTTCTGTCTAAAATTTCAGGTGTGTTTATTTCTTTATATCCTGCATGATCTTGTTTCATTCGCATATACGAAACTAGTTTTTGAAATAAATTCCATCCCTTTTCGTGCCAAAATACTGATCCCGGGCTCTCTTCTCTAAAATGAAATAAATCCATTTCTTTACCCAATTTCCTATGATCTCTCTTTTCAGCTTCTTCTATTTGATTTAAATAATTATCAAGATCTTTCTGTGTAGACCAGCTAGTACCATAAATCCTTTGAAGCATTTCGTTATTCGAGTCGCCTCTCCAATAAGCACCTGAGACCTTTGTTAATTTAAAATATTTACCTATTTTTCCTGTTGAGCTTAAATGGGGGCCCCTACATAAATCATGCCATTTCCCATGGAAATAAATTGATACCTCTTCACCCTCTGGAATTGAATTTATTATTTCTGCTTTATAATGTTCTCCATTTTGTTTGAAGTGTTCAATGGCATCATTTCTCTTCCAAACTTCTCTGTAAGTTTTTTCATTTCTATCAACAATTTCTTTCATCTTTATTTCGATTTTTTCTAAATCCTCTTGGGTAAATGGTTCTTTTCTAGAGAAATCATAATAAAAACCATTTTCAATTACAGGACCAATTGTAACTTGTGTTCCTGGGAAAAGTTCTTGTACTGCCATAGCTAAGATATGTGCCGTATCATGTCTAATAGTTTCAAGGCCTTCTTTATCTTTAGATGTAAAAATTTTTACCTCAGAATCATTTTCAATTTTAAAATCTAAATCCTTTAATTTTCCATCAACACTAATAATTAATGCCTCTTTTGATAATGATTTACTTATTTTTTCGGCAAGTTGAAAACCTGTAATACTCTCACTAAAATTTATTTTTTTTCCGTCAGGTAATGTAATATTAGGCATTTAATTAATTATTTTTTTGTACTCTGAATAAGTAGAAAAACACATTTTTTCAACATTAAATTTTTGAATTATATTTTTTCTCCCTTCTATTCCCATATATTTAATTGTGTCATCACTTAAATCAAAAATAGATGCTAATTTTTGATAAAGAGAATTTGGATCACCTGCTTTAAATAGAAAACCAGTTTTATCATTAATTATTGTTTCATTTGATCCACCAATATCGCTTGCAACAATTAATTTTTGCATTGATTGCGCTTCTACAGAAACTCTTCCGAAAGCCTCTGGTTCAATTGAGCTTGATACAACAATATCCGAAATTTTATAAGCAAGAGGCATTTCATGAAGGTTATCAATAAAAATCACATCAGAATTGAGTCTATATTTTTCAACTAAAGCTACTAATTTTTTTTTGAACAAAGATCTTCCTTGATCACTACCTAATATAATACCAATAAATTTTTTGTTAGGTTCTTTTGTTTTAAGAAGGTTTAATGACTCTATAAACATCTCTTGCCCTTTCCAATTAGTTAACCTGCCTGGCAATAATATAATTTTTTTACTTTTGTCTAATTTAAATTTTTCAAGAAATTTTGTTTCTTTCTCAGTGTTTATAGTCTCAGGCTTAAAATAATCTACATTGATTCCTCTAAAAATAACCAATAATTTTTTTTTTTCTGTTAATAAATTAGAATAATTTTTTTTTATATGAGAAAAAATAAAGTTAGATCCTGCAATTATAACATCTGATCTGACCATTACAGAATTATAAAATTTTTTTAAATTATTTCTAAAGTTGTATGTCCCATGAAATGTTGTAAAAAATTTAGCTTTAGTAACTTTAGTTGCAAGATAGCATGACCATGCTGGAGCTCTACTTCTGGCATGAACTATATTGATTTTGTAAAATAAAATTATGAAACTAATAATAAAAAAATTAATTAATATTAAAATAGGATTTTTAGAGTGAACCGGAAGTCTAATTAAATTTACTTTTTTTTTATTAACATACTTTAATAATTCTCCACCACTAGTAATTAAAAATGAATCACAATTATTTTCATATAAATAGTGTGCTAAATCATAACAGCCTGTTTCGGCTCCACCGTAGCCTAACTTTGGAATAACTTGTAAAACTTTTAATTTTGATGGCATTTAATAGAAATGTATATTATCACATAAATGTTTTAAATTATGGCTAATTTTAAATATTTAAAATTTTCAAAGTTAAAAAAGCTCAGATATATAAATTACAATAAGAATTCTAAAATCTATCTGGTGTTTCTTCATGGATTTATGTCAGATCTCGAAGGTGAAAAACCAAAAAATTTCATCAAATATTGTAAAAAAAGAAACTTAGGATTTTTAGGATTAGAATATTCAGGTCATGGAAAATCTTCCGGTGATTTCACTAAGGGTAATATTTCAAAGTGGAGCCATGAAGTAAAATATTCAATAAAAAAAATTATTAGAAAAAAAAACTTTATTTTAGTTGGATCAAGTATGGGTTCATGGTTATCATTAAATCAATTCAAATATTTTCATAAACAAATTTTAGGTTTTCTTGGTATCGGCTCTGCACCTGAATTTTTAGAGCTTTTGATGTGGAAAAAATTTTCAAAGAAAATCAAATCAGAGATCCAAAAAAAAGGCATTTATCAGCTAAAACATGGAAATTATGAATATCCTATTACCTATCAATTAATTAAAGATGGCAGAAAAAACAAAGTATTAAATAAAAAAATAAACTTAAATATCCCTGTTACAATGGTTCATGGAACAAAAGATGAGGTGGTCCCGGTAAATTTTTCGAGAAAAGTGCTAAGGCTTTTCGAAAGTAAAAAAAAAAGGATGATCACAATCAAAAATGGAGACCACAGTTTATCAAGCAAAAAAAATTTAAAAAAAATTAACTCTGAATTAGATAAAATTCGAAAAAATTTAAATAATTAGCTAGCAAAACCGATAGTTGATTTTAAAGTAATTGGATTTTCAAGTTTATCTAACATTTCTTTAGGACAAACTTGATAAAATTTTCCTAATTCGATATCGAAATTATCTAATATTTTCTTTGCATAAATTGAGTTTGTTTCCTTTACATGTTCCTCAATTAAATTTTTAAGATAGTTTTTCCAAAATTCAGTTTCGGGTTTTTGCCAAATAACACTTTCAGGATTTATTTTTTTATCAAAGTTCTGATTAAGATCATATACAAATGCCATTCCACCTGTCATCCCAGCAGCAAAATTATCACCTACATCACCTAAAATAATAATATCTCCTCCAGTCATGTATTCACATCCATTAGAGTCACAACCCTCAATCACAGCTGTTGCGCCTGAATTTCTAACTGCAAATCTTTCTCCAGCTTGTCCGGCTGCAAACAGTTTACCTGACGTCGCACCGTATAAAACTGTATTTCCAATAATCGTATTTTCGTTTGATATTAAATTGCTTTCGTCTTGGAGTTTAATTGATATTGTTCCACCTGAAAGACCTTTACCTACATAGTCATTTGCATCACCTTTTAAGTTAAGTTTCAGACCTTTGATTGCAAAAGCTCCAAAAGATTGTCCAGCAGATCCTTTGAACTTTAAAGAAATTGTATTCTCTTTTAATTTATTATTTCCAAATTTTTTATATAAATGATAAGAAATTCTTGTTCCTACTGCTCTATCAGTATTCTTAATTTCAAATTCTTGATCAACTTTTTCATTTGCATCAATCAGTTTCTCGATATCAGACCATATTTTTTGGTCTAATGTATCAGGTACTTTATTTATTGATGGACTTTCGCAATATCTTTTATTTTTTCCAGGATCGGCTTGAACAAATAAAGGATTCAAATCAAGATCATCTAAATTGGATGACCCTTTGCTAACTTGTCTAAGTAAATCAGTTCTACCAATAACATCATTCAAAGATTTAAAACCTATTTCACTTAAAATTTCTCTAACTTCCTGACCAATAAATGTAAATAAATTTACAACCTTATCTGGTGTACCTGTGAATTTTTCTCTCAGTTTTTGATCTTGAGTACATACCCCAACAGGACATGTATTAGAATGACATTGTCTAACCATAATACATCCCATAGCAACCAAAGCAGTTGTCGCTACTCCAAATTCTTCTGCTCCCATCATCGCAGCAATTACAACATCTCTACCAGTTTTAATGCCTCCATCAGTACGTAATGTAACTTGATGTCTTAAGTTATTAAGAGTTAAAACTTGATTAGCTTCTGTTAAGCCCATCTCCCAGGGAATACCAACATATTTTACACTTGTTTGAGGTGTGGCGCCTGTACCTCCAGAATGTCCTGAGATTAAAATTATATCAGCTTTAGCTTTTGCAACTCCAGCTGCAATTGTGCCAATTCCCGATGAAGCTACTAGTTTAACTCCTACTCTTGCTTTTGGATTAATTTGTTTTAAATCGTATATAAGTTGAGCTAAATCTTCTATTGAGTAAATATCGTGATGAGGTGGAGGCGAAATTAATGTTACACCCGGCGTTGAGTGCCTTAGTCTTGCAATTTCTTTAGTTTCTTTAAAACCTGGTAATTGTCCACCTTCGCCTGGTTTTGCACCTTGTGCAATTTTTATCTCTATCTCATTACAATTATTTAAATAGTTTATTGTTACACCAAATCTTGCTGATGCTATTTGTTTAACTCTTGAGTTTGCGCTATCACCATTGTCTTTGATTTTAAATCTCTCTTCGTCTTCTCCTCCTTCACCACTGCACGAAGCACCTTTTATTCTATTCATTCCAATAGCCAATGTTTCATGCGCCTCTTTTGATAGAGCTCCGTGAGACATGCTTCCGCTTCCAAATCTTTTTAGTATGTTCGATACATCTTCAACTTCATCAATATTAATTGGATTCTTTTTCTTAAAATCAACTAAATCTCTAAGACTTATTGGTTGAAGATTATAAATTCCTTTTACATACTTTTTATATATGTCATAAGAATTTTCTGTGACCGCTGTTTGAAGTAAGTGAATTAACTTCCCTTGGTATTGATGAGTTTCGCCGTTTTTTCTATAACGATATATGCCTCCAATTGGAAGAATATTTGCACCATTTTCAAATGCTTCCTTATGAATATCTCTGATCTTTTTCTCTATACCTGTAAGTCCAATCCCTGAGATTTTTGATAGAACTCCAGGGAAAAAATCTTTAACTATTGTTCTGCTTAACCCAACTGTTTCAAAGTTACATCCTCCTCTATAAGAACTAAGAACTGATATACCCATTTTTGACATGATTTTTAATAATCCTAAATTTACAGACTTGATGAATCTTGAAACACATTCATCAAAGTTTAAATTTCCGAATAATTTTTTAGTATATCTTTCGTACAAACTATCAAATGCAAGATAAGGATTAACTGTGGTAGCACCAACGCCTATTAATGTTGCAAATGAATGTGTATCTAAAGCATCTCCAGTCTGAACATTTATTGAGACATAACCTCTTAAACCCAATTTGATTAGATGTGTATTTACAGCGCCAATACATAAAAGCATTGGCATTGGTAACTTTTCTAAACTTATATTTTTATCTGTTAGAATTAACTGGGTAATGCCCTCTCTAGCAGCTTGTTCTGCTTGGTTTTTTATTTCCTCTAAAGAACTTTCAAGATCAGCGTTTTTGTCAAAAACACATTCTAAAGTTCTATAATTTTTTCCAAAAAAATTGATAAATTTATCAAACTGAGAATTAGATAGAACAGGACTATCTAATACATATATATTTTCTTCTGTAAGATTATTAAAATCTAAGATATTTCCCAAATTACCAAATCTAGTTTTTAAACTCATGACTTTATTTTCTCTTAATGAATCAATTGGGGGATTGGTTACTTGACTAAAATTTTGTCTAAAGAAGTGATACAAAGGTCTATATTTATCTGACAGAACAGCTAGAGGAGTATCATCGCCCATTGATCCTGTTGCTTCTTTTGCATCTTCTGCCATAGGATGTAATATTAGTTCTAAATCCTCTAAACTATATCCAAAACAATGTTGTCTATTTCTTAATTCATCTTTAACAAAAATATTTTTTTCATTTTCTATTGGAAATTTTTTGTCTAAATCGATTATTTGATTATTAAAATGTTTATATTCTTTTGCTAAATAGTTTTTAATTTCACTATTTGTAAATACTTTGCCTTTCTCAATTCTTACCCCAATAATTTCACCAGGACCAAGTCTTCCTTTAGTTACTATTTTTTTTTCATTTAAATCCACCATCCCTGTTTCTGATCCAGCAAATAATAATCTATCTCTTGTTACTGTGTATCTCATTGGTCTTAATCCATTTCTATCAGTAGCAGCAATTACCCACTCATTGTCTGTTGCTGCAATTGCAGCCGGACCATCCCACGGTTCCATTGTACTATTTAAAAAATTAAAAAGTTGAAGATGATCTCTTGGGAGTATTTTGCTTTTTTTTGACCAAGCATCGGGAATTAAAAGAAGTTTTGCAAGAGGCGCTGGTTGACCAGAGATATTTAACAGCTCAAATACATTGTCTAAAGAAGCTGAGTCTGAGTTACCAGATGGAATTACTGGTTTTAAATTTTCCATATCATCAAACAAAGGACTGTGCATTTCCTGCTCATGAACTTTCATCCAATTTATATTTCCTTTGAGTGTGTTTATTTCTCCATTATGAGCAATTGATCTAAATGGTTGAGCTAAATCCCAACTTGGTGCTGTATTAGTTGAAAATCGTTGGTGAAAAATAGCAAATCTAGAAATAAATCTCTCGTCTTTTAAATCAGTATAAAAATCTGATAGCGCTTCAGCCAAAAACATGCCTTTGTAAATGATTGATTTTGAGCTGAATGAACAGATGTAAAAACCATTCAATTGATTTTTTAAAGCTTGCTTTTCAATTTTTCTTCTAGTTTCATAAAGTGCTCTCTCTAAAGTTTTTCCAATAATTTTTTCATCATTATGTCTAAATAAGACTTGTGCAATCTCAGGTCTTGTTTGTTCAGCTTTTTCTCCTAGAACTGATGGGTTTACTGGGACTTGACGCCAACCATATATATTAAAGTTTTTCTTTGTTAATTCGCTTTCGACAATTGTTCTGCATTGTTCTTGTCCTTGGTAATCATTTCTTGGAAGAAAAATCATTCCCACACATAGTTCAGAACCATCATATTTGTGTCCAGTTATCTCAATTTTTTCTATAAAAAAATCTTTTGGAATTTCTATGTGTATTCCAGCTCCATCTCCAGTTTTACCATCAGCATCTATTGCTCCTCTGTGCCATACAGCCTTTAAAGCTTGAATTCCATATTCTACAACTTTTCGTGATTTGACACCTTCAGTTGATGCTACTAATCCTACTCCACAAGCATCATGCTCCATTCCTTCGTCATAAACTGAGTTTTCTTTTAATAATCTAAGATTTTTTTTATAATTATTAATCATGCAACTTTTTGTTTTTGTTTTGATTGAAGATAATTAATTATTGATGATGCGGCTTCTCTGCCATCTTTTATAGCCCAAACAACTAATGATGCACCTCTTACGATATCACCAGCTGCAAATACACCGGGTATATTTGTTTCCATAGTATCAAAATCAGCTTTAATTGTTCCCCACTTTGTAACTTGCAATCTATCTTCCTGGAATAGTTTTGGTAATTCCTCAGGGTCAAAACCTAGTGCCTTTATTACTAAGTCTGCTTTTATTTCAAATTCTGAATTTTCTTTTATCTCTGGTCTTCTTCTCCCACTATCATCAGGTTCTCCTAATTCCATCTTGTCAACAATTAAGCTTTCAATTTTATTAGTACCTTTAAATTCTTTTGGATTACTTAACCATATAAATTCAACCCCTTCTTCCTCTGCATTCGCAACCTCTCTTGCAGATCCTGGCATATTTTCTTTATCCCTTCTGTACAAGCATTTAACTGACTTGGCTTCTTGTCTTATTGAAGTTCTAACACAATCCATTGCTGTATCTCCTCCTCCAATGACTACAACATTTTTTCCCTTTGCATTTAATGTTCCATTATCAAATAATTCAACTTTATCACCCAATCCTTTTTTATTTGATGCAGTGAGAAATTCCATAGCAGGGAAAATATTACTTAAATCATTTCCTGGTAAATTAACTTCTCTAGCTTTATAAACACCAGTAGCAATTAATATAGCATCATGCTTATCATTTAATTCTTTTAAAGAAGCATCTTTTCCTACTTCAAAATTATTAATAAATTTTATTCCACCTTCTTTTAAAAGTTTTATTCTTCTTTCAACAACATGCTTTTCTAATTTAAAGTTTGGGATTCCGTAAATTAACAAACCACCAGAACGATCATAACGATCATAAATTGTAACTTGATATCCTTTTTTTCTTAACTCCTCACCACATGCTAATCCAGCTGGCCCTGCACCAATTATACCTACACTTTGATTAATCTCATTTTGAACTTGGATAGGTTTTACCCAACCATTTTCCCATGCTGTTTCAGTTATAAATTTTTCAATTGACCCTATTGTTACAGTTCCATGTCCTGACTGCTCTATCACGCAATTACCCTCACACAATCTGTCTTGAGGACAAATTCTTCCACAAACCTCGGGCATGTTATTGGTGCTTTGAGATAATTGATAAGCCTCTTCATGTCTTCCTTCTGCAGTTAATTTGAGCCAGTCAGGAATATTGTTACTCAATGGACAGTGTACTTGGCAAAATGGCACTCCACACTGTGAACACCTGCTAGATTGTTCTTTGGCCTTTTCTTTTATAAATTCAGAATATATTTCGTTAAAATCATCTTTTCTTAATTCTTTATCTCTTTTAGGTGGGTTTTGTTGACCTATATCTACAAATTTTAACATTTTTTCTGACATGGATGCTGAGATATATACTAAAGCGGACAATAGATAAATAAATGTTAGGTCATAATTATTGACATATATATTTAAATTTGTGTTTAATTTCGCTAGTTTTTCGTTTTATACATAGAAGATATGCAATTTCGTAATTGCTTTATTTTAGTAATAATTTGATTATCAATAAACTTTTTCATGGTTTCAAATTACTTAGAAGCTTCAATATTAGCATTAATTCAAGGATTTTCAGAGTTTATACCTGTTAGTTCCTCTGCTCATTTAATATTAGTTTCTAAAATTAGCAGCTTTAATTTAGGTTCTTTACAATTAGATATCTGTCTTCACCTAGGATCTTTAATTGCAATATTATTCTATTTTAGAAAAGATATTATAAATTTATTTCAAAATCGACCTCTTGTTGTTCTTCTAATTTTAGGTTCAGTTCCACTTGTTTTAATTGGTTTTATTTTTCATCTTTCTGGTTTCGTAAATAATTTTAGGTCATTAGAAGTAATTTCATGGACTACATTAATATTTGCATTAGTTTTATATTTTGCCGATAGGCAAAAAATTGAAAAAAATTTAACAAATGATTTAACTATTAAGAATGTTTTGATAATTGGTTTTTTTCAAGTTCTTGCAATTATTCCTGGAGTAAGTAGAGCAGGTATAACGATAACAGCATCACGATTGCTTAATTTTAATAGAGTCGATTCATCAAAAATTGCTTTTTATTTATCTATACCTGCACTATCTGGTGCCAGTGTTTTAGGCATCAAAGACTTATTTGAAGAAAATATTAAATTTGATTTAGTATTTATTTTTGCAACCTTTCTTTCTTTTGTTTTCTCTTATTTAACAATTAAATATTTTTTAATTTTTGTAAAAAAATTTAGTTTAAAGTTTTTCGTATATTATAGAATTTTTTTAGCCTTAATTTTATTTTATATTATTTATTTTTAGTTTTTTAAATTCAGGGATTAATTGGGAGAATAAAACCCCAGCTAAGATAAAACTGCAACCTAAAATATTATTTATATCTAAAATTTGATTTAATAAAATCCAAGCTGCTATAGTTGCAAAAACACCTTCGAGCGAAAAAATAATTGCAGCTGGTGCCGCAGATATATTTTTCTGAGCATATATTTGTAATACAAAAGCGATACCTCCGGAAAGAATACCTGCATATAAAATTTCAAATTTTTGAGAAAGAATATCTTCAATAATAAAATCTTCATATGCACTAGCTAAAATTAGCGATAGAACAGAAACAATTATAGTTTGAATTAATCCAATTAGTATAGGAGCATCAAATTCTTCTATAATTTTACTTATAAAAATAATGTGTAAACTCCAAAATACTGCACAAATTATAACAAGCGTGTCTCCCAATCTAACAGTAGCGTCATGAAAATTTGTTAATAAATAACCACCCATTAAACATAATAATACTGATGGCCAAACGCTCCAATGGATTGATTTCTTAAATAGAAAAAAAACTATAATAGGAACCATGGGTACATAAAAAATTGTAAAAAAAGCAGCATTTGCCACATCTGTATAAAGTAATGCAACTTGTTGAAATACTGAGGCAAGAAATAAAAAAATACCAATCGAGATTGAAAGAAATAAAAATCTTTTAGGATTTTTTGAAAGTATTATTTTTGTATTTTTTTTTTCTAATAATAGATAAAATGGAATTAGAGCAAGAAATCCAACAAAAAAACGAACTCCATTAAAAACATAAGGTCCTATATTTTGCATGCCTGTTTCTTGAGCTATGAATGTGGTTCCCCAAATAAAAGTACATAACAATGCACTTCCTAAAGAAACTGTTTTATTCATTTGCTAAACAGCCAATTTGTAAGCAAAATTTCTACCAAGATTTTCTTTTATATCGTTATTAAACCTTGCTGCCTCTGCTCCATCAATAATCCTATGATCATAAGACAAAGACAAGGGAAGAACTGTTCTTGTTTCAAATCTATCCTTTATATAAATCTGTTTTTTATATGATCTGCCCACTCCAAGTATTGCTACTTCGGGATAATTTATAATAGGTGTAAAAAAAGAGCCACCAATCCCTCCTAAACTTGTAATTGTCATCGACCCTCCAAAAAATTCTTTCTTATCTATTTTTAAGTTTCTGCAGTCTTCGCTCACCTGTTTTAATTCTTTGCTTATCTGATCAATATTTTTATTATTTGCATTTCTAATTTTAGGTACCATTAAACCATTCGGTGTATCAACGGCTATACCTATATGAAAGTATTTTTTTAAAGTTATTTTTCCAACTTCTATATCATCAATTGAGGAATTAAAATTAGGAAAATTTTTTAATGATGTGACTAATGCTTTTATAATAAAAGCAAGAGGAGTAATTTTTTTTCTTTGTCCTGAGTATATGTCTGTTAAAGAATTTCTAAATTCTTCCATTTCAGTAATATCTGCTTCATCATGATTTGTTACGTGGGGTATGCTGCTCCATGAATTAACTAAGTGGGGAGCTGCAATTCTTTTAATTCTTGGTATATCTTTAACCTCAACTTCTCCAAATTCAGAGTGAGCGTATTGAATTTGGATTTTTTTTTCTGTTTTTTCTTGTTGAATTTTATTTGGATTATTAATCTTTATAGCTGCAAATTTTTTAATATCACTTTCAACAACTCTTCCTAATCTTTCTGAGCCACTAATTTCTGAAACATCAATACCTAATTCACGGGCAAATTTTCTTGCTTTAGGACTAGCTAATTTAATGCTCCCAGGTTTTTTTTCTTCGATTTCAATTTTATTAATTTCAGGCTGTGGGGTTGTTTCTTTCTTATTTTCTAATTTTTTATCTTCTTTTATATTCTCAACAATCTCATCTTTTGCAGAAATTGTTGCTATCGAACTTCCTTCGGAAACTTTATCACCTACTTTTAAGTTTAATTTTTCAATTTTGCCTGAATATATGCTTGGAATTTCTACACTTGATTTATCGCTTTCAATTGTAATTAAAGGATCATTTTTCTTAATATTATCACCTTCATTTATTAAAACCTCAATAACCTCTACATCTTTAAAATCACCTATATTTGGAACTATTAAATCTTTATTGCTCATCAAAGTTTAGTTGGCATTGGTTTGTCTTGATCTATTTTATATTTTTTTATTGCTTCTTTTGCATATTTTGATGCAATTAGCTGTTCTTTAGCTAACACACTTAATCCATATGCAACGATATGTTCTTTATCGACTTCAAAAAATTTCCTTAAATTCTTCCTTGTATCACTTCTTCCATAACCATCTGTCCCAAGCGAATAGAAGCTTTTTGAAGTATAAGGGCGTATTTGATCAGAATTCATTCTCATATAATCCGAAGCTGCAAGGATAGGGCCTTCCTTCTTACCCAAACATTTCTCAATATATGTTAATTTTTTTTCTTTATCTGGATTTAACAAATTATATCTTTCAACCTCTAAACCATCTCTTCTAAGTTCATTAAAACTAGTAACACTCCAAATTTCACTATCTATTTCATATTCATTTTGAAGGATTTCTGCGGCTGCTATCATTTCTCTTAAAATAGTTCCAGAGCCAAGTAATTGAATTTTATTTTTTTTGTGTTTTGAGAAATCTTTAATTTTATACATTCCTTTCAAAATTCCTTCTTCACAACCCTTTGGCATTTCTGGATGTTGGTAGTTTTCATTCATTGTAGTTATATAATAAAAAATATTTTCATTATCTTCGTGCATTCTTTTTAGACCATCTCTAAAGATGACAGCTAATTCATAATGAAAAGTTGGATCATAGGATATACAGTTAGGTATAGTTGATGCTATTAAATGACTATGTCCATCTTGGTGTTGCAATCCTTCTCCTGCTAAAGTTGTTCTACCTGCGGTCGCTCCTATTAAAAAACCTCGTGCTTGACTATCGCCCGCAGCCCAAGCTAAATCTCCGATTCTTTGAAAACCAAACATTGAATAAAATAAATAGATAGGAATCATTTCTGTATCATGATTTGTATAAGCAGTTCCTGCTGCAATCCAAGAAGACATGGCCCCAGCTTCATTAATGCCTTCCTCTAACACCTGTCCACTTTTATCTTCTCTATAAGAACTTAATTGAGCTGAGTCCTCTGGTTCATATTTTTGTCCTTCATGCGCATATATACCTATCTTTTGAAAAAAACCCTCCATTCCAAAAGTTCTTGCTTCATCTGGAATAATAGGAACTAATTTTTGAGCAACATGTTTATCTCTTAAGAGACTAGTTAACATTCTTACTAGTGCCATTGTGGTAGACATTTCTTTTTCACCAGTAGATTTTGTCATAACATCAAAAATATCTTTTTCAGGAGTTTTAATAGGTTTTGAAAATGATGTTCTTTCTGGAATGAATCCTCCTAAGTCATATCTTCTTTCTTTAAGATATTTTATTTCAGGAGAATTTTCATCTGGCTTAAAGTATTCAATATTCTTAACTTGTTCGTCAGTTAATGGTACATCAAATCTATCTCTGTAATACATTAAGTCATCTACATCTAATTTTTTTTGTTGATGGGTTGTGTTCACACTTTCTCCTGTCTTTCCCATTCCATAACCTTTAATTGTTTTTGCTATTATTACCGTTGGACTTCCTACATTTTTAATAGCTTTGTCATAAGCCGCATAAACCTTATGAGGGTCATGACCCCCTCTATTTAATCTCCAAATATCTTTGTCTGACATTGCAGATACCATCTTTAATGTTTCTGGAAACTTTCCAAAGAATTTCTCTCTTACATATAATCCATCGCGTGCTTTGAAAGCTTGGTATTCTCCATCAACTGTTTCGTTCATTAATTTAACTAAATGTCCAGATTTATCGTTGGCTAAGAGCGAGTCCCAATATGATCCCCAAATTACTTTTATTACATTCCATCCAGCTCCTCTAAAAATTCCCTCAAGCTCTTGAATAATTTTTCCATTTCCTCTTACAGGTCCATCTAGTCTTTGAAGATTACAGTTGATTACAAAAACTAAGTTATCAAGTTTTTCTCTAGCTGCTAAACCAATAGCACCTAAAGACTCTGGTTCATCCATCTCACCATCGCCAAGAAAGGCCCAAATTTTTCTACCTTCATCTTTAATTAAACCTCTATTAATTAAATATTTCATAAATCTAGCCTGATATATTGCTAACATTGGTCCAAGACCCATTGAGACTGTTGGAAATTGCCAAAAGTTAGGCATCAACCAAGGATGTGGATAAGATGACAAGCCTCCTTTATTCACTTCTTGTCTAAAACTATCTAGTTGTTTTTCATTTAATCTTCCTTCTAAAAAGGCTCTTGCATACATTCCTGGTGCGCTGTGACCCTGAAAATAAATTAAGTCTCCACCAAAATTATCATTTTTAGCACGCCAAAAATGATTCATTCCTACATCATATAAAGTTGCTGCAGATGCAAAAGTCCCGATATGTCCACCTAATTCTGGAAATTTTTTATTTGCCCTAACAACCATTGCTGCGGCATTCCATCTTATTAAAGATCTTAATCTTCTCTCAATATTTTGATCCCCAGGTGATTTTGTTTCTTCCTCAGGAGGAATAGTATTTATGTAAGGAGTACTTTGTGTATAAGGGATTCTTGATCCTTGTCTATATGCTTGATCAATAAGTTGTTTAATTAAAAAATGAGCTCTTTCAGGACCCTCTTGTTCCACTACTGCACTAAGTGAATCTAACCATTCCTTTGTTTCTAGAGGATCAATATCATTTTTACTGGATACAAATTCTATTTTTTCTTTAATTTTTCTTTCAGGTACTTTTTCTTCTTTGGCTATACTTTCTTTTTTTTCTGATTTGATAATATTTTCTGCTTCCTCAATAATTTTCTCTGTAACAGGAGGTATTTTATCCTTTAGACTATTGTTGGAAATAGTTAAGATTAAATCACCTTTTGAAACTTTATCACCAATTTTTACTTTTATATCTTCTATAGTCCCTTCTAAATTCGAAGGAACTTCTACACTAGATTTATCGCTTTCAAGAGTTACAACTGGGTCATTTTTTTTTAAATTGTCACCTTTTTTAACCAGTACCTCTATTATTTCTACTTGATCAAAATCTCCAATGTCTGGAACTAATAATTCTAAACTCATTGTTTAAAAATATTATATATACCTTTTTTCTTTAAAATAGATGTTTATTTTTGGACATAGTGAAACATTTTAAAAGAAAAATTTTAAATTATTTAACTAATCTCTCTCTAAACATAAAGCTATCCCCATTCCACCTCCTATGCAAAGGGATGCAATTCCTTTTTTAGAATTTCTTCGTTTCATTTCATGGATCAATGTAACTACAATTCTAGTTCCTGAGGCACCAATTGGATGACCTAAAGATATTGCACCTCCATTAACATTTACTTTATCTTGAGGTAATTGAAGTTCATTAATAACTGCTATGCTTTGAGCCGCAAAAGCTTCATTAATTTCAAATAATTCTACATCCTTAATTTCCCAATTTGCTTTTTTAATAGCTAATTTAATTGCTGATACTGGGCCTATACCCATAATTGATGGATCAACACCTGTATTTGACCATGATTTAATTTTGGCCAAAGGTTCAATTCCTTTATTTTCAGCATCTTTTCTTTTCATTAAAACTACTGATGCCGCTCCATCATTTAAACCTGAGGAATTTCCAGATGTTACGGAACCATTATCTTTAAATACAGGATCTAATTTTTTTAAATCGTCTATATTTATATCTTTTCTTGGATACTCGTCCTCAATAAGATTGCAATTTTTAATTTGAATAATTTCATCTTGAAATTTATTTTCTTTTATTGCTTTTGTAGTTTTTATTTGTGAATTGTATGCAAATTCATCCTGTTGATCTCTGGTAACATTAAATTTCTGAGCTACATTTTCAGCTGTAATTCCCATATGGTATCTATTAAAAGCATCAACTAGACCATCATTAATCATGTTATCTATAAGATTTT
>LUMI01000191.1_pt1 | contig 36440 bp, 54 predicted proteins | sample 729681 | NCBI WGS metagenome assembly LUMI01 (sample SAMN03860267, study PRJNA289734) | marine metagenome | biome: seawater column; feature: ocean; material: water; isolation source: Red Sea water column Station 34 - depth 10m | place: Saudi Arabia: Red Sea | collected 2011-10-15 | depth 10 m
TTGTTAGTTAAGTTTGTACTCTGTTTTGCTCGTTAACAGAAAACGATTGATGAGAAATAAGCCAAATCAAATCGCATAAATTGGAAAAGCGAATGATAGCTGCATTAGGACTTACACCAAAGGAAGCCTAATATTTAGAATGGAATTTCCTCTGAATCCCAATTCATGTTGTAGTCTGATTTGGGTTCTTCGGGAGGAACTGTGGGCTTTGCATTTGGAAGCATCCTTGGATTGACAGACCCAAAGGCTCCAAAGTCATCTTCATCATTATCAAAGGTGTTCTTTTTACCGTTGGCACTGAGATATACACCTTGAACTCTAACTTTGGTATTTTCTCTCATATCAAAGACATTTCCTTCTTTATGTCTTGATTGGTCCTCTTTGAGGGCTTGGAAATGGCTACAGAGAGCGTCAATACTTTCAAGTGGAACAAAAATGTTAAAACGACGTGGGAATCGATCCCTGCTGTTTTCATACTTGTTATCGCCAACCGTAAAGTTAATTGGTAAAGGCAAAGCGTTTTCAAATTCCATTTTCTTTTGGGATAATGTTGTTTTCTTTCTCCCAAGCGATAACTTGGTCGAGGTTGTAGCGAACTCTTGATGCGGAAGGAGTCGATGCAAACTTTGGCAATTCATACCATTCTGGACCGACTTGTTTGTTTTCCTTCCTTGTTTTCATTCGCCATATTTTGACCGTGTTATCGGTCACACCGTAGCGTTTTGCAAGCTGTTTAGTGTCGAGATAAGTTGAAGTTTCAGTCATAATAAAGATGCCTCCTTTTGAACGATAGCGTTGGTCAGCTTGTGCCTTTCGCTATCTGATAAGTTTCCTTCTTTCATTTGAGCGTCTAACCTTTTTTTAATTTCATCAAGGTGCTTTTGGGATGGAGCTTTTTGTATCCATTTCAGTGCCATCTCAGTTACCGAAGGTTCATTCTGTGGTTTTTCTTTGTTGGTTTTCCACGATTTATCTTTGCCGTTGTAAAGAGATAAGCCGAACTGATTACCAAACTGCATGAAAGCTCTTTTGCGAGCATCTGTTTCAGCTTCTTTGATTGCGGACTCATGATTGTTTCCATGATTGGATTGGTTACCATGACCAGCACCAGTTCCTTCTCTAATCACATCTCCAACGGTTATTCTTACTTTGGCAATGTAACTGACAGCTTTAGGCTCGTTTTGAACACAAGTTGTTTCTATGGTTTCACTGCTCCAATTACCAAACCCAAAAATGCGGTTGGCTTCAGCAATGACGTGATAACCTTCGACATAAGCAAGTGTGTTATCTTCACTGCCCCATCCAGCTTTTCTTTCTTTTACGTTTTTTGCGAGTATAGGCTCATTAAGCAACTCGACTTGTTCTTTGGAAAATTCCATAATTAATTTGTTAAATAAGCCCAATTAGGCAAGGATAAAGTTTCGACAGACTCACTGTATCCACGCCAATAATTATCAGTGTGGCATTGTGATATCTGTTTTAAAGCAAGGGACCGCAAGGCACGACCCTCTGCAATGGTGTCGTCATCGAGTGAATAAACACCGACAGCGAAAGGATAAACCTTTTCGACAAATACAAAATAAAACTCACTTGCTTTGGTCACTTCTAAATAGTGTGCTGCTTGCAAATGATAAAGGTATCGTGCAATTGTTTTGATGGCATTGTCAGGAGAGGCACCTCCTTCTCCTGTGGTTTTGAGGTCAACGATAACGTCACCGCATATCCAGTCGGGTCTAGCTTTTACTGCAAGCCCTGTTTCTTGGTCTTGAATAAAATAACTAAGTTCTGGCTGTCCAAAAGATAAAAGTTTTGAGGCAGTTGGATGAGCATGAACCGAAGCTGCAAGAGAAGAGGACAGGTCGTATTCTGCTTGTGAAATTGGTTCTTTGCCTTGAGCAATAATTTCTTCTGCTGCGGCCTTGCCAGCTTTTGTTGTTTTGTTTGGGCAGATGACGTAGTCTTTTGCTGCCCTTTCTGACTCAAGTGTGAAAGCGTGAGCTAATTCCCCATCACGAAATGCCTTTTTTACAACTGGTGCGTGGTCAACCTTGCCGTCACCGTATTTCAATTGATGCCAAACTTTAGGACAAGTTTTGACCCAGCTTTTTAAGTCTGAAGCACTGATATCCTCTTTTGCGTGATATTCAGCGTTTGACATATTCATAAGGATTGGGTCTGGATATTTCATTCTTCTTCATCCTCATAAACTTCGTCATCGCCTTCTTCTTTGAGTTCTAACTCTCCGATAGACGACTCTTTTATGATTTCAATTATGTCAACGAGAGCATCGCTGGAAGTCTCATCAAAATAATAATTTTTATATTTAGTTAAGCCAATCGTCTGCTGGATGGCATGGTCTACAAATTCATGCAGTTTCATTTTTTAAGTTCCTCACAAGCAAGTTGAACACCAGCATTACAGTCTGCAATTGTCATCTGGGTAAAAGTTGAGTCGAGGGCGGTTAAAAGTATGCCGCCCACCGCAATGTATAAAAGAAAATGCTTCATTTACTTAGTCTCCGTAATGAAGTGGTTGCCTAAGAAATTTCTATATCTTGTAGGCTGTGTGCCTCGTATGCGGTCCATCAAGTTTCTGTGAAAAGTGATGACCTCAACTTCCCATTTTGTTTTTGGGCCATCGTCACAATGGTCTTTGTATTTGACCGTTGCGAATTTTTGGCCGTCAGTCAATATGACGCTGGTAAAAGGGTTTTCAGTTTGAAAGCTGTCAAGTATCGTAATGTCGTTACGAAATGAGCCACAGCTTCTTGTTTCAATCTTTTTTAAAAGGTGCTTTTGATAAAAGTCCACGATTTTTGTTTGGTAAGGGAACTCGGCAATCTCTGCCTTACATCAATATTACCTCTGTTATATAGGTAAGTCAACTTGAATGTCCTTAATATTAGAGTGATTTGTTGTAACAAGCTATCAGCCAAGAAGCCTCCAGCCCCTTGAGGTCTGATATATACATTTCATCGCTATAAGACTCGTCTTTTAAAAACCTGTCGTTAAGTTCTGCTTTTGCTTGCTGGTATTGTTTCTCAGTCATTAGGTAATTTCCTCGAATGCTTTTTGAATAGTTTGACGGCATTTTGTTTTATAAGACTCTGGAAGCCGTTGTCCAATTGTCTCAGCTATTTGAGAACATTCTTCAGATAGCTTTTTTGATGGTGCTGTAATTGATAGACGTAAAGCAAGATTATATGCTTCGTAATCATTTGCTGGTTTCATTTTATTTGCCCCATCCTAATAGTTCTCCAATTTGGTCAAAAGTTTGTTTACCAGATGAGGAAAAATTATCACGGTCCCATTGCATATCCTCAATGAGTTTTAAGAGTTTCTCACCTTCAGTATCGGTGTGAAATTCGTTTTTAATTTCTGATGCTTGGATGTACATTTAGAATTCCTCCACTCTGTCGTGAATAGCAACCGCACCGTAAAAATGATGCCCAAGAAGCTCTCTGCAAGCTTCGCTGAACCTACTGTCGGAAGTTGCTGCAAAGTTGCCCCCATCCATTGTCTGTTGGTCCTCGTTCCATGCTGGTTTTATATGCAAAGAATTGAAAGGACCCTTTTTAAGTTGGGCTGCTGGATAGTGGTCTGAAGGTTCAAAAGGACCCTCGACGTTGGTTAAGCATAAGCCTTCGATGTCTCTTGAGGACACACCGTTTAAGGTGCAGTCCCCAAATTTTGAGCATTTGTAAATGTTTACATGTAATCCCATAATTAACCCCTCCTTACTGTTCCGTCTTTTTCTGTGTAAGTCCAAGAATAACCAGATGCCCAATCGTGCAATTTTGGCTGGAGGTTATTTTTGTTTGCTTCTAAAGGCTCTCTGCAAAAGCTAAAATGTACGACCTTCTCTGTTTCTAAGTCAATTACATAAGAAGAACCGTACTGAGGTGCTCTTTTATCAGCTTCAGCTATTGCTTCCTCTGCTGTTTGAAAAAGGTGGTCAATTGGACCGTTTTTATAAGGTGTTTCGACCCTATATTCGAGTGTGGGCAAAAGGCCCATCTGCTCTGGATTGATTGCTGCAATTTTCATTTTTGTTTAGCAAGTTAAGTGGAGGCAATCTCTGCCTAGTTATATATTACCTCAACCTAATGATACTGTCAACCATCTTAACCCAACCCAATGTGCCTGTAATATTAGTGTCACAAGACAAGTTGACTCAGAGTGTTATTAGGCTACAATGGAGTTGAGGGAGAAGATTCCTCAATTGTACCTTGTCAACTGAATACTATGTACGGATGTGATTATTTGTACTTTGGAAACAAAGTCTCAGATATTAAACAATTCACTGGACCTTATCTTTTAAGGACAGATGGAAATAAGGAGCTTATTCAAGCTCAACTTATGCCCAGAGTCGACCAAGAAGTAAATGTTTCTTGGCTGGCCAATCACAACACGGGTCGAAATTCTAATCCACCTCAAACTCAGATTTCCATACAAGGAAAACTGGAAGGGCTGATAAATAATGAAGGGGAGGGAACTTATAGAGTTCTTATAAATAACCAAACCTACACTTATTTCTTCGACAGCAATATTTGGCAAATAAGTCAAAAAGACAAAGATGCCAGATTAATTATTCTGATCGATACCACCCACCACACGGATTACAATTACGAGGAAAAAGTAGATCCAATCGGATATGCTTTCAAACTCGAAGAACGTGGACTGATCTAAACAATGCCCCCTTCGGGGGGCCTTACATAAATTCATGAAATCAAAATTAAAAAAATTTGAAAAACACTTCAAGCAAGAAGATGTTGAATGGATAAGTGACTTGATCAGGGATCACTTAGTTCCAAGCCCGATGTGGGACCCTGAAAAGTTCTGCAGTATGGATTGGACCATAACAGTCAACCTACAAAAGTGGAAGGACTAAAAGGGGCTGCTCTTTACAGGGCAGCTTTTTCTTGTATCATGTATTATGCTTAAATTAAATCGGGAAGCCTGATGACAACAAAAGCAGTGGTCTGAAAGCTATAAACACCCATTGATACCGTGGGCAAGGCAGGGCAGTCAAGGCAAGGGGCTGATCGATCTCCCGATTTATAATTACAACTCGTTTATTATTATATCCGCACCAACTACCTCATCTTCATTGCAGTATCTTTTAGTTGCTGATAAATTTGTTACTTGACAGTCATCTTTAAAAGCAATTCCAGTAAGTGCGTCTAAAGTTGACCTAACAAGCTTATCTAGGTCATTTTTTTTAACAATTAAATAAGCTGGGGCTGATTGCTTCAGCAGTCCATTTGAGCGATAGTGACTTTTAGGTCGATTAAACCTAAATATCAAACCAACGTGACAAGCACCCTCGATAGGTGTTTCTGTCTCTTTTTTGGCCACCTTGCTAACTTCCCTCCGCCATGTCTTTACCCTTTTGCAAACTTCGATCATTCTGCCACCACCAATATGTCGTTTACTGCCTTGAGGGGCTGGTTCAATATTCTCAACGGAAAAAATAAAAGATGTCATTTAATCCACAAGGTTATCCTTTCACTGCTTTACCCACAAATCTTAGAGGAAAAATACAACCAAATCAATTAGCTGTTTTATGGGTCATTCAAAGCTACGCAAACAAAGACGACCAGCAATGTTATCCATCCTTGAATACAATCGCCAAGTCTGCTTGTATGTCAAAACGGACCGCACAGAAGATTGTGAATCAACTTGTCTCTTTGGGCTGGTTAGAAAGAAAACACCAAAAAGGCAGAAATGGTGAGCAGGGCAGTAATTTATACAAGGTTACTATTTGGCATCTTGCTAATGTTCCAGAACCCAGTATTAATGGGCGTGGCAAATCCTGCACCCCTGCAAAATATGCTATGCCCCCAGTGCAAAATCTGCACCCCCCCATAGCACCAAATGCCACCAAACAAGATGTATATAAACTAGATACAAATAACAATATTAATAAAGTTAGTAAACAAAAAACAAAGAAAAAGATTTATTCAAAGGAATTTGAGCTTTTTTGGGAAAAATATTTAAAAATTAAAAAGAGAGCATCTGGTCAAACAAAGCCAAAAGCCTACGACCACTATTGTGTCATTATAAAAAATCATTCTCCAGAATCACTTGCTTTAGCTTTACAACGAGCTATAACTGATCAGCACCAAATCGAAATTAAAGGAGGCTTTGCCTCACCTTTTCCTAACTGCTGTAGATGGCTTAAAGATGGTTTTTATGAAGCCTACTTACCAAGCACAGTTGATTTGCCAAAGCCAAAACAAAATTGGGAGAAAGATAAATCCCAAGATTCAGAATTACCCTTTTAACTTGCCATGTCCTACAAAAGAAAACTCACAGAAAAAACAATAAACTTCTATCCTCCTGACAAGGATTGCTACGCTTGCTACGACACAGGAATCGTTAACAATTCAGATCGATTAGTCAACCGTCTTTACTGGCATGATTACGATATTGATGAAAAAGGCAGAAATTTTGCTGGCTCTGATGCAGCCATAATATGTCACTGCAAGAAAGCTTACCAACAATTAGATGAAGAACAAAATGTTATCTCATCTGGATATAGAGACTCGTTAGGTAATATTAAAACCATTGTAACTTCCAGTGGTGAACACACTTTAGGCGTTTCTTTAACCAAAGACGAAACAAGAATGTTGCACAATAAAAGAAAGGAATCTTGGCAACAAAGTGTTAAATTAATGAACGATTATCGCTTGCAAAATATAAACAATCCAAAGGAAGAACTGCCATATTTTATACAAACTGTCAAAGAAACTTTAAAAAATACTCCTTCCCTGTTTTCATTTCCAACTGAAAAAGCTACTGTTGAATCAATGAAACTCAACCATAGTGAACCACCGCCTTCCTAAAAACCTTCTTTATGAGTCGGCTCAAGCAAGGGAAAAAAAAGAAAATATAGAATTTTCTAAGCAAAATCCTCCTCCTGTTCCCCTTGCAAACTTAATGAGTTATAACTGGCCTGTTCACATGAACTGGGGCGATTGGTATTTAAACGAGGAGACTTACTCCCTTGATTTGATGCCCGACTGTCATTTCGGTATTTGGGACCACGATGAACCTTTGTATTCAATAAATTTAATTGAAGTATGCTCTGCCAACGACATGATTCGTTGGTTTTTTCATTTGCATGGCAAGAACCCTCACCTTTATGGAGAGAACTTAGTAACTGATCTTTTTTATGCTTTTCATGAAATTTACAACGATTTTAAATTTGATCTACAAAAAATGGGAGAAATAGTATGTCCAACTGCCGTTGTTAATAATCACATTAAAAAATATAATCAATTCAAAAACGCAGCATGAAAATTAACGAACTCAAAAACGACCACAAAAACGCAAGAAAAAGAACTGATCGTTCTTCCGCTTTGATAAAAGAATCGCTCCAAAAATATGGTGCTGGTCGATCCATCGTTATCGACGAAGAGAATCGAATCCTTGCTGGTAACGGAACAATTGCTGGGGCAAGAGCTGCTGGTATAAAAAACGTAAGGGTGATTGAAACCGAAGGTGACGAAATCATCGCTGTCAAAAGAAAAGGACTCTCCGAAGATCAAAAGGTCGGACTTGCTCTCGCTGACAACAGAACCTCCGACTTATCCGAGTGGGATAAAGAAATGTTGCATCAGCTTTCAGAAGATCACGACATTAATCCGTGGTTTACAAAAGAGGACCTTGCAGAAATACTTGGTGAACCAGATATTATTCCAACCGAAGGTTTAACAGACCCCGACGAAGTTCCTGAAACTCCTGAAGAACCAACAGTTCAGTTTGGAGAGGTTTGGAAACTTGGTAACCACAAATTACTATGCGGAGACTCAACCGATCAAAATCAACTCCAACCTTTGATGGAAAATGAACTGGCAGACCTTTGGCTGACTGATCCTCCATATAATGTGAACTACGAAGGGGCGACAGCAGATAAATTAAAAATTCAAAACGATAACCAGTCCGATGCAGAGTTCCGACAGTTTTTGGCTTCGGCTTACACGGTTGCTCATCATTATCTCAATGACGGTGCTTCCTTTTATATCTGGCATGCAGACTCAGAAGGTTATAACTTCCGAGGTGCAGCAAAAGATGCCAACTTGCAAATAAGACAATGCCTTATCTGGGTCAAGTCATCAATGGTTATGGGTCGTCAAGATTATCATTGGCAACATGAACCTTGCCTTTATGGTTGGAAAAAAGGTGCTTCTCATTTCTGGAACGCAGATCGCAAACAAACAACTGTTCTAAACTTTGATAAACCAAACCGCAACAAAGAACACCCAACAATGAAACCTGTCGATTTGATCCAATATCAAATGTCAAATTCAACAAAGCCAAACCATATCGTTCTCGACACCTTTGGTGGCTCTGGCACAACTTTGATCGCTGCAGAAAGACTACAAAGACAAGCTCGCTTAGTTGAACTCGATCCAAAATACTGCGATGTAATAATTAAAAGATGGGAGAATTTCACTGGAAATAAAGCAGAGCGTGTAGTATTTAACTAAGAACTACATTTTATGGGCAAAAAAGGTACGCAAGCAGAGACAATTGTCAGGGCTCAACGGTTCGCTCGGATAATTGCTAACGGGGGTCGTCGGTCTGACTGCGTTCGTTATGCTTCCGAGAATTGGGGGGTGGGAGAGAGAAGCGTTGCTAAGTATTTACAGATAGCTAGAGACGAGCTGAAGAAGGATTGGGACATGGAACGACCTCAGATGATCGCTGATCTTTTGGCTCAATGCAGCACCTTACAGATGGAAGCTAGAAGGTCTGGTCAATATCATATTGCACTTGGTGCAATCAATACTGCAGCTAAACTTGCACACTTAGTCTCATGAGTCTCTTAGAAACTGTCTCGCAAGGCCATGTTTTATTTGAAGAAGGCTTTAGTTATATTCCCTCGTCAAAAGATATAATAAAAAAAATAAAAACTAAGTTGCTTCCGCATCAAGCATCTTTCTGCGATGATACAAGCCATCGAAAACTTGCTCTTGTTTGTGGCTTTGGTGCTGGTAAAACTTATGCTTTAGTTTCTAAAAGTATTATTCTTGCTTGCATGAATGTTGGTCATATATCTGCCATATTTGAACCAACAAGTCCAATGCTCAGAGATATTTTGATGCGAACAATGAACGAGCTTCTTGAGGAGTGGGAAATACCTTACACTTTCAGAGCTTCGCCTTTGCCAGAATATCAACTTACCTTTGAAGAAGGAACTCATACGATCCTATTAAGAACCATTTTGACTTATCAAAGGCTAAGAGGACAGAACCTTTGTGCGGTTGGATTTGATGAGGCCGACACCGTAAATAAAAGAGACGCAGAGCAAGCAATGAACATGGCTCTTGCAAGATTAAGGTCAGGAAATATTCAGCAGTTTTATGCAACAACAACTCCCGAAGGTCACGCTTGGGCTTTTGAGACTTTTGAAAAAAACGCAAAGGAGGATACAAGATTAATAAAAGCAAAGACAAGTGATAATCCTTATTTGCCAGAGGGCTTTATTGATTCTCTTTTAGAAAACTATCCACCGCAACTCATACAAGCCTATCTCAACGGAAACTTTACAAATCTTACAACGGGAGCTGTCTACTCCAGATTTGATCGCAACAAGCATTTGGTTGATAACATTCCGTTTGATATAAAGATGGAAACGCTCTTAATAGGGATCGATTTCAACGTGATGAACTGTAATGCAGTCGTAGCAGTCAAAGACGGAGATAAATTGTTTGTGATTGATGAAATTACAAAACAAAATGATACAGATGCATTGGCTCAGGAAATTAAAAGAAGGTATCCTACGAACAGAATATTAGTTTATCCAGATGCAAGTGGTGCTGCCAGATCAACCATCAACGCTTCAAAGACAGATATTGCAATTCTCGAAGGCTACGGTTTCTCAAGCATGGCATTACGCAGTAACCCACCGATCAAAGACAGAGTTCAAACCTTACAAGCACTCTTGGAAAACAGCAAAGGATGGGTGCGTTTGGCGATTCATGCCCGTTGCCGACGCTTAGTAGAATGTTTGGAGTTGCAGAGTTACGATGAAAAAAGTGGAGATCCAGATAAGCAGAATGGATACGATCATCTTAACGATGCTTTAGGTTACCTTGTATATAGAGAATTTAATATTATTCATGCAAGGGCAGGCCGACGAACTGGTATTAGAATATATTAAAAGTAATGATATTATGAGGAAAAACCGTGTATAGCTCACTAAATATTTACAACCAGCCTGTAACTTTAGCTCCTACAACGGTTGCATCTCCTAATGCTGCTTATCAAAGAATGGCAAATTTCTGGGGCTTGATTGAGGATTTGAAAGAAGGAACTTATAAAATACGCAGCGAGCATAGAAAATACTTACAACAAGAACCAAGAGAGACTGATGATGCCTACGATACAAGGCTGGCAAGATCCACGGTTGTTCCTTATTTGCAACGAATAGAAAAAATGCTGTCGGGAATGCTGGTGCGAAAGCCTGTCCGACTTGACGATGTATCTGATTTAGTTAGAGAGCAGCTTTTTGATGTTGATCTTGAAGGCAACGATCTCAACGTTTGGCTCTATCAAACTGCAAGAACTGCAATATCTTTTGGTCATGTTGGTGTGCTTGTTGATGCACCAAAAGAAGGAGAAAAGGCAAGACCTTATTGGGTAACTTACACACCAAGAGATATTCTTGGCTGGCGGACAGAAATAATAGAAGGCACAAGGCAATTGACTCAACTGAGACTTATGGAACAAGTCGTGGAATCTGATGGCAAATATGGTGAAAAGTTAGTAAAGCAAATCCGAGTTCTTGAACTTGGTCGATATGAAATACATCGCAAGGATAAGAAAGGCGATTATAAATTAGTTGATGAGGGGGAGATGAGCATTAAAGATAAGATTCCTTTCGCCGTTGCATATTCAAACCGAGTTGGATATTACGAGTCACGCAGTCCTTTATATGATATTGCAGAACTAAACCTCAAGCATTATCAAATACAAAGCGATCTTGATAATATTCTTCATATCAGTTCTGTTCCTTTGCTTGCGGTTTTTGGTTATCCAAACGCAGATGAGATAACAACTGGACCTAATGAAGCTTTATCTTTACCACCAGAATCAAGACTTGAATATGTTTCTCCTTCGGGTGACAGTTATGACAGCCAGTTTAAAAGGCTTGGAGATATAAAAGATCAAATAAATACTTTGTCATTAGCAGCGGTGCTTGGTCAAAAATTAGTCGGAGAAACTGCTGAGGCAAAGCGGATTGATAGATCGCAAAACGACTCAACGATGATGGTTATCGCACAGCAAATGCAAGATTTGATTGATAACTGCCTTAAATATCACAGCGAGTATTTAAACGAACCAAATGCTGGAAGTTCTTTTGTTAATAGAGACTTTGTCACCGCAAGGCTTGAGCCAGCAGAGATTGACAGCCTCCTTAAAATATATGCTGCAAATGGTATCAGCCAAGAAAAACTTCTTGAGCAACTTGCAAGCGGAGAAATACTCGGAGATGATTTTGATATCGAAGAGGAATTAGAAAAAACGCAGTCGGGTGGGTTGATAGAGATGAACCCAGAAAGTGAAGCAGCTTGATAAATGGCAGTTCCAGAGGCTTTTTACAGAGAAGCTATAGACCTCAACAGATATAGCAACAAGGTGCAATTTCAAGTTGCTACCCAATTTAATGAAGTTATTCTTGATGTTCTCAGGCAAATAAGAGACCTCGAAGGAAACAGCCCAGCAACAACTGCAAGACTTAGATCAATATTGGCTCAAATGGTTGAAAGTTTAAAGGGGTGGGAAAATGAAAGTGCTGCTTATATGATTGATGAATTGCAAGGATTGGCAGAGTTTCAAGTTGGTTTCGTTCAAGATCAGTTACAGAGAGTTTTACCAAAAGGAGAATTTCAAGTAAACACCGTTGCTGTTTCTCCTGACTTTGCAAAATCAGTTGTGACCCGAGATCCCACTGCTTTGACAATCCGTTTGCGTGATAAAGATGGCGTGTTCAGAACTGCACAGTTTGCTTTGACCGCTAAAAGAGGATCAGATATATCACTGCCAAATGGAAAAACTGTCAAAAAAGCATTCAGAGGTATAGCTGATGATTCAGCTTCGAGACTTTCAAAGGCAATCCGACTTGGTGTTTTGGAAGGAGAATCTTTACCAAAAATAGTTAGAAGGCTCAAAGGTCCAAATTTAAGTTTTGTTAGTAAACCTCAAAATGCTATTGCGTTAAACTCTGCTTTAAAAGATTCAGAGGGAATGCTCTTATCAAATAAACAAATCCAAACTGTCGTCAGGACATCCGTTAATCAAGTGCAAAATGCTGCAAGTCAGGCAGTTTATGCAGCAAACCGCGTTATTACAGGCAGATATCAATATGTTGCAACTCTTGATGCAAGAACAAGCTCTATTTGTCAAAGGTTAGATGGCCAGTTGTTTAAATATGATCAAGGTCCTGTTCCTCCTCAACATTTTAATTGCAGATCCACAACTGTTCCAATTATTGATGACGACGATCTTGCCAGAGCCTTTCCAAACACAAGACCTTCTGCAACGGGTCGTGTTCCGCAAGATACAAACTATGCAAACTGGTTAAAAGATAATCCTGATATTCAAGATAAAGTCCTTGGAAAAAAGAAAAGATATTTTAACTTCTTGATGAGTCCCAAAAGAGGAAAGAAACAACTAAATGCCACAAATGCCTTAAAAAAAATTATCCGAGAAGATGGAACGGAGCTAACATTAGATCAATTAGCCAAACGATATCCAAATGCCAATTAAAAAAGGGAAGTCTCAAAAAACAATAACAGGCAACATAAGAATGCTTATGAAAGAGGGTAAATCAAGATCACAGGCTGTTGCGATTGCTTTAAGTTCTGCTGGTAAATCTAAACCAGCCAAGAAACGCAAAAGGAGATAAGATATATTTAGTTGCATTTAAAATCATGCCTTCACACTACGGATCAATGAAACCAAAAGGAAAGAAGAAGAAAAAGAAAGGAGGCAAGAAGTAATGGGATATACTTTCAAGGTTCAAACTTATGATGAACCAAAGCCAAAGGCTGAAAACCGTGAAGTAAAGCCAAAAGCCAAAAAATCAAAAAAGAAAGGTGACTAGACGCTTTAGAAAAGTTCCAAAGGATAAAAAAACTGGTGTCGCTAAAAAATATCTTAGTGGGGCCAAAAATAAAGCTGCAAAGGCTGCTGAAATAAAAAGAACGGCAGCAGCTTATAAACGAGGAGAGTATATTGATATTGAAGCAGTACAAAAATCAAGGATCGCTCAAGATGGCAGAAAGACCAAAAAGAAAACCACTAAGCGAAAGCGTAAAAAAAACACTTAAAAAGAAAGCTGCCAACAGCCGTTTTTCTTACACGCAACTAGCTGCCGTTTACCGCAGAGGTCAGGGAGCATATCTTGGTGGCGGATCAAGAAACGTATCAATGGCAGCTTGGGCGATGGGGAGAGTTAATAGTTTTATAACAGGAAAAGGCGGAGCAAGAAAGGCTGATGCTGATTTATTGAGGAAAAAATGAAGAAAAAAGAACTTACAACCCGACAAAAAAACGCTTTGAAGCGTCATAAGTCAACTCATGGACATACAAAAGCACATATGGATGAGATGATAAAGGCCATGCTTGCTGGCAAAACATTCACCGAAGCTCACAGGCTTGCCATGAGGAAAAAAGGTAAATGACAATCAAGAGGGGTGGACATACTTTTGCTGGTGTTGATAAACCAATACGAACACCAAATCATAAAAGTGGAAAGTCTCATGCTGTTGTTATAAAACAGGGCGATGGCTTTAGATTGATCAGATTTGGGATGCAAGGAGCTAAAACAAAGCCTCCAAGAAAGGGTGAGTCAGAGGCAGATAAAGCTAAAAGACGGTCTTTCAAAGCTCGTCATGCCAAAAATATTGCAAAAGGTAAGACAAGTGCAGCTTATTGGGCTGACAAAGTAAAGTGGAGTTAGTATATTAATAATTATTAAGATTTTTTATGGCTGAAGAACCAATCAAACCAAATCCACCTGTTGATACTGCTGCTTTAATTGCAGAAGTTGAAGCTCTGAGAAAAAGCAAAGCGGAACTTTTAGATGACTATAAAAAAGCAAAAGAAGCTGCAAAAGCTGTGCCTCAAGATGTAGATGTAAATGCTTTGATTGCTTTCAAGCAAAAGAAAGAACAAGAAGAGTTAGAAGCCAAAGGTAGATATGAAGAGGCAACAGAAAAACTTGCTGCTCAATATAGACAAGCAGAGGAAGCAAAAAATCAGAGGATTCAAGAGCTTGAGAAAAGACAAAGAGAACTTGAGGTCGAAGCCCCTGCTGTGACTGCACTTGCAGACGTTGTTCACGATCCACAATATGTGCTGTCGAGACTTAATAAAGAGCAATTATCAAGAGACCCTGATGGAACGGTTGTGGTTGTTGACGGATATAACAGAACATCTGTTAGAGAATGGGCTCAACAAAATATGCCTCAATGGGTACAAAAGAACCCAAGACCACAAGGTGGTGGAGCGACAACCACTAAGGTGACGGCTGATGTTGTTACAGGAGAAAGTAATCCTTTTGCAAGAGAATCTTTTAATTTAACTGAACAAGCAAGACTTTATAGAACAGATATTAATAAATATAATATGCTCAAAAATGCAGTTAGCGGTTAATATAAGACTAACGTAGTTGTGCTGCGTCAGAGGTTGTGCCTCGAAGTGAACATATTTTATTAGTTTTTAATGGCTACATTAAGAAGTGATTTAATAATCCCAGAGGTGTTCACACCCTATTTGATCGAAGAGACAACTCAAAGAGATTCTTTTCTTCAAAGTGGGGTCGTACAACCTCTAGCAGAATTAAATCTATCCGCAGAAAGAGGCGGTGACTTTGTAAAGATTCCATTCTACAAAGCAAACTTATCTGGCGACTTTGAAGTTTTATCTGATAGCACTTCATTGACTCCAGCAAAAATTACTGCAGACAACCAGATTGCTGCTGTGCTTCATAGAGGTCGTGCTTTCAGTTCCAGAGATTTGGCTGCTTTAGCAGTTGGTGGTGGTCCTGATCCTATGGCTGCTATTGCACAAAAGATGGCTGCTTATGTTAACAACCAGAAGCAGAAGGATTTATTCTCATGTTTAACTGGTGCTTTTGGTTCTATCAACGCAAACGACAGCAACTCTGCTTTATTTGCTTTAACAATTGATTCAGAATCAGGAGATTCTCCAACAACATTGAGTCCAAGACACGTTGCAAAGGCTCAGGCTTTGTTAGGTGATCAAGGCGATAAATTAACTGCAGTTGCAATGCACTCAAAGGTTTTTTATGACTTGGTTGAGAGAAATGCAATTGACAGAATTTACGATAATACAGGTGCTCCTGACACTTCAGCCACAGGCGGTAGCACAGTCAGAGCATTCGATGGACCTACAGCTGTTAATACATTTATGGGTCTAAATGTTATCGTTTCTGACGATGTTCCAACGACTGGATCTGGTTCTTCAACAGAATATTCAACTTTCTTCTTTACTCAAGGAGCGGTTGTAACAGGAGAGCAAGCTCCAATCAGAACACAAACAGATAGAGACATCCTTGCTTTGGAAGAGGCAATGGCAGTGGATCTTCACTATATCTATCATCCTGTCGGATTAAAGTACGCTGTATCAACAGTCAACCCTAATAGAACTGTATTAGAAACTGTTGCTTCTTGGTCGAAAGTGTATGAGACAAAGAACATCGGTATTGTTCGTGCAACTAACGTATCTAATCAGGATTAATTATGGCTTCTTTATTTGAAGTAACTGCTGGTTCTTTAGTTGGACCAACAGGCGGTGGCACTGTTACTCAGGCTACAAACAAATCAACAGGTGTAACTCTTAATACAGAGAGTGGACAGATAACAATGAACAACGCTGCTTTAGCTGATGCTGCTGAGGTATCTTTCACAGTTACAAATAGCAAAATCGCTGCAACAGATGTTGTCGTTGCCTGTCATGGATCAGCTGGAACTGCTGGTGCTTACATCGTAAGTGCTAATGCAATCGCTGCTGGTTCTTTCGCAATTACAGTTTCTAACGTGTCAGGTGGAGCTTTGAGTGAAGCCATCGTTATTAACTTTGTTGCTCTAAAAGGAGCATCTAGCTAAATGGGAATGTACGCTTTTAGGCGTATGAGAGAGAGAAATGAAGCTGCTCAAAAGGTGGCTTCATTAACTCCAACTCTTGAAAAGCCAAAACCAAAATCTAAGCCCAAAAAGGTAAAACTCGATGGCGATATCACTTGATGCAACTGTTGGTGGTGCTAGTGCAAACACCTATATCACTCTTGACGATGCAAACTCATTTATTGAAGGATTAGTCCTGAGTGATGATGCAGCAGCTTGGGATGGGTCAAGCAACGATAATAAAAATCGTGCTTTGTTCACGGCTGCACAAAGAATTGATCGAGAAAAGTTCCTCGGAGCTCGTGTAAGTGACACTCAGGCTCTTGAGTGGCCGAGATCAGGTGTTCGCAAACCAGATACTTACACAAACCTTTATGGTTTATCTTTTCCAAATAGATTAGTTGCTGATTATTACACCGACACTGAAATACCAGATCGTGTCAAAAATGCACAGGTTATTTTGGCTGTATATCTAAATAATAACAGAAACGGGCTAGAACTAAGTGGTTTGGAGGATTTTCAAACTGTTAGTATAGGAAATATCAACGTCACCCCCAGATTTTTTGGTGCTGTTGGTGTTGATCGAATACCTCCAATCGTTGATCATTATTTAATGGGCATTAGAATAGGAGGAAGAGCAAACTTACAAATCAAGAGGTCATGAAAATGGGTTACGGATACGAATATCCAGCAGCAAAAATTATTAATGATACAGCAGCCCATACTGGAAGGTTTGGTAAAGTTGTTGCATTACAAGATTCTGTTATTAACACCTTAGCTGCTGAAAATATCACTGGAGATCTTACTTCCTTGCAATTCAAATCAACTGCTGAAATTTGCGGTGTGATAACTAAAAAAGCTGCATCAAAAACTTTGAGCAAACTTGGAGGAGATGTAACTATCCGAAAGGTTACTGCTGGCACTTATAACACCACAACTGGTGCAATAACTGAGTCGACTTCGGATACAACCATAAAGGGCAATTTGGATAATGTTTCAAGATCAGAAGTTAACGATCTCATTGAGTCTCAAGATAAGATTCTAACAATATCGGCGGGCGATCTGACATTCGTTCCAACTACTAAAGACAGAGTTCTTATAAGCAGCGTTGAGTTTAAAATTATTCAAGTCACTATAAATGAGCAAAATAACACTCCTGTGAGTTTTGATCTTGTTTTGAGGTAATTATGACTAGACAAATAAGAATTGATCAAATTGACGATGTAATGAGAGAGGCCGTTGAAAAATTAGTGGCTTCCACAACTTTGCAATGGACTACGAGGGTAAAACTAGCAACACCAGTTGACACAGGAAGGTTGAGAGCAGCTTGGGAGACAGATATCAAGCCACTTCAAGGCACAGTAACAAATAATGTTGTTTATGCAGAGCCTGTTTGCTTTGGAGTAAATCTTCCACCGTCATGGGGAGGTGTTTATAGAACAAAGCAAAAAACTATTGCTGGCTTTCCAGAGCTAATTGGAAAAGAACTTGAACAATATGCAAGAAACGAGTATGAAAAAATTAAAAGAGGTATCTAATGGCTGCAATTGATTTAAACACTGTCAGATCAACTATAGAAGCTAGATTAGCAACAGAACTTGCTTCAAGTCCAGCTGTTCCTGTTGTATTTAACAACATGACCTTTGATTCAACTACAGAAGATAGTTTTGTTCAATGTATTACAAGCTTTGGTGCAAACGAATATTTGACTCAAGGTGATTCAAGCACTGCCACAAACAATGTCGTTGGCTTAATATTGCTTAATGTCTTTACAGAGCAAGGTATTGGTGCAGGATCCAATTACACCATTTGCACGAGGCTTAGAGACTTATATAATAGAATCACTGTTTCTAATGTGATTTTTGATTCACCTGTTGGCCCAGAGATATTAACATCAAGTCCAGAAGGCAAGTTTCAAACTCAATTAAGAATCACTTTTAATATTTACGAGGATTTGTAATGGAAGTCACAGAAAAAATGCTTGACGTAATTGAGGCTGTCAAAGGAAGAAGAGAACCGCAGTATTGGGATAATCAATGCAAACGTTTCATGGAAAAACAAGAAGAAAAAGCAAAGGCTGTAAAAAAACCAAAAAAAGGTTAATATATTTATAAATCTTTCTTTAATTTGTTATGGCAAAGGTAAAAGGTGATGTTGGGCAAGTCAAATTTGATGATGGTGGCTCATCTGTAAACCCAGTTCTTGGAACTACAGCTTGGAGTATGTCTATTACAAAAGACATTCAAGAAACGACAGCACAAGGTGACACTTTTAAACAGTTTGTTGGTGGTCTTATTGAAGGCGAAGGGAGTGCAGAACTTCTTTATGATGATTCAGCCAGTGGAGAAACAGCAACTTTTGTCGACGGTGTTTTAACTACTGGTGATCTTGGCACGGCATCTTTTGAACTTTTTCCAGATAGTTCAAGTGCTACAAAAAAAATATCATTTAATGGTATTATCACAAGTTTTGACCAAAACTCAAGTTTAGGCGAGGCAAATACGATCAGCATCACATTTAAGCCAACTGGAACTATAACCTCAGCTATATAAACTTATATAAAAATTTTTATGGCTGAAAAACGCACCCTCGAAGTCCTCAGAGAGGCATTTGATTTAAGTAAAAGAAGAAAATTTGACATCAAGGATGATGATGGCAATGTTGTCACAAGTCTGTACTTTAAAGCCATAACAAGAGCAGATAGGGCAAGGGCTACACAAAGGGCTGGTAGTGATGATCCATTAGTTGTTTCAACTCACATGCTTTGCCAATTAGCAGAGAAAGAAGATGGAACAAAAGCATTTCACCCCTCAGATTTTGCAAGTTTGCAAACTGATCTACCAGAAAATGTATTAAATGAAATTGAATTATTTTTATTTGGTATAAATCAGGAAGCAACTCTTGAAAACGCAAAGGAATCCTAAAGGGGGACAACTGGTTAAATTTTGAGTTTTTCCTTGCAACAGAATTAGGTAAGACAGTTAGTGAACTAAGAACACAGCTTACAGATGAAGAGTTGATATTTTTTGCTGGATATTATGAATTAAAATATGAGAGAGAAAAAAAGGAAGCAGATGCAATGAAACGCAAATCAAGATATAGTTAAGGAAGTTATTGTTTATCTGTGGCACAGGCTAATGTAAAACTTACTGTTGATGCCACTAACGCTACAAGGGCGTTACAGGGAGTTCAAAATAAAACAAATACACTACAAAAATCTTTTGGAGGTCTTAGGTCTGCTATAGCTGGCGTAGGAATTACAGTGCTTGCAAGAAATGCAGTTAAAACTGCAGCAGATTTTAATAAACTGAACATTCGTTTAAAGTTACTTACAAAACAAACTGGGACTTTTGCAAAATCTCAAGAAATCGCGGCAGAGGCACAAAGAACATTTGGATTAAGTGCTGAAGAAGCTTTAGAGGGTATCACAAACATAACAGCAAGATTAGCACCGCTAGGTATAGCGGTAGAAGATATAAAATCTACATTTTTTGGATTTAACACCGCTGCTAAATTAGCTGGTGCATCTACAATAGAGGCTTCAAACGCTTTTAGACAGTTAGCACAAGCATTAGGTTCAGGAAGATTACAAGGCGATGAATTTAGAAGTTTAGCTGAACAGATACCTACACTTTTACAACCAATTGCAGCAGAGCTTGGAGTTTCAATAGGTGAACTTAAAAAATTTGCTTCCGAGGGTAAATTAACAAGTGACGTTGTATTAAGAGCGTTAAGAAAAATAGAAAAAGATGGTGGAGCTTCTCTCAAAGCTTTAGTTGCAGCTGATCCAACTCAAGTTTTTAAAAATTTAACAAATGCTACAGAAGATTTATCGAGAGCTATAGGTCAAAAACTTAATCCTGTTGTTTTGCCTGCAATAAGAGGATTAACAAACTTAACTTTGGCTGTTGTTGATTTCTTAAATTCACCAATTGGAACAACTGCAGCAATATTTGTTGGCATTGCTGGTGCTGTAAAAGCTTTCACAGCTGCTTTAACTTTATTAACGGCTGCAAAAACCATTTTAATTGCAAAATTTGTTGCGACTAAAGCAGGTGCTATAGCCTTTGCTAAAGCCTCGGCCACTGCTTCAATTGCCACAAAAGCACTTGCTGTTTCAACAGGTGCGTTAGCCATATCTTTAAATGCTTTGCCTTTAGTTGCACTTGCAACAGCTCTTGGAGTTGCTACAACTGCGATAATAAAACACAGACAAGAACAGAAAAAATTTAATGATGTTGTAAATGAAGGCTCTGAAGAAGAAGTGAATAAACTTTTAAACAAGCAAAAAGAAATTAGAGATAAAATTATTGATCGTTTGAACAAGGCTAATGGCAGGTCTCAACAAGGTATTCAAAATAGACTTGCTGAGGTTAATGCAGATATAGCTCTACTTGAGGGAAGAGATAAAGTTCTTGAGAAAGAAAAAGAAATTACAAAAGAAAAAGCAAAACAAAACGAAGCTAATAGAAAAGCAGAAGAACAGATAAAGAAAAATGAAGAGGCTACAAAAAAACTAAAAGAAAAGTTTATGGAGATAGGAAAAGCAGTTGAAGATGGGATTGTTCAAAACTTGACTGATGCTGCAATGGGTACACAAACTTTAGGTCAGGCTGCCATTAATGTGTTAAATCAACTGAAAAGAAAGCTAATTGAAGTTGCAATGCAACAAGCAGTTTCTGGCATAGGTAACTTTTTAGGAAATGCTTTAGGCAGTTTATTTACAGGTGGTTTTGGTGGTGGCTTTAGAACTATGGGAGGTAAATCTTTAACAACTGCCTCTGGAACAAATATTGGAAAAGTTGGCTTTATGCCATCAAATCCAGCTTTCAGAGGAGCAAAAGCCAATGGTGGACCTGTGATGGCTGGTGGTTCTTATCTTGTAGGAGAAAGAGGGCCAGAGCTTTTCACTCCTAGAAGTTCTGGTACAATTACGGCAAATGAAAAACTTGGTGGCAGCACAGTTAACAACATGATTACAGTAAATGTAGATGCCTCTGGAAGCACAGTTGAAGGGAACGAAGGGCAAGCCAACTCATTTGGTCAAGCTTTGGGTGCTGCTATACAGGCAGAACTGATCGCTCAAAAACGTGCTGGAGGGCTTTTATCTAACGCATAGTCATGGCAGCATTTCCAACTACAGTAAAACCTATCTATGGCATGACAAAAAGAAGTCAGCCCAATATTACAACTATCCGTTTTGCAGATGGTTTTGAACAAAGGCAGCTTATAGGAATAGCAGCACATCAAAATCCAAAAATTTATAATTTAACTTTTGCAAATATCACTGAAGCTCAAAGTGATGAGATTACATATTTTCTGAATGAACGTGCATTAGATCAGGCATCTTTTACATTTACACCAGAAGGTGAAACATCCACAAAAACAGGGACATATTCCCAGAGTGGGACTACGATTACAATTTCTATTACAGCACATCAATTATTTGCAAATGATTCTATAACTGTAGATTTTACATCTGGCACTGCATCTGATGGTACATTTTCTGTCGTTTCTTTAACTGATGCAAATACTTTTGTAATTACTGCTGGAAGTAGTGCAACGACTTCTGGAAACGTATCCGTAATAAAATCAGGAACATCAAATTTTGTTTGTCAAAGATGGCAAAAAACAATTACTTATAATGGTAGAGCTACAATAAACGCAACATTTAGAGAGGTATTTGAACCATAATGGCAATACCTACTGAGGAATTACAAAAAGCAAACCCAAGTGCAAAGATAGAATTATTTGAAATTCATTTAGTTGCTGCACTGCATGGAAGTTCTAATGTTAGTAGGTTTCATAATGGTATCAATATGAACACAACTGCAAATGTTGTTTTTCAAGGAAATACTTATACAAGAATACCGATAGAGGCAAACGGGTTTGAATATTCAATTAGTAGAAAAGCATTGCCAAGACCCACTGTGAGAATAAGCAATTTAGGGTCAACAGTTACCGCATTAATGACACAGGCAAATCAGACTACACCAAAAAATGATTTAAACATGGCAAAATTCAAAAGAATCACTACTTTGCTTAAATTTATTGATGATGCAAATTTTGCTTCTGGAACAAACCCTTTTGGCACTCCAGCCAATACTACTTATGAAAACCATACTTTTTTTATAGATAGAAAAACTATTGAAAGTAAAGATTTTGTTGAATTTGAACTTGCAATGTCTTTAGACTTGCAAAATCGAAACGCACCTAAGAGAATAATTACAAGAAAAGATTTTCCTTCTGTTGGTACTTTCGCATGAATACTTGGCAAGAACAGGCACTTCATCACGCAAAGACTTCTCTGCCAGATGAATCCTGTGGTTTGGTGCTTGATATTGATGGTAAAGAACAATATTATCCATGCAAAAATATCGCTATAGAAGGTGCAAATTCTTTTACGATAGACCCAGAAGATTGGGCAGCAGCAGAAGAAACTGGAACTGTATTACATATATGTCATTCACACCCAAATGGTGACTTAACTGCTTCAGAAGAAGATATTAAAAACTGTGATTTTTTAGGATTATCTTGGTTTATTTTTGATCCACTTAATAATGAATCAATAGAACTTAAACCAAAAAAACATAAGCCTATGCTGAGTAAAGATAAATTTTTAGAGAGAGAAAGAACAGAACATGAAAAAGGTTTAAGAAAAATAAAAGTTTATGGCAGATTAGCAGAACTAATTGGATGGCACGTTAACTATGCAGATGTTAAAAATATGAAAGATGTTTATAAATATTTGGCTTGTAACTATCCAGAAATTGAACCGCATATTCAGCAAAATATGTACAGGATCACTATAAACAATGATGTTGTAAAAACAAAAGAAGATTTAGATGTTGTTAGTGAAGGAGAAATAAGAATGATACCTATTGTCTCTGGTAATTGGTTCTTCTTAGCTGCTTTGTTTGTTGGTGGTGGTGCTGCTGTAAGTGCTGTTGCTACTGCTGGAACTTTATTGGCAACGATTGGAACTTCTTTGGTTACTTATGGAGTAACAATGGCTATAGGAGGTGTAACTAATATGCTGTTTCCACAACAGCAACCTCAAGTTGGTGATGTTTCTTCTGGTTTAAGTGAAACAGATGCAAGAGTAAATTATTCATTTAATGGCATTCAAAACGTTAGTCGTAGTGGTGTTTGCATCCCTTTGGTATATGGAGAGGTATATTGCGGATCAATAGTTGTGTCATCTGGAACAGATACTGCCCCAGTATTTGCAAATTAGGAGGTTAAATGACATTACCACGCAACAATACTGAGTTTAAACACAGTCTTTATCAACAAGGCGGGAGTGCAATTCAATATCATGATTCCGCTATGAAAGATGGCGAAGTCGGTTCTCGCCAGCACGTTACAACGATTGATGTACTTTGTGAAGGAGAAATTGCTGGTTTTCCTTCTGCTATAGATGCTGGACATACATTAGGCACTGATGATTACAACAGAACAGCACTTAAAGACTTATTTTTAAATGATGTACAAGTTTTACGAGAAAGTGCGTCTGATACAGCACCTACTGATGAAGATTTTAATTTTGGAACAACAGAGACCAGACCAGCTTTTGTTGCAAAAGTAGGAAAATCAGATCAAACAAATATTAGAGGTATCGCAGAAACAGAAAGAGATAGAGTTGTAGGTGTGCCTGTTACAAAAACACAAGCACAAGTGGTCACAATTACAGACACAAATACAGAGGGAGTAAGAATTACTCTTGGTTTTCAAAGGTTACAAAAAATCGAAGATGATGGAGATATAGTAGGAACGACAGTTGATTATAGTATTAAACTTGAAGATGTAAATGGTACTTTAATAAGGCAAATAATTCATGATGTATCTGTACAGACTAATTCTTCAATACAACACTTGGGTGCAACAATAACTGGTAAAAGCACTTCACCTTATTTCAAAGATCACATTATTGTTTTTCCTGTCACGGCTGATGGATTAGGGGTAAATGTTGATGCTTCTAGTTTTCCCTTAACACTGACCGTTGAAAGGGTTACTGATGACAGCACTGACGTAAAATTATCAAATTCTTTTGAATTAACATCAATAACTGAATTAGTCTTTGAACAACCTACTTTTGCTAATACTGCTGTTGCTGCGTTACGTTTTGATGCTGAAATCTTCAGATCAGTTCCTAGACGCACTTACAGAATCAGGGGCCGTCTTGTCAAAATTCCCCATAATTCAACAGTCAGAGCAGATGGCTCTCTTTCATTCAGTGGTGATTTCAATGGCACACTCAAAACCACAAAAGAGTGGTGTAATGACCCAGCGTGGGTGTTATATGACATCATCACTGAAAGTAGGGCGGGGTTTGGTGATTTTGTAACTGAAGATGAAGTTGATAAGTTTTCTTTTTATAGAGCTTCTGAATATAATTCAGCTTTAATTGATAATGGACAGGGTGGAACTGGCCCTAGATTTAGTTGCAACATAGTTCTTCAACAATCAACTGAGGCATACACGCTTCTTAATAAGATTGCATCAATCATGAGAGCAAGTCTATATTTTGAAGATTCTAAAATTACTCTTGCTCAAGATAGACCAACAACAAGCACATATTTCTTTTCTTATTCAAACGTGAAAGAAGGTGGATTTATTTATACAGGAGCAAGTCAAAGAACAAAAGATACAGTAATAAATGTAAAATATTTTCAAAATGAAACTAGAACTTTTGAATATGAAACTGTAGAGGACACCTCTGCAAATCAATCTAAATATGGTGTTGTGGTAAGAAATATTGAAGCTGTAGGTTGTAGTGACCAAGCTCAAGCTAGAAGGATGGGGTTATGGCATCTTTTCACACAGAACAATGAGACAGAAACAGTCGCTTTTACAACGGATGCCTCTGCTGGATCTTTGATAAGACCTTCACAAATTATTACCATACAAGATCCTGTCCGCAGTGGTTTTAGAAGGTCAGGAAGGATAGCAGCAGCAACAACCACACAAATTACTATTGATAATACTCAGGACTTACCAACAACTCCTATTACAGGAGATCAGCTTTCAGTAATTTTGACAGATGGCAGTTTAGAAACTAAGACAATTTCAACGATTGATGGAAATGTTATTACTGTTGATAGTGCTTACACTTCAGCACCACAAGCAAATAGTGTTTGGTTATTTGTAAGGGCAACAACAGAAACTGAAGATTTCAGAGTTTTATCTGTAGAAGAAAAAAATAATGAATATACCATCACCGCAATGTTTCATAATCCTGATAAGTACGATTTTATTGAAGATGGTGCTGCAATAACAACACCTGTCATAAAAACTTTAATTGAAACAAAACCAGCACCAAGCAACTTATCTGCACAAGAATTAATTGTAGTTTTAGGTGATAGGGCTGTTAGTAAAATATTATTGAGTTGGTCGCCAGTTGCGGGTGTTTCACAGTATTCAGTTAAACATAAACTTAACAATGGTAGTTTCCAAACGACTATTGTACAGAGTCCAGTTTTTGAAATATTTGACAGTGAACTTGGAACTTATCAATTTGAAGTTTTTAGTTATAATGCCTTATTTGAACCAAGTACAACACCTTCATCACTTGAATTATTGGCTGAAGGAAAAACTGCAAGACCAGCAGATGTTCAAAATGTAAGAATTGAACCTTTATCAGATGAATTTTTAAGAATACGTTTTGATAAATCAACAGATGTTGATGTTACTCATGGAGGAAACGTTGTAATTCGTAGTTCTAACCTTACATCTGGTGCAACTTTCACAAATTCTGTTGATGTGATTCCAGAACTTTCTGGAAATGTCAGTGAGTCGATTGTTCCTAATATTGTAAATGGTACTTATCTTCTTAAATTTAAGGATGATGGTGGTCGTTTAAGTGCTGGTGATGCTTCAGTGGTTGTTCTATCAACACAACCAGACGCATTTCCTAAATTAACTATTTTAGAAGATAGAGAGGATAATGATTCACCACCATTTCAAGGTACAAAGGTTGATTGTTTTTTTAGTGATGATGTAAATGGACTTGTTCTTGGTTCATTAGAAACTCTTGATGACCAACCAGATTTTAACGCTATTCAGGATTTTGATTTTCTTGGTGCTGTTGATATTACTGGAGGTTCATATAGCTTTGCAAACACTTTAGATTTAGGAGGAAAACAACCTTTAAGATTACGCAGACATATAGTTACTCAAGGTTTTTATCCTAACGATTTATTTGATAAAAGAACTGCTTTGATAAATACATGGGATGACTTTGATCAAGCAACTGCTTTTAGTGTTGGAGCGTCTTTATTAGTAGCTACAACTGACCAAGACCCTGATTTATCAGTTTCTGCTACTTATGCAATATCTGGAACAACAATAACAATTACAAAAACAGATCATGGATATTCTGCTGGTAGTTTTGTTACTGTTGATTTTACTTCTGGAACGGGTGTTGATGGTGACTATGAAATTCAAAGTGTACCAAGTGCAAACACATTTACACTCACTTCTGCAACTTCCTTGACTACAAGTGGTAATTGCACATATAGTGCTGAATTTTCGCAATTTAATCCATTTGTAAATGGTGTATATGTTGCAAGAGGATTTAAGTTTAGATGTGACATGGATTCAGACGACCCAGCACAAAGTATTGAAATAGATCAACTTGGATATACAGCAGAATTAGAAAGCAGAACAGAAACAAGTCTTGGTAACGCTGGGGCAACAAATGGTTTGATAGCTTCTGGTACATCTACAAAATCAGTGACTTTTACAAATAGTTTCTTCACAGGTCAATCAGGCACTAGCGTTGCAGCAGATAGTGTTAAACCTTCTGTTGGTATTACTATTGAAAATGGACAGGCTGGTGATTTCTTTACCATTCCAAGTATTACTTCAACAGGTTTTACAATAAACGTGAAGAATAGAGATACTTCTGGAAATGAAACTTTTGTAAATAGAGATTTCAAGTATGCTGCAACTGGATTTGGGCGTGGTAGTTAATTTTAAAGTAGGATATACTTAGATAAAAATTTGGATTAGACAATGAGCCAAAATGATTTTGTAATAGATAATGGAACTGGGCAAGCGGTCCGATTAGATTTACAAGATGCTTTTCAAGCTGTTGCAACTAACAACTCTGGAGCTTCTGCACCATCTACAAACTATGCAAGTCAATTTTTTGCTAATACCAACAGCGGTATTATGCAACTAAATAATACATCTGGAAACGCATTTATAAATTTATTTACTCTTACTGGTGGGCCAGCCTTTGCTGTTGATGGAACAATAAATTCAGTAAATATAGGAAAAGGTGCAAACTCTGTTGCTGGTAATACTGTTCTTGGAGAAGGTGCTTTAGATGCTTCTGTGTCTGGTGGAAATAATACTGCGATTGGTAAAGATGCTCTAACTGTATTAACTTCTGGAACGCAGAATACAGCCGTTGGTAATAATGCTTTAGATAGCACTACTACAGGAGGAAATAATACAGCCATAGGCTCCTTAGCTTTGGATGTCAACACAACTGGTCAGTTTAATACTGCTGTTGGTAGTAATGCTTTGAGAAACAACACTACAGCATCTCAGAATAATGCTTTTGGACTTCAAGCTCTAGATGCAAACACAACAGGAACTTTTAATAATGCTTTTGGTGTAAATGCTTTAGGTGCTAATATCACTGGGAGTTATAACACTGCATTTGGTCATGAATCTTTACTATCAAGCACAACTGCTAGTGAAAATACAGCCGTTGGTTACACTGCTTTAAGTTCAGTTACAACAGGAGGAAATAATACTGCTATTGGTAATCAATGTTTAGCAAGTAATACTACAGCACAATTTAATAGTGCTGTAGGTCATCACGCTTTAGAAAAAAATACAACAGGAGCATCTAACACCGCAGTTGGATCGGACTGTTTAAGGGAAAATACAACAGCTAGTAATAATACTGCTATAGGAAAAGGTGCATTGACATCAAACACCACTGGAAGGCAGAACGTGGCAGTGGGATCTGCTGCTTTAGATACAAATAGTACTGGCGATTTTAACGTAGCTGTTGGATATGCTTCATTAGATGCAAATACAACTGGTGACTCTAATACTGGCCTTGGATATGGAACTTTAGCCGCCAACACAACAGCAAGTAATAACACAGCTGTAGGTTCTAGTGCTTTAGTATCAAACACAACTGGATTTAGAAATACTTCTGTTGGTGCTAATTCTTTAGATGCCAATACAACAGGAAATTATAATTTAGGACTTGGATATGATGCTTTAACTTCAAACACTTCTGGTGAGTCAAACACTGCTGTTGGTTACCAAGCTTTAAATGCCAATACTACAGCCAGTAGCAATGTTGCTGTTGGTTTAAGTGCTTTAGCAGCAAATACAACTGGAACACAGAATGTAGCAGTTGGTACTTTTGCTTTAGATGCCCATACAACATCATCTAATAACACTGCTCTTGGTCATGCTACCTTATCAGATAATACTGGTGAAAACAACACAGCAGTAGGAAGAGCAGCTTTAAATTCAAACACAAGTGCAACTAATAATACTGCTGTAGGAAAAGATTCCTTAATATCAAACACAACTGGACAAGGTAACGTAGCTGTAGGTGCTTTAGCTTTAGATGCAAATACAACTGGCGAATATGGCACGGGTATAGGAGAAGAGTCTTTAACTTCAAATACAACTGGAATAAGAAATACAGCAGTTGGTAGACAGTCTTTAAGGCAAAATACAACAGGACAATATAATTGTGCTTTAGGTTATTCAGCTTTAGAAAATGGCACTACTGGATCACAGAACACAGGACTTGGTTATAAAGCACTAGAAGCAACTACTGGATCGAATAATGTTGCAGTTGGATTCCAAACCATGCAAGCAAATACAAGTGGAGGACTTAATGCAGCTATAGGTAGAGAAGCTTTATTCAAAAACACCTCAGGTAGTCAGAATGCAGGTTGCGGTGCATATACACTTTATGAAAATACAACTGGTATAGAAAATACCGCAGTTGGATATGTTGCTTTAGAGAAAAATACTACCGCAAGTTATAATACTGCCGTCGGATCGAGAGCTTTAGATGCTAATACCACAGGGGGAAATAATACAGCATTAGGTTATCAGGCATTAACTTCAAATACTACAGCAGATGATAACACTGCTATAGGTTATGGAGCTTTAGCAGCTTGTTCAACTGGACATCAGAACGTAGCTGTTGGATATGGAGCTTTAGATTCTTTGACTACAACACATACTAATGTTGCTGTTGGTAAAAATGCTTTAACAGCAGTTACAACTGGTCAATCTAATACAGGAATTGGATACCAAGCTGGAAAAGATATAACCACAGGTCAAGATAATCTTATGCTTGGTTTAGATGCTGGAACTTCTGGTTCGCCATCAGGAAGCGTAACAACTGGAAGTAGAGTTATTTGTTTAGGTGATAATAATATGCTTAGTGCATTTATGAAGATTTCGTTTACTGTTACTTCTGATAAAAGAGATAAGGCAGACATAACAGACTTCACTCATGGTCTTTCTTGGATCAATAAACTACGTCCTGTTACATACAGATGGGATATGAGATCAAAGTATGATGATGGGATTCCAGATGGCAGCAAAAAAGAACAGAAATTAAATATTGGTTTAATTGCACAGGAAGAACTAGAGATAGAAAAAGAACATGGTTTTGCTAATGATAAAAATGATATGTTAATTACTACAGAAAATGCTGATGGTAATTATGGTATGGAATACGAAAGATTAGTTCCTATTCTTGTTAATGCTATAAAAGAGTTATCCGTAAAAGTCACAGCCCTCGAAGCAGGGTAAACTAAAAGTAACCTAATTTTTTATTATGGAAGAAAAAACCGCAGATGAAATTGCAGCAATTTTTTCTGCTGCTGGTGATAGCGTAACCGTTATTGGCACTGCTCAAGCATCAGATGAAACTGATGTTGATTTTAAAGACAAAATCAAGCGTAACGTAGAACATTTAGAAATTATCAAGGCTTACAAAAAACTTGATGAAACGACTTCTATTTGGACATCAGAAGATTTTACAGCTATAGATGCTGCTATTACTGCTGGTAAGAAACTCTATTAAATTATGAATTTACAGGAAAGACTTCAACAGCTTGCTCAACAACGAGAGCAGTTATGGATTGCTCTGCATGAAACTAATGGTGCAATGAAAATTTTGGAACAGCAGATCCTTGAGACTCAAGCTGTACCCGAATCAAACCAGCCATCAGATATAGAGGCATCAAACCAAGAATCAAAAGCAGAGTCGTCAAAGTCAAAGGCATAACTAACATTCTCAAAATTTCTTTTAACATTATGTTCAATAAAATTTGTCAAGTAGCTTCATTATTGTCTCTTTTGTTATCAGGGTCAATGGCTGCATTCGGATTTGTAGCAATTCGGTATATGCAAAGTCCTGAGTTTGAAAGAACTCTCAAAAATAAATTGATGGGAAGTTTAGAAAATAAAATGCCAGATGTTATGAAAAATACTCTTCCTGATTTTACTGGACCATCAATTAAAATCCCAAAGAAACAGGTGAGCCCTCTTGGAAATACCCAGAATTGATATACCGCAGATACAAATAAAAGAGATATATATTCCAAAAATTAAAACTTGGGAACAATATCCAACAACGCTGGACATAATAGATAAACCAAAACTCGAATATCCTGTTGTTAATATTCCATCTTTTGAACCTTTAGAATATAATCCTGATAAATTTATACCAACCGATCCTGTAAAACAGCCAGAGCAAAAGCAACCTGAAATACCTAAACCGCCAGAATACAAACCCAAAGTCAAGAAAGATAAAGAGTTTTTTATTAAATGCCCCAACGAGACTAATATTCCAGTAGGTTCGTTTGCCAACGATCTAAAGTTGGATAAAGTTGTATCTCACAAACTTTCTGAAGATGGAAAAGTCTGCTACGAAGTCTACGAACCATCCACCTTTATTGAGAAATGGATTCCTAGCCCTCCTATTCTTGTCAACACTTCAATTATTGCTGTTACTGCGGCTTCAAGTCCTATCATAGCCAACCTTCTTAAAAACCTTATCAAGACTGCAATCAAGAAGCTGACAAAGAAAAAAGATGAGGTAAAATAAAAAAGTAGCAAGCCCAGCACCATGTCATTGACTTGACCACTGCTCTGTTGGATAGACTTGCTGCTTTAAGCAACCAGACCCATTATCAAACCGTAAAATCGGTTACTGCTCTGTTGGAGCGTCAGTTGCTTTTTAATTTATGAGTATGCGGTATAACTTGACCCATCTTTTCTACAACTTCTATATCCTCGCATAAAGAGTAATATTTTGAATTCTTAGTGAATCTTATTCCATCACGATATAGCTGCCCACAATTTTTTAACCTTGCTAGTTCATAATTGAGGCGTTCTTTGGATAATATTTGCCTTTGTATTTTTTCTTGAGTCGTGGCACTCTTCAAACACGCATCTTGAAAGCGTTTATCAAGCGGAACAGATATGGTTGCAGCAATTCCAAAGTTAAAAGAAGTCGCATCTTTGTTTCCACTATAATTTTCTCTATAAAATAAAATCTCTCCTGCGTTTGTAAGGTTTCCATCTGAGTCTGTAGCCTCGTTATAAACTGGAGTGTGGTAAATATAGTCTTGAGGTCTTTTGACTGCTACGCTGGTCGTTGCAAATGGGCTGACGCTTAATGTAGCTCCTGAGCATTTGATTCCGTTTCCATAAGTATTCTCAGTCATCGGGCCTGTCAAAACTTGGGTTGCAAAATTAGAAACTGAAGAACTGGTATTGGATTGTGGATTGGCAACCGCTGAGGTGTTTGCGTAACTTGGCAAACAAGAAAAAAGACTTATTAATTGGAGAAGATAATAGTGGTATCTGTAACCACTTCTGATTGAACCGTTCTTGTTATATCGATCACGCTTTCTAAAGAAGGGCCTTTGTAAAACTCTGAAAATTGAAAAGCACCTTGACCTGTCTGTTGCCAGTTTGGTTTTTGATCCATATTCAAGCCTGTCCATTCGTAGGTAGTTCCATTGATGGTTTCTGTCACTGTGGCGTTGGGCATAGAAATTGTCTCGCAATTTCCGCAAGATATCCCAGATCCTGTGACTGAGTAGGTATAGCCTGAATTGTAGCGAACTTCTCGGATATTTTCTGTCAAATTATTTGTGGTGACGCTTCGGCTCGTACTTGTCGCACTTGTAAAATTTGGTACGACAGGAATTGCGTGTGCTGGACTAACAAAAAATATGAAAAGAAGATATTTCCACATCAATCAACAGTTAAGTCTGTTACGAATTGACCAGTAAGAACGACTCCAGTTCCTGTTCCACCTGTAAGACTCATTGTGTGGTGATCTAAAGTAACCGCTGCTGTGCCTACTGAACCAGCTGCAGTTGAAGTTAAATCACTGAAGTTACCTACTGTTCCAACAGTCGGTGCAGAACCAGATGTTGCATCACCCTCTAAATATGACTGAGTGAAGCTGAAAGTTTCTCCAGCAGTTGTTTGTGTTGCACTTGGCATTGTTACCGCTGGAACTCCATTAGTAACAGATCCAAAGCCACCAACACTTGCAGCGTCTCCACTTGTGGTTGTTATGTTTGTTCCACTTATGCTGTAAGACGAGCCAATTTTATCGGCTGAAGTTGCAGCAGATAAACTTTCCAATTTGACACTTGATGTGATCGTACTTTGAATATCTGCATATGAAGCAACTGGTATAAACAGAAATAAAAGAAGAAGTTTTTTCATTTGATACCGACTTTGTTTTTACTATTATCCACTATCTTAGGCCCATTATTGTTATTATTGCCACCTTTCTTCTGTCCCACTGAGATTCCATAACTGCCAAGCACTCCACTGACTAAACCTGCGGTGAAGGCTCCATCAATTCTGACCTTGCCCATATATCCCAAAGTCATCATCGATAAACTCCAAGTCAAAATCAGAAATCTGACACCGTGACCAAAAAGATCACCCCAATCAAAGCCTTCTTTTTCTTGCTTTTCTTCTTCCATACGGTTTGCCTTTCTTGTTTTATATTACCAACTTAGCTATGTTAGGAAAAGAAAACAAAAATTCATGTCAAAGTTTCTAATTAATCTATTCATAAGATTCGGTAAAAGTGAGAGTTTACGCAAAGCTGCTCTGAATCTTTTGAAGGATTTGGCTTCAAAATCAGACAATGATGTTGATGACGCAATTGTCAAAATGATAGAAGAGAAGCTCTTTCCAGTAAAATGATCAAAAAGTTTCTTAATATCGACATAGAGAAAGCTCCACCAGAAATGGAACTAGAAGTTGAGCTTCAATGCAGACAAATCATGGAGTCTAATGATATCGACAGCATCAAAAGGTACTGCACCCATTTGGTCAGACATAAATTAAGGCAAGATATGTTTTTATCCTCTTTGTTAAATCATTTTATAGATATTGAGTTTGTCAAACCAGTAAGAAGAAAAAAGCGTTTTAAATTATTCTAAAGTTTTCTCGTACTCATCAATATATTTATCTTCAAAGTCTCTTATTAACATATTGTCTGTTTTATCAATCAATATATTTATCTTCAAAGTCTCTTATTAACATATTGTCTGTTTTATCAACTTCATAATTAAACTTAAGAACCGCAGTTCTTATATGTTCCTTGACCCACCGACCTTCTTCATAAACAACCTGAGCCTTGCCATTTTCTTTTATAAAAACATAGTGGTCCTGTCCTTTTAGCTGTATATCTAAAAAGTTTCTTTCTAAATCTTTACGTCTGATATCTTTCAGTTTTCTTAGTTTAACTGAAGAATGTTCTTTTTTTTTCATTTTAACTCCAAAGTAATCTCAACCCATGACGGTTGTGGTTTGCATCCATCAATGACTCCATAAAAAGGATTATTCATAAACTCATAAGTTCTTTTACCATCGGTGTAAATCATGCCGATGTATGGGTTTTTGTAAAATTGCTTTTGATTAGTCATTTTCGTTTTTCAAAAAATAAAGCCAATCTCTGAATAGATGAGAGGGATTCTAGTTTTCTTTGAACTTGTTTGTATTTTCTATCATCATTCATTTCGTTAAGATCTTCTAGCCCTTGTTTCATTTCAACTTCACTTGCGATTCTTATTGCTTCGCTGCATCTTTTTGAAGGCTTGGTTTTAAGATGAACGGTTTGTTGAGCGATAGCTCTACCAGCAATCACGCTAATAAGTTGATTTATAGAATCAAGAACTGGTTTCATAATACATGAAAAAGAGGTTATAAACAGTTTTAATCGTAAACTGAAAACGATTGTGGTAAATAGCGAAACGCCAGAATGCGTGGAAATGGGCAGAATGGATCTTCGGATCGTTGAGTTACTTTACGCCAACGTGAGTTGAAGCGAATCAAAAAGCAACGAGGTCATCTCTTTGGCTCTTGCACCTACAAGAGATGTTGAGGCTAGTTCTTGATCGTGTAACTAGCAAGCGAATGTAACAAATTAACTTGATGGGGATCGATTTGCATGGAGCCATTCTGAACAACTGCAAACTGCGATAATCAAAGTGTTTAGGACAGTTTTATTCGTAAACTGACAACGATTGACATGAGCTAAGTCGAAGGGCAATGAGTCGAAAAAAAATGCAGCAAGTGAGAGTGATTTAAGTCGAATCATCACCTCGCAAACCTATTAAGTTATAGAGGTGTTAAAGACAGTTTTAATCGTGTTCTGTCAACGATTGAGTAGAGCAAGGCGGAATCACGCAACAGTGAGAGGCTTTGAATAGAGGCACGCTAACATGCAGCGATTCGCATTTAATTTCACCTCGCATACTTATTCAGTAATAAAGATGTTAAAAAGATTTTGATCGTAAACCTTAAACGATTGCTTAAAATTAAACAGGTCGGAAGGGAGCAAAAACGACTGTGAAGGGAATTGAGCGACATCAGTATGTGAAGCAAAGAGCAGAATCACTTTAATCAGAGTCATCACCTCGTCAACCTATTAAGTATCTGAGATGTTAAAACACTTTTAATCGTAAAGTGTGAACGATGGCAAGAAGCTGAGTGGTGAAGCTCGGAGTCAAGATGCAAGATTGAGCCATACAATAAGTCGAATCAGACTACGATAATTGTGCGATGAGACGATAAATTAATCTTCATCAGGAGGTTTTATTTTTGGAATCGTGCCACCATCTTTTTGAATACGGAGCAGTTGTTTTTTTGCTCCATCAATGGCAGCAGCGATGAAAGAATGTCGACCTTGATTTACTGAAAGCTGATCTCTGTCATATTGACCAAGATTTTCAACATCAATCCGATTAAACATCTTTCTTGTATTTCTCCTGTGTTTGGTCAAGCCTTGATAAGCCTGACCGTTTAAATAATCAACAGCCTGTGCATCTGTCAATATCACAAGTGAACCTTTGTCTTGCCTCAAGACCAGTGGCTTCCCAATCTCAACTCGATTGGATTCGATCCACTGTTTGACTTGGAGGGACCTGAAAGACAAGTCCCTGTTTTGATCTCGTGAAGCTGTGATCAGCTTCTTATCAGTCAAGAGGAAATACATCTCTTCTACTTTTTCAGCAGAGATTCTTTCCCCTTTCTGAAGTTCTCTCCAAGCAACACCGCAGACTGAATATGGCAAGTCATCTGGGTTTTTCTTCATTCATCAACCTCCTTAATTTCTGTTACTTCAAATCTTCCGTATCGAGGTCGCCATGTTCCCAAGCCCTCTGCTTTACCAGCCATGATTGCAATCCTTCTAAGTTGATCCATTCCCATAAGCTCGTCATCAAGTAAGACTTGAAACCGTGCCTTCCAGTTTGGTAAATACAATCTGTTGACCCAAACCCCTCGACCTGTAAAGGCTGCAAGTTGAAGTTTTGGTTCTCTATGATTAATCATTTCGATTGCATCTTTTGGACCGTCATACTCAAGCTCTGGGTTGTTGTGAACAATCACAGACCTCAGCACATCTTTCCCAAGTTTCCATTTTGTTGCAGCGTTTCTTAAGCACTTCTGGAAATTTGCACTCGGCATATAAGGTCGGCTGAACCCTTCAAAGTCAACGGTGTTCTCACCTTCGTCAACATTTACCTTTCCTTCTTTCATCCAGTAACCAGATAAAAGCCAATCAAGGACTCTGACGGCTCGATGAACTCCATCGGTCTTTGCTTTACCTTTTTTATCAGTAAAGAACTGCTTGTATTTTGCATAATCGCCCAAAGGGTCAGAATATGCGACGTTTGAACAGAGAAGGCCGTTTATACCTTGCACTGTGATCTCTAGGTTTCTTTGAGACATG
>LUMI01000275.1_pt1 | contig 36260 bp, 41 predicted proteins | sample 729681 | NCBI WGS metagenome assembly LUMI01 (sample SAMN03860267, study PRJNA289734) | marine metagenome | biome: seawater column; feature: ocean; material: water; isolation source: Red Sea water column Station 34 - depth 10m | place: Saudi Arabia: Red Sea | collected 2011-10-15 | depth 10 m
TTGTCCAATATTCCCTACTGCTGCCTCCCGTAGGAGTCTGGGCCGTGTCTCAGTCCCAGTGTGGCTGATCGTCCTCTCAGACCAGCTAGAGATCGTAGCCTTGGTAAGCCATTACCTTACCAACAAGCTAATCTCACGCAGGCTCATCTAACAGCGAGAGCTTCCAAGGAGAGGCCCCCTTTCCCCCGAAGGGTGTATGCGGTATTAATTCGAGTTTCCCCGAGCTATCCCCCACTGAAAGGTAGATTCCTACGCGTTACTCACCCGTCCGCCACTTTACTCGCTCCCGAAGGAACTTTCTCGTTCGACTTGCATGTATAAGGGCTGCCGCCAGCGTTCAATCTGAGCCATGATCAAACTCTTCAATTAAATTAAACGATTATTTTTTTTAAAAAAATAATAAAAAATGGGTGACTATCAAATTTTGATAATCTAAAAATTGACACTAACCTTTATTAAAATGGTAAGTGCCCGCACGAATTACTTGTTAATAGTTTTAAAGAACACCCGAGCCTATTTTTCTAAGGCACGAGCGAGCGATTATACATGGCTTTTGATAATAAGAAAGCGAAGATTTAGCCTTTTTTTAGCTTTATTTTTAAGTGCTTCAGCTTACCTACTTGATAGGTGTTTTCAGACGGATTTTGAACGGAAATAGCTTCGTCCGAAATCTTTTTTCCATCTATTTTTACTGCGCCTTGAGCGATCATTCTCCTTGCTTCTGATTTACTTTTACAAAGTTTATAGTCTCCCAGTTCCTCACTGGACAATAGGTCTAAAATAGATACTGAAGATGCTTTCATAGAAAGCTTAATCAATTTAATTTCTGCTGGATCATTTCCTTTAGAAAATCTATTTGTGAATTCTTTTTCAGCAAGAAGTGCTTTTTCTTCGCCATGAAATCTTGTCACAATTTCTGCTGAAAGCATTTTTTTTGCTTCCATAGGATTTAAACCTTGTTCAGTTTTTTTCTTTAGTTCTTTGATCTCAACAGATGACTTGAAACTTAATAAATCGAAGTATCGCCACATTAAGTCGTCTGATATTGACATAATTTTGCCAAACATATCATTTGGACTTTCTTTCAGGCCAATATAATTATTTAAAGATTTTGACATTTTCTTGACACCATCCGTCCCTTCCAAAATTGGCAGAGTCATAATGATCTGCTCTTCCATGCCGAAAGATTTTTGAATATCTCTGCCCACTAAAAGATTAAACTTTTGGTCAGTTCCACCGAGCTCTACATCTGATTTGAGTTCAAAAGAATCATATCCTTGAACCAGAGGATATATAAATTCATGAATTGAGATGGGTTTATCTTTGAGCTTAAATTAATGAGCTCACCGCTAGTCATTTTTTTGAACCATGTGGAATTAAACTCAATTTTTGTTTTTTTCTTATCTAAAATTTTGAAAATTTGTTCTTGGTAGGTCTCAGAATTTTTTTTAAGTTGCTCTACCGTTAATATTGGACGAGTTTCGCTAACACCCGAAGGGTCGCCTATCATTCCAGTGAAATCTCCAATTAAAAAGACAACCTGATGTCCAAGATCTTGAAATTGTTTTAATTTATTGATCAAAACAGTATGGCCCAAGTGTAAGTCAGGAGCAGTTGGGTCAAATCCAGCTTTGATAATTAAAGGTTTATTTTTATTTAATTTTTTTTCTAAACCTTTTTCAGGGATGATTTCTTCTACCCCGCGTTTTAATATTTCTAATTTTTCTGAAGTTGATAAACTCATGAATGTAATTATTTATTTCTCAAAAAATTTATATATTTCTCTGAAATGATACTCTAAAAATGTAAATGAAAAATTTAATTCTTGATATAAAGTATTATTTGCTCTTTCTATTAGTTGTATTAGTTGCATTCTATTTGTATTTAAATTTTGGAATGAATTTCAATAAGAATTTCTCTCCAGAAATAATTGCAGATGCATCCTTCAGAGACGAAATAACTCTTCAAGAAAATCAAAGTGAGCAAATCTTTAAAGGAGCCTTATCAAAAAAAATAAAAGTAGATAAAAATGACACTTTAATAAAGATATTAAGCTCTAATGAAGTAGAAAGTAAGTACATAAAAGCCTTAATAAAAACCAAAGGTTCTGAGAAGCTTGCCAATATAAAAACCGGCGATATTGTAGAAATTTCATTCACTGAAAACAAAATACCTAAAGAAATATTTGTAACCAGAAATGGTTTGAAAGGAGTCTTGGCAGAATTCAAAGACAAAACTTACGCCATCGAAAATCACGAAAGAATTCCAGAAGTTATTGAAAGATTTGCATCTGTGACCATTGATGAATCTTTATATCAATCTGCTTTGAAAGAAGGAATATCAGATAGCGTAATTATGGATTTAGTTTTTATATTCGGCTGGGACATAGATTTTGTTTTTGATATTAGATCAGGAGATAGTTTTGAAATTCTTTATGAAGAATATTTTTATAAAGGAGAAAAAATCAAAAATGGAGACATTAAAGCTGCAAGATTTAAAAGAGGAAAAAAAGTTTTTTCAGCGATAAGATTCTTTTCTAAAGTTTCAGGAACAAAAGAGTATTTTTCAACTAGAGGAGAAAATGTTAAAAAAGCTTTTTTAAGAACGCCTGTCGAATTTTCTTACATAAGTTCTCGTTACAACCTCAAAAGAAAGCATCCGGTACTGAATAAAATTAGAGCTCATACAGGAGTAGATTATGCAGCGCCCACTGGAACTCCAGTAAGATCAACAAGTTCAGGAACAGTATCTTTCATTGGGAACAAAGGTGGATATGGGAAGATGATCGAAGTAAAGCATTCCGAAGACTACTCAACTCGCTATGCACACTTATCAAAATTCAATCCGAGACTGAGCAATGGTTCAAAGGTTGAGCAAGGCGAGACTATTGGATACGTTGGCCAAACGGGATTGGCAACCGGACCACATTTACACTATGAATTTAGAGTTGGAGGTAATCACACTAATCCCTTGACCGTGAAGCTACCGGATGCGAAACCAATATCGGAAGTTGAAAAAAAAGAATTTTTTGATCATGCCATTAAAATGATCAATCGGCTTGATGAGCTATTCCTCAAATTTTATGCCAAAGTCTGATTTATATATTGGAGTTCTCTCTGGAACTTCAGCAGATTCTATAGATGCTTTATTAGTGGATTTTTCAAACTCGATTGAAGTTATTGATCGTTTTTCAAAAAAAATACCTAAAGCAGTTAAAAATAAAATATTTGAACTTGTCCTAAATAAAAAAATTACTAAATACGCTAAGCGACAAACGGAGTTAGATGACATTCTAGGTGAACTTATAGGTAAATCTGTTAACCAATTAATTAAAAGAACTAAGATAGATAAGCAAATGGTTAAAGCCATTGGAAGTCATGGGCAAACCATAAAACACAGCTCATCGAGAAAAAATCCTTTTAGTTTGCAAATTGGAAATCCAGAGTTAGTCAGAAAGCTTACAGGCATCAAAGTAGTTTATGGGTTCCGACAAAGCGATATAGCAAACGGGGGAATGGGTGCTCCCCTGACGCCAGCTTTTCATAATGAGTATATGTCTCAAGCAAAAGTTAATCGTGCAATTGTTAATATTGGCGGAATAACGAATGTAACTTTGCTGCCTGCAAAAGGAAAAGTTCTTGGATGGGACATTGGACCTGGAAATTGCCTCATAGATCAAGCTATGAAAAATATTACTAATGGAAAAGAGCAATTTGATAATAAGGGATTCCTGGCAAAAAAAGGAAATCCTCATGTATTGAAAAATACCATCAAGAAATTTCTCAATGAGAGTTACTTTAAAAGACCCATTCCTAAAAGTCAGACAGTTGAAAACTATGATTTAAGAAAATTTAAATTTGATCCATTAGAAATAAAGAAGCTTAAAGACGAAGACTTAATTTCAGGCTTAACCGAGATTACATTTCAATCAATTTTGAGAGACCTAAAGAAATACTGTAATAAAAAATATGAGATTTATTTTTGTGGTGGTGGAACAAAAAATAATTATTTAATGGATAGATTTAATGAACTCCATATAGAAAATCTGCAATTCTTTAAAACTTCAGATTTAGGAATTGACCCGCTTGATGTGGAAGCTATGACTTTTGCCTGGTTGGCAAAGAAAAGACTAGAAAAACAAAAAATTAAGCTAACAAGCGTTACCGGATCTAAACCTTGTTTGATGGGCGAAGTAATAAACTAAATTGAAAAAGAAGCTCCACAACCGCAGGTTGTAGTCGCATTTGGATTTTCAATGATGAATTTAGATCCTTCTAAATTTTCTACATAATCCAAAGTTGATCCAAAAAGGTATTGAATACTTAGAGAATCAATCAATACCGATACTTCGTCTTCTTTCAAGACCGTATCATCGTCTTCAGCATTATCATCTAACTTAAAACCATATTGAAAACCTGAACAGCCTCCTCCGGTAACAAAAACCCTGAGGTGAAGATTTTTTTTGTTTTCTTCAGCTATTAGTTTTTTAACCTTTAAAACAGCATTTTCAGTAATGTTAAGTTCTTTTGGAACAAATTTTTCAACCATATCAGCTACTCATTATATCCAAACATTGTATAGCTTGGCTTGCGGCACCCTTTAAAAGGTTATCAATTGCCGAATTAACAATAATTGTATTACTTTGAAAAGCATATGAAACGGATATATCACAATAGAATGTATTAATTACCTCTTTGATTTCAGCAATTTCTCCCTTTTCTTTGACCCTCACTAATTTATGCTTCTCATAATAACTTTCATACAATTCATTTAGGTCTAAATCATTTTGGCTGACTTCACAATAAAGCGTCACGTATTCTCCTCTAAAAAGCGGTAAAAGATGTGGGATGAAAATGATCTCATGATCAAGATTGAATTCCGTTTTTAAGAAGTCTTTTATTTCCGGTTGGTGTCTATGAAAACCAACATTATAAGATTTAAAATTGTCTTTGATATCCTCTTCAAGACCATTTTCTACGGAAGATTTGCCAGCCCCACTTATTCCAGATTTAGCATCCAAAATAATTTTTGAATTTTGTTGTAAGTATGGAATGACTGGAAGTAATCCAAGTATGGAAGCAGTTGGATAACATCCAGGTACTGCGACTAAATTTGCTTCTTTAATTTTTTCTGGAGAATGTTCAGGTAAGCCATATATAGCTTGAGGCAGAAGATCATCTGCCCTATGTTTGCTGTCATAAGTTTCTTGCCAAAGTTTTCCATTTGATAGTCTAAAATCTGCTGATAGATCAATAACTTTTACCCCTTTTTTTAAAATCTCTGGAACATAATCCATTGAGTAGTCATGTTTGGTCGCAAAAAAAACATAATCAAGATTTTTAGGCATTTGATCTATAGGTTGTAAAACTAATTTACTATTCGTTTTTGAATATATCTCTTTGTATTTCTTTCCTTCATGCGAAAAAGAAGACACAAAGGCAAGGCTCAAATCTTCTCTAGATTCGATAATTGAAGCTAGCTCCTCTCCACCTAATTCTATCTATTGCCGGACACGACCCCACGGGTGGAGCTGGAATTCAAGTTGATGCGCAAATAGCAAATCATCACGGCAAGCATTGTCTCTCAATTCTCACTTGTGAGACTATTCAAAATTTAAAAAGTTTTGAAAAAATTATTCCTCAAGAGGAAAAATATATTCAAGCATCTTTTAACAATCTTTTAAAAAACTTTTCACTGAAGTATTTCAAGATTGGCTTGGTCCCAAACATCAAAATAGCTCATAAATTGGGTAGCTTAATTGCTTCAAACAAACCTGAATTTGTAGTCATTGATCCCATTTTAAAAACAGGAACTGGAAAAAAACTTTTTTTGAAAAAAGATCTGAATCTACTCATGCAAAAGCTCTATAGGAAAGCGACTTTATTAACGCCAAATATTTACGAATTGAAAACACTCACAAACAAAAAAAATATTTTTGATGGTATTTTATTTTTACTGAATCAAGGAATTGAAAATGTTTATGTAACTGGAGAATTAAAAAAAGGAAAAATTAGAAATCATCTCTACTCCAAAGGCGAGTTAGTAAATATCGATGAAGTTCCTAAGATTAAAACTACCATTCATGGTAGCGGGTGTGCTTTATCAACATCCATCCTATGCTTTTTGGCAAATAAAAAAAGTTTGAAGGAAGCTTGTTCGAAATCACAAAACCTCATGAGAGTTTTAGTAAAAAACTCAAGAAATCATATTCATCAGAATATTCTTAAAATCTAATAATGATCCAAGGACTTTATGCAATTACACCTTCTGGCTTGGAAGAAAACGATTTGCTTACTAAAACCGAAGTCTTGCTTAAAGAAGGGATTAAACTCATTCAGTACAGAGACAAAATTCTTGATAAAAAGACTCTTCAAGAAAAAGCTCATGCGCTTTTGAAATTGACCAAAAAATATGGAGCCAAGTTAGTTATCAATGATCACGTTGAAATTTGCTTGGAAATAAGTGCCGATGGCTTTCACCTGGGTTTAGAGGATTACTCATCTGAAGGAAACGTAGACCTCTTAAAAAAGAATAAAGAATTTATTTCAAAAAATTTGATATGCGGCTTATCTTGCAAATGGAATAAGGAGCTGGTGGTCAACCCTCCTGAAAATGAAATCAAATGGACTTATTTGGCAGTTGGGTCTTTTTATCCATCCAATACTAAGTCAACTATTCCGGAGACAAATGAGAGCGTAAAAAGAAAATTCCTAAGCTATACTGATAAGCCTCTAGTAGCTATTGGAGGTATCAATAAAAAAAATATCGGGGAAGTTAGGAGTTTAGGCTATTCTTGTTTTGCTCTAAGTGAAGCCCTCTTTGAAAATCCTCAAAACGTTTTAAATGAGTATAAAAGGTTATGAAAGTTATTGGTTTTGGCGCAGCACTAGTCGATAAGCAATTTCTTATAAAAGATGATGCGCTAAATGCGCTAGGTATTGAAAAAGGTTTAATGACTTTGAATTCTGAAGAGGAGCAGAATGAGTTACTCACTTTTCTACAAAATCAAAATTACGATCAAATATCTTCGTGTGGCGGGTCAGCAACTAATAGTATTTATGCAGCTTCAGCTTTGGGAACCAGTTCTGGCTTCATTGGTAAAGTTGCAGAAGATGAAGATGGCGCAATCTATAATGCCGATTTGAAAGACAATAACATTGAAATATCAAACTGCATCACATCATCAAATGGTAAAACCGGAAACTGTATTGTTTTAATTACCCCGGATGCAGAAAGAACAATGAATACTTATCTAGGGGTGAGTTCTGAAACAAAATTTTCTGAAATAAATTTCGAGCAAGTTTCTGCAACAAATTTGCTCTTTATGGAAGCTTATGTAGTTACTTCACCTGATACAAAAGATACCGCAAAGAAACTCATCAAAAGCTGTCACGAATCCAATATCAAAATAGCTTTGAGTCTTTCTGATCCTGGAATTGTGGCCGGTTTCAAAGATGAACTGAAATCTTGGATGAACGTGAAAATAGATTACGTATTTTGTAACCATGAAGAAGCAAAAACTTTTTGTGATGCAAATGAGTTCGATGACTTACGAAACTATGCAAAAACAATTTTTATCACTAACGGAGTAAACCCAACTATGGTACTTGAAGAAAATCAAACCTATGAGGTATCCGCTTATGAAGCTAAGGCAGTTGACACTAATGGTGCTGGAGATATGTTTGCGGGTGGCGTAATTCACGGTTTAAGTGAAGGCTGGGAAAACGCAGAATCAGTAAGATTTGGTAACTTTCTGGCTTCAAAAGGGGTTGCTGAAATTGGACCCAGACTTAAAAAAAATAAGTACATGGAACATTTAAAGGAGTTCTCTAAAAAATAAAAAAATTAACTGGATACTTTCATCTTCTTTTGATAAATTCTGCTCTTCAAAATTATGGCTACTAAAAATTCCAAAAAACCAACCAAAGCAAAAAAGCCTGCAGCTAAAAAAGTAACTAAGGTACAAAAAAAACCAGTAAAAAAGACCGTTGCGAAGAAACCAGCTAAACCAGTAAAAAAAGCAGCTGCTGCAAAAAAAGCACCAAAAAAAGCGGCAGCTAAAGTCAGCGCATCTCCAACGGATTTTTCAGCTTTCTTAAAGAATTTCCAACCTTATAGGTCAAAAAAATCAGAAAAATACATGAACAAAAATCAGCAGAAGCATTTTCTTGGAATGCTGACCGCTTGGAAAGAAGCTCTTATTGAAGAACAAGAAAAAACTGAACAATTAATTCAACAAGATCAAAGTAATTTTCCAGATTCTTTGGATCGTGCTGCAAAAGAAGAAGAATTTATGCTGGAATTAAGAAAAAGAGAAAGAGAACGAAAACTCATAGCAAAGATTGATCTTTCTCTGAAGGACTTAGAGGATAATCTCTACGGTTATTGTGAATCCTGTGGTGTTGAAATTGGTATCAAAAGACTGGAAGCCAGACCGACTGCAACCAAATGCATCGATTGCAAAACCGTCGACGAAATTAAAGAGAAACAACAGTTCGGTTAATGTCGTTGCATCTTGCGTACTTGGTTTTAGGCTCAAACTTAGGAAATCGGTCAACAAATCTCGAAAATGCCAAGACAGAAATAAGAGCACTTTCTGAAACAAAAATTCTAAAAGAAAGCGAAATCTATAAGTCACCTGCTTACGGTCCAATTGACCAGCCATTTTTTTTCAATCTAGCTTTGGAAGTTGAAACGAAGTTCTCGCCTTTGGTGCTTCTTGAGCATCTACAAAAAATTGAAACGAAACTCAAACGCGAAAAAGATTCTCACATGAAACCTCGAACCATTGATATCGATATTGTCTTTTTTGATGATGAAACAATAGAAACGCCTATTTTAAAAGTGCCGCACTATGATTGGCAAAACCGAGACTTTTTCATAAACCCGCTCAAAGAAATAAATTGCCAAGCTCAAGAATTTAAAAACTTTAGCTTTGACTAAAGTTTTCAAGATAGAATTATTTAATGAAGACTTATTCGGTAAGCGAAGCAAAAAAGAAAAATTCCATAATCTCTGAAGAAGATTTCAATACTGAATATCAAGAGTCAATAAATAATCCAGAGAGCTTTTGGCAAAAAAAAGCTGAAGAAACCTTGGACTGGTTTTCAAATTGGGATGAAGTGACTGCATCTTATTTGGAAGCCGGCGAAGTAGCTTGGTTCAAAACAGGAAAATTGAATGCTTGTTTTAATTGTGTTGACCGTCACTTGGAAAATCATGCGAACAAAACTGCAATCATTTGGGAAGGCGATGATCCTAATGATAGTAAAGAAATTTCCTTTCAAGAGTTGCATAAGAACGTTTGTCAGTTCGCCAACCTCTTAAAATCCAGAAATATAAAAAAAGGTGATCGAGTTTGCATTTACATGCCTATGATTCCTGAGGCGGCTTATGCGATGTTGGCTTGTGCCAGAATTGGTGCGATTCACTCAGTGGTTTTTGGAGGATTTTCCATTGAATCCCTGAAAGATAGAATTTTAGACTCGGATTGCACCGCAGTCATAACCGCAAACGAAGGAATCAGAGGAGGAAAACTTGTCCCGCTAAAAAATAATGTGGATGAAGCTCTGAAGGACTGTCCTAATGTGCACAGCGTAATTGTCGTAAATCGAACGGAAAGAGCTCTTAACAAAGAAAATGAAGTGGATGTCGACTATTACCAAGACATTGAAAACTTTGATGCAGATTGTCCTTGTGAAGAGATGGATGCCGAAGACCCGCTTTTCATTCTTTATACTTCAGGTTCGACAGGAAAACCCAAAGGAGTCCTCCACACCACCGGAGGATATTTGTTGGGTGCAGCCTTGAGTCACAAATACATTTTCAATTTAAAAGAAGACAGTATTTACTGGTGCACCGCTGACGTAGGCTGGGTTACAGGTCATACTTATATTGTCTATGGTCCTTTAGCAAATGCCTCAACTAGTTTGATGTTTGAGGGTATACCGACATTCCCCGATGTTTCCAGATTCTGGAATGTGATTGATAAGCATCAAGTTAATATTTTCTACACCGCCCCTACTGCGATCAGAGCGCTTATGGCCCATGGCAATGAGCCTTTGCAATCCTCTTCGAGAGAATCTTTGGAGGTAATGGGCACGGTTGGAGAACCTATAAATCCAGAAGCCTGGGAGTGGTATTACCATGAGGTTGGCAAAGGCAGATGTCCGATAGTCGATACTTGGTGGCAAACCGAGACTGGCAGTATCATGATTTCCGGTTTGGCAGGATTTTCTGATCAAAAACCTGGTTGTGCAGGTAAACCTTTCCTTGGAATAAATCCTGCGCTTGTGGATGAAGAAGGCAATGAAATCGAAGGACCGGGTAAAGGCAATCTGGTTGTCAAAAGTTCTTGGCCATCACAAATCAGAACGGTTTATGGAGATCATCAAAGATGTGTTGAAACCTACTATTCAACTTACAAAGGTTTTTATTTCACAGGAGATGGCGCTGAGCGAGATGCGGATGGTTTCTATAGAATCACAGGACGAGTTGATGATGTCTTAAATGTCTCTGGGCATCGCTTGGGTACTGCAGAAATAGAGAGTGCTTTGGTTTTGCACGAAGCAGTCGCAGAAGCTGCGGTAGTTGGTTTTGAACATGAAATCAAGGGACAAGGAATTTATTGTTATGTGAACCTTATGAAAGAAGCACAAGCTTCGGATGAAATCCATCAAGAATTAATTGGACTCATCGTTAAAGAAATTGGTCCAATTGCAAAACCGGATTCCATTCAATTCTGTTACGATTTACCTAAAACGCGATCAGGAAAAATCATGCGTAGGATTTTAAGAAAAATTGCAGAAAACGAATTGGACAATTTGGGAGATACCACTACCCTTGCTGATCCCAGTATCGTAGACATCTTGATCAAAGAAAGATTAAATAAATAAATGTTTGGATTTAAAAGTTTAGAAATACCTATAAAAGAAGATTGTCTGCCTGGTAGGACTCAGGCAATTTACAATCCAGAAAATCACTTTGTGACAGGTGCGCCTATGTCCGAGTGCATGTCTCAAGATAGTCCCAGAATACTTTTTGGTATGGGCTGCTTTTGGGGAGCAGAAAAAATGTTTTGGGATTTGGATTGTGTCAAGGTTACCGGTGTTGGCTATGCTGCTGGACACACGCCCAACCCTACTTATGAAGAAGTTTGTTCAGGATTAACTGCACATTCTGAAATTGTTTTTGTGACTTATGAAGATGCTTCCAATTTAGAAGAATTGTTGCAAGTCTTTTGGGAGGGACACGATCCTACCCAATTCATGCGCCAAGGTGGTGATGTAGGCACGCAATATCGTTCTGGAATTTATTTTTTTGATAAAGCTCAAGAAGAACTGGCCCTCAAAACCAAAGAAATTTATCAAGCAAAATTAGACGCCAATGGCTTTGGTGAAATTGTCACGGAAATCTTACCCGTTTCAGAAGAATTCTATGCTGAAGATTACCACCAACAATATTTGGCGAAGAATCCTAATGGCTACTGTGGACATGGCGGTTGTGGAGTAAGGTTTAAAGATTAACCTTTCCAGTGAAACTCTTCACCTTTGCTTACAGCTTTATCTTCTTCAATTAATTTATTCAAGTGAGCCAATAGAGAAGCTCTTGCAATACCATGTAGCCTTTCATCGACATCATCGTAAACCTTTTCAACCAATTGATCTAAGTTGGCTTTTGAAAATTCTGTCAGAGCGTCTACAACTTTCTTCTCTCTAAACATTCTATGACTGACAATCCAATCTACAACGCTTTTAGGATCTTTCATGAGATTTCCGTGCCCTGGTGCAATCATAGAGATATCAAATTGTTTGAGTTTTTCTAGGGACTCAATGTATTGCTTCATATTGCCATCAGGTGGTCCTATGACTACTGTGGAGCCTTCCATAATGTGATCGCCAGTAAAGATCATTTTCTCTTCTTCTAGGAGATAACAAAGGTGATTTGAAGCATGTCCTGGAGTATGAATAGCTTTCAAGGTGTACTCAATTTCTCTAATTTCATCTCCATCCTCTAAAACTTTATTGGCTTTGAAAGTTTTATCCTGAGTTTGTTTATGAAGGGCATACATACCCATAACCGGTGCTGCTGTTCTTTGGTGCAGTAACTTAGCTCCAGGAGAATGATCGGGATGAGTGTGAGTCACTAGTATTTGCTTGATGTCATCGCCACAAGCTTTAGCAATATTTTCAATGTGCTCTGGCATTGCAGGACCTGGATCAATAACCGTGATTTCTTCTTTACCTACAAGATAAGTATTCGTTCCAGGACCGGTAAAGACGCTGGAATTACCTGCTGTAATTCTTCTGACTAACGGCGATAACTCAGTGATCGTCATAACCTTCATCTCCTGGCATAAGCAAGACCATTTTTCCATCCTGCATAAATATTTTTGGCTCCACAGTCACAATATTATTTTGGTCTTCCACTTTATTCTTTAACAGTGTTTCAGTGTCAGTGAAACCTCTAATGGATTCTAAATTCTTGATGGTTGGGAAAATTATTGGAAACTCGCCCTTTTCTCCCTGAGCGAGAGCATCCTCGGGTTTGATCCAAATACTTTTTACGCCTTCGCTGCCATCGTGCTTTGCAATTTGACCTTCCGGAAATAATGCAATGAAAAAATGCGTGCTGTATCTTTTAGCTTCGGATTTTGGTGTAACCCAATGTGAGATGTAAGCGAGGCGATCAACAGCAAGTTGCAAGTCCAACTTTTGGCACAATTCCAACAAAACCGGCTCGCCTTTATTTAATTTATCTCGATACTCTTTAAGAATTTCTTTTTCACTTTCGTCTGAAGAGCCAAAGACTTCACCATTGCTTCTATAAGCAAGCAAGACGCCTCATTCCTCAAACCATTCTCTGATGCAAGCTATCCAATAGTTGAGTCCATCGAGCTTCCCGCCAGGAAATACCCACGCACCGCCAAAATTTGTTTTGATTGATCTTTGTATCATGAAAACTTCTACTGCTTCTTCGATAGTTCTAACCAGCAACACCGTAGCTGCAGGTTTAGGTTCTGAAGGCGGTAAAGAGGGATCAGCTTCTTGAATGTTGATCTTAGGATTTCTCTCTACTTTGATATCTTTGGAATCTTTTTCTGACATATAAATTTTAGATTTCAGGATTGTTTGTACATAATATATTTAATAAATTTTTATACAAATTGAAAATCAAAGAATTTAAATCTAAAAATATCGAAAAAAAGCTCGTCAGAAACCCTAATTCCAACAAAGGAGACTACGGTCATGTTTTAGTCATTGCAGGAAATCTTGGTTTTGGTGGTGCTGCCCTTCTTTCCTCAAAGGCAGTTCTTGCAAGTGGTGCAGGTTTGGCGACCTTGGCAACGAGAAAAGACCATCTGTCAGCTGCTTTGGCATATTGTCCAGAAGTTATGTCAAAAACTGTGGAAAGTATCTCTGACTTAGAAAATCACTTACCTAATAAAACAGTCATTTGTATCGGTCCAGGATTGGGTAGAAATTACTGGGCTGATCAGATGCTTTATAAAACAACAAACTTTGCAGCGAAAGAAAATCTACCCATTTTGATTGATGCAGATGGATTAAATATCCTCTCTGAAAATAGACTAAAAATTAAGTTACCAAAAAAATTAATCCTGACACCTCATCCAGGAGAAGCAGCACGATTGCTTAAGACAAAGGTTTCGACGATTCAAAAAAATAGATCACTAGCATTAGCTAAGCTTTGCGATAAATACAATGCAACGGTCATTCTTAAAGGTCATGAAACATTGATTGGCAACAAAAGAACTTCTTTTGTTTGTAAAAAAGGTAATGCTGGCATGGCTGTAGGTGGCATGGGCGATGTACTCTCTGGACTAGTTTCTGGATTAATAGCTCAAGGTTTATCGTTTATAGATGCCGCTTGCTTGGGAGTTGATATGCATGCAAGCGCAGCAGATAGCTTTGTTGAAAAACATGATATGAAATCGTTGATGCCTTCTGATTTATTTAACTTTATCAAAATGAAGAATGAATAAAGTACTTGTCTTATCGAGTCTAGATGAAACAAAACAGCTTGCCGAAAAAATCGCCTCTTTTCTAACTGAAGAAAATAATTATCCGATTTCTATTCATCTTTCTGGAGACTTAGGCACAGGAAAGACCACTTTGGTAAAAGAAGTTTTAAATTGTCTGGGTATAGAAAATTTCATCAATAGTCCAACCTTTACTTTGATTGAACCTTATGAAATCAATGATTTGAAAATCTTCCACATCGATTTATACCGTGTAGAAAAAATAACCGAGCTTAGCGCAATCGGTTTAGAAGAATATCTGCAAGAAGCGAATTCCATCAGCTTTATTGAATGGCCGGAAAAAGGATCTGGTTTTTTAAAAGAGCCTGACATTGCCATTTCATTAGATCACCATGGTGAAACTACAAGAAAATGTGAAGTTCAAACTTCTTTAGGCTTAAACCTCTAAGCTAGTTGAGTGGATCCACATCAATTCCAACTCTGACATTTTTTGAATAATCGCTTTGATCGATCATCTTGATAACTTGATTTGCAAGGGCATGTATTTTTTTTCGATTTTCAGATTTTAGAGTTAAGACCCATCGAAAGTAATTTTTTCGCTTTTCGATAAGTTCTGGTTTAGGCCCTATAAATTCATCATCATTTAAGTTTAATGAACGAGAAATTTCCATCAAAACCTTCTCAGGTAGGGGTCGTTTTAGGGACTCCGCATGAATGTTGATTTGATAAACAAAAGGCGGAAGCTTGCTCGTTTGTCTTTCTTCTAAAATTTCGTTGGCAATCCTATCGTAATCAAAAGAAGAAATTTTTTCTAAAAAAGGATGTTCCGGAACAAACGATTGCAAAATGACTCTGCCTTCTTTATCTTCCCTGCCAGCTCTTCCTGAAACCTGAATCAATAACTGAGCCAACCTTTCAGAAGCTTTGTGATCAACTGAAAAAAGACCGCTGTCAGCGTCTACTACTACCACTAAAGTCAAATTGGGCATGTGATGACCTTTGGCTAAAATCTGTGTTCCCACCAAGATCAGAGGCTCTTTGGAATCCGGTAATACCGAGTTGGATCTTAATTGCTCTTTACCCAGAGCTTCTCGATCAACTCTAATAACAGAAGTATTTTTAAAATACTCTTTTAAAAATTCTTCGAGTTTCTCGGTTCCTGTATGAAAAAATTCCAAACTTTCTTCGTTACAGTTCAGACAAGCAACAGGCATAGGATGCTTGGTACCACAATGATGACAAACTAATCTTTTGGGATTGATGTGATAAACCATTGATACGTCGCAATTACTGCATTCCGGGGTCCAGCCGCATTTGTTACAAAAGACCATTGGTGCATAGCCTTTTTTGTTGAGGAAGACTAAAACTTGATTGCCTTTACTCAATTCTTTGGAAATTTCATTAAGACTGTATTCGGTTAAACCTGACTTTAATTCAGATGATCTTAAATCAGAGATTTCAAACTTAGGCTGTCTGGCATCTTTTACCCTTCGAGTTAGTTTATGTAAGCAGTATTTTTTATCCTGACAATTTTTAAGACTTTCCAAGCTTGGCGTTGCTGAGCACATGATGACAGGAATTTTTTCAAGATTTGCTCGATAGACTGCAACGTCTCTTGCTGAATATCTAAAACCATCAATTTGTTTGTATGAAGAATCATGCTCTTCATCTACCACTATCAAGCCTAAATCCTTGAACGGCGTAAAAATTGCTGATCTTGTTCCAATCAAAATAGATTTAAAGCCTTTGTTAATATCATTCCAAGCGTGAGCTCTATCTTTTTCTGACATTTCCGAGTGCAAAAGAGCGACATTGTCTTCACCAAATCTCCTTTCGATTTCAGCTTTTAGATTTGGAGTCAGACCAATTTCTGGAACCAGGATCAGAACTTGTTTACCTTTTTCTATGAAGTCTCTAATGAGATGAAAATATATTTCGGTTTTACCACTTCCCGTAACACCAAAAATTAGATGCGTAAGATTGGCTGATGAATTTTTAATGGACTTATAAATTTTATTTTGCTCATCATTCAATTCAAAAAAAGCTTCTAAGTTAAGTTCCTTATTAGTTTTCAATTCATTTCGATTGCGGCTTTTTTTCTCAAGATAACCTTTTGAAATTAAAGCATCCAAGATGGCTTTAGAGATTTTGTTTGCTTTTAAACCTGGACGGGATAACTCTAATTTTTGCTGAAAAACTTCTAGGGCTTCAAATTGCTTTTTTGCACGCCCAAAGGATTCTTTGCTTGCTAATTTACCCAAGTTTGTAATTGCGTACACCTCTATGGAATCCTTTATTTCTTTGCCTTTTCTCAAGAAAGGTGGGAAATAGGATTTAAAAATTTCTCCAATAGGTGCCTTGTAGTAATTAGCTATCCAATGAATGAGGTCGTATGAGGGCTTATCGATTAGAGAATTTCTATCTAAAACTTTAGTTATGGGTTTTATAGATTTTACATTTGGGCTGGATTGTTTTTTTAAAACGTATCCGACAATTTCTCGGTTTCTAAATGGAACTTGAACTCTGGAGCCATTGGAAATCTTGATGTTTGAACTGTAAGTAAAAGAGTTTCTTAATGGTAAAGGAAGCGCTACTTCATAATATAAATTTTCCATTTAAGTTTATTTGAGAATAAATAGTCTTCTGGTATAGTGCGGCAGCATATTTTTTTAATCAAGAAGAATAGTGAAAAAAGAAATTCATCCAGAATACAGAACGGTTTTATTTCATGATGTGAGTGTAGATAAGTACTATCTCATTCCATCAACATTGGAAACTGACCAAACTAAAGAATGGGAAGATGGTAATACTTATCCTTACTGTCCTCTTGATGTATCTTCAGCCTCTCATCCTTTCTATACAGGTCAGAATAAAATCATCGATACTGGTGGAAGAGTTGAAAGGTTCAAAAAACGTTTTTCAAAGAAAGCTGCTGTAAAGGCTGCTCCTGTTGAAGAAAGTCCTAAAGAAGAAACTCCTCCAGTAGAAGAAAAAGAAGAAGATGTAAAAGCTACAGCTCCTGCTGAAGAAGTTACAAAAGAGGCTCCTGAAGAAACCGCTGAAGCCGTTGAAGTAGCTCCTTCTGATGCTCCTCAAGAGGAAACTTCTGCTGAAGAAGCTAGTGATGAATCTTCTAATTCTTCAGAAGAAAAATAAATTTTCATACTTGATTTTTTAGACTCCTAATCAGTCACTCATATGAATCCTGAATTTATTAGAAATATCGCCATCATTGCACACGTCGATCATGGGAAAACCACTTTAGTCGATAAATTACTAGAACATTCCGGTACCTTAGATAGAAAAAATATTGGCTCGGAGAGAATCTTAGATTCCAACGATCAAGAAAGAGAAAGAGGAATAACGATTCTTTCTAAAAATACTGCCATCAAGTGGAAAGATCACAAAATCAATATCGTAGACACTCCCGGTCATGCTGATTTTGGTGGGGAAGTGGAAAGAGTTTTGTCTATGGTAGATTCGGTTTTATTACTAGTTGATGCCGTCGATGGGCCCATGCCACAAACTAGATTTGTGACTCAAAAAGCTTTTGAAAAAGGACTAAATCCCATTCTGGTTATAAATAAAATTGATCGTCCAAGTGCCAGACCTGATTGGGTGCAAGATCAAGTTTTTGATCTCTTCGATAGATTAGGTGGAAATGATCAACAGATGGATTTTCCTACAATCTATACCTCTGCATTGAATGGAACCTCTGGTTTGGATTTGGAGAAAATTGAAGAAGATATGTCGCCACTCTTAGACCTTATTATAAGTAAAGTGAATGAACCCGCTGTAAGTTTGGAAGAACCCTTTCAAATGCAAATCAGCGCTTTAGATAGTAATAGCTATGTGGGTGTAATTGGCATCGGCAGAATATCTCGTGGAAACGTCAAACCAAACGATCAAGTTGTAGTGATCGATGCTGAAGGAGAACAAAAAGCAGGAAAAATTCTCCAAGTTTTAGGTCATGAAGGTTTGGAAAGAGTTGAAGTCGACAAAGCTGAAGCGGGTGACATTGTCTGTGTGACTGGTATTGAAAAATTGTATATCTCAGATACTTTATGTGACCCAGAGAATACAGAACAACTTCCTCCTCTCTCTGTAGATGAGCCGACTGTGAGTATGACCTTTCAAGTGAATGATTCCCCGTTTGCTGGTAAAGAAGGTAAGTTTGTAACGTCAAGAAATATTAAAGACCGTCTTGAACAAGAATTACTAAGTAATGTTGCTTTAAGAGTTGAGCAAGGTGAAAGTGCTGATAAATTCAAAGTCTCTGGGCGTGGTGAATTGCATTTATCGGTTTTGATAGAAAACATGCGTCGAGATGGGTTCGAATTGGGAGTTTCAAAACCTGAGGTCATTCAAAAAGAAGTGAATGGCGAAATTCATGAACCTTTTGAACAAATAGTAATTGATATCGAGGAACAACATCAGGGACCTGTAATGGAAGAGATGGGTTCAAGAAAAGCAGAACTGAAAAATATGGAACCCAGCGAAACGGGAAGAATAAAATTGGATTTTATCGCTCCTTCCAGAGGCATGATTGGATTTAGGTCGCAGTTTCTTACCTTAACCAGCGGCACCGGAATTCTAACTAGTATCTTCGATCATTACGGTCCTGCAAAAAAAGGTGAGATTACTACACGTCAAAATGGGGTCTTGGTCTCTATGGCTGAAGGCAAAACCTTAGCCTATTCGTTATTCAACCTACAAAACAGAGGAAAGCTTTTTGTCGGACATGGATTGAACGTTTATAAAGGTCAAATTGTTGGCTTACATTCCAGAGACAACGACTTACCGGTCAATCCAACCAAAGCAAAACAATTAACCAATATCAGAGCCTCAGGCACTGACGAAAATCTTATCTTGGTTCCCCATATTGAACATTCTTTAGAACAGGCATTGGAATTTATCGAAGAGGACGAATTAGTTGAGGTAACGCCTTCAGCGATTAGATTGAGAAAAAAAGCTTTCAGATTTTAATTTATTTGGTACCTGAAGAACCAAAGCCCTTGGAGCCCCTTTCCGAAAAATCAAATTCAGAAACCAACTTGAAGTTGGGTGAAGTAACGGCAAAAAACATCATCTGAGCAATCCTATCTCCAGGGAGAACCTCGAATGATTCTTTGGATCTATTCCACAAAGAAACCATGATTTCTCCTTGATAATCTGAATCAATAAGGCCCACAAGGTTTCCTAGGACAATTCCGTATTTATGCCCTAAGCCTGACCTGGGGAGAATTAAGGCTGCATATTTAGAATCCTTAATATGTATTGAAAATCCAGTGGTAAAAAGAAAAGTCTCATCGGGCTGAAGAATTTTTTTTTCTTTGATATTGGTTCTCAAATCTAAGGCTGCGGATCCTGCAGTACTGAATTTAGGTAAGGGAATTTTGTCACCAAGTTCGTTATCAAGAATTTTAAATTCAACGTTAAGTGCGATATTTGAAGTTGCTTGTTGTCCGGGACTAACCGCTTTTGATATCAAAGAAGGCAGGAAAATTCCTACTAATTTGAGCAAAATCCATCTAATCATTAAGGATGTTTTTTGAAATAAATTGAACTATTTTTCTAGCAACCTTTTCTTTTGAGGTTTTGAGTATTTTTAATTCTTCTTTTTCAGTAATTAATGTCACCTCATTATTGTTTGAATCAAAACCTATAGAACTGTCTGATACATCGTTGGCGACAATTAGATTCAAATTCTTTGAAGATAATTTTTTTCTAGCGTTATCAATCATATTTTCCGTTTCTGCTGCAAAACCGACTATTTTTAAATCAGGATTATTATCAGAAACGTGTTTCAAAATGTCTTCATTTTTTTCTAAACTCAGACTCATGTTTTTGGATTGATCTTTTTTAATTTTTTGAGATTCAGCATTTTTCATTTTGAAATCTGCAACTGCAGCCGTTGATATAAATAAATCGATATCGGATAAATTTGCTGTGACGTGCTCTTTCATTTCCTCTGCAGATTCGATATCTATTCTTTTGACCCTTTCGGGTGTCTCTAAAGTAACTGGGCCAGAAATCAAAGTCACTATTGCGGATTCATCAACAGCAGCTTTAGCAAGCGAAAAGCCCATCTTTCCAGAACTTTTGTTGGAGATGTATCTAACAGGATCAATTTTCTCTCTTGTGGGTCCAGCAGTGATGAGCACTTTTTTACCAGCTAACAATCCAGAAGAAAATTCTTTTGCTACCTCTTCAATAATTTCCTTAGGTTCTGACATTCTTCCAGGACCCACATCACCACAAGCTTGATCGCCCTCATTAGGCCCGATTTGGTGAAAAACAGGTTTTTTAAGCAATGAAAGATTCTTCTTTGTACGTTTGTCCTTCCACATGCCTTGATTCATTGCTGGGGCAAAAAATATTTTAGAGTCTGCAGCAAGACATACCGCAGACATTAAATCATCGCCTCTTCCAGCAGCAAGTTTTGCAAGGCTATCTGCCGAACAAGGAGAAATGACAATAGCATCAGCCCATCTTGCTAATTCTATATGCCCCATAGCTGATTCGGCGTTGGTATCTAAAAGATCTGAGTGAACTTCATTGCCAGACAAAGCCTGCATGGTAAGCGGCGTAATGAATTCTTTTGCTGCTTCAGTCATAAGCACACGAACTTCAGAGCCTGAGCTCTTAAATAACCTTATTAACTCAGCCGCTTTATATGCCGCAATACCTCCGGTGACGCAAAGCAAAATTTGTCTATTAGCTAACTGTTCCATACAAAAATTATAACTCAGATAGGTTTCTTTGAACTTAGGATTCTGGTATAAAGCTCTTCTTGCAAAGGAATATTATGAGCAAAGAGTGTCAAGTAACAGGTAAAACACCAATGGCAGGGAACAACGTTTCTAAGGCAGTTAACAAAACTAAAAGAAAGTTCATGCCTAATTTGCATCGCCATAAGTTTTGGGTAGAGTCTGAAAATAAATATGTGACTCTAACTCTTTCTGCTAAGGGCATGAGAATCATTGATAAAAAAGGGATTGATGTTGTTTTAAAAGAAATAAGAGATAGAGGTGAAAAGATATGAGAGAAAAAATTAAACTAGTCTCCTCTGCTGGAACGGGTCACTTCTATACTACAGATAAAAATAAGACCAAAACTCCAGACAAAATAGAATTTAAAAAATATGACCCTAGAGTCAAAAAACACGTCATCTACAAAGAAGAAAAAATCAAATAATTTCGATATTTATCTTGCTTCTAGTTCGCCTAGAAGAGCCGAAATCCTTAAAAATCTTAAAGTTAATTTTGAAATCCTTAAATGCGATTACGATGAGTCCAACTTTACTGATGAAAGTCCTGAGGACTTCGTTGTCAAAAATACCCAGCAAAAATGTCTCGCTGCTCATGCAATCAGACAACAAAAGAAGTTACCCAATAAGCCAATCTTAACAGCTGATACCATTGTTGCCTTGGATGGCAAAATATTTGGAAAGCCTGAAAACAAAGATCATGCCATTGCCATGCTCCTTGAGTTCTCCGGAAGAAGACACTCGGTCATGACCTGTGTCTGTTTTGGTGAAACCGACCCGCAATCTGATACTGAAGTAAGCATGATGTTTGATCTAGTCAGAACTGAAATTCAATTTGCAAACTTAACTGCTAATCAATGTGCAAAATATTGGGAAACCAATGAACCAAAAGACAAAGCCGGTGCTTATGGCATTCAAGGTTATGGTGGTTTATTTGTTGAATCTTTGGAAGGCAGCTATAGCAACGTTGTAGGGTTGCCGGTCGTTGAGACTTGTAAGATTTTTAAAGAAAAGAATATTGGCTATTGGTTGAATCAATAACTTTTTAATTCAGATAAAATAAAGTGTGAATTTTTCTAAATTTTTCGCTGGGTTTTTTTTAGGTTCTTTAATTGTCTTAGCTTTTCAGCCCTTTAATTATTGGTTTGTAACTTTTCTCATTCCGGGGCTTTTATATCAATTGATTAAGACTGAAGGTGTAAAAAATACTTTTTTTATTTCCTATTTTTTTGGTTTCGGCCTTTGGGCATTTGGAATATTCTGGATAGAAAATAGCATAACTGTATATGGAGGTGCCTCACCAATATTGGGAAGTTTTCTTACATTAATTTTGGCAGCTTTTTTAAGCTTGTTTCAGGCTATCAGTTTTACGACATTTAAACTTGTAAGCAGCCAAAGAAAAACTCCAGCTGCTTGGGTATTGAGCGAATGGTTGAGAGAGTTTCTTTTTACTGGTTTTCCATGGTTGTATATAGGTTATACCGCTGTAGATAACAGCCTGTTACAGGGCTACATTCCTATCCTTGGAATTTTTGGCATGGGTTTTCTCATTGTTTTGATCTCTCAAATATTTCTTGCTTTGCTAGACAGCTTAAGAGACTTTACTCAAAGCAAATCTTTATATTTATCTTGCCTAGTCTTAATAATTGTTTTTATCGGCAATCAACCGCTAAAAAATTTCAACTGGACTGAGTCAACTGGGAAGATCTCGGCAACAGTTGTTCAGCCTAATATTGATATTAAAGAAAAATGGACACAAAAAGGATTGCAAAAAATACAAAGCGCGATAGAAAAGAAATTAAATCAAAATCCACCGCAAAATCTAACTCAATCCTCTGTCATATTTTGGCCAGAGGTAACTCTCACCTCATTGATTCAAAAGGACAAAATAAATGAGTTCAGAAATAATATTATCAATGAAAATAACGTGCTCGGGATGGTCATAGGTGCATTATCCGAAAATAGGTCGGAAGAAATAAATAATTCATTAATTGGAATTGGCAATATCTCAGGCATTTACGACAAAAAGTTTTTAGTTCCCTTTGGCGAATACGTTCCTCTCTCAGGACTTTTCAGTGTATTTTTTGATTTTTTTAATTTCAATAGGCCACAAATATTTTCAGGTAACAAAAGCGAACTTATTGGGAATGATTTGATAAAAATATCTTCAGCAATATGTTATGAGATTGCCTATCAAAATATATTTTTATCCAATAGCAAAAAAACCAATGTCTTGTTTAATGCCAGCAACGACAATTGGTTTGGAACTGGCTTAGGCCCTCATCAACATTTGCAAATTGCAAGATTTAGAGCGGCTGAACACCAAAAATATTTGGTGAGATCGACATCAACTGGTATCAGCGCCTTAATTGACCATCACGGACAGATCATAAAAAAAATTGAAACCTCTACTGACAAAAATGAATTAAAGAGTTTTCAAGAAGATGTGATTCTTAAGTCAGGTCAAACTCCTTATGCATATTTTGGGAAAAACCCTTTCTTATTCATATTGGTTATTATCTTTTTTATATCGGCGATATTAAAATTTAAAAGAGATGAAAACTTTATTTAAGTATTTAATTTTTGTGATTTTTAGTTCTGCCTTTTTTTATGGTTGTAGTTCAGTTCCTTTGGATTATTCATCTTATGAAAATATCAATTTTCAAGAATTTGGTGAAATGAATAAAAACCGAACTCACGTTTTGATAAATTTAGCTAAACAGGAGCTTACTATAAAAACTCCATATTCAAGTAAGACTTACCCGATTTCATCTTCTGCTTATGGAATCGGTAGCGTTCGAGATAGTTTAAAAACTCCTCTTGGTGCGCATATAATTTCTGAAAAAATCGGTAAGGGTGCAAAAATAGGTTCAGTTTTCAAGGCCAGAAAATTTACCGGGGAAGTAGTGGTACCAATTACAGAAAAAATTGATATCAAAGAAGATGTCATCACTACTAGGATTCTATGGTTGGATGGTTTGGAAATTGGAAAAAATAAAGGAGGAAATGTAGATTCAAAAAGTCGATACATTTACATTCATGGCACTGCCGAAGAAGGTCTTATTGGTGAGCCTGCCAGCTTGGGTTGCATCAGAATGAAGAATACAGACGTTATAAAGTTATTCAATAGAGTGAGAAAAGGTACACAGGTATTGATTTACTGAACTTTATTATTTAATTTAACATTATGAGATTTGCTTTAATTTTATTTTCCTTCTTTGTCGTCAGTTGCTCTCAAGGAAACGCAGAAATAGAAAATTTTAATGCAATGAACTTTCAACCTGATCTAAACAAAATCCCTGTAGAAGGTTGTCCTGCCATTTTAAATCACAACATCCGTGTGCTTGATTCAAAAGAAATCATCAATTTGTGCGAACACAAAGACAAAGTGGTGCTTGCAGTAAATGTTGCCAGTCGATGCGGTTTCACCTATCAGTACGAAGCCTTGCAAACACTGTTTGAAAACTACCAAGGAAAAGATTTTGTGATTCTAGGCTTCCCTTCTAGAGACTTTATGTTTCAGGAATACAGTGACGAAGGCCAAGTAAAAGAGTTTTGTAGTTCTAAGTATGGCGTGACCTTTCCCATGTTCGCTACATCAAGTGTCAAAGGAAAAAAGGCCAACAGCTTCTATCAAAACCTTGCAATGATTACTGGAAAATCTCCTGATTGGAATTTCACCAAGTATTTGATATCCAAAGATGGTGAAGTCTTAAAACCTTTCTCCAAGAATATAGAGCCTGATAGCGAAGAAATAATTTCTGCTATCGAATCACTGCTCTAAAACTTCCGGAACTCCATTTTTATCTACAACTAAACAATCTGCCTTTCTTGCAGCAAAAATACCGTTGGCTACAACTCCGGGAATATTATTGATTTCGTTTTCAAAGTCATACGGTACATTAAGTTTTAAGTTACGGACGTCTATTATTTGATTACCGTTATCAGACACAAATCCTACTCTGTATTCTGGGGTTCCGCCCTTTACCACCATCTGTCGTGCGACATAACTTCTTGCCATTGGAATGACTTCAATAGCAACTGGAAATTTTCCAAGCAGTTTTACTTTTTTAGAAGAATCGCAAATGCAGATAAATTTTTTAGATGCTGAGGCAATTATCTTTTCTCGAGTTAAGGCTCCACCACCACCTTTGATCATTTCAAAACGATCATTGATTTCATCAGCACCATCGATATAAAAATCCGGGGAGCCAACGTCATTTAACTCGGACACTTCCAAACCAGCCTCTTCTAATAATTTCGTGCTTGCAACTGAACTAGATACGATGGCTTTGATTTCAGGTTTTTGATTAATCAATTCTTGGATAAAAAAATTAGTAGTACTTCCTGTACCAATACCCAAAATACAATCTTTATGAAGCTTTGTGGCCAGATACTCATAGGCTTTGCGCGCAACAGCTTGTTTGGTTTCTGAGTTAGAATTTTCCATGTCTATGGCTTATAAGAGAACTCTACGTATAATACCTCGCTTTCCAGAATTTTTATGAAAAAAGTAATCAAAAACTACATAGAAAAAATAGAGAACTCTAAAGTTTATGAGGTTGCTAGTATTTCACCTCTAACTAAGGCTGATAATTTATCAAAAGAACTGGCAAATAGTATTTTCTTAAAAAGAGAAGATTTGCAGCCTACCCACTCTTTTAAAATTAGGGGTGCTTACAACAAGATTGCTCACCTTTATCAATCCAAAAAGATTACTGAAGTGGCAACAGCATCCGCGGGAAATCATGCCCAAGGAGTAGCTTATTCGGCAAAAGAGATAGGCATCAAGGCCACTATCTTCATGCCAAAGACCACGCCTTTGATCAAAGTTAACGCAGTGAGAGATTTGAAAGCTAAGGTAGTTTTGGTAGGTAATAACTTTGATGATGCGCTTAAAGAATCGAAAACATTCTGTAAAAAAAATAAAGTAAATTTCATCCATCCATTTGATGATCCATTAGTAATTGCAGGACAAGGTACGGTTGGCATGGAAATCTCAGAACAATTTCCTGAAAATCTTTATGCTGTATTCGTTGCCGTTGGTGGTGGTGGTTTGATTGCTGGAATTGGAGCTTACTTAAATAAAGTTCATCCCAATGTAAAAATAATAGGTGTTGAAGCAGCGGATTCAGCAGGATTACATGCCTCTGTGAAGGCAGGTAAAAGAGTGAAACTCAAAGAAGTTGGATTATTTGCTGATGGAGCTGCGGCAAAACAAATAGGAAAAAATAACTACGAACTTATAAAAAATTTCTTAGATGATTCAATAACCGTTGATACCGATGAAATTTGTGCTGCTGTGAAAGATACTTTCTTGGAAACTAGGACTGTTCCTGAACCAACTGGAGCATTAGCACTTGCAGGATTAAAAAAATACATAAGCCAAAAAAGAATTAAGAATAAAAATCTTATCGCAACTTATTGCGGCTCAAATCTCAATTTTGAGTCTTTGGGACATATTGTTGAAAGATCCAAAATTGGAGAAAAAAAGGAAATTATTTTAAGTATAGCTATAGACGAAAAAAAGGGTTCGTTTAGAAAACTTTGCAGAGACATCGGCCAAAAAAATATCACCGAGTTTAGTTATAGAAAAGATGGCAGTTTTAAAGCAAAAATTCTTTTGGGAATGGAACTTCAAGATTCAAAAAAAAGCAAAGATATTTTTTTAAAAGCCTTAAGAAACAAAAACTACTCTTTTACAGATTTAAGCAACGATGAAATCTCTAAAAAACATCTTAAATTCATGCATGGTGGTAGAGGACCCCAACTAGAAAGTGAATTCGTAGAAGAAGTTTACAGTGTAGATTTCCCTGAAAAACCAGGTGCCCTTCTCAATTTTTTAACTTTGCTAAAAGACAAATGGGATATCTCCCTTTTTCATTACAAAAATCAAGGTGCAATCTATGGTGGTGCTTTAGTAGGTTTTACAATAAGACAGAAGCAAGTAAAAAGTCTGGAAAGAGATCTCCTAAGGATTTCCTATCCTTTTACCAGAGAGACTGAAAACCAAGGTTACCAAGCTTTTTTAAAGTAATTGCTTATCTGTAAAAACTACATCTAACTTCAAGTCAAAGTCTTCAAGTTTTAATTTTTTTATGAATTGAAACTCATAAGCCAAGCCAATAAATTCTGGTCCGGTGACTCCTGAAAAAGTTTTATCATAGAAACCTCCTCCGAATCCCAATCTTTGAAAGTTCTTATTGAAAGCGCGTAAAGGAACAATAACCGCATTTAATTTCTCAAGCTCAATGGTTTCCTCACTCATGGGTTCAAGGATATTTAAAGAATTTTTTCTAAATTTAGTTTTTTTGTTACAAAGTACGAATTCCAATTTATTACTCTTGGAATTTATTTTTGGTAAGTACAAATGATTTTTGGAATCTGCTAGAAATTTGTTTATTTTCTTAGTTGAAACTTCATGAGGCAGAGACATATAACTTGCAACGTGAGAAAAATTTTTTTTCTCCAAATGATCTTTTATAAAATCTAAGTGGACTTTTTCTTGGTAACTTTTGGAGGAGGCAGTTAAGCTTTTGAAGCCTTTTGAAATTAACTCTCTTGCTTCAGTTTTATTCATATTTAAGAGAGCTTCCCAAGTTATCGCCGTTAAATAAAACCCGAACCGTATAGTTCAGGTCGGGAAGAATCACCATCCATCAGGCTGCCCTAAGGGCGCTCAACAAGAGAAGTATCAAATTCCCTATTTATTTTGCATCGGCTCGAAGTGTTATATAACTAGCAAATAAGCCAGGAAGCATTGAAAATTATAGCAATATTTTAAAGCTTAGATAATTCAGAAATCTCGTCTACTAACTTGAGACTTAAATTTTCTTCTTCAGATGAATCGACTTTTTCTTCTGAAACATTTGCGGCTGATTTTTCATCTTTAGCTGCCGATGATTCATCATTTGCCTCGATTGATGAAGCTCCTTCGTTTGAGAGGAATTCATTCACTACGTCAAGGCCTGCTAATACGGCAACTTTTTCAATTGGAATATTTCTTGTTTTGCGTTTGATGGATTTGATTCGCTTATCCAAGATTTCACCGGCTTCGATCAAGGTGGATTGTTCCTCAGGAGGACAATATAACTGATACTCGATGCCTGCTATTTTAAGGGTTACTATGTCTTGATCGTCTTCACTCATAAAGCTTCTAATTTTGAAATCAATATTTCTAACTTATTTCTAGATAATTCTATATTATCTTTTAGACGATTATTCTCTTTTTTAAGTCTTAAATTTTTGTTTCTTAAATCTTTATTTGCCTCTCTAAGTTTTTTAGAAAGTTCTAAAAGTTCCTTTAGATTTTTCTCTAATTCCTTCTGCGACACAGATATTATTTTATTCTTATATCAATAACGTTTCTATAAAGACTTTATATTGAAGTAAAATCAACATATGGACATTTTTCTAGAAAGAAGAAAAAAATTAGCTGATTTGTTGCCTGATGGATCGGTAGCAGTCATTCATTCAGCCAATCAAAAAATCAGAAATGGTGATACTGACTATTCTTTCAGACAAGATAGCGATTTTTTGTACTTAACTAACTTTAATGAAGCCGATGCTGCATTAGTTATTGAAAAAAAAGGGAGTACGATTTTTCATCTCCTCTGTGCGGAAAAAGATGAAGTAAGAGAAAAATGGGAGGGACCTCGTTTGGGTCCTGAAAATGTGACCCAATTAGGTTTTGAAAGCGGTTTTAAAATAGATGATCTTATTTTAAAAACCACTGAATTTCTTGAAGGCGCAGATCATTTATTTTGTCAAAACAAAAGTCAAAAAAAATTATTCTTTGCATTAACCAAAGGGCTAAAAGGTAAAAAGATCAACTTTGATTTAAATCCAAAAAATATTAAGAGTGTTGATTCTTTAATACACGAATTAAGACTTTTAAAATCTAAAGAAGAAATCAGTATTATTCAAAAAGCATGTGATATCTCATCTTCGGCTCATGAAAGAGCAATGAAAGCTGTAAAACCAGATATGTATGAATATCAACTTGAAGCAGAATATCTGCATGAATTTATGGTCAATGGAGCAAAGGAGTGTGCCTATCCTTCTATCGTGGGAGGAGGAGAAAATGCATGCATTCTTCATTACAGCAAGAATACAGATTTGCTAAAAGACGGTGATTTGGTTCTGGTCGATGCAGGTTGCGAATACAAGGGCTACGCGAGCGATATCACTAGAACTTTTCCTGTTAATGGAAAATTTTCGTCAGAACAGAAACTTATCTACGAGATCGTTTTGGAATCTCAAAAGCAATCTATTGAAAGCATTTCAGAAAAATCTAATCCTCTTGAGACGCATAAAAAATCTTTAGAAGTCATTGTTGAAGGACTATTAAGCTTGGGTTTGTTAAAAGGCTCTAAAGAAGAAGTCATTGAAACTCAATCTTATTCAAAGTTTTACATGCACCGCGTCGGTCATTGGTTGGGTCTTGATGTGCACGATGTCGGTGGCTATGAAAAAGATGGCAAAGTAAGGTCTTATGAAAATGGGATGATTACCACTATCGAACCAGGAATCTACATCAGTAATGAAGAAAACGTACCTGAAAAATTTAAAGGAATTGGAATTCGAATCGAAGATGATGTGTTAGTTGAAAACAATCAGCCAAAAGTTCTTAGTTCAGCCATTAAAGAGCTAGATGACATTCAACAACTGATGGCGAGTTAATGAAATATGATGTCCTCATTGTTGGTGCTGGCGTAACTGGTGCCCTCCTTTTTCTTGCATTGAAGAATAAAAATATAAATGTCGGTCTAATAGACGGTCGAGATAAAGCCCCAAATAGTTACCGCCATCTATCATTGAATAACAAAAGTATGACATTTTTAAAAGAGCTAGATGCTTGGAATGTCATAAGTAAAAATGCTTTTGAATACAACCAGATAAAGGTTTGGGATCAAGAAGGCACTGGATTCATAGATTTCAATGTAAATGAATTGGAAAAAAATATTCCGAATATTGGCTTCATAGTCAAAGAAGGAGATATTCAAAATTCTCTGTTATCTCTCGTTTCCGATTCAAAAAATCTTTTGTGGAGTTGTAATTTAGAAAAAATAGAGAAAATTAACGGAGATATTCATTGCGAAACATCAAAGGGAAAATTGGAGACAAAAATTTTAATAGGCGCAGATGGCATTCAATCAAGTGTAAGAAACCTTTCTTCAATTTCTTCAAGAACTTGGAGTTACAATCAGACAGCAATAGTTGCTAACTTTTCTGTGCCCCAAACAGACTCATGCATTAGACAAACTTTCACCTCGGTGGGACCGCTTGCTTTGCTGCCAATGAATGAGACTGAACTTACTATGATATGGTCCATTGACGATACCAAGGCCTATGATTACTTAGGTATGAATGAAGATGACTTCATAAATGAAATTCATAAATCTTTCGGGGAAAAACTTCCAGAAATAAAATTCTCAGCCAAAAGGCAGTCATTTCCCCTAAAACACCTCTCTGCAAAAACTTTTGCCAGAGGTAATGTTTTTCTTGTGGGAGATGCTGCGCACCATATTCATCCGTTAGCAGGATTGGGATTAAACGCAGGAATCGGTGATGTGAAATCTCTATCGGATTTAATTAGTCCTGATAGTTTGCATCAAGTTAAACAAATTGAAGATAAATACAACCGACAAAGAATTCCAATCAATTTAGCCCTAGCAGCTGCTATGGAAGCCTTCAAAAGAGGTTTCGAGCAAAAAAATATCTGGATAAGACTCATCAGAAATCATGCTTTTAGTCTTACGAATAAGCTAACTTTTCTAAAAAATAAATTTATTGAGCTCGCTACTGAGCTTTAGTTCTTAATTAATGATTTGGAAAAATCCTCTACTCTTTTCCAGTCGGTAAATTCAAATCTAGCCTTGGCGTCTGTAGGACCTTTGGTGATCCACATGATAAGTCTAATCATAAATCTATCGAAAAAATTATATGTTGGGTAATCAACAACGCCAGCAAAAACATCCATTTTGTTTGGTTTCCATTTTGTTGCTTTGAGAAATTTTGCAATATACGGATTAGTATCGGGAGTATTTTTCTCTGGCTTTCTAGCAACGACATTTACACTAAAAAAAGCGTTTTCTTTGCTTGAAAGCTCATCAAGGTTTTTTTCAATAAACTCAAAAAGTTCTTTTCGATAGTTACCATATCTGATGCTGGCCCCAATAATAACTTGTTGATAATTTTTTAAGCTCAGCGATTGAGCGTCAACTAATGAAGTTAAGTCAACGTTTGCGTGATTCTTGATATGTTCAGCAATTTTGCTCGAGATTTTTTGAGTATGACCATCTACAGAAGAATATATTACAAGAGTATTTCTCATCTTATTTCCACTTCGCTGACGGCGGCATGGACATCAGGATAGCTTCTGTAGATCCTCCAGTTTTTAAACCAAACAAAGTACCTCTATCCCAAATCAAATTGAATTCTACGTAACGCCCTCTTTTGATCAATTGTTGTTCTTTTTCTTCTTCAGTCCAGTCTAAGTCTTTTTTGCTAGATACGGTTTCTTTAATAATATTGAGAGTGGTTGAACCAAGCTCTTTTACAAAATCAAAATCGTCTTGCCAGTTGCCGGTATTCAAATGATCAAAAAAAATGCCGCCAACTCCTCTGGGTTCATCTCGATGAGCAAGATAGAAATATTCATCACAATTTTTTTTAAAATCCGAGTAATAGTTATTGTCTGATTTATCACATGCTTCTTTTAACTTAGCGTGAAAAAGTTTAGTTTCTTTATCGTCTGGAATTGATGGAGTCATATCTGTTCCGCCTCCAAACCAATTTTCGCCAGTAGCTAAAAATCGCGTATTGAAATGAAAAGCCGGCACCTTGGGCGATTGCATGTGAGCAACCAAACTGATCCCAGAAGCCCAATACTCAGCAGATTTTTCTGTTCCTTTGATTTGAGATTTAAAATCATCAGAAAATTCACCTGCAACTGTTGAAATATTTACCCCAACCTTTTCAAATACCTCGCCCTTTAGAATACTTATTTCGCCACCGCCAGAACCTTTATGATTCCATTTTTTTCTTTCAAACTTTCCGCCATCTAATTCTTCAAAGGCAGTGCAAAATTGGTCTCTCAAAGATCTAAACCATTGAGATGCTGAATCTTTTTTTTCATCTAAACTGCTGATCATAGTTGGGATATTTTATTTGCAATTAAATTATTGATAGCTTCCACATGCTCGTCGTTATCATTTAAGCAAGCTATGTAATGGAAAGCCTCACCACCAGAATCTAGGAATATTTCCTTATTTTCTTCATCGATTTCTTCTATGGTTTCTAAACAATCCATACTAAACCCAGGCGATAAAATTAAGATTTTTTTTACTCCCTCTTCAGGTAATTTTTCCATCAGTTCACTTGTATAGGGTTTTAACCACTCTCTTCCAGCCGCTGCCAATCTCGATTGAAAACTAGTAATGTACTGATTTTCTTCAAGCCCTAAAGCTTCTGCAACCAAGCGAGAAGTCTTCTGACAAAAACAATGGTAAGGATCTCCCTCATCAAAATATTTTTTTGGAATGCCATGATAAGAAAAAACTACCTTGTCTTGTTTTCCATAAAATTCATGAGTTTTAATTGTGTTAGCTAATGAATTTATGTACTCAGAATTATCGTGGTAGCCGCTCACAAAATGCAAACTAGGAACCCAGCGCCATCTTGAAAGAATTGCGCTCACCTTATCGAATATTGTTGCAGCAGTTACTGCAGAATATTGAGGAAACAAAGGTAGAAGTAAAATTTTACGACAATTTTTCTCCTTCAAACTCAACAAAGCTTTTTCAATGCTTGGATTTCCATAGCGCATGGCTAATTCAAATTCTATAGATTCAGAATTTTCATTCAGGTTTTTTATCTTGCTTAAAAATCTCTTTGAATAAACCAGCAACGGCGAGCCTTCTTCAAGCCATACTGACTTATAAAGGGCTGCTGATTTTCTTGGTCTAAAAGGCAGAATAAAGAGATTAAGTACCAACCACCAGATTATTTTTGGTACTTCTATAACTCTCGTATCTGATAAAAATTCTCTAAGGTATTTTCTTACATCTTTTGTAGAGTAACTATCTGGCGAACCAAGATTGCAGATAATTACACCAACTTTTTGTTTGTCTTCGTGGGAAAAATTCTCTTCGCCTAAAAAACTCATAAATAAGACCTTACTTTTTTCACAAAATGTTTAACATTTTCTTGGGGTGTGGTCTTGATAACGCCATGACCTAACCCACATACCCATCCTTTTCTATCCTCTATTGAAAGAGAGGAAATTTCTTCTAGAAATAAATTTAAAGCTTTATCAAATTCGTCGAAATCCTGAGTAATGATTTTTTCACTGAAATTACCTTGGATAAACCCATCTTTCCTTTTTGCAAAAATATCTTGAATGCTGACATTGGAATCTACCCCTATTCCTGCAAAAGGAACTTCGAAACTATCAGATGCTTTAAAGATATCATCATAAGAAATTCCGTCTTTTGCATAGTAGCCAACTTGATTTGGAAAAGACTTTACTAACTCATTTAAAACTTTATTGAGGTAAATAGATAAATCATCTTTAGCAAGCTGGTGTGCACAAGAATCAAAAATCATTACAAGTTCAGCTCCAGCCTGCAATTGCAAAGAAATGTTTTTATGTAAAAGAGGATAGATATACTCTTCCAAAATTGCCCATTGGTAACTTTCTATTTTTCCAATCTTATCTAATTTATTTTTAGCTGAGGCAAAAGATAACAATGTCCATGGTCCGCCAATAAAGCCAATCATAGATTTATCGTCTGGAAGTAATTCCAAAGTTCTTTCTATTGCCTCCCCTTGGAATTCCAAAGAAGCAATAGGATTTTTATTGACAAGGATTCTAGAAGCATTTTCTTCTAATAGATGTTCTTTGAATATTGGACCGGGGTCATAAATCAAATCCATACCCAAAGACTCCAAGGGAAAAAGAATGTCGCTGAATAAAATAGCGACATCAAAGTCAAATTCTTCTATTGGACCTAAAGCAGTTTGAGCTGACAAGGCTGGAATTTTACAAAGCTCAACGAAAGAGTGAGATTTCTTGAGATTTTGATAATGATTATGATATCTGCCAGCTTGACGCATAAACCATATCGGCGGAATTTCCTGAGGAACCCGATTCAAAGCATTTTGAAACCTGGAGTTACGCATATCGGAAATTATAGATTTTTTGCTATCTCTTTTGCGGCATAAGTTAAGATGCAATCCGCACCAGCTCGCTTAAATGAAAGAAGCGATTCAAATATTACTTCCTCACTTAGCCAGTTTTTTTCAATTGCAGCCTTCAACATAGCGTATTCTCCGCTTACTTGATAAACAAAGGTTGGCATTTGAAATTTTTCTTTAACTGCCTTTACCACATCAAGATAAGGCATACCTGGTTTTACCATAACAATATCAGCGCCTTCATTTATATCTAAGGCAACCTCGTGAAGAGCTTCATCAATGTTTGCAACAGCCATTTGATAAGAGTCTTTTGTTTTATTTCCAAAAAATTTTGCAGATTCTACTGCTTCTTTAAAAGGACCATAGAACTTAGAACTGTATTTTGCTGAGTAAGCTAGAATCATAGTATTTTTAAAGCCCTTTTCTTCAAGGGCTTTTCTTATGACTCCAACTCTGCCATCCATCATGTCAGATGGAGCAATGATGTCTGTACCTGCTAGAGCTAGCTTCAATGCCTGATCTTCTAGAATTTTGAGTGTCTCATCGTTGTCAACATCGCCGTCCGAATTTATTACCCCATCATGGCCATGAGTTGTGTAAGGATCTAAAGCTACATCAGCAATAACTAAAATTTCCGGAAAATTTTGTTTTATTGTTTTTATGACGTTATTGAGAAAATTATTTTCATTTACTGCCTCAGAACCTTTCTCGTTTTTCTTGTCTTCATCTATAACAGGAAAAATGGCTACCGCCTTGATACCCAAACTAACGAGTTCTTCGATTTCTTTGAGAATACTTTTTTCTGAGTGTCTAAAAATTCCAACTAGAGATTCAATTTCTTCTTTTTCTTTTATGGATTCCTTAACAAAAATAGGCTGAATAAGGTCATCAACGGATAGTTTATTTTCTGCAACAAGATCTCTAATAGATTTATTCGATCGCAGTCTTCTCAGCCTAGAAAGAGGATATTTTCTTTTAAAATTTGCCATATCGGGTAAATAGGTGCGTAGCTTACTTTGCTTCGTTTACTTTTTCCAGCCAGTCTTCATAGTTTAAAAAAGGCTTTATTTTATTGGGATATAGTTTATTCAGCTCATCAAAAGTTTTACCCAAGCCACATGAATGTTCAGCATTTTCAATGCTTGGAAATCTTTTCAAAGCTTCTTTAAATGAACTGATAGACATCCAATAGAAATGAGAATATTTGGATAAATCTTCTATCTCTTTTTCAGGCACTAATTTATAAGTTGCAATAAGTTTTTTATCTTTTGATTCTGAATCAGTATGAGAGACCAAAAACCAATTTACCTCTTCAAGTAACGAGCTGGGTTGCGATTGTTCCTCCCCAAGGCTATCTGAAGTCCCATTCACCCATATTCCTTTCCTTGCTAATTTAAACCAGTTTTCAATGCCGCTTGTCCAAATGACATTTGACAAATCAATTGCTCTAACTTTTTCTATTGAACTTGCTCTTGAGATATACAAACCAGAATTTTTAATTGCTTCCATTTCTTTTATCCCTTCCTCAATCTTTGATCGGGAAAATAATTTAAAATCCTTTTTTGATTATTTCCCAGGATTGTTCGCATCCTTATGAGAAAGTCTTCCAAGAAAATACAATTCCTTATTGCATTTTTATTTGTGTCGCTTGCGACTTTCCTTATTGTGGTCAGTCTTCGTAGCGAAGTCATAAAGGTGTGGCTTCGGTGGATCGAATTTTTATCCAATGTTCCGGGATTGAGTGGCCTACTGCTTTTGATGCTCTCCCCCGTAATTTTTTTGCTTGTTTGTCTAGCCGTTAAACGTTTATCGCAATATTTTAGCTCCTAAAACAAATATTATTTTGCTCGCGGGTTTGAGGGTCAAGATTAGTAAAAGTCCCAAAACCGAGAATTTATTGTAATAACTTAGAAATTTAACTATTATCAGACAACTTTTGCTTTGGGATGGAGAGAAGCATGCGTTATTCGCAGTACTTGGCACAAACAAATGTCAGCTATAAAACAGTGAGTTATAATATGCTGACACCTAAGCCAGTTGATGGAGACCCTAACGCTCTAAAACCAAAAAAAATAAACGTTACCTTTAAAAGCGCGGTGGATCTTCTTGGACCGTACAGCTACGTAAGAATTATGGATCAAATAAAAGCTGTCGTACCTCTAGCCTTGTATCTTATCCTTTTCCAAGTATTAGTGTTAAGACAGCCAATTGATGCAGCCGCATCTCTTGCTGTAGGTTTGGCTGCGGTTATTGTTGGTTTGGCTGTATTTATGGAAGGGCTAAGTACAGGGC
>LUMI01000078.1_pt1 | contig 35959 bp, 34 predicted proteins | sample 729681 | NCBI WGS metagenome assembly LUMI01 (sample SAMN03860267, study PRJNA289734) | marine metagenome | biome: seawater column; feature: ocean; material: water; isolation source: Red Sea water column Station 34 - depth 10m | place: Saudi Arabia: Red Sea | collected 2011-10-15 | depth 10 m
TTTTTTCCTACGTTTTTAATGAGGCCCTAGGACCCTCAGCTCGCTACTGAGAGGCTCGCTTCAAAGTCGAAGCCAGTTCACCCCCATATCACTATTATGGCTTTACAATAGTTATTAGCCAATACATATTTTATATGAAAATTGATAAACAAACTTTTGAATTAGATGAAGAACTAAGTATCTCAATTAGTTTTGAGGACAATGATGGTTTAATTTTTGTACCTAAAAATGTAAATGTACAAGTCAAAATTGTAAATTATTTCGGAAAGATTGTAATTAATGATTTATCTATAAAATACCTTGAAGATGAGCTATCCCTTTCAAAAGTTGGATTAGAACAAGCCTTAAATAGTTTGGATTTAAAACTTCTTGATAGATTTTTGTTTAAGCAGTTAAGTGACAAAGCAACGTTTAATTATTCACCATTTGATTCATTTTTAGAATATGATTTTTCTGTATATGAAAAATCGAGAAGACCTAGTGATCTTGATTGGTCTATGTTTGGGTCTTTGTATGTTTTTGCTTGTAATGTTATTCCGGAATCAATAAAAGTAGAGTTAACTCTAGCAAAATATTTAAGAGTTTCTGAAGAAGTATTTAAAAGATTATTAAAAAAAGTTCCAGATAAAATATTTAGAAAAACAGGACATCTTGAATCAAGAGGAGGAAATTTAACTTTCGATGCTGAAGAATTAATAAAGAAAAATCTTGTTGATGCCCAAGCGAAACTGTTTGAAGAGAGTCCTTTTTTAAAATTTCACTCTGGTTCTGATTTAGTCTGAGCTCTACTGACCATAGGAATTAGCTTACTGACATCAATTTCCCATATTTCTCTAGATGTGAATCCCGCCTGCTCCCAGGTAACATCTTCTGTTCTGCCATAGGGCTTACCAGAATATCTATTTGATAAATAATCTATATGATCATTAGCGGAAGAGTCTTGAACTATATTTTCTACCACACCTCTTATTTCCCAGCATGTATACATGTCAGTTGGATGAAATATAACAAGGGAAATGTTTGGTTCCTGCCTAATATTCTCTGTTTTTTTTCTTCCTTGTTCTGTATTGATTAGGATCTTATTATCCTTGTAATCAACCCACATTAGATGATTTTGAATATCTTTTTCATTAAGTTTGGTTGCTAATGCGCAAAATGCATTGTTATCGATTGCTTGTTTTAGTTCAATTGGAAGTTGCATACGCTTTTATTTTAAGTAAAAATTGTAAATATGGCATTTATAAAATTGTTCAAATTTCAAGAATCTACTGGCCTTCTTAAAAAAGAGTATGAGAAAGGACTTAGAAGAGCTGGAAGAATTTGGAATATCCTTACTATTCAATCTCAAACTCCCGAGATTTTAAAAAATTCCATGAATCTATACGGTTCAACGATGTTTGGGAATTCAAACATCTCGAGGTTCGATAGTGAATTACTAGCTGTTGTTACTTCTATTTCAAACGAATGTGAATATTGAATAAGGGCACATTTGTATGATCTTCGGTCGGAGACAGATAATCAAAAATTAGTAGATGAAATCGCAAAGGACTGGACAACAAGTTCTATTTCATCAGTCCAAATGGCAATGTGTGAATTTGCAAAAAAACTAACGGAAAATCCAAGTAAAGTTAATAAAAAAGATATTGAATTATTGAGGAGTTACAATTTATCGGATAAAGATATTTCTCAAATCGTCCAGATAATTGCATATTTTAACTACATAAATAGAGTCGCAGACGGACTTGGATTAGAACCAGAACAGTTTATCGATGAAAAAGGTTATAAAACCAAATAAATATTAAATATTGTTTCATTGATTTTCAAGATATAACATTAAACAATGAGTAATAACTCAAGACTACTTTTTTTGTTCATTGCCTTAATTGGAATAGCAGGATTATCCTATGTTATATTTTTTGATGAGAATACAGATCAGCAAACTGACGTCCAAGTAGTAAATGAAATTGAATCTACTACTACAACATTAATTGACTCCACAACATCAACATCTACCACAACAATAATGGAGACTACAACAACATCTACAACTACTACGAGCTCGACAACTACAACTACAATTCCACCAAACCAAACAGCAATATATGCCACTCAAGAAGAGATAAATAATAGTAAAAAGATTTCATATGATTTCTTACAAAGTGGTTGCAAAAAAGATGAATCAACTGATTCTGAAAAAGAATGGATTACACCACTTGAATTTTTTACATATGATGAAAGTAAAATAAATTTCAGCTTAAAAATTGATTCAACTCTTGGCCTAAAGGTTGATTGTATTGGAAATTTGATAACTTCGATCTTAAATGATACGAGAGGTTGGGTTAAAGTAACCGAGAAAGAATTTCAACTAGTTGAAGGTACAGAGAAGGAATTTGAATTCATTTTTGCATCGCCTGAAAAAACTGACGAGTTATGTTACCCACTCGAGACAAATGGAATTTATTCTTGTAGAAACGAAGATCAAATTATTATAAATTTTTTTAGATGGGTTAATGGTGCGATAGATTTTGGATCGGATTTAGAAACGTATAGATTGTATCTTATTAACCATGAAGTTGGACATATCTTAGGATGGGGTCATGTCGGATGTCCTAAAGAAGGAGCATTAGCACCAGTCATGATGCAACAAAGTAAATCAACTATGGGCTGTAGACCTTATGGATGGCCAATATATGAAATCTTGGAAAAAGAGTTTGGTATAAATACTTATTCTTATTTACCAAGTGAAGACAATTAATTGGTGCCAGTAACAACTAATTGGTTATCTAATTATCGTTAAATTAGATTGTTATAACAAATACTTTTTTATTTTTTTAAATGTTTATAACGCTTGAAAGTTCACCATTCAAAATATCTGATATGTTCTGTACGGTCTCTAAACCAGCTCTCAGCTGTGCTTCTTGTGTTGATGCGCCAAGATGAGGTGTTGTTACTATATTTGATGTTGAAAATGTTTTGTTTATATCAGGTGGTTCTTTGCTAAATACATCAAGGCCGGCAAAAATAACATCATCACTTGACCTTTGAAAAAGTGCCACTTCATCAACAATCCCTCCCCTTGATGTATTTACTAAAATTCCACCTTTTTTGATTAAATTAAGTTTCTCATCATTGATCATATTTTTTGTTTCTTCATTCTTTACAACATGAATAGATATAACGTCTGAGGTTTTCAACAGTTCATCCAGCTCAACTTTATTTGCCTCATCTTCAGATGCTTCTACATAAGGATCATAAAAAACTATTTCCATACCAAATACAGTTAATCTTTTTGCAACTTCCCTAGCAGCTTTCCCAAAGCCAATTAATCCTAATTGTTTTTTATAAAGTTCAGTTCCAAGAAATTTATTTCTATCCCAATTTTTATTTTTTAGTGAGTTATTAGATGTATGAATGTTTCTAGCGGCGGAAATTATAAGTCCGATTGTTAGTTCTGCAACTGAAATTATATTTGCATTCGGTGAATTAGTAACATAAATTTCTTTATTTGTTGCTTCTTCAATATCAATGTTGTCAATACCAACTCCGCATCGTGCAATAATTTTCAATTTATTTGCTTTTTGCAATATATCTTTGTTTATTTTTGTACTACTTCTAATTACGACAATGTCAGTATCAACGATATTACTTATCAGTTCCTCAGTTTTGGTTTTTGAATCTGAAATATTTGTAACTTCACCAAGCTGACTTAATTTTTCTATAACTTTTTCTTCTAAATTATCACAAACTAAGATTTTCATATTATTTATCTTTTAATTTCTCTAATGCTAGTTCATGAAGCTCTTTAGAAGCAGAGGCTAAAACATAAACATCTTTATCCTCAAGAGAAAGATTGTTTCCATCCCAGTCAGTCATAACTCCGCCTGATCCTTCAACTACTTTTACAAGAGGTAGATAATCATGTGGGGCAGTAAGTTTTTCAGCAACAATATCTACATATCCACTTGCTAGTAATCCATAGTTATAACAGTCACTTCCTGTAGTTGTTACTTTAACGCTCTCTTCAAGAGATTGATAAGCTCTCCATTTTTTCATACCGAATTGATGACTTGAGGTTGTTGCCATTACAGAGTATTCAAGTTGATTAATTTTTCTACACTTAATTACATCACCATTGACAGTAGTTACATCTCTTTCAAAAGAAATCCATCTTTCTTTCAACGCTGGACAATCAATAACCCCTCCAATAATTTCCTCGTTTTTTACTAATGCAATTAAGGTACCAAAATCGTTCTTTCCAGCCACAAAACTTCTTGTTCCATCAATTGGATCAATATACCATGTATATTCTGACTCGTTGTTAAGTACTTCAAACTCTTCACCAACAATATTGTGATTAGGATAATTTTTTTCTATTTCTCTTCTAATTACTTGTTCAATTTGTTTATCTGCAAGAGTAACTGGACTTTCATCAATTTTGATTGTCAGATCCCTTACATCACGAAAGTGAGCCAAAGCTATTTTTCCTGAGATATCTAGAGTTTCATTACAAAAACTTATTAAGTTCTTAGTATCCAATTTATTTTCAAACATTACACAAATTATAAGGAGTTTAATTTGTCTGTGAGCTCCACATCTGTAGGTTCAACAAGGAAGCTTCCATCTTCAAAAACTATAGTTGGTATTCTAGGATTTTGATTTTGTATTTTTTTAGCAATTTCAAATCCTTCTTTATCAAAATCAATATCGATTTCAGTAAATTTAATATTTAACTTATCAAAAACTTTCTTGGACCTGACACAGTCACCACACCACTGTGTGCTGTACATAACAATTTCAGATTTGTTATCCATTTGAACCAAATGGGTCAGTAAGTACTGATAGTAATTCGCTAAGTTTCCCAAGATTTTCAAATAATGGCTTTAGTTGGTTAAAGTTATCTACTGCTTCTTCAATTTCAGGAAGAACTGTTTTCATGTCCTCGACCAATAATAATGCACTCTCTAATTGAATTGTTAACTCGTTAACTGTACTTTGAATGTTTACAACAAAGTACCCAAACATAATAAGTATTAGAACTTGTAAAACTAATACAATTCTCAGCACTATTAACCTAGTGAAGTAATTTTTTCTTTAATAACTTCTTTTGGTTGAACACCTACAAATCTATCTTTAACTTCGCCATCTTTTAAGATTACAACAGTGGGCACACCCATAACTTGATTTTGCCCTGCGATTTGAGGATGTTGATCAACATCAAGTTTAACGAATTCAACACCTTCGATTTCGTCATTTAACTCTTCCAAAATTGGGCTCAATACTTTGCATGGGCCACACCAAGTCGCATGAAAATCAATTACAACAGGTGATGAAGAGTTGATGATTTCAGCGTATTCTTCAGCATTTATTTCTTTTACCATTTTTTCCTTTAATTTCCTATCAGTCTATAAATTTTAAATTTATAAAAGTAATTTAAAATAAAATTATTTAAGGTCTCTAATTTCTTTTTTTATTCGTTTATCAGCAATTTTTCTTCTTTTGTCTATATTTTTTTTACCTTTTGCTAAAGCTAATTCAATTTTTATAAATCCATTTTGTTCAAATACTTTTGTTGCAATTAATGTAAGGCCTTTTGTAGAAGTTAATCCAATTAATCTCTTTATTTCTTTTTTATGAAGAAGGAGTTTTCTTGGAGTTTTAGGATCATAGTCAATTAACTCTGCGTACTTATAAGGTTCAATATTCATCTCTCTAATAAGAACTTCCTCATCTTCAAGACTTGCAAAAGCATCAATTATAGAAATTCCACCATTTCTGATACTTTTTGTTTCTGCTCCTGTAAGTACAATTCCAGCTTCAAAAAATTCTAAAAACTCATATGAAGTTCTAGCTTTACGATTTTCAGCAAAAACTTTCATCTATCTAAAAAACAGTAGGGGTTCATTCTGCCTCTTGACGTTGGATCCAAGTATGGAAGACTGCAACTAACAGAATTAGGATTTTTGAGTCTTACTTCAAAATGTAAGTGTGGCCCTGATGATCTTCCAGTTGTGCCAACGGTGCCAATTACATCACCTGTCACAACAGTTTGACCAACTGAAGCTTTTATTTGATTCATATGGAAGTAAAGAGTGGTCATACCTCCACCATGATCAATAAACACTGTCCTTCCAGCCAACCCATAATACCGTGCGAGAATTACCACACCACCAGCTGCAGCTTTTATAGGTGTTCCCGTCCTTCCTGGTATATCGATAGCACCATGAAAACTTGTAACGCCTCTAAATCGCCTCCATTTATAACCACTTGAAACGTAACTACCAGTTACTGGCCATGTTAATTTATCTGGAGCAACTCCCCCTAAAGTACTTAGTCTCTCAATATCAGCCTGAATAGCATCTTCAAGTTTTTCAAGATTGGCATGTTCAGCATCTAGCTTTGCAAGTTGGTTATTTGCTTGAGTTAGAAGATTTTGAGCATTTCTTCTTTCTGCTAATACTGCTGCCTTTTTATTTTCAACTTTTCGTTTTTCAGTTTCAACTCTATTTTTACTTTCTTCTACATCTTCAGCATACTCTTCAGCCTCAATCGATATCTGATTCTTTTTCTCCTCTTCGATTTGTAGTGTAGAAATTATTTCCTCTCTTTCTTCCTCACGATCTTTCAGAAATTCAGTCTGGGTTTCAGATAAATTTTCAAAAGAATTTAAAGATTCAATTATTTCATATGCTGTATTTACAATTGCAGATGCATAACCTAGTACAGCAAGAAAGTCTGATAAATCATTTAAATCTACAAATAATGCAGTTGCTGGACTCATCACTCCATTGATGTACATATCAACAGCTTTTTCTTGTAATTGATCTTTTGCTGAATTTAGACTTTTTTGAGTCTCAAATAATTCATCTTTAACTTTTGAAATTTCATTTTTTGTGACGCCGAGAGCGACTTGCTCTTTTAGAATATTTTGCTGAACAGCAGCAAGATTGTTTAAAGCCTCATCGTAACCTTTTAATGCATTCTCTAAAGCAAGCTCAGCAGCAATTAATTCTTTTTGTACCACAGCTAACTCATCATTTACCTTCTTTATAGCTGCGTCATTAGCCAATATTGCCTTTTCTAAATCAGTCTTCTCTCCTTCGTATTGCTTGATTTGATTAGCGACAGCAATAAGCTGTTTTTCAACCTCTTCAAGCCTTTCTTCAGCTGTGATTGCAAAAGAGGTATCTATAACAGTTGATTGAATAATTAGAAGAAATAACATTACAGAGATAAAAAATTTTTTAATCATTTAATACTTTTCTTATCCCTACAAAGCTTGCAAAAAATCCGAAAATAATTGTTGAAAGCAGTAACACTAAAGTCAAATTAATCAAATAAGAATCAGAGATTGCAATATCGAATATACTCTCAGCAATAAATGAAGTTTTTGAATATTGAATAAACCCCCATCCAAGTCCAACTGCAATACTTGTTCCAATTAAAGACTCAAATACAGCTTCAAAAATAAATGGTAGGCGGATATATGTTGCTGATGCACCAATGGTCCTCATTATTTTAATTTCTTTTCTTTTAGCATAAGCAGTAAGCCTCAAAGTGTTAATAATTAAAATAAAAGCTGCAAATGCAATTAAAACAGCAAAAATAGTTGCAGATAAAACAAGAGTATTTGTTAGCGTTAGAAGTCTTTCAATCGCTTCTCCGGAAGCTCTGATTTCTTTTACTGCCGGATTTCCATCCATTCTCTCAATAATTAATTCATAATCAGCTGGATCATTCAAATTTATTCTTAGGGAAGTAGGAAGAATATCAAAGTCTACTTCTTGAACTAATTCTGGTTGATCTTGAAATAATGTCTTAAATTCTTCAGTTGCTTCAGATTTCGAAAAATATTCGACCATCCTTACTTCCGAGTAACTTTCTAATGTTTCTTGTAGTTGTTGATGAGCTGTAGAAGTAACTCTATCATCTAAAAAAATTACTACATGAACACCATTTTGCCACCGTGATGTATTGTTTTCAACAATTGCTCTAGCTGAAAGTGTTGTGAATACTAAAAAAGAAGAAACAAGAACAGCAAGCATAGTTGCGATAACTAATAAAGGATTCCTTCTCATATTTATGAAAGTATTCTTTATGACATAATTTAGTTTTTTCATATCGCTTTAGATATACCTTCCTTGATCAACATCGCTTATCAATTTACCTTCTTTGAGTTGTATGACTCTCTTCTTGCGTCTATTTACTATTGATGAATCATGAGTTGCCATTAAAACTGTTGTTCCAGCTCTATTAATTTTTTCAAGCAAAGTAACAATTTGAATACTTAAATCTGGATCTAAATTACCAGTTGGTTCGTCACATAAAAGTACTAATGGATTTGATGCCAGTGCTCTAGCAATACAAACTCTTGTTTGTTCACCCCCTGAAAGTTGATTAGGAAATTTATACATGCTTTGGTTCAAATCAACCAAATCTATAAGTGTGCTTGTCTTTTCATCTATTTCTTTTTCATCAAAACCTAGGACTTCTAATGCAAAACTTATATTTTCGTAAGTAGTCCTATCCTCCAGAAGCTGGGGTTCCTGTGTTACAATACCTAATTTTCTTCTTAGCAATGGTATTTTCCATTTTGGCAAAGAGGTTACATCCATATCGACTACCTCAATCTCTCCTTTTGTAGGTGAATATTCTTTGTATAAAAGTTTTAGTAACGAGGATTTCCCACTTCCAGAATGACCAATAATGTATGCAAATTCACCTTCAGAAATTTGTGTGGAGACATTTGAAAGCGCAACACTTCCTCCTTGAAAAACTAATGAAACGTTATCTAATTTAATCATTTAATCCCTGTCTACGCCATTTTAGATACTCATTTATAAATATGTTAATATCTCCATCTAAAACTGATTGTATATTTCCGACTTCAATATTTGTTCTTGAATCTTTTACTTGTTGATAAGGTTGCATAACATAAGATCTTATTTGCCTACCCCATCCAGCTTCAACTTGTTCTCCTCTTATTGAATCAAGTTTTTTTAATTTTTCCTCTTTTTCCTGGATGATTAATTTTGATTTAAGAAGACTTAATGCGCGAATTTTATTTTGTAATTGTGATCTTTCTGCCTGGCATGCAACAACAATACCTGTTGGAATATGTGTGACTCTAACAGCTGAATCAGTAGTATTTACATGTTGTCCTCCCGCCCCTGAAGACCTATAAACGTCTATACGGATATCATCATCATTTAATTCATAGTCTTCAGAATCTTCAATTAAAGGAATGACATCTACTCCAGCAAAACTTGTATGTCTTCTTTTATTGCTGTCAAATGGACTTATCCTTACCAAACGATGAACTCCCCTTTCACTTTCTAAATTTGCATATGCTCTAAAATTTTCAACCCTGATAGAGCCTGATTTTATTCCAGCTTCTTCCCCTGATGATATTTCTTCAATTTCATATTTCATATCATTGTTGTCTAGAAATCTTGTATACATTCTTAATAATATTTCCGCCCAATCATGAGCATCTACGCCACCGGCACCCGCATTTACTGTCAAAACTGCGGAATAATTATCAAACTCTTCTGAATAAAGTGATTCTTCTTCAAGATCTTGAATTTTTTTCTCTGTTTCATCAAGTGGATTCTTTAATTCATCTAATTCAGATAAATTGTCCTTACTTAATTCAATAAGTTCTTCAAGATCTTGAATTTCTATATCAATAATCTCTAACAAATTTACAATTTTTTCAATGTTCGATGCATTTTTAACCTTTATTAATTTCTAGAAGTTGTTTTTTCTTGTTATCAAAGTCAAAGATACTCCTTGGCAGAAGTTATTCTCTCTTTAAAATCTACAACCTTATTTATGAGCTCTTTATACATTTATCTATCATTCCGCATTTTTTATATTTTATGCCAGAACCGCAATAGCACGGATCATTTCTTCCAATTTTATCTTTGTTGTCTGCATTCGTTTTGTTGTTCTTTTCTTTATCTAAATTGTTATTTTCATTTGTGATTTTTTCAAAGTTTAATAAAAGTCTAACAACAGATAATTTTACATTGTGAATTAAATCTTCAAATAAATCATATCCCTCTTTTTGATATTCAACTAGTGGATCTCTTTGGCCCATTGCTCTAAGACCAATTCCCGATCTTAAATAATCCATTTCTGAAAGATGATTTTTCCATGATTGATCAATAAATGACAATGAGCCCATTCTTGCTAAATTCATAAAATTATTTTTGTCCGATTCGAAATTTTTAACATACAAGGACTGAAGAATTGGTGTTATTTGCAATTTATCATTTACTTCAATATCTCTAAAAATTTCTTTTTTTATATTATCTGACAAGATCAAACTTAACTCATCATCAACAAAATTTTTAAAATCTTCAACAGTTTCATATTGAGTTTTATAACTATCAATATTATTTTGTAAATCATTAAAAATATCGTCACGCCAATCAATAATTAGATTTTCAATATTGTCAGACTTTAGTAATTCTCTTCTCCATTTATAAATTACGTCTCTTTGTTGATTTAGAACCTGATCAAACTTTAGTACATTTTTTCTAATTTCAAAGTTCAGTGATTCAACCTGGGCTTGTGCTCTTTCAATACTTTTTGTAACCATGCTTTGTTCAATTTTTTCATCATCTGGAAGATTGAGCTTGTCCATAATTGACTGTATTCTTTCACCTTGAAATCTTCTCATTAAATCATCCTCGAGACTTATGTAAAATCTAGATTCACCAGGATCACCTTGTCTTCCAGATCTTCCTCTTAGCTGATTATCTATTCTTCGAGATTCGTGCCTTTCAGTTCCAATGACATAAAGACCCCCCAGTTGAATTACTTTCTCTTTTTCCTCGCTAATGATTGATTCAAATTTACTCATTAAATTATCCACAAATTTTGGATCGTCAGATTTATTTTCATTTTCTGCTTGGGTTTTAGCCATAAATTCACTATTTCCTCCGAGTTTTATATCTACGCCTCTACCTGCCATATTTGTTGCAACGGTTACAGATTTTAATCTTCCAGCTTGAGCAATAATTGCTGCCTCTTCCAAATGATTTTTAGCATTTAATACAGAATGTTTTATGCTATTTTTTGTTAATTCCTTTGAAATTTCTTCTGATGAATCAACGGAGACAGTACCCAGTAAGACTGGTTGACCAATTTCATGTCGATGTTTTATATCATCCACTACAGCCTTTAACTTTGCCTTTTTTGTTTTATAAACCGTATCCTGATTGTCGTTTCTTGCGATAGGTAAATTGGTTGGTATCTCAACAACTTCAAGATTGTAAATTTGAATAAGTTCCTCTTCTTCAGTTTTAGCAGTACCTGTCATACCGGCAAGATGTTCATACATTCTAAAATAATTCTGATAAGTTATGGAAGCTAATGTTTGGTTTTCGTCTTGAATGCTTACATTTTCTTTTGCTTCAATTGCTTGATGAAGTCCATCAGAATATCGTCTACCCTCTAGAACACGACCAGTAAATTCATCTACTATTTTTACTTGACCATCTGAGACAATATAATCAACATCTTTTTTATATATTTCTTTTGCACGCAAAGAAGCTGTTAGATAATGAATGAAGTTTGTAGATGTATTTTCATAAAGATTTTCAATACCTAGTTTTTGTTCTATATATTCAATACCATCTTCGGTTGGATGAATTTGTTTCTTAGATTCATCAACTTCATAGTGAAATTCTTTTTTCATTTGTTTTACAAATTTTGAAAATTGCAAATACCATTTTGTAGACTCCTCTACTCTTCCAGAAATAATTAATGGGGTTCTAGCTTCATCAACTAATATTGAATCGACTTCATCAATAACTGCATAAAATAAATTTCCCTGAGTTAATTGGTCTGAAGATTGGGCCATGTTGTCTCTTAAATAATCAAATCCAAATTCATTATTAGTTCCATAAATAATATCTTTTTTATATTCAGAGACTTTTTCTTGATATTCTTGATTTGAATAAATTAAACCTACTTCTAAACCTAAAAAGTTGTAAATTGGACTCATCCATTCAGCATCTCTTCTCGAAAGATAATCGTTGACAGTTACAACATGAACACCTTTTTCGAAAAGTGACATAAATGAGATTGGAAGTGTAGAAACTAATGTTTTACCCTCTCCTGTTTTCATCTCTGCTATCTTATTTCTTAGTAAAACCATCCCACCAAATAACTGGACATCGTAATGACGTTGTCCAATCGTTCTTTTAGATGCCTCTCTTACAAGAGAAAATGCTTCAGTCTCATAATCAAACTTATTTTCATTGGTAATTTTTGTTTTTAGTTCTTGAAATTTATTTTTTATTTCTTCGTCAGAATATTTTTCAACCTCAGACTCTAGATTATTAATTAACTCAACTTTTTTATTAAGCTCTTGAGCAAGCTTTCCACTTCCAACAGATAAGACTTTTTTAAAGATACTCAAATTTAGCTTGTGCCATGCTCCCAGGAGTCGAGATAATCAATTTGCTCTTTGGTAAGTATTTCTAACTCTCCACCCATGAGTCCTAATTTTGTAGCTGCAATTTTTAAATCAACTTCGTTTGGAAGAGTGTAAACCTTTGGCTCTAATTCTTCATGATTTTCTTTAATCCATTCAGCAGCTAATGCCTGGTTAGCAAATGACATATCCATTACAGAAGCTGGATGCCCAGATGCTGCAGCTAAATTAACAAGTCTTCCTTCAGCAAGTACTAATATTTCTTTTCCATCATATAAATAACTTTCAACGTGGTCCCTAACTCTATGGACCTCAGCACTTTCTTGTTTCAATGCTTCTAAATTAATTTCCACATCAAAATGTCCGGCGTTAGCTAAAACTACGCCATCTTTCATAACTTCAAAATGTTGTTTGTCTAACGCGTGCATGTTGCCTGTCACAGATACAATTACATCTGCAATTTTTGAAGCATTTAAACTACTCTTTACTTCGTAACCATGCATCAAAGCCTCTAAAGCACGTACAGAATTAGGCTCAACAACTGTAACTTTTGCACCCATTCCATATGCTCTCTCTGCAACTCCCTTTCCACAATCTCCAAAACCGATAACAACAACATCCAAACCAGCAATTAAAAGATCTGTTGCTCTAACAACACCATCCATAGCGCTTTGACCAGTTCCAAATCTATTATCAAATAAATGTTTCGTTTCTGAATCGTTTACAGCAACGACAGGAAAACGCAACTTATTATTTTTTTCCATCGATTTTAGTCTTATCACTCCTGTTGTAGTTTCTTCCATTGAACCCATAATTGGAATATCAGATCTGTCCGTTAATAATAGTGTTACTAAATCTGCTCCATCATCCATTGTTATATCCGGTTTGGTATCTAATACAGAATTGAGATGATTAAAAAAATCATCATTTGATACCCCATGCACAGCATGTACTTCGATATCATTCTCAGATAAATATGCCGCAACCGAATCCTTAGTTGATAATGGATTAGATGCACATAAGGCAACATTTGCTCCTGCAGCCTTTAAAGTAAGCATTAAATTAGCCGTTTCTTTTGTAACATGCATACAAGCACCTATATTTAAACCATTTAGGGGTTTAGAGGATGAAAACTCTGTCTTAATTTCCTCAAGGACTTTCATTTGCCTTGCAGCCCAATCCACTTCTTGTTGGCCGATTGTTGCTAAATTTTTATCCTTTATTGTAGACATCACCCTCCTAACAGTTTTTTCAACTTTTCAATTGTGTCTATATTGTTTGGATTAACAGCAAGTTTTGCAGCAAGATTCAAGCTTACCAAATCACCTAGTAATACTAACTCCAATAGAGTTTTTAGTGTACTTTCTTGATTGGCTATATTTACATCCATAATATCTACTTTTTCCCCTATTAAATCTTTGGTAAGTTCAAATCTTTTTTTAATTTGAGGATGTTCATTTTGATCTCTAATGAAAATAACAATATAGTTTTTTTTACTTCCATCTTTATCTGCATCCCAAGAGAGAATTTCATTATGATGAACCTCTGGTAAATTACCTATAAAAGCTTTAGATTTAGCATTCTCATTAATTTGTGTTTTCCAACGTGACGAAACAACTCTTGACATGTCGGTACCTGAATAAATAATTACAGTTTTTTTATTAATACTTTCACATATATCGATTGATAACTTATTGATATCTGATTCATCACCCTTATCAGACAATTTATCAATGTATAAACTTACATCATTTAATTGAGATACATAATTTGAACCCTCAACAACATCAACTATTTTTGAAACCGCAAGTGTGAGATATCCAAATGCTGCCCTTGGTTGTAAACCATTTGGAATTTGAATATATTCTTTACCTTCATTTTTGGCCATATCTATCAACTTGCCACCACTTGAAATAACTATCCAGTCAAAATTGTTTATTTTTGCATCAGATATTCCTGATAAAGTTTCCTCCGTATTGCCAGAATAAGAAATAAATAGACATAGAGGTTTAAACTTTTTAACTTGTTTAGGGATTGAATAATCTTTCTGTACAAAAATATTTTTATCAGATATCTCGTTTGATAATAACTTCATTACATCACCGGCAACACCTGATCCACCCATACCCATAATTAATAAACTTTCGTATGAAACTTTTTCAAGATTACTTGAATATTCGAGATCCGATATTATTTGATTTTTTAAGTCAAAAGCAATGTTTAACATCTATTAACTTATTATATTTGAAATTTCATCAATGATGCTATCTAAAGTTTTTTGATTTATTGCTTCTGCATTTAATCGAAGCATGGGTTCAGTGTTTGATCCTCTTACGTTAAACCAAAAATCGTCAGCAAAATACGATATTCCATCTAATTTATCAAATTCACCCCCAAAAGAATTTTCGATTTTATTCAGACTTATTTCTACATCTTCAACCATATAATTAATTTCACCTGATGATGGAAAAAAATCATAATTTTCTACAAGTTCCGAACTTTTAACATTTTTTTCAGATAATATTTTTAAAAATATTAACAATGTCAATATTCCTGAATCAGCATAAAAATTTTCCCTTAGATAAAAATGAGCACTGTGTTCTCCACCAAAATCAGCATCTTCGTCCCTCATAATCTTTTTTATATATGAGTGACCAACCTTAGATCTTATTGTCTCAATTCCTTTATTATTTAAATATTCCACAACAGAAGGTTGGACATTTACATTGTGAACTATCTTTATTTCAGATTTTTTTTCAAACAACCAATCGGAAATCAAACATGTCATTAAACTCCCACTTATAAGATTCCCTTTATCATCAATAAATACAGACCTGTCTGCATCTCCGTCAAAAGCAACTCCAAAATCGAGGTTCTCAGATATTACTTTATCCTTTAGATCTGAAAGATTGTTTTCATCAGAGGGATCTGCAGGGTGATTGGGGAAACTACCATCTACATTCATATAAAGACCGACAAAATTTAAATTAAAAGTAACAGATAGATCTTCAATAATTGCACCAAGTACACCGTTTCCAGCATCAATAGAAAATTTTACTTTGTCACTTATGTCTGCTGGGTCTACTATTTTTTTAAAATGTTCTAGATAGATTTGATTCATTGTCTGCTTTTCTGGCAAATCTGAAATAATAAAATTACCTTTAAAATTTTCAGCTATTTGTTGTATTTCTCTTAATCCTGTTTCTTGACCAATCGCTACTGCTCCAGCATTACAAAATTTCATACCTGTGTACTCACTAGGATTGTGAGAAGCTGTAATAATTAGACCAGGTAAATTCTTAATTCCCGACAATGTATAAACAACATCTGTGGGAACCATACCAACATATAAAACTTTTTTATTGATAGTTTGTATTCCTGAACTTACTGCAGCAAACATTTCATTATTTGAAATACGACCATCATGTCCAACAATAATTTCGTTTGAATCTACATAAGTAGCAAAAGCTGCTCCTATTTTAAAACCTATTTCAGGTGTAATCGTTTCATTAAAAAGCCCCCTTACATCGTAAGCCTTAAAAATTAAATCTAGTTTATTTTCATCCACTCCATATGTATTGTAATGTTAATGAAAATGAACAACATGATTAATAATTTTTCAGTTGTAATACCAGTATTCAATGAGGAAGAAGTCGTTTTAGAGTCCGCGAATAAAATTTACAAAATTTGTCTAGAGATGAATAAGCCATTTGAAATTATTTTTTCCGAAAACGGCTCAACAGACAACACAGTAAAACTCATTGATACATTTATAAGAGATAAAAACAATTGTTTTATGATAAATAACAATTTTGCAAATTATGGGCTTGCATTAAAAAATGGATTCGAGAGTGTGAAAAATGATATTGTAATTTCATTTGATATCGATTATTTTTCAAAAAAATTTCTTGAACAAGCATTGCAACTGGATGAAAATTTTGTAGCTCTTGTTGCATCAAAAAGGCTAAGCGGATCCGAAGATGAAAGAACGCTTATTAGAAAAATGGCAACATCAATTTTTGTATTTATCTTAAAACTTTTATTTAGAACCTCACTTAGTGATACACACGGAATGAAAGCTATTAGAAAATGTAATATTGAAAAAGAAATTAATAATGTGATATCAACTCAGGATATTTTTGATACTGAACTTTTAATTAGAATAGAGAGATCAGGATTCAAAATTTCCGAAGTTCCTGCAAAAGTAAATGAAATAAGACCAAGTGTGTCAGTTATTTTTACAAGAATACCAAGAACACTAAAAAGTTTATTAAAATTGAGATTTCAATTATTTAAAGAGTCCTTAAATACAAATAATTTATAAATTAAATACTTTATAGGAAGAATAAATCCATTTATCAATATGATTGCTATTAAAAATTGGATTTCGTTGTCTTGAATTGATGGTTTAATCAAGTCAATTAAATACCATATAAATAATGGAATAACTAAATTGATTAAATTTGTAACTAAAAATCTAAAAAACTCTTTAAATCCTCCTTCATTTGCGGGCAACTTAAAAATAATTCTACGTGAAAGAAAATATGAGACAATCACCCCAATTGAAAAAGAAAAAATATTTGTTAAATAAGTCCTTAGAGGAATCTCAATTAAGTTAAAAACAAAAAATTGAAATACATAGCTTGTTCCAAGACCAAAGACTAAATTAAATCCACCAACAATATACGTTCTAAATAATTGTGAATAGGTTGAATCACCTTTAAACAATTTTAAATTTCTAAATTTTTTTAACATTATTAATAGATCTAATAAAAATTATTAATGATAAGAGTAATGAAAATATTGAAAAATAAAAGCTGCTATTTTCCAGTGCAGTTTTTTCAAAATTGATCTCTACATATTCTTGATTAGGTATAACTGACATGAAAGATGGTGATGTCCTGAACGGCCCTAAACCGTTTGAGATAGACCAATTTGGAAAATAGGAAATCTTAATTAAATGTAATTCACCTGGATTATTTGTAAAAAATGAAATTTTCTTATTTGTAATTTTTAGTCCTTTAACATCTAAATCTTTTTTATTTGAAGGCTGGATCAATATGTTATTGCTTGTTTCAATAATCCTTGTTTCATCAAGTTCACCAAAATTCTCATAAGCTTTTTCAAAAAAATTGCTTATATTAGTGTCCCTAAAGACTGAACTTAAAATCCCTTGTTGTTTGTTAACTTTTGAAAAAACTTGAATATCCTGATTAATTAATTCTATTTTAGAAGAGTTCACTTGAAATACAGAGAATGGGTCAGTTGAAAAGAGATACGTTAGTCTATCAGAATTCATTGCTTTACTTTCAATTTCTTCTGTATAAGAAATAAAATAATCTACACCTAGGTCATAAAGATAATCTACTCCTTTATCAAATTGGTTATTTATATACGACAGGCCACCTACAGGATTCGATGGTCTTTTTGCCAAACCAGATACGGATATAAAATGAAACGGGGTTGTAATACTTGAATCAAAATATAATCCTTCCATACTTGTGTGTTTTGTAAAATATGGAATCGTCATCAGTGTCATTGGAGTTCCATATTTATTCATATCAGAATTTGGTTCCCACATAATTCTTCCAGGTTTTAAATCATCTAATTGAGAATATAAACTTTGAATTTGATTCCAGTCATTCTTTCCCTCATAACCTGTAAAATTCCAATTTAACCAATGCGGTAAAAAAGATACGGTAGAGAAGATAAGAGAAACAATCAGCATATTAAGTTGTATTGCAACATTATTAAAATTTAAAAACGCAAAAATTATTATTAACAAAATTATCGGTATGTAAAGATTTAAATAAGGTTGATTATTTGACCATTTTTCATAAAAAATATACAGGTAATAAATTGTTCCACCTAAAAAAGTAATCGATAGCAAACTTACTCCATGTTGGAAAAGATCTATATCCTCAATAAAAGTTTCTATGGCTTTGAAAAATAAAAAAACAACCCCGAGATTGAAAAATGGTATCAATCTTCCATTCCAAAGAGCACCCTCTGGAACAAAAAAATAAAGAAGGAAAGATGATGAAATTAAATAAAAATCAAATATGTTATATGTTTTGTTTTTAATTAAATTTTTACCCTTCACTACCAAAAAACTTATAAGAATGAAAACCATGGGTAAAATATCTTCTTTGATCAAATCTTCTAATTTTGAAAATGGAGTGTAACTCATGTTTGTCGTGTATTCTAAATTCACCAACAATGAAACAGACCATCTTGAAACGAGTCCTAAAAAAATTGAAATAGAGAGTACTCTTTGATTTAGATTTTGTTTTTTTGATAACCAGTAAAAAGCATATATTGGAGAGTAAATAATAAATGGAATTAGATGTGACAGCAAACACAGAGCAAGAAAAGTTGAACTAATTGGAAATCTAAAATCATTTTTTGATCTTATTAAATAAAAAATTGATAAATTTGCAAATGCTAATGAATAAGCAAAAGAAAACTGCCCTGCCAATGTTGATGCTAAATTGCCACCATAAATAGTAAACGACTCAGTAAAAACATAAAATAATCCAGCCGTAGCACCATAGATTGAAATTTGATTCGATGTTTTTCTCATTAATTTTTCGATAGAGTAAACAACTAAAATGGTTGACATTACAACCATAATTTTGAAAGCAATTCCAAAAGGGAATACAAGATTAAAGATGAATGTGATTATTGCTGGAAGAGGAAAATAAAAATAGTATAGAGGATATCCACCAAACCAATCATTTGACCATCCGTTTATTTGAAGATTTGGCATAAAGTCTTTTATAAAAGTATCAATTGCAACAATATGAGCTCCCATATCTCCACCAGTAGGTGTATTGTTTTCAAAAACTAAATCAACTCGTAGAAATAAGACTAAAACCAGTAAGTAAAATAATTTTTGAGAAATATTTGAATTTAAATTTTTACTAACTGATTTCATTTAAAATCTTTCCAAGATATTTAGTACTTCTTTTACCATTTTCTGACCACTCAGCATACCAATACGGTCCATGAGGACAACTATTACAAGATTCTCTTCCACATTTTATTAATTTTTGCCGATAGGATATTTTTTGTTCATTACCTGTGGGCCCAAGCTTGTTATCAATTAGGATACGTAATCTTTTTAAATCTGATTCTTCTAATTCAGATATTGCTTCTAGAATTTCTCTATCTACCATTATTAAAATGTTAATGGAATATTGGTAAGAGTAATAAAGTATGAAAAAAATTGTTTATTTATCAGGTGGAATTGGTGGAGCAAAACTTGCAAAAGGTTTTTATAATCTCAAAGAAATCGACCTAACAATCATCATAAATACCGGTGATGATGAAACTATACAGGGAGTTAGGCTATCTCCAGATATAGATTCTGTAATTTATGCATTAGCTGGAATTGAGGGTGATCTTGGATGGGGCCAAAGAAATGATAGTTTTGTTGTAAGTGAAGAATTTAAAAAATATTTTCCTCAAGAATTCAGTATTGGTGATAAAGATCTTGCTTTAAACCTTTTTAGAAATCAATTATTTTCAGAGGGCAAATCACTTACTCAGATAACAAAGATAATATCTGATAAATTTGGATTAAATTGCAAAATATTTCCAATGACAGATAATTTAGTTAGTACAAAATTGAAAACCACTGAAAATAAATTATTAGACTTTCAAGAATATTTTGTTGAATTAAAATCGGAGCCTGATTTGAGTGATGTTATCTATTTAAATTCTGAGGATGCAGATATGACTAATGAAGTTTCTAGAGCAATTGAAAAAGCTGACAAAATAGTGATTGGACCTTCAAATCCAATCCTTTCTATTGGTCCAATTCTCTCGATAAAAAATTTAAAGGAAAAATTAATTAACCATGATACAACTTACATTGTTTCACCATTCATACAAGATAAAGCAATTAAGGGTCCTTCCAAAAAAAATTTTGAAGATCTTGGTTATACGAGTGACATAAGTGGAATTAAAAAGTTTTATGATTATGTAGGAAATTTCTATATAGTGCATGATGGTGATTCCGATGGAGCTGAAAATACAATCGAAACAAATATATTATTTAAATCTATAGAAGACACCACCAACTTAGCTAAATTCATTATTGACCATGAATAATATAAATATCATTCCTATTAAAAATTTGCCTGAATTTTCACCAAAGCATGATTTAGCTGATGAATTAATAAAAGGATTTGAAAACAACAATATTGCTCTTGAAGACAATGATGTAATAGTTGTCACCCAAAAGATCGTATCTAAAGTTGAGAATAGATTGATAGAAAACAATTCTGAAAATATTGAAGAATTAATTGAAAAAGAATCTTTAGAAATTTTAAGAAAAAGAGGCGATACGATAATTGCAAGAACAAAACATGGTTTTATTTGTGCAAATGCAGGAATAGATAAATCAAACATAAAAAAAGGTTCTGTTTTACTATTGCCTGAAGATCCAGATAAAACATCTAGAGATATACAAAAGAAAATTGAATACAACACGAATAAAAAAGTCAGCGTGATCATATCTGATACTTTTGGAAGAGCATGGAGAAAAGGTCAAACTAATGTTGCTATAGGTTCATCTGGAATTGAACCTTTGGAAAGCTATATCGGTGAAAAAGATGCTTTCGATAATGAACTTTTTGCCACTGAAATTGCAATTATTGACGAACTAGCTGGTGCTGCAGAATTAGTTATGAAAAAAAGTGACAATATACCTGTAGCAATCATAAGAGGTGTAGATTATAAATCCTCTGATTTGGGAGTTGGAGAATTAATAAGAAAAGAAGACGAAGATTTCTTTCTTTAAAAAATTTTTATGAATTCTTAAACCAATCTACTAATTCTTCAATACCTTTTTTTAAATCATACTCTGGTTCCCAATCCAAACTTTTCTTCGCTTTGTTGTTATTTAAAACACTCCTCAGCAATTCTCCGTCTCTCTGTGGTTTGTAATCAGGTTCTCCTTCCCATGAAGTTTTTGATGCGATTAGTGACACCAACTCATTTACAGATGTTTCAACACCTGTTCCTATATTTAAAAATAAATCATTATCATTTTCAGATGATTTAATTAATGCACTCACAACATCCGCAACATATATATAATCTCTTGTTTGGTTTCCATCACCATAAATTATTGGTTTTTCATTATTTAGCATTTTTCCAGTAAATATTGACATTACTCCTGCTTCTCCGTGGGGATCTTGACGTGGACCATAAACATTTGATAAATTCAAAATTGAGTATGACATTTTTTCATTTTCTAACATCAATTTTATAAAGTCATTAAGCTTTTTTTTTGCTACACCATAAGGAGAAACTGGTTCACCTGCAAAGTCTTCTTCAGAAGTTGGAATTATATTAGGTTCGCCAAATATTGTTCCTCCAGAAGAGCTAAAAACAAACTTCTTACAATCTGTACTTATCAGTGTTTGTATTAATTTAATAGGCTGTAAAAGATTATGTTCAAAATCTAGTAATGGATCTTCTACAGAAATTACAACTGAAGATTGTGCTGCTAAATGAAAACAAATTTCAGGATTAAATTTTTCAATTTCTTTTATTGATCCATTAGAACCAAGGTCATCATAGATTACTTCTATGTTTTCTAATCTGTGTAAATTTGTTTTTTTTCCTGTCAATAAATTATCAATAACTAAAACTCTTACATTGTTTTTCAGTAATTCCTCTACTAAATGTGACCCAATAAATCCAGCTCCACCTGTTACTAATGCTTTTTTATATTTCATGATTTAAAAATTTCGTCATTTATGACTGCCTTATCTTCAATTATCGCTTCACTGCAGATTATTGAATTATTAACTTGAACATTGTTTCCAATGGAACTTGAACCTAATATAACGCTATTCTCTATCACCGTGTCTTTTCCGATAGTCGCTGATTCAGAAATCCAATTAGTTTTATTTTCTGTATGAGCATGTATATATGACTCTCTTGTTCCTACATCTAACATATTTCCATTTACACTAAAACAATCCAATAAATTGTTTTTCGCTAATTCAGGAAATACATTTTTCTCAAAAGAACAGGGTACTTCTAAATTGTTTTTGATTTCTTTGATATCTTTTTTGTGAAAACAATATACACCTAGGCTTATATTGTTTCCATATTTCATGTCTTTTGGCTTCTCAATAAAGTTTATTATTTTTGTACCTTCCAACTCAAGCACGCCATATCTTGATGGATCTTCAACGGGTATTGAACAGATAGTAGAATTTTTTGAACTATTTGCAACTTCTAGAAACGATTCAAAATTCATATCAATGAGCAAGTCTCCATTCATACACAAAAATTTATCATCAAAATGTTCTATATTTTTAACTACATATCCACCAGTATCTAATTTTTCATGTTCAAAATGTAAGTTCACCTTATATTTGGAATTTTTTTTGTAGTCTGTCCAATAGCTTTCATGCTTTATTGAACAAATTAAATTTATGTTATCTAAATTTGATTCTTCCAAATTCTCAAGAATTAAATCAATTAACAGTCTTCCCTTTATCGTAAGTAATGCTTTAGGGATACCTTCTGATAGAGGCCTAAGTCTAGTAGCTTCTCCTCCAACTAAAAGGTATATGTCTTTAATCATTGTCCAATAAATTTAAAAGTTCTTTAAAGCCAGATTCTATATCGATTTGTAATATGTTTTCCCATAAATTTTCAGCTTTTTTATCTGAAAAGTAATTTTTAACATTATTTACAAATTTATCTTTCAATAAGGGTATGGCCTCAACCCTTCTATCTGGATGACCAATAGGAGTTTCAATTTTCACTTTATCAGAAAATGAGCCGTCGTTATATTTAAAGTAAATCTCATTTGAAATATGTCGTTTAGCAATGTCATAATAATTTTTTGTAAAGTTTTTATTTTCATGAACTTTTATCTTTTTTCTTAAAGAATTTACTTTGTTTAAACCATGAAAATTATCACTATAAGTTTCCGAGGTTAAATCTTTAAAAATTAGAGCGGCAGATACCATATATTCAAGAGAGTGATCTCTATCCGAGGAATTATTAAGTTCCTTTTTATTACTAATGATTCTCAATGCTGGCTCGTGCGTTTCAATAATTATTTCCTTAATATCTTTCTCTTTTTCATGAAATAAATCAGATAATTGAAAAGAAGCCTCAACTGCGGATTGTCCATGAAACTCTGCTGGATACAAGACCTTAAATAAAATGTTTTGAATTACCCAATCATCAAGTTCTTTACCAAAGGATAAAATATCGTCACCTAAAAAAACTTTATTGAATCCCCAAATCTGATCATCTTGTATATTTTCGTAAATATTATCTGAAAACTCACTTATTTCAGCAATCTCAATACCTCTGGATGCAGCATCCCCTGCAGCCCAGCTTTTTCTTTTTCCAACATTTGGCGCCTGTCTATAAGATCTTAAATTGACGCCATCTTGTAAAATATTATTTACTGTTCTTGATATTGATTCTTCATTTTGGTTTGATAGTAAGGACGAAAATACTACTCCCGATGCAAGTTTGACATAAAAAACATGGTCATAACCTTTTTCGTTTAAAGAGGTACCCAATGCTAAGCACCCTTGTATCTCATACATTTGGATTATCGATTGAAGAAATTCTGAGAGATTTTTGTCTTTGTGATTGAAAAAGTAACCAAATGCTGTCCCAATATTATCAGATGGATGTGCCCACTCTTTTGCCAAAAAGGTATCGTTATAATCAAACCATCTGGTCAATATTGAAAGGTACCTTGTAATGTCTTTAGAAGATTGCATATCATTTATAACCAAAAAAGGATTTGTATTAGAACCATACTTACCTCTTGTTGCAAATCTCATTGGATCTTCATAAGTTGAAGCATTATAAATACAACCCAGAGTGTCTAAAAGTGATAATTTCGTGGCAAGTAAATTTTCCTCAGAAAATACAATGTTCTTTGTAAGATAATTTGAGATTATTTTATCAATATTTTGTTGAACCAAAAATTAGTCTCTTTCTTCAACTCCAATATATTTTGCAGCAGGTCTAATTAATGTGTCGTCTGCTCTTTGTTCAAAATAATGAGCCGCCCAGCCAACTGATCTACCTGCAACAAAAATAGGAGTGAATAAATTTACGTCAAAATCTAACTCTGAAAGCAAAAGACCACCATAAAAATCAACATTTGGAAATAATTTTTTTTCTTTATCCATAATTTCATCAATTTTCTTAGCGATATCATATCTCAGTTTTGCATCATCATCAGAAATTAGTTTTTCAACCCAGCTTTTAACAACCGGACTTCTAGGATCTTGAATTTTGTAAACACCATGACCAAATCCCATAATTTTTTTCTTTTCTTCAAGCATTTTCATAACACCTGATGTTGCATCATCTACATCTTTAAATGAATTTATTAATTCAACTGCTCGTTCATTTGCTCCGCCGTGCAATTCACCTTTTAACGTTCCTATACCAGAGACAATTGAACTTGTTAAATCTGACCTTGTAGAACCTGTAACTCTTGTAGCAAAAGTTGACGCATTAAATCCATGCTCTGCATAAAGAATCAAGATATCATCTAGCGCTTGTAACTGATCATTTGATGCATTATTACTTAACATAGAACTAGCAACTGTATACTTGTCATCTAATTCGCTCGTATCATTCTCGTTGTAACTCGCTATGACGTAAGCTACAGCGGCAGAAATTTGAGTTGTTAATTCTAAATCAGATTTTTTGTCTGATTCTCCGATATAAGAAACAATTGTTCTAATAACATCCATTGGGTGGAGTCTTGATTTAATTTGTTTGAAAAGATTATTTACATCATTGTCCCCATTTAATTCTGTATAGTATTGCATGAAAAAAGTTGTAAATTCAGAGCCGTTTAAATCATCACTTATTATTAGGGATGCAACATCTTCATACGTATGAGTTTCTGTAAGCTTGATTGCATCGTAGCCACGATATCTTAAAGAGGTGCCTTCCATTCCGACAGTAGAAATTTTAGTTTCTCCAGCAATTACTCCTCTTAAGCCTGGTGAATATTCCATAGTTAATTAATTCTACATATAAATTAATAAATTCGACTAGTGCAAAGTTGAATTTTATGAATACTAAAATCTTTTCATGGCACAAATTCATGAACTTGAATCAAAATCAAGATTTGGTACCAGATATATAGTTGGAATAATTTTAGCAATTTCAACTCTTCTAGTTGCTGGTTGGGTTGGATTTTTTGTATTTCTTCCAATCAAATCTGGAATGAGTACGATATATGAACTTGAGGATAGATTTCTTCCAAGAGCAGAGGGAATGGTTTTAGATTTTGTATCTTTATCAGAGCCATCAATAATTATTACAAGTGACGATGTAATTCTTGATGAGTTACATGATGGTTTAAATCGGGATCCCATCAAATTAACCGATGTTCCTCCATTTGTTATAAACACTTTGCTAGCAGCAGAAGATAGTAACTATTATCAACATGAAGGTGTCGATTTTATTGCAATTTTAAGTGCTGTTCTTGACAACTTAAGAGGTGTAACCAGAGGTGGTTCAACAATAACTTCACAAGTAGCTAAACAATCATTTGTTGGAGATGAAATATCAATAAGAAGAAAAGTAGCAGAAGCAGTAGTCGCAGCCGAGCTTGAGAGAAGGTATACAAAAGATCAAATATTAGAGTATTACATTAATTCTATTTATTGGGGATCGGGTGCATATGGTCTTCAATCAGCAGCATTGGAATATTTCAATAAAGAGGTATCTGAACTTACGTTAGATCAAGCTGCAACCTTGGTTGTGATTATCCGAAGTCCTGCATATTACAATCCAAGAAAATATCCTGACAGAGTTCTTGAGAGAAGAAATGATGTATTAGATATTATGCTTAAAGAAGGCTTCATTGTTGATGTTCAGCACAGATCAGCAAAGTTAGCCCCTTTGGTTATATCAGAACCAAATAATATCGAAAACAATGCAGAGCACGTATCAGCGGAAGTCAAAAGGCAATTACTTAATGATCCTCAATTTGCCTTTTTAGGAGGTACTAAAGAAGATAGGAAGAAAAAACTTTTTGGTTGTCCATCTGACGATACAAGTTGTACTGGCGGTGGTGGTTTAAAAATATATATAACTGTTAACCTCGCATTGCAAGAGCATGCAAACTCAATCCTTAACAAATGGGTTCCATCTTCAATTGATGAGGATTCAGAAGAGGAAAATGAACCAAAACCGACAGGGGTAATAACACTACTAAATAACTTTACGGGTGCAATTGAAGTAATGGCATCAGGAATTCCTTTTGATGAAGAACAATATAATTTAGCTACTCAAGGAAAAAGAAATCCAGGCTCTGCATTTAAACCAATTACACTCCTTGCAGCATTAGAAACAGGTTCGCAATTATACAGTCATCGAGACTCCAGATCTCCCACTGAAATTGATTGTGGATATCCATGTGCTCCTGATGGAGTTGGAACTAATTGGGTTGTAAGAAACTATGGAACATCCATAACAGCTGACAGATACATAAATAAAATTGCTGCTCAAGACCGTGCGATTGAACTTCAATGCATTGGAACCCATATAGATGAAATTAAAAATAAAGACTTTATTGAGCAATTTCCTATAGCTGAAGGGCTTGATGATATTGAAGAAGAGAGTGATAAATTATTAGAGATAGGAAAGACACTAAACCAATTTGATGAGGAAGGTCTTCCAATAATTTATAGTGAAAATGAAAATATTGAAAAAGAAGAGAATCAAACTGTAGTTTCAGATGAATTACTTATTGATGAGCAAAGTAACTTAATACAAATTGATCTTGAAGCTGACAAGCAATATATTTTCAAACCATGTCAGGACAAATCGGAGTACAACAGATCTATAAAACTACTTGATACATCTGGAATGGTATCACTTGAGGAAGCTACTAGAAGATCAATTAATACAGTTTTTGCTCAGTTGGCATCAGAAATTGGAGGGGAAAAACTCGCTAGTACGGCAAAAAGAATTGGTATTGATTCAGAACTTGAACCAGTAATTTCTTTAACTCTCGGTGCTGGAGCTGTAACACCCATTGAATTAGCTTCTGCATATTCTTCCTTTGCTACAAATGGAAAACTAGCACCTCCCTATTTAATAGAGAAAATTGAAGACTCAAATGGACAACTACTTTATAAACATATTGTCTCTACTAGAACAAGTATTCCAGATCCAGCAGCAGCTGCTGCAGTCAGAAAAACACTTGAGGTTGCAGCTCAAATTGGAACAGGTACAAGGGCAGTTTTAGACGATAGACCAATCGCCGGTAAAACAGGTACCCACCAAGGGTTCAGGGAAGCATGGTTCATAGGATTCATTCCTCAATATACTTCCTCAGTTTGGATTGGTTTTGCTGAGGAACAATTACCACTTACTGATGTAGAGATTAATGGTGAGCTCATTAAAAATGTTTCTGGAGGTAGAGTTCCCGCACCAATTTGGAAAGAATTTATGGAAGAAGTCGTTGAGGATTTACCTATTCAAGAATGGCCAGAAGATCCTATTGATATAGATAGATATTATGAAATTCCTAAAATAGAAATTCCAGAATTAGTTGGATTAAACGTTCTTGATGCAGAAGAAATTGCTTTCTCTGGGTATATACTTCCAACAATAAATCTCGTTGACTCAGAAGAAGCACCTGGATTAGTCCTAAAACAAAATGTTAAAAATTGTAATCGTGAGGAAGAATTCAATGATTTAGATGAAAATGATAATAACTCTGAAGACGAAGACGACTGTATTGGTGTTGAAATGCCTGAGGGTACAGAAGTCATTCTTGAGGTATCAGGTAAAAAATTTACTGGAAATCTTCCAAATCTACCACCTTGTGAATACACAATCGATGAGGCAGAAAGTATAGTTAAGGAATTTATGAGAGAGACAAATGTAATACTTTTCCTTAAAAATACATTTGAAGAAACCGACTTAGTAAATTGTGAAGGAAAAGTCATTGGAACTAATGTTGCTCAAGGTGGTACCGTATCTACTGGCGACACACTTTCATTTATTATTGGAAGTAAAAACGAAGACTAATCTAAATTTTTAAAAAATTCATAAAGTGATAAAACTCCAAATCCAGTTGCACCCTTTCTATTATCTGAGCGTGCTGGACCGGCTATGTCCAAATGTATCCAGTCATTTTCACCAATAAACTCTTTTAAAAGAAGTGCGGCAGTTATTGCTCCACCAAATCTCCCACCAGTATTTTTCATATCAGCTAAATCTGAATCAATTAGATTTCTGTAACCATCGAATAATGGAAGAGGGTGAAAATTTTCATTTGTATTTTTGGCAGATTCAATGAATTTTTTTTCTAAATCACTGTTGTTTGAGAATATAGCACCAATATCAAGGCCTAATGCTACGTAAGAAGCTCCTGTTAAAGTAGCGATATCACAGATTAAATCTGGATTAGTCTCAGCAGCAAATGCCAAAGCATCAGACATAATTAACCTTCCTTCTGCGTCAGTATTCATCACTTCAATTGTTTTACCGTTTCTGGTTTTAAGTACATCACCGGGTCTTATTGCGGACCCACTAACCATGTTTTCTACAATCGGAGTGTAAACTGTTAAACCTATGTCCTGATTTGTTCTTGCAATGATATTGATTACACCCCAGGCACTAGCTGCTCCTGACATATCGGTTTTCATTGTTTCCATACCAGAAGGACTCTTTAGTGAGTATCCCCCCGTATCAAAAAGTACGCCTTTTCCAATCAAAGATACTTGATATTTTGCTTTTGAATTGTATTTGCCAACTAAAAAATATGGAGGCCTATCGGAACCTTTCCCAACACCCAAAACACCACCAAAATCATTTTCTTCAAGCCACTTTTGATCATAAACTTCAACTTCTATTCCTGATGAATCAACTAATTCTCTTACCTTGTTAATAAATTCTTCTGGTGACTTATCCAAGGCAGGTGTATTTATTAAATCTCTTACCCAAAATACTGAGTTCTTTTTTATTTCATTTTCTGAGGAATCTAGATCTTGGAATGTAATATTGTTTACAGAAGAATCATCTTCAGATTTGTAGTTATTAAATTTATACTGAACATATAAAATTCCATCAATAATTAAATTTGTACCTTCCATAACGTTCAAAAATTTAATCTCTGCATCGGAATTAATTTTTGATCCAATTAAGGTCCCCAGATCATAAAAATTAATATCTTCTTTATTTTCACCAAGGCCAACGATAAATGTTAAATTCTCACTTTTTGAATATGATGGTGGAACTGAAAGTATCTGATTCTTTTTGCCTTCAAAAGAATGTGTTTCACAATATTCTTGAAACAAATCATTATCGAAGTATTCATCATGACCGTTCATTTCATTATTCAGAAATAATATATCAATTTTCATTTACTTGGTGTCCAATCATTTTCAAACTCTCTTGCTAGCATCCATAAAAGATCAGATAGTCGATTTAAATATACCACTACTTCAGAATCATCTATCTCTAAATGTTTTTGCCATCTTACACATTTTCTTTCAGCTCTTCTTGAAACTACCCTAGCCCAATCAAATTTTGCAGAAATATCATTTTCACCAGGAACTACAAAAAATTCAGGTATTCCATTTTTTTCTTCCAGAAAATCAATATCTTTTTCTAGTTGTAAAATCATTTTTTCTTCAACTAAAGTTTTATCAGGTTCAAGTTTTTTTCTATTTTCTTTTGTTGTCGCTAATTCAGCTCCAACTATAAACAATTCTCTTTGAATCCTTAATACATTTTCTTGGACTTCAATTGGTAAGTTTTTATCTGCTCGTATTAAGCCAAGTGCAGCTACAAGTTCATCGACAGATCCGTATGCATCAGGAGCTAAATCATCTTTTGAAACTGCATCACCAAAAAGCATGCGGGTTTTACCTTTATCTCCTTTTTTTGTATATATCTTCATAATTATCAATATAGTCCTAGGACAAAAGTAAAAGACCTCCAGAAGCTCCTAGAGAAACAATTAAGGATAAATAACTCAATCCTGTTGACGCCATTACACCAGTATATGATTTTTCGGCCAATGACCTATATGAAGCAAAAGATAAAATACCAGCAGAGCTATAAAGTACTAAAATTACATTTTTGAAAATAGAATCAATTTCTGGACCAATAATTTCAAAAAACACTAGAGGCAAAATTAATAATGACAAAATGGAACATAACAATGCTATTTTCATCATTCCTTCTTTAGAAATAGTTGGGTCAACTAAAAACCAATGACCAATCATCATAGACGATAAGACACCGCTTGTTAGGGAAATAGGAAGAATATAATTTAATAAATATACTGAAATATTTAAATCTAGATTTATAAAAATATCAATATTTAGTATTAAAAAACTTACCCCATAAAAAATAAATTTAAATATATCTTTTTCTATTTTTAATGTCAAAGCCAAAATTACTCCAGCAATTAAAGAAAAAAAGCTAAATTTTAACAATATGACTGTGGAAATAATTGAAACAAATAAAATACTAAATCCTTTTCTTGGATTTATTCGATAATTTGAATAAAGCAAAAATGGAATGCAATAAGCCAACAAGACATAAACAAAAAGATTCAATTCCATATATCTTTTACAATAACAATATATGTTAAAGAATATAAATCTTAAGAAGGCTTTAAGTGCTGTAATGATATCTTTTAGCTTTATTTATCTTACGCATACATTGTTTGATAACAATAAATTATATTTTGATACAAATTTTTTTATTTCTTTGTCAATCTATTCAATATTGAGCTTTATTGCTTTATATGGATATGATTTAAATAAATTAATTGGCTTGATTTTATTCACGTCTATAACTTTTTTATCACCAAATCTCTATCCTGATTATGCTGGAGAACTGTTTCCAGTTACTTACGTTGTATTTGCTTTATTTTTGACATATTTTTTAGGAATAGGAATGTATAAGAAGTGGAAAACGAGTCTGTAATTAAATAAATGATGAATGGTAGGTTAGAATAGAATAATGTTACGGGGCCTAATTAAAAAATCCATATTAATTTTCATTGGAGCTTTTTTTCTTTCCTTGTCTATGCAATCTGAGGCATATTCTTTCACAAATATAAAATATGACACTAATTTTTATTGTGCAGATAATGCAGTAGCTCCTCTTGACTCTGTAATGGATATTCAAACTTACCTAAGCTGCAATGGGTTTAGTCCAGGACCAATTGACGGAGTTGCTGGAGGACGAACAAATGCTGCTGTAAAAACTTTTCAAGCCTCTGTAGGTCTTACAGCTGATGGTATAGTTGGGCCTGCAACTAAACAAGCTATGCGAAGTTACAGTGCCGTTACATTCACATTTACCGGCAGTGGTTGGGGTCATGGAGTAGGTCTTAGTCAATATGGAACTAAAGGCCTCACCGAACTTGGAGCAAGTTTCTGTAGTAACACTAGTTCATGTAATTCTGATGAGGTAGTTAAGTATTATTTTCAGGGTACAAATGTAAAGAATTTAGGTGATATTTCATTGTCATCCCCAGATATTGCATCCAATAATAATCCTTTGTGGGTTGGCTTAGCAAGAAATGCAAAAAATATAACACTTACTACATTGCCTTCATCAAGCCCTCCAAGCCTTCAAATCTGTCAAGATGGTTTATCAAACACAGCAGGCGTTCAGTTGTTTCTTACATCTAGGGGTTTTGAACCAGGACCAATCGATGGTGCTTATGGAGACAAGACTGCTGATGCTATTCGAAGTTATCAAGCTTCAGTTGGTCTTGGTCAAACAGGATCAATCAATGATGAGCTGATGAATAAGATTAAGTCTGATGTATCAAGTGATGGTCCCTGCGAATCAATTTGGGGTCCATTAAAAATTGGTGGTGGAGCAACAATAAATATCATAAACAATGGTAATGAGTGTTATATGACAGGACACCCATTGGTACCAAAAGTAAGAGCAAGTTGCAACATTGGTGTGAAGTGGAGTGATGGAGGAAGAATTAGAGTTGGACCAAGAGAGCATAAACATGGAATTTTGAAATTAAGAAATAAAAATGTTTCTTCAGGTTTTCATGTTTCATTAGCAGTAAATCTAGAAAAATATCTTTATGGATTAGCGGAAATGCCTTCAAATTGGAATGTAAAAGCCCTCGAAGCTCAGGCTTTAGTAGGAAGAAGCTATGCAGTCTTTCATTATCTTGATGAAAATATTCCATCAGCATCTACAAACCTTGATGCTGGCTTAAGTGAAAAACAAAAAGCATATTGCTGGTGTCATATTGGATCTACAGCTTCAAGTCAATATTATTACGGCTACTTGAAAGAAATATCAGGTCCCAATTGGGTACAAGCTGTAAATAATACCTCTGGAAAAGTGATTACGTATGATGGTTCGTATACAAGAAGCAGTGTAATTCAAGCATTTTATTCATCATCTACGGGTGGAAAAACAAACACAAATGTTGTTGGATTTGGTTCAGCTACTCCATGGCCATATCTTCAGACCGTAGATGATCCTTGGTCAATAGATAACAGAGTTGGTAACGCAAAAGCAGCTTGGTCATTCGACTTTAATACCTATCAACTTTCAAAAAATATTTTATGTGGAGATACTCCATGTTTTGATGCTTTAACTGATATTTATGTATCTTCAGCTGCTGAGTCAGGAGCAGCTTTAGAAGTAACAATGAAAGGTTTTAAAAATGGTTCACCTAAATCTGTAACGAAGTCTGGGAGAAATATCAAATCTCAACTAGGGTTCAGATCTCATTATTTTAAAACATCTAGTAATTCAGATATTTCTAATTTAAAAGTTGGACCAGTCCAAGCAAATTCTTCATCGAGCAATGATGGCTCGGAAAATCTCTCATCTGGTGAAACAGCACAGTATGCAACATCCTTTGCAGGATTTAGTTATATGGCAAAAGGAGGGTTAATTAATGAATGTGATGGAAATTCATCGGGTTGCCAAGCCAAAACTTTAACTCGAGAAGAAGCAGCAGCAATTGTAACGGTAGTAGGTGGAGTGTCCCAAGATTCTCCAAATGCTTATAGTGATGATGATCAAAGCATTTATCAGTCTGCAATAAATGGATTGCCGTATTACGGAATGCAGGTTTGTTTTGGAAGTCCATTTGAAATTCTTCCTAAAGAAACTGTAGCAAGAGATGAGTTTGCATGTTTATTGGTTAAATCAATAAGGGCCGGAGCAACAACAAACCTTTCTGGTTCTATTGACAAGTACTCGGATGAGGGTGCAAGTAAATGGACAAATGAAATAAATACTTTAGCGGCAAACGATGTAATACCTCCATGTAGTTCATTAAGTGATAAATTTTGTCCAAGTAGAAAAATTTCAATTGGAGAAGTCGCTTATATAATAGACAAGCTTGTTGGCAAGTCTCTTGTTTCAAGCGATTTGTTTAATTCTTCTCCATTTAATAACTCCTGGGAGCCTTCTGGTGGTGAAGTTGACAATGTGGCGGAAACTGCTGTTTCAAATCCAAATGCAGGAAATGATGCTTGTGTTCCCAAAGACAACTCGGCAATCATTATCAATTCAGTACTAGACGTCCAACAATTTCTAGTAAATAATGGATTTAATCCCGGACCTGTAGATGGACAATCTGGTCCAAAAACAAAAGCCGCAATTAAAGAATTCCAACAAAAAAATGGTTTATTTGCTGATGGAATTGTCGGTAACAAAACAAAAGCTGCAATGAAAGCTTACACAGGTTGCGAATCAGGAAATGTTTGTAAAGCAAGAGACAATACAGGTGCGAAACTAGATAGCGTTGCAGGAGTTCAAACATTTTTAGCAAATAATGGATTTAATCCTGGAATTATTGATGGAGAAATGGGTTCTTATACGAGAGAAGCAATTAAAGCATTCCAAAGAAAAGTTGATTTAATTCCTGATGGAGTTGCAGGCACAAGAACCAAAAATGCAATGAAAGCTTATACAGGCTGTTAATTCAATAAACTTCTTATTTCATCACTAATTTTTTTGGCACTAAAGCTAAATCTTTCAGTTAGCGCTTCAATTGGAGCTGATTCTCCGAAAGAATCAATTGAAAATGATCTTGTAATATTTTCAATGTATGAATCCCAACCTGTTGATCTTCCTAGTTCAAGTGTAAAAATATTTTGATTGAGATTTAAGGATCCTATCATCTTTTTATTTATCTTGTTAAGAATAGGGGCACTTATTATCTGCACAGATAAATCTTTTAAATTTTTACTTATTTCAACAGCAAGCTCGAGTTCAGAACCTGTTGCAACCAAAGTAATGTCTTTACCAGGCATAAATTCATAAGCACCTTTTTGAAAATCCTTATAGCTAACGTCATTATCAAAAAATTTCATGTTTTGTCTTGATAAAATTATTGCTTTAGGATTATCTTTTTTTTCTAATGCATATCTATAAGAATGAATTAATTCCATGCTGTTTGATGGCCTGATAACATCAAGATTAGGTATCAGTCTTAGCGACATTAAATGTTCAATAGGCTGATGTGTTGGTCCATCCTCTCCAAGATATATTGAATCATGAGTGAATATAAATAACGAATTAACATTCATCAAAGATGCTAATCGCATACTTGGCCTCATATAGTCTGAGAAAACTAAAAAAGTTGATCCATATGGGAGTAAATTACTGTGTAATGCAAGACCGTTAACAATTCCACCCATTGCATGTTCTCTAATTCCAAATTCAATATTGTTTCCTCCAAAATTATTTGAGCCAAAAGTATTATCACTAATAATTTGTTTTGTTGAAGCAGCTAAATCTGCAGATCCACCAATAATAAATTTATTAGATGAACCATATTGATTTAATATTTTGCCACCAACAACCCTCGTGGCTTCGTCGCTTGACCATTCTAATTCAACCTCTCGGGTCTCAAAATTATTAAACTGGTTCCAAAGTTGGCTAAAATTCTTGTCAGATTGAAGTTTAGATTCTAAGTTGGCTTTCCATTCATCATAATTTAAATTATCATTTGCTCTTTTTTCCTCAAAATATGAATAAATTTCCGAATCATGAATAAATGGATCACCTGAAAACCCAATATTCTCCAAAAAAAGCTCGAATTCTTTTTCACCTAGTGGAGAACCATGAACTCCACTTGTGTTTTCTTTATTTGGAGAATATTTACCAATTGTTGATTTAGAAATAATCAATGTTGGCTTATTAGTAACACTTTTTGCAGATTCAACTGCGTCAATAATTTCATTTTCTTTATGTGCATCAATTTCGAGCACATCCCATCCCATCGAAATAAATTTTTGTTTTTGGTTAGTTACCGACACTTGTGTAACATTTCCGTCAATAGATATGTTGTTGTCGTCAAAAAAGTAAATTAGTTTTCCGAGCTCCCATAATCCGGCTAGTTCTGCGGCCTCAGTTGAAATCCCCTCCATTAAATCACCATCGGAAACAATTCCGTAAATATGATGATCCACAACATCCTCTCCAAAGACAGAGGCTAGATATCTCTCAGCCACTGCTAAA
>LUMI01000135.1_pt1 | contig 35509 bp, 43 predicted proteins | sample 729681 | NCBI WGS metagenome assembly LUMI01 (sample SAMN03860267, study PRJNA289734) | marine metagenome | biome: seawater column; feature: ocean; material: water; isolation source: Red Sea water column Station 34 - depth 10m | place: Saudi Arabia: Red Sea | collected 2011-10-15 | depth 10 m
CTATTAAGTACACAGTGGATGTCGCAGATAACATCACGGTGTTTTACGCATAGAGAGTTGAATGGCTAGGAAAAAAGACAAGCAGCCGCCTAAAACAAAAAAATATTTCCGCCCTACAAAAGCTGGGGCGGGAATGACTAAAGCAGGTGTTGCAAAATATAGAAGAGATAATCCTGGGAGTAAATTACAAACAGCTGTCACAGGTAAAGTAAAAAAAGGTAGCAAGGATGCAAAAAGAAGAAAGTCTTTTTGTGCTAGGTCTGCGGGACAAATGAAAAAGTTTCCAAAGGCCGCTAAAAATCCTAACAGTCGTTTGAGACAAGCTAGAAGAAGGTGGAAGTGCTAATGGCTACTAAAAGAGAAAAAGATTTTATGCATGAGTTAGATAAGAGAATGGCCATTCTTGAAGACACAATGGATCGTCTTGAGAGTAATCATCTAACGCATTTACAAAAACAAATAGATAAAATGGATGCCCGTATATGGGCTATTATTTTTGGAGCTGTTCTACAATTGATAGGCATTGTGTCTATTTTTATAGGGATGAGTAACTAATGGCACTTGGACTTAGAGCAAAAAGAAAAATAAAAACAGTTGCGGGCAAGTTAAAAAAAGCTTCAAAAGCACACGCAGGTCAATCTAAGATACTAACGGGGTTGTTAAAAAATGGTGGCAAGACTAGGAACAATAAAAAGAAAAATAAAAAATAAACAAAAACTAGGTTTTAGTGAGAGAGCAAGAGCTGTAAACAAAGGACTACTACCGAGCAGGGCAAAGAAAAATGGGAAGCAAAAAAGATCCTAAAGTTGGAACAGGAAAAAAACCAAAGGGTTCTGGTAGACGTTTGTATACTGATGAAAACCCTAAAGACACAGTTAGCATTAAATTTGCTACTCCAGCAGATGCTAAAGCGACAGTAGCAAAAGTTAAAAAAATTAATAAACCTTTTGCAAGAAAAATCCAGATCTTGACAGTAGGAGAGCAAAGAGCCAAAGTTATGGGTAAAACACAAGTGGCAAGCATATTTAAAAAAGGCAAAGAACAAATTAGGAAAGCGAGGCAAACATGACATCTGTAGTAAGAACAGGTCCTAAACCTTCTAAGTTAAATGTTACTTATTTTAAAAGGGGTGGAGCTGCGTCAAAAAAATCAAAAGGCAGTAAAATTTGTCCTGCAGGGAAAGCTTGGGCTAAAAGAACTTTTGATACATATCCAAGCGCATACGCAAACATGGCTGCTTCAAAGTATTGTAAAGATCCTAATTATGCAAAAGGCGCAAAAGGTAAAAAATAATGGGTGCACTGAAAGATTGGGTAAAACAAGACTGGGTTCGCATAGGAACTGATGGGAAAATCAAGGGAAAATGTGGGACTTCAAAAGATAAAAAAAATCCTGACAGGTGTTTGCCTAGATCAAAAGCTAACAGTTTAACTAAGTCACAACGAGCTGCGACAGCTCGTAAAAAGAAAAGAGAGGGCGCAAAAGGTAAAACTTTCGTTGCAAATACTAAACCTGCAAAGGTTAAAAAAATGGGATCAGGCGGAGCAGTAACGTCAACTAAAGCTAAAAGACCTTATAATGGTAAAACCGAAAAAGGCACTATTGTTGCGAGGGGTTGTGGTGTTGTTATGTCTGATAGACGTAAGAAAACAAAAGTAAGGACATGATATGGCAACATCTAATTCAACAAACTTTGAACCTGATGCCGCAGAATATGTAGAAGAAGCCTATGAAAGATGTGGTTTAGAAATAAGAACAGGTTATGATTTAACTACAGCTAGAAGATCTTTAAATTTAATGTTTGCAGAGTGGGCAAACAGGGGTCTAAATCAATGGACTATAACACAAAGAACGCAAGCTCTTACCTCTGGAACTAGAGAATATTCTTTAGCAACAGATGTAATAGACATATTAAATTTAGTTGTAAGACGTTCTGGAACAGATTTTTCTATGAATAGAGTAAGTAGATCAGATGATTTAGCTGTTCCTAACAAAAGCACCACGGGTAGACCTACACAATTTTTTTTAGATCGGCAGATAACGCCTAATTTAAAAATATGGCCTACTCCTGAGAACAGCACAGATGTTATACATTATGATGCTTTGACAAGAATAGAAGATGTAGATTCTCAAATCAATACTATGGACGTTCCTTTTAGATTTTATCCATGTTTAACAGCAGGTCTGGCATATTATCTTTCTTTAAAAAAAGCGCCACAAAGAACACAAATGTTAAAAGCTATTTATGAAGAAGAATTTGAAAGAGCTATGGGAGAGGACCGAGACAGGTCAAGTTTTACTGTAAGTCCGCAATATGCTTATTTGAGGTCTAATTGATGGCAAGATTTGCAACAGGTAAACATGCTTTTGGTATATCAGATAGATCAGGTATGAAATATAGATACCGTGATTTAAAAAAAGAATGGAACGGTTCTTTAGTGGGACCTGATGAATTTGAAGCCAAACATCCCCAATTAGGCCCGTTTAGAACCGTTTCAGATGCTGAGGCTTTACGAGATGCTAGACCTAGCAGAACAGAAAATGACGTGGAGGTTCTTTTAGTTTTAAATCCTTTTATATCTAGCTCTTCAGGATCAGGCGTAATAACCGTAAGAGAGTTTGGTCACGGTAGAACTACGGGTGATACTGTTAGATTTAGGACAGTTAATGGCTTTGATGGTTTTACAAAAGCTGTATTAGAGCAAGCTGTTGGCTATAGTATCACAGTTGCAACAACAGATACTTATACATTTACAGCTAATGGACAAACGGCTACAATAGGGGGTATTGTAGGGGGCGGTAGTCGAGCTACAGCTGGACCAATAACGGTGAGTGCATGATATGAGTTTTACGTTAGCAACATTAAAGACAGCAATACAGGATTACACAGATAATAGTGAAACCATTTTTGTTAATAATTTAAATAATTTTATAAAAGCTGCTGAAGAAAAAATATTTAAAAGTGTAGATTTAGACATTTTTAGAAAAAATGTAACAAGTGCATTGACTTCATCAGATCAGTTTTTAACGGTTCCTAGTGATTATCTTGCATCTTTTTCTTTACAGATAACTACGTCTGGTTCTGAAAGTTTTTTATTACAAAAAGATGTTAATTATTTAAGAGAGTATACCCCTGCTGCTAGCACTACAGGTTTACCAAAGTATTATGCAAGATTTGATGAAAATAATTTTATGTTAGCACCAACACCAGATAGTAACTACACCATAGAATTACATTATTATTATAGACCCACCAGCATAACAGCGGGGGCTGACAGCGGTACCACTTGGATTAGCACTAATGCTCCTTTTGCTTTATTGTACGGATCTTTGATTGAAGCCTATACTTTTATGAAGGGTGAGACAGATGTTATTCAAAATTATAATAATACATACTTGCAATACATGGAACGCTTAAAAGATCTAGGAGAAGCACGAGAGAATACAGACGCAAACAGAGTTGGTTTACCCGCCAGACCGAGAACATAGGAGTAGAAAATGGCAACATCAAATGCAGCAACCAATTATCTAGAGAGAAGACTATTACATTTTATTTTTAAAAATAACTCACTTAGTTTCTCATCTCCTGGTGATAGTATTTATGTTGGACTTGCAACAGCAGTGAGTGCAGCAGAAACTGGTTCTTTAACAGAAGCAGACTTTACAAATTATGCAAGACAGCAAGTTACAGCATCGAATTGGACTACAATAGGAGCAGATTCAACAGATACACAAACTGCAACAAATGCAGCTAATATAGAGTTTCCAGCATCTGGTGGTGGAGGAACAGATACAATAACTCATGTGTTTCTTGCTGACGCATCTAGTAGTGGTAATATTCTTTTTGTTGGTGCGTTAGATGCAAGTAAAGCGATAGCTAGTGGTGACATATTTAGAATTAATGCAGGTAACCTAACAATAGAGTTGAAGTAATGGCGTTAGTAATAAACGACAGAGTAAAAGAAACAACAACTACAACTGGTACTGGCACATTTAATTTAGCTGGTGCTGTAACTGGTTTTGAAACATTTGTTGCAGGAGTAGGTGATGGTAATACTACATACTATGCAATCACATTGCCTGGCACAGCAGAGTTTGAAGTCGGTCTTGGCACTATCACTGATGCTAGTCCAGATACTTTAGCTAGAACTACAATAATAAGTAGCTCAAATAGCGATAGTGCTGTTGATTTTAGTGCAGGAACAAAAACTATTTTTTGCACATTACCAGCATCAAAGACAGTGTTTTTAGATGCAAGTGGGAATATAGTTGCAGCAAATGGTAGTAATTTAACCGCATTAAATGCTTCTAATCTATCAAGTGGTACTGTGCCAAATGCAAGACTAGATGCGCAACTACAGGATGTTGCTGGATTAGCGGTAACAGATAGTGGTTTTATTGTAGGTGATGGATCTAATTTTGTTTTAGAAACTGGAGCAACAGTTAGAACATCTTTAGGGTTAGGCACAGCTGCAACATTAGACACTGGTATTTCTAATACCAACGTAGCAAAATTTACATCTGGTGTTGCTGACAATGACTTCTTGCGTGTAGACGGAACATCAATAGAGGGTAGATCAGCAAGTGAAGTTTTATCTGACATTGGTGGTCAAGCTAGTTTAACTTTTGGAATATCTGATACTAATATTCCTATATTCACTAGTGGTGTAGCAGATGATGATTTTCTTAGAGTTGCAGGAACCTCTATCGAAGGTAGGTCAGCAAGTGAGGTGCTATCAGATATAGGTGGTCAGGCATCGTTAACCTTTGGCATAGCTAATACAAATGCTGTAAAGATAGATCATGCGAGTGTTGCTGATGATGACTTTGCAAGATTTACAGCAAACGGATTAGAGGGTAGAAGTGCAGCAGAAACAAGAAGCGACATATCTGCAATAACATTAACAGAAGCATCAGATGAGGCAACAGCTTTAGCAATAGCGTTAGGATAATATTATGGCAAATACATTTAAAGTAATCACAAGAGATGTGATGTCGCAAAGTGCAGATACTGACGAGACACTTTACACAACACAATCTGGAAGCACTGTTGTTATCATAGGAATGACATTAGCTAATGTGCATACGGCACAAGTCACTGCTACAGTAAAACTTACGTCTACTACAACACAAACAAGTCAAACACAAAATACAGAGGCACATATTGTAAAAGATATTCCTTTGCCAGTTGGTTCTACAGTTGAGATAATGGCTGGTAATAAAATAATACTTAACGCAGGAGATATAATCAAAGTGGCTTGTTCAGTGGCAGATAAAGTATCTGTTATAATGAGTTACATGGAGATAACATAATATGCCTTATATCGGTAATCCCACAGTTGATAGATTTGTTACACCAAGAGCAGCATCAGTTTTTTCTGGTGATGGTTCAACAACTGCATTTACATTAGATGAAGCAGTTGGTACTGACGAAGATATTCTTGTATCTGTAGATGGCGTTATACAAGAACCATCAGTTGCTTATGCAGTGTCCAGTGGCACAACTTTAACATTTACTGCTGCACCGTCTAGTAATTCTGGTAATAATATTTTTGTTTATTATCTTCATAGAACTATAGGCACAGTAACACCACCAGTTGAATTAAGTGGTACATATAAAGCCAGTGGTATATTCAGAACTAATGTGCAAACTCTATCAGATGATATTACAATAACTGCGACAGAAAATGCTAATGTTACAGGTCCACTAACTGTAGCAAGTAATAAAACCATTACTGTTAATGATGGTGGAAGGCTAGTGATTTTATGAGTGAGATACGAGTTAATAAAATACAAGGCACAAGTGGCACTGATACTGCCATAACTTTGAGTGGTGCAAATGCCACAATAGGCGGAACTCTTGCAGTGACAGGCGTTCACACCATCGGCACTAACGCAGTAGCCACATCAGATGGTGGAGGTGCTACAACTAGTATTGTTCAAGGATTAGCTAAAATGTGGTTTTATAAAGTTACTGATGGAAGTTCTTTAGCTGACTCATTTAATGCTAGTAGTGTAACAGACACAGGAACTGGGGATTTTTCAGTTGTATTTAGCAATAATATGAACAACGCAAATTATGGAACAGGTAAAGGTTCAACTGTTGCCCATGATGGGCAACCTAGTTCAGGTGGTGAACAACTTGCAGGAATAGAATCCACTTCATTAAGAATAAAAACGTATCAAAATGGTGGTATAGGTGATTTTCCTACATTGGGTTCTATACACGGAGACTTAGCATGAGTACTATTATTGTTGATACATTAACTGGTAAGTCCACTGCAACAACTTTAACCATAGGGTCAACACCTGTAGTTAGTGCAAGTGCAAATTCTTTAACCATTAGAGGTGAGGGTAGCAATCAGACAAGTATTCAGCAAGGATTAATTAAACAATGGGTAAGAACTTCAGGTGCTGCTGTTACAGTTGCAGATTCTTTTAACACAGCATCTGTTACAGATTCAGGAACAGGTCTTTATGCACCTCAATTCACTACCAATATGGGTAATACTAATTATGCAGTTCTTTCATCATCAGATGATAAACAAGATGGTGGTAGTATATTTGTTCATAACATTAACGATGCAGTTGACCAAGCCACTAGTGGTTATGGAACATCTAATAAAAAATTTAGTTATGCACTTGCTGACGGAAATCAAAATATAGCATCAGCAGCTTTAGGAGACCTAGCATAATGGCAAACGGAACAATAGCATTTGATACATTAACGACAAGTGGGCAGATACAAGGAACTGCTAAATCAGTTGACACTGACTTTATTGTGAGTGGCTCTCCAAAGCATTGGGTAAATATTGACGGAGACACTCCTTCAGCAAGAAACTCTGTAAATAATGCTTCACTAACAGACAATGGAAACGGAGATTATACAATCACTAGAACAACAAACTTTGATGCAGTTGATTATTGTTGTCAAGGTGGTGGTAACAGCAGTGGTTCTGGAGATGGTAGAATAACAGCATTAGCAGAAGGCACTCTATCAACATCTGCAAATCAAGTAAAAAATAGAAGTGATGCAAATGGAGTTCAAGATGATGCTCATGTAAATATATCATTTATAGGAGATCTTGCATGACAATAACCACACCAGAATTTCAAGGCACACATCTTTGGGATAGATTGTGTTGGGCAAAAGAAAAGTTAGAGCCAGTAAGAACAGAATATTGTGTTGTATGGGAAGATCCAGATGATTTAGATGCACCAGCAAAAGTTACACACCCTGATCCTAATTGGATGGCTTGTGCATTACAGGGTGGAATATTACCACCAGTTGAGGTATATTGGGAGTTAGCAAAGGATGAAGCAAAGCCAGATTTTAAAAAACATACAAGAGGATATTTGTTACATAACACAAAACCAATAGAAGCAATGACAGAAGAAAGAGCTATAGAATATTTAATTATGAAAGATATACCGCAAAAGGTGTGGAGAAACTGGGATAAAGGCAACAAGCCTAGATTAGTTATATGCAGAAAAGAACAACTTCCTAGCACTAGAGTATGGCGAAATGCTTGGAAGATTAATGAAGAACTAACCATACAGAAAGATGAGGTAGCTTAAATGATAACTAACATAGTAGATAAAGATGGTAATACTATTGCAGCATCAGATGCAACTGTACCATCAGATAGACATTTCAGAAACGCTTGGACATTATCTGGTAAAACCATAACAGAAGATCTAACTGAATCTAAAAAGATTTTTCAAGATAAAATTAGAGAAGTTAGAACTCCGTTATTAGCAGCAGAAGACGTTGTGTATATGAAAGCATTAGAGGCTGGAGATAGTTCTGCACAAGCTGCAAGTGCAGCAACAAAGAAAAAGTTAAGAGATGCACCAGCAGCAAGCGCTATATCAAGTGCAAAAACAATAGCTAAATTAAAAGCTGCATGGGATAAAGATTTGTTAGGCGATAGTCCTTACGCATAGGAGATCTAGATGGCATTAACTAAAATAGGTAAAGAGGGTATAGCTGGTATATCTAATTCTAGTGATGCCACTGCCATAACCATATCTAGTGGTGAAGTTGTTACACTAGCAGATGATTTAATAATAAAAGATTCTGGAACTATTGGCTCTGCATCTAAAACAGATGCAATAACAATCGCTAGTAGTGGTCTAGTTCAATTAACAAGCACAGGCATCGGTGCAGGAAGTCAAGTCTTTCAAGTCATAGATGATGGTGCAACATTATTTCAATTGAGAGCAGAAGATGGTAATGTTAGTTTTCCTCAATCAGGTGCAGGAATATATCTTGGTGTAACAGCAGGAAACTCAGCTAATTTACTAGACGATTTTGAAGAGGGTACTTGGACACCTGATATTAGAAATGCAGACAATCCAAATAGTTTTTCTACAGAGGATGGAACATATACAAAAATAGGTAATAGAGTGTGTGTTACATTTCGTAATGATAATGGCAACACTGGTGGTGGTGGTAGTATTCAAATAAGAAATTTACCTTTTAGTCACGATGGTCATTTTAGTGCAGTGGGCTTATGTGCAATTGCTGGTGGTTCAGAAAGTAATAAGCAATATAATGTCACTGCCAACAGTGGAACTACGTTTCATGTATATAATGGTGGTAGTATAGATTCATCGACACTTACATATATTACTGGATTCGCTGTTTATATAACTAACTCATAAGGATTTAATATGGCGTTAACAAAAACAATAGAAGTTCCAAAAATAGAAGTTGTAAATAATTGGACAATACAGGTAGCAACAGACACTGTAATAAAAGAAGATGGTGTTGAGTTAAGTCGCTCTAGACATAGACATTCTCTTGAGCCATTCTTTTCACGAAAAAAAAGTGATGGTAAATGGGAACATACTGCGACAGATATTAGTAAAGAGACAGCAGCAGTACAGGCGATTGCTACAGCAGCGTGGACTGATGATATTAAAACAGCTTACAAATCATATAGAGAGAGCCAAGAGAATTAAATGCCGTACATTGGAGTCAGCCCTTTTAATGGGGTTAGAAAAAAACATACATACACTGCCACAGCTAGTCAAACTAGTTTTTCTGGTGTTGGTGCAGAGGGTATAACTTTAAGCTATAAAGATAGCACATTTGTTGATGTGTTTCAAAATGGCGTAAAGTTAGGAGAAGCAGATTACACTTCTACAAGTGGAACAGCTATTGTTTTAGGAACTGGTGCAGCAGTAAATGACATAGTTGAGGTTGTTGTTTATGATGTTTTTAGCGTTGCAGACACTGTAAGTAAAGCAGATGGTGGTACATTTGATGGTGACATAGCTATAACAGGAACGCTTGATGTTACAGGTGCATCTACATTAACTGGTGCTTTGTCAGCTAAAGGTGGTGCAGTATTTAATGAAGATAGTGCAGACGTAGACTTTCGTGTTGAGTCAAATGATTCAGCTAATGCTTTAGTTGTAAATGGAGGCACAAATAAAGTTGGAATTGGTACAGATTCACCTGCTCATCCTCTTCAAGTTATAACATCTACTGATGGAACAGGTGTTAGTGGTGACTTTACTTATGTTGCTCATTTTCATAACCAAGAAGCTACAAACGATAGAAGTTTTGGTGTTAAAATAAGTGCTGGTTCAACCACAGCAGATCAGTCAATAAGAATAGATGACCATGATGGCACTAATGTTCACATGATAATCTTAGGTAACGGAGATATTTGTTTAGGTGGGAGAACAACAAATCTGACAAATGGTAAAATGTCTATGGATTTTTCCTCCAGTGCAGACAATGGATTTTGCATAAATGATACTGCTAGTGGGAATGGTGCTGCTTTTATAAACTTTCATTCTGGTGGCACATCAAGAGGTACAATAACTAACAATAACAATACTGCTGTCGCATATAACACAACTTCAGATTACAGATTAAAAGAAAATGTAACATCAAGTTGGGATGCAACAACTAGATTAAAAAAACTTAATCCAGTTCGGTTCAACTTTAAAGAAGATAAAGATAGAACAGTAGATGGTTTTTTGGCACATGAAGTTCAATCAGTTGTACCAGAGGCGATAACTGGTAAACATGATGAAGTAGATGATGATGGTAATCCAGTCTATCAAGGCATAGATCAAAGCAAACTTGTTCCTTTACTTGTAAAAACCATACAAGAACTTGAAGCCAGAATAGCAGTATTGGAGAGCAAATGACTAGAGCAAGTGATTTAGCAAGACATCAAGTAGCATTTAAAACTGCTCTCATAGAATTTACAGATGGTGACGATGCTATAACAGTTGCTGATGGAGGAGTTGTAACATTACTTAACACAGCTGTAGCAAAATCAGAGGGTGGGGCGGCTACAACTAATATTGCACAAGGACTTTGTAAATGGTGGATAAAGTACAGTCAAGACGCAGGGTCAGGTTCACAGAATCTAGACAGTTTTAATGTTAGCTCAGTAAATGATGTTGAGACAGGTAGATTTGATCCAACATATTCAAGTAATATGAACAATGCAAATTATTGTGTTTCTGTAATGCACCAAGCTGAATTAACAAATGCTGACTCTACAGAATACACAGTGAGTCAAGCAACAAATACAACACAATTAAGAACCGTTGAAAATGGTGCTTTACGAGACAAAGGTAACGCAAATGCCTCCGCAGTAGGAGATTTAGCATAATAAAAAGGGAGATTAAAATGAGAACTGGACAACCAATACTTGTAACAGATAACGAAGATACAAAGCAAAGTATTACAATGCACAATTCTAAATTTACACACATAATAGCACTAATGGATGAAATTGAGTGTTTGAAAAGCGAGATACGACCGAGTGGCAGTGGACATATTTATACTACAATTAGCACTTTGGAAAACAGAATACAAAGACTAAGAAAAGAATTAGAAAAAGAAAACGAGGATTATAATTAATGTTTGGAGCCACTGCTTTTTGTGAAAACGCTATAGCTGAACAAGGAGTTCTGCAAGTTGGTGTAGCAGAAATGAGTGGCATTGCATCTAGTTCTAATGCAGGGGTGGGCATATTAGCAGGAGTTGCAGAGTTAAGTTTTAACAACACACAGACAACTGCTGGAATATTTATATCAGGTAGTGTAAATGCAGAAGTAAGCAGTAACTTAACACAAACCACAGAAAACATTAGAATTGTAAAAGAAGCAACATCTGAATTAAGTGCCGATTTAACACAAACATCAACAGGTGCAGGTACTTTTGTAGGCACATCCTCACAAGATTTGAATTTTACAAAAACTAGTTCTGGAGATATAATGTTTGTAGATGTTGTAACTGATGCAACAACAGAGACATATACAGAGATCATACCAAGTGGTACAGAAACTTATACAGAGGTGACTCCTAGTGGTACGGAGACATACACGGAAATAGTGAGGTAAACATGGCTAGTACATATACAAATAGTGGTATAGAAAAAATAGGCTCTGGCGAACAAGCTGGAACTTGGGGTAATACCACAAATAATAATTTAGATATTATAGATAAAGCTATCAATGGGGTTCAAGCTCTTACTTTGTCTGGAACTACAGATACCTTTACAGTTACTGATGGAACTGTGTCAGATGCTGGTGCTAGAGTTTTAGTATTAGGTGGTTCTCCTTCTGGAGAGCATACTTTAACACTTGCTCCAAATGATGCGGACAAAGTACATCTTGTTCAAAACTCATCAGGCCAAACTGTAAACATCTCTCAAGGTAGTGGTGGTAACGCGTCTTTAACTAATGGAGAAATAGCTTGGATTTTCTGTGATGGTGCAGGATCTGGTGCAGCTGTTACAAAACAAACTATTTCCTCATCTCCTGCGGCCTTTACTGTTGGCACAGATTTAACCGTAACAGGAGATGCTTCTATAGGAGATGATTTATCTTTAGCTTCAGATGCCGCTGTTTTAAATTTTGGTGCAGACTCGGAAATAAAAGTTACACATGTTGCAGACACTGGATTAAATATCAAACACACTGCAACAGGTGACGATAAGCCAATAGTTCTTACCTTGCAGACAGGTGAAACCGATATACAAGGTAATGATGTAATTGGTGCAATTAATTTTCAAGCACCAGATGAGGGAACTGGAACTGATGCTATATTAGTGGCGGCTGGTATTGAAGCAGTATCAGAGGGTAATTTCGCAGCAGATAATAACGCAACAAAACTATCTTTTAAAACAGGTTCATCAGAAGAAGCAGCAGAAAAAATGTCGTTAAGTTCTGCTGGTAATTTAAGTGTTTCTGGTGGCGTTACAATTACTGGAGATTTGACTGTATCTGGTGATGATATAACTATGGGAACAAATACGTCTGGACATATTATGGTTGCAGATGGAACAAATTTTAATCCAGTAGCAGTTAGTGGAGATGTCACAATAGCAGCTAATGGTGCTGTAACAATCGCAAATGATGCAGTAGAAACTGCCATGATAGCCGACAACCAAGTAACTACTGCAAAACTAGCAGGAAGTGTTGCGGTTATAGGGATGAGTGCTAAAGTCACTGTTGGATCAAGTTCACCATCAATAACAGCTTCAGTGAATACCTCTGGAATAACAGACAACGGAACAGGTGATTTTACCATAGCCATTGATACAGATTATAGTAATGCTAATTTTGCTGCAACAGTTACAACATTTGATAATGATGGAACAAGCAGAAATGTTGGAGACAACACAGTTGAGGCTCAAGCGGCAGGAACTATTCAAGTTAAAACCTATAGAGCAACACCTTCTGAAGTTTCTGTAAGAGGTTCTTTTGATCCTGATGGATTTTTTGTAATGAGTAACGCTCAATAAAGGATAAACAATGCCGTTTACTAAACTACAATTTAAACCTGGTATAGTATCTGATGTTACTGCTTACACAAACGAAGGTGGTTTTGTTGATGGCGATTTAGTTAGATTTAGATTAGGCTTTCCAGAAAAGTTTGGTGGTTGGGCAAAAAGATCATCAAGCACTTATCAAGGATCTGCTAGACGATTACACAATTGGGTTGCTTTAGATGGATCTGATTTTCTTGGTGTAGGCACTCACTTAAAATACTATATTGAAGAGGGCAACACATTTAATGATATTACTCCTATTAGAGTTACCACAGGTGCAGGTGATATAACATTTGCCGCAACCAACGGATCAACAACAATCACTGTAACAGATGCGGCTCACGGAGCAAATGTAAATGATTTTGTTACGTTTTCTGGTGCTGCAAGTTTAGGTGGAAATATAACTGCTGCTGTTTTAAACATAGAATATCAAATTGCATCTATTGTAAGTTCTAACTCTTATACAATAACATCAGCAGTCGCTGCTAATTCATCTGATACAAATAATGGTGGTGGTAGTGTTGTCGGTGCTTATCAAATTAACACTGGAACAGATACTACTGTTGGTGGTACTGGTTGGGGTGCAGGGCAGTGGAGTGGTACAACTGACGGAGCGTTAGCTACGCAACTTAACGAGGCATTAGATGATAGCGAAACTGCCATAGACGTTGACAGTGCAACAGGGATCACGGCAGGTGATTTGATATTAATAGAAGAAGAATTGATTACAGTTGGGACAATAAGCACTAACACATTGGGCACTGGTGGAGGTCCATCAACTAGAGGTGCAAGTGGTACGACTGCTGCTACACATGCCGACAATACCCTTGTTAGATTAGCAACTGGTAATGCAGATTCTGCTAATGATTTTGTAGGGTGGGGTAATGCAGCCTCTGTTACAACAACTGGTAATCAAATAAGATTATACTCACACGACAACTTTGGTGAAGACTTAATTATAAATCCCAGAGATGGTGGTATATTTTATTGGGATAGAACAAACGGATTAAGCACTAGAGCCGTAGAATTAAGTGCAACAAGCACATATTCTGGAGAAACAAGTGTTCCTACTGTTGCAAAACAAGTTCTTGTTTCTGACCAAGATAGACACGTCATAGCTTTTGGGTGTGATGGTTTTGGAGCAAATGAATCTGCAACACAAGGTGATGGTGTACAAGATCCTTTGTTAATTAGATTTAGCAGTCAAGAGAACCCCGTTCAATGGTTTCCAACTGCCACAAACACAGCAGGTGATTTAAGATTAGGTGGTGGATCTACCTTCGTACAAGCTGTTGAAACAAAACAACAGATACTCGTCTTCACTAATAAAACACTACACGCGATGAAGTTTATAGGTCCACCATTTACATTTGGTCTACAAGAACTATCTAAAAATATAACAATCATGTCTCCTTTTTCTGCCATACCTGTCGAAGATGCCGTTTATTGGATGGGTTTAGATACCTTCTACGTTTATTCTGGTGGTCAAACTATTCAACTGCCTTGCACAGTTAAGGACAAAGTTTTTTTAGATTTTAACACAGAAGAAAAAGATAAAGTCCATGTAGGATTAAATTCAGAGTTTGGAGAAATTATTTGGTTTTATCCAAAATCAGGTCAGACAACAGTTAACGCTTATGTGATTTTCAACTATATAGAAAAAGTTTGGTACTATGGGAACTTATCAAGAGACGCATGGTTAGATAGAGGTATTAGAAGTTTACCTATGGCAACAGGTTCGTCATTATTATATAACCACGAAGTAGGTTTTGATGATGACGGCAGCGCCATGACATCTTTTATAGAGTCTGGATCTATTGATATAGGAGATGGAGATAAGTTTCTTTTTTTAAAACAAGTTATTCCAGATATTACATTCAACGGATCTACAGCAACAAATCCAGATGTATCGTTTACGATGAAATCTAGAAATAATCCTGGTGCTAATTTTAATGAAACAACACAAGTTACAACACAAAGATCTGCAACTAGTCCAGTAGAACAATTTACGGAAAAATTAAATTATCGTTTACGAGGACGATCTTTTGCATTAAGAATTGATTCCACATCACTGGGAACGAAGTATAAGTTGGGCACTCCCCGTGTGGATATAAGAGAGGATGGTAGGCGCTAATGTTAATCACTAGTATTCCTCAATATATTCAAGGTGTTACAAATGCAAAGTTAGATTTAACTACCACTAATTTAACCACGCTTTTTACAGCTCCCAGTGATGCCGATTTTAATGCTGCTGTTGTTAACTCAATTTTAGTGTCAGAGGATAGTGGTAACGCAGATACAATTACGGTACAACTTATAAATGGCAGTGACACCTTTAGTTTATTTAAAGTAAAAGCGGTAGCGGCAAACACAACTATAGAGTTATTAACAAGGGATTTAATATTACAAAGTGGAGAAATATTAAAAGTACAGGCAGCAACTGCGAATAGATTGCATGTTGTAGCCAGTATTCAAGAATTATCGAAGACAAGAATATCGACAAGTGCATTAGCAAGAATATAAGATTGATCAAATTTTTAAAATAAGGTAGACTTTTCGACATGGACCAAGCTCTTAAAAAAGAAGACATACCAGCAGGCGGTATTGCAGACTTTGTAATGACTGATGAGCAGATAGAGCTTTTAGAAGCTGAAGAGCTCAAAGAACAGTATGGTACAGGTGGTATTGCGCAGTTTTCTGACGTTGGTAAAAAGATGGCTAACTTTGGTCGATACGGTGATGACACTGTGGCTCACGTTGAAACAGGCGAGCTCATCGTCCCACGGGCCTTGATTGATAGAAGCCCTGCCTTGAAAGAAAGCATATTTCAACATTTAAGAGAGCTAGGTGTAGAGGACCCTGAGAGATATGTAGTGGGCTCACAAGAAAACAGTATTAACCCAACAACAGGGTTACCAGAGTTTTTTCTAAAAAAGTTATTTAAAAAGGTAGGAAGAGGTGTAAGTAGAATTGCTAAAGGTGTAGGTAGAGCTTTGAAGAAAGCTGCACCTATTATTTTACCACTTGCTTTAGCGGCCACACCATTAGGTCCTATATATGGAGCTGCTTTAGGTTCTGGTATAGGAACACTTATAAGTGGTGGTAGCGGAGAGGATGCTCTTAGAAATGCTTTACTAGCAGGTGCTAGTGGTGCTGTATATTCTGGTATCACTGGGGGCACTGCAGGTATTAGCCAAGCTTTTGCAGATCCCGCAGGTAGGTTTGGACAAACTGCCGCTGGAATAGGTCAGGGTAACTTTTTTGGAAGTTATCAAGCACCACCCGATGAATTTGTTTCACGAAGACTTACAAGTTCTGGTTTTGAGGGTGCTGGGATGAAACCAGCTTCAGGCACAGTGACAGAAAAAGATGTTCTTCTTCCTAAAAAATTAGTTGGATCTGAAATAGCTCTTGATCCTAAAAAAGCTGTAAATCTAGACCTTGGCGCAAGCGTTGATAGATTAGGGGCCATAGAAAGTTTAAAACAAGGTGAGTATTTTGATGCTTTTACAGGTGGACGAACTGTGACAGCCGCAGATGTTTTAAAAGCAAACAACATAGATATAACAAAAGTTAGCTCAACTGATGCTATATATAAAGAAGCTGTTAAGAAGGCGGCTGAATTGAGTCCTGGATTTATGGGAACTTACGGACCTAGTCTAGCTCTAGCGGGCACGGTGGGTGCAGCCACAGGATTTTTTGATGCACCTGAGCAAGAAGAATTAGAGCCAACAAGAACAGGATTAGATGTTTATCAAGAAGATCCTAATAGATTTAAAGTAGGAGATACAACCGTCAATCAAGCTCAAGGTCCTTTTACAAGAGATACTTCTTTTGGTTTTGAATATAATCCGTATGTGTCTCCAAGGCAACCTTTTCAAGCAGTGGCTGGGGGCGGAGAAATATTTCCTAGAAGGACGGGTGGTATAATGCCTGATGAGGGCATTCCTAATAAAGATAGTGTAAGAGCTATGTTAATGCCTGGAGAGTTTGTAATGACCACAGATGCTGTCAAAGGTTTAGGAAACGGAAACCTTAACAAAGGTATAAATAACATGTATAGTGTTATGAGAAACTTAGAGCAACGTGGAAGGGCGATGGCATAATGGCAACAGAAACCATCATACAACAGGTTGGTGAAACTCCTGAAATAGAAGCGTATCGTATTGGATTACTTGAGTCTGCTAAACAACTAGCAGATCAAGGCATTACATTACCAACGCAACAGGTTGCAGGGCTCACGGGTCTTCAGGAAGCTGCTAGAAAACAGGCTCAAGCAGGTCTTGGATCTTTCATGCCTTTTCTTGAACAGGCAGGACAAACGGTTGGTGGTGCTGGACAAACATTAGGTGGTGTTGAAGCTGCTTTAAGAGCTGGTGCTGGTCCTGTTACACAAGAAATGATTACTAGAAACATGAACCCATTTCAACAGGCTGTGGCAGATGAGATCAATAGATCTTTTGATATGCAGTTAAATCAGGCTAGAGCTGGTGCTGTTGGATCAGGAGCTTTTGGTGGTTCAAGAGGTCAAATAGCACAATCTGAAATAGACAGAAATAGAGCGGCTGCTTTAGCTCAAGCGCAAGCTCAAAACTTTTTACAAGCTCAAGGTGCGGCTGAAAGAGAATTAGCAAGACAAACACAACTCGGACAAGGCATAGCTGGACTTGCAGGTCAACAAAGTCAACTTGGTTTGAGACAAGCGGCTCTTGGAGAGACTATGCAAGGTCTAGGACAAAGAGATGTTGAAGGAGCTTTCAAGATAGGTCAATTACTACAAGCTCAGGATCAGGCAGAACTAGAAGCGGAAAGACAAAGTAATTTAGCACAAATATACGAGCCGTACCAAAGACTAGGATTTTTATCTGACATATATAGTAAAACGCCTACGACACAACAAACTATAACACAATCCACATCACCTAATGTGTCACCGTTTCAACAGTATCTAGGACTAGGTATTGCTGGTTTAGCGGCAGGTGCTGGAGCAAGACAAGCGGGGTTATTCGGATAATGAATAGAAGCGTAATGCAACGGCAAATGTTCCGAGAAGGTGGAGCAGCCGTGCCTAATGAATTTAAGGGTTTTTCTAAATTGCCTGAAGAAGTGCAAATGAAGATGAACCCAGAATTAGCTAAAAAATATCAAGAGGGTGGTAGAGTAGGAGAAAGACAGATCCCACAAACAGAAGAAGATATAGCAACAGTAGGGTTTGATCCTAATAATATTTATAATATAGTACGTTTTTTCAGGGATAATCCTGGCACTACAGTAGAAGATTATAATAAATTTTTTGGTACAAATTTAGATCCACGAGCGTTTGAAATATTTGAAAAATTCGACCCTAGTGGCACTTTTCTTCGTACACCACCACCCTCTGATTTTGAAGAGCAGGTCGGAACTATGGGTGCTTTAAGGTTAGGGGATCAAATGGTCGGAGCAGACTCAGGAGCAACTTTTCAATATAACCCTTTCGGACCACCTACTTTTCCAACAGAAAGAGCAGATCAACGAGATCTTCGTGATCTAGATGAAGCAATGGAGGTCAGACAAAGAGGTCCTTTACCCATTGTTGCTATGCAAGAGGGTGGCAACGTACCTGCGGGCGGGATCATGAACTCTTCTCCTGCTATGGATGCAAATATAGTTGGAAACATGGTAGGTCAAGCTAGTCAGGCAGGTTTTAGTGACCCAGAGATGGCACCTAACTTTGAGGCTATGATGGATAGCGTTACTGGAGATGAGAAAAGTACAGAAGAAAGAAGAGGTGATTTAGCAACAATAGTTGGGCAAGAGGATGCAAATCAAACGCCAGAGAGTGTTTTAACTTTGGTCACGCCAGTTGTTGAATTAGCTTTAGTTGATCAGGGCATAGGACCAATGGCTCAAGAACAGATGAATACTCCCATAGAAGGCGATATGGGCAGAGGCATTATGTCAATGGCGGCTAGCGGAAATATGGGGGTTGGTAACGAGCCACCCGTAAATTTTAAGTTAGGCGGCGAAGTTCGCCGCCGAGGTGATGAAGATCCAGTTCCTGTTTTTGAAGAAGGCGGGCCTGTAAAGGTTGGAAGCATCACACCCCTAACTAGCTTTGATGATATTACTACTGGTATACAGACTGACTATCAAAAACTTTTGCCTTTGTTTCAAAAAAACATGCAATTTACAGACCCTGATACTAGAAAAAAACAGCTACAGTCTCAAATTTTGTTTGACATAGCTAACACAGCTCTTGCTTTTGCCAGTCCTATGGAAGGTGAAAAAGCTGGGTTAAGCCCTGCCCAACGATTAGCTATGGCTGCAGAGAGAACTAAATTATTTCCAACTATTGCCGCTAGATCTGCGCAAGCTATCAAAGAAAAAGCCGCCGAAGAACAAGCCCCAAAGACAGCTGCTTTAAGTTTGGCTGGACAGTTAGCCGCTAAAAAGGTTGACGCAACAATAGGTGAAAGAAAAACTATGCTTGCAGGAGGCATAGATTTAGCAAAAACTCAATTTCAAGAAACTAAAAAAGATACTCGTTTATTAAAAAGTAATTTAGCATCAATTAGATTAGAAAAATTAAAGGCTGATTTAACAAAGGAAAGAGATGCTATCTTAGCCACTAACGATGCTAACAAAGTAGAAAAAGCAAATGAATTTACATTATTATTAAAAGACTTAGATGCAGAAATAGCTGCTGCCTCTCAGGACGCGGCCCACGAAAAAGAAATAGAAAAGATTAATATAAATTTTAAAAACAAAAAAATAGAAATGGGTATAGCTCAAGGTTTTGATATTGATAAGTTAGAATTAAAACAAGGTTTTGAAGTAGCTAACATAGCAACTAGACACGCTAACGCTTTGACATTACAAAAAGATAAACAAACTTTTGATAAATCACAGCTTAATACACAAATCAAATCATCTGAGTTCATAGCAAATCAAAATAATTCTACAAAGATAGCTATTAACGACAATAACTTAGTGTTTAAGAGAGAGCGATTAGATTTTGATAAGAAAAGAGAAGCTAATTTAGTTCAGTTTAGAGAAGTAAGTAACAATATCAAGAAGGCTCAAATACAAATAAATGCAGGTCAACTTGATTTAAATAGAACAACAGAAGCTAGAAAAAAAGCAGAATTTACTAGAGCGCAACTTTTAAAAGAAAACAAGTTTGAAGAAGTTAAGTCACAAAATGCTATAATAAATGCCTTTAAAGAAAGAGAAACTTTACTAAAAGAAAGACAACAAGAACTTGATGAAGCACAGCGTGCGATAGAAAACGCTCAGGGCGCTGAAAAAATTCAATTACAAAAAGAAAAACAGTTGTTAGAGAACGCTTTTAAACAACAAGACTTGATGTTTAGAAAGCAAGTACAACAAGATTTGACTTTTTACAGAAAAGAAATGACACGACTAGACGAACAAAAGATAGATAATGATAAAGCTTTTAATTTACTTGATATATCATATAAAAATAAAAAATTAGCTTTAGAAAAATTAGCTTTGACTAACTCAGAGTTTGGTAAAAATATAGAGGGTGTGTACACCAGAGTGCTTAACAATGCTTCAAACTTGAAAAAGTTTGCAGATGGTACTTTAGATGAGAATACCTCTTTGATGATGGCCAATGCCATATCTTATTTCAACCAGTCAAAGACTACTTTTAATCAAGAAGCTGGTAGATATGTTACAAGACCACCACAATCATTAAGTCCAGCCGTTGTATCTGCTATTGAAAAGAGAATAGAGAACGGCTTCACAGACGTAAGTCTACCTATAAAAGTAGAAACAAACGCTATAAAAGACAGTTACATACTTCCTGATGGTAAAGTAGATTTTGACAAAATAAGTAATGAAGTAACAACTAGTTTGATGAAAGAGAATATAAATCCTGACGCAGCGGGTGGTATAGACATAGCCGTGTCTAAATTATTTTTACCGCTTGCAGGAGCACTGCAGTCTGTAGGTTTCAAAGACACAGGGTTTTTTACGGTAGATTATTTAAAGAAGATGCTAAAAATTTAAGAAACTTTACTAAAGTATTAGAGGGTGGCGTTTTTCAAAATGATGTTACCTTGTACGATGGCATGGTAGGCCTTAGAGATTTTGTTGCGTCTAAATATAAATTAGCTGTAGGCATTATGAACAATCCTACAGATTTTAGCCAAAAACAAATTGAAGAGGCACGAAAAGAATCTAAAGAAATATTACAAGTTATTTCTGAATTACAAACAGGTATATTATTGTTTGAGAAGAGGATGCCAGGATTAAATCCTGAGTTTGGTACTACACAAGCAAGTGATGCTCAAAATAAGTTTGGTTCTGGTGAATTAATTGGTATAGGTAAAACAAGGGAGTAATATATGGAAAATCAAACCACAAACACCATGTCTCCTATTGATTTAAGTGGCAACCGTATCAAGTATAGTAAAGAGGATGTAGATCAATTTATTCTACAGTTTGGTAAAGAAGCTCCATCTCTCTTGGCACAGGACGCTGTTATGTCTTACGCCACCACAGATTACAAAGAACAAATGAAAAACGATCCAAACTTTTTGACCTATAAGGGTTTGAAAGATGGAACAGCTACCATTTTAAATTTTATCAACGACCCTAAAATGCAGTCAGGAGAAATATCAGGTAACTTCTCTCAAAGACCTGATGCTCAAAGAAAAATGACTGACAGTGAAATATTAAAGTTTTTTACGACACTGAATGACGTTGATATTGAAGATACTATTATGAGAGAGATTTTTAGAGCTTTACCTTCTGCAGCTGTCTTTGGTGAAACTGTCAAAAGGGCTGGTAAATTAATGTTAAAGGGTGGCCCACCTAAGACTATACCAGAAGCCGCAGCTAAATTTATACCCCCTATATTTGCTGGTTTAGCAACAAGCACAATGACGTATTCAATAGCAGATCAGTTAGATGAGTATGTTTTAGGAGCTGAGTCTGTAACTACTCCAGGGCAACAAAGAGCAATAAAAGAAATGATTAGGACAGGTGTAGGTGGTAGCACAGGCCTTATTTTTCCATTTATGATACCTAGAAATTTAGATTGGGGCACAAAAGCCATCATAGATAACTTGGCAGATGATGTTACTGTGCCAGCTGGCGTTAGATTATCTGCTGGTGTAGAAAACTTTTTTAAAAATTATTCAACAGCATATAGAGGCAGTCCTTTTAGAACCAAAGGAGAAAACATAAGGTTTGGTGCTTTGACCGCAACAGGAGATGTTGCAGCCATAGGTGGTGCCTCTGTAGGAGCTTTTGCTGCAGAAAAAGTAGATCCAGGGGCTACAGGAACACGATTATTGTTTGAAGTAGCTGGTGGTAGTAGTCTACCTGTTATAGCTACAAAAGCATCTACATCTATGGCTAATTTCATTGCAGACAAATTTAGCGCTGTCAAAGCTAGCGGACTTGAAGGTTTGAAAAACAGAGCTCAAGAAAATCAAGTAAACAATATTGTTAATATTTTACAAAGATATGAAAGAGATCCTGTAGCTGTTTTTGAAGCTTTGTCTGATCCAAATAATATAAAAACATTTAATGAAATTTTTCCTGAAGCTAACTTCTCACCAACCGTGGGCCAAGAATCTGATGAGATATTGTTAAGCATAATTGAAGCATCGTTAAGAAAAACAAATACAGATCTAGATGTTTATGCACAAAATAGTTCTACCAAAATGAGAACAGGTCTTACGAATTACTTGAAGTTGTTGGGTAGAATAGATGATGAGCCCAAAGAAGCCTTTGGTGTTTTGAGTGAGGCTGCAAAGTTTAGACGATCTGCTATAGAGTTTGCTGTAGGCACCAGAGTAAAAAGTTCAATGAATAAACTTGGTCAAAGTTTAGATTTGTTAAATGTGGGCAAGAAAGACATATCTGACCCTGCAAAATTAAAATTAATAAATAAAAAAATATCTGACTTATTAAATTCACAAATAAATAAAATTAGAAATGAAGAAAAAAGACTTTGGTCTAAAATCGATAATAAAGAGGTGATTACTGAAATAGATCCAGAAGATCCACCTTATTTTATGCAAAGCTGGATGTCTAATAAAAAACCTAATCCTTCTACAGATATTGAAAAAGACATTGCATTACGTCCTTTGTCTAGATTTTTTAATTTGTACAAAGGAAAAGAACCTGATCCCACTATAAGCAGTTTAATAGACAGACTAGAAAAAGAATTAAAAGATAAAAAAATTCCATTCACCAGAGATATAGAATTAATATTATCACAAAGTAACGTGGGATCGCGCCGTATTGATGCAATGCCTGAAGGTGATTTTAAACCTGGAAACCCTCTTTACGACAATGCTCGTTATAATGCAACAGGCACGCTTGTTGATGGAAGAATGGAAGCTGGTCAAGTAGATTATTATCACATGTTTAACGGTACAATAACACCAATTAAAACCTTAGACAAAAAGGCTCCACCTAGAATTCCTACAGATAGTCTTACTTTAATTACACAAAATAAAATTTTACAAACAGTTTTAGATGATCGAAGGGTTAATTTAACTGAAAAACAAAGAACTCAAATAAAAGATTATATGTTGCAGACTGAATCTCAAATTTTCAAAGGTCTTAAAAGACAAGAGGATGGTGGAGCCGCTATCTTTGCGGACGATCCTGAGTTGCAATTTGCACCTTACATAATAAAATTTTTAAGAGATAGAGGTGTTACAGGCAAAGAACCAGATCCGTTTAAGCCTATAACTGTTGCACAGCTTGTTGATATAAGAAGAGCAGCTAATCAATTAGCTAGAGAATATAGCTCAGGGCCAAACCCAAATAAAGATTATGCTAGGATTGCAGGAGAGTTTTCTGAAGCCATTCTACAAGAATTAGAAGACTTTGCACCAAACTCTGGCGCAAAATACAGGGCGGCCTTAGATTTTTCTGTAGCTTCTAACAATGCCATAACAAGAACTATTGTTGGTAAAACTAAATTAAAAAAACCAACTGGACAAAAATACATAAATCCTGAATATCTTTTAGGTGAAGTAATGACAGGTAAGCCTTCTGTTATAGAGCAGAGAGCAACACAAATATTAAACTTGTCAGACTTTGCTGTGGATAAAGGCTTCAAAGGAGCTGAAAAGAATGGTCTGTCTATTCGTCAAAACATGGATGCTTACCTAAGAACTGTCCGCAAAGAACTTATATCTGATACAAAAGTACCTGTCATAGGTGAGTTTAAGGACACAGACGTACCGCAAATAGATCAAAAAAAGTTAGACGCTTGGAGAGAAAAAAACAAAGAGCTTTTACGTTTGTTTCCTAATTTAGATGAAGATTTATCAACAGTTTCTAATGCACAAAGATTGTTTTCTATGTGGGATGTTAGAAATGAAGCTGTTAAGAAAAGCATTAAGAATACAGAATATCTATCTAAGATGATAAATGGTCAGCATCCTATCACAGCTATTGAAGCAGCTCTTAAAGGTGATCAACCAACCAGAGGTATGTTAAAACTTTTTAGATCTTTAAAAGGAGATTTTGAGGAACCAGCAAAACAAGCTATGGGTGAGGCTATAATTAATAGAGCTTTTATAAACGCTGGTGGAACAGGTGGTATCATCAACGCTAAAGCTTTGTATAGATCTTTTTATGAGCCTATGCCTGACAATCCGTCTGTAACTATGATGAGCTTGTTAAGATCACAAGGAATATTTAAACCTGATCAAGTAAGACAAATTGATTACATTACAAAACAATTGATTAAGTTAGAGATAGCAGAAAACGCTGGTAACTTAATGAAGAACGGTGTGATAAATGAACAGCTGTTAGAAGAAGTAGGTCCTTTATTTGATTTCTTTGTAGCCATAAGTGGTTCTGCAATCGGTACAAGAGCTGGTTCAGCTTTGACTGGCGGACAGCCTGGCCCTGGATCTATTATGATGGCTAGTAAAGGTGCAAATTTTTTACGAAGCCTTTTAATTAACATGCCTGCTAGTGAAAAATTAAACTTGGTTACAGAGTTATTTACTAACAAGCAATTGTTTTTAAACTTTATTAAAAAGCCAAAAAGTGAAAAAGAAAAAATTCAAATTCAAAATAATATTGCAAACATATTAATTAAAGGCGCTAATACGTTAGGTATTGATAAGTCTGTAAAGATCGCACCTAGTGTTATAAGAGAAGCTGGTGAAGAGGATAGCATACCTACAGATGAAACACTTGAATTTTTAGAAAGACGAGATATGAGTTCGGTTGAGCCGAGTATACAAGAGGGTATTCCCACCACCCAAGTAGCCTCAAGTCAGCCATTTTTGAGCGGATTGAACACCGCTCCCGCGGGTGGTGGCATCTCCTCCGCCGCCCCCGCGAATATAAATAGAGCTCAATATGCATCTTTATTTCCTAATGATATTATCTCAGGGATGATTAAGCCTATGAGAGAGGGCGGAGCTGTTGATGAAACTGGTCAAGATGATGATATTGATTATACCGATGTAGATTATGGGTACACGAGCGACGAGGGTGGATCTACAGATGACTTTGATATTTCAACAGATATCGGTAAAGCCACTGGCGGTAATTTAGTAGGTGAAATTCCTTTTGATGTTTTTAATTTAAGGGATAAAATGAACAAACAAGCCCTTGAGTCTTTAAAACAAGGTGTTCAACCCTCTTACACTTATGACTCAAAAGGTAATATCACCTCTGTCACCAGTCCTGGAGCACAGGGCGGACTTCCCACTCCAGTTTCTATGATGGCAAACGCACTTACAAGGGCTTTAGGTGGTACAACAACTACAGGATATAATATGAACGTGAATTTAAACGGTGGTTCAGAAGGCATACCTCAAACTGGTATAGCTACTTTAAGCAACAGTCCAAGCGCTCAATACAAACGAGCTATAGATCTGTATAATATGAACCCTAACAGATATAAATTATTCGGATAATAATATGCAATTAAGTAAAAATTTTACTCTGGCAGAGTTAACAAAAAGCCAGACAGCAGAGCGTAAAGGTATTAACAATACACCAAACTCTGAAGCCATAGAAAATTTAAAAATGCTCGCAGACAATATCTTGCAGCCAGTTCGTGATGAGTTTGGTAGCTTTATTGTATCAAGTGGGTACCGCTGTCCAGAGCTTTCAATAGCCATCGGTAGCTCCAAGACCTCACAACATTGCAAGGGTCAGGCGGCAGATTTTGAAGTAGCTAACGTAGATAATTATCTGTTGGCACAATGGATTAGAGACAACCTAGTCTTTGATCAGCTCATCTTGGAGTGCTACACAGGCGGCAACACAGGCTGGATACACTGTTCATATGCACAGCGCGCTCGTAAGGAGCTGCTTACATACGATAGAGTAAACAAATACAGACAAGGCTTAATCAAGTAACCACCTTTTCTGTTCTTCACCCAAGACTTGCCCAGCTAGATTTATTTTCTCACGCAAAGATTTAACAATCTTTTCATCTATAGTATCTTCTACAATCAGATCTATGTATGTCACAGCTTTCTTCTGTCCTATTCTGTGCGCACGATCTTCAGACTGTAGTCTAATCTCAAGGTCATAACTATTACTATAATATATCATCGTGTTAGCGGCTGTCAGTGTTATACCGTAACCACCTGTCTTAGGTTGCCCTACAAAAAACCGAAGAGGGCTGTGGATATCTTGGAACTTATCCACAGTTGCCTGACGATCTTCCTGTTTAGTTTCACCATAGTATGTTGCCACCGAATCGCCACCATACTTAGAAGACAGCGCTTTTTCTATCTCTTTTATATCATGTGTATAGTTACACCATATTATGATTTTGCCTGAACATTCTTCAATCGCGGCCAACAGCTCATTCAGTCTGTTATTGTCTAGCACTTTCATCTCACCCTCATCACTCATAAGATAACCACAGCATATTTGTTGCAGTCTCATAATCTGTGTAAGCACACTAGATGTGGTGGCCAGCTGACCCTGATCTAGCTGTGCTAAGGCGTACTTTTTCATTTGTGCATATAGTTTAGTTTGTTCAGCTGTTAATGGTACGTTTCTCTTTACATATATTTTCTCAGGTAAATCCAAACAATCTTCTTTTAATACCCTGACACTAAATTTATTTAACTTTTCATTCAACTCGTCCAATCTCCTATAACCAGTAATTTCATTAAAACTGCGTGATCCCATGTATCTCTTCTGTACCACTGCATATCTATTTTGAAACGTAAAATAACTCGGCTGGTCTAACGATGCACAATGCAAGAAGGTGCATTGAGAATACAGATCCATAGGACTTTTTGTTACAGGTGATCCTGTCAATATTCTTTTATACTTAGCGTGCTTAGATAGCTGCAAAAGGTTCTTGGTCCTAGAAGCCTTACGGTTCTTAATTGTAGTGCTTTCATCTATAACCATCATATTGTCAGGATTTTTTTTCAAAAAATAATACGCGGCTTTTTTGCCTCTGTCTGTGCTAAAGGCCTCAACATTAATAACAAAAAACTTTATGCCAGTCATAATTTCAAACACAAGTCTTTGCATGTCGTCTTGAAAAGCTTTGCTACTGCTAGGCTGCCAACGGACCACAAACCTGTCAAACTCATCTGGCAAGTGATTCGGTATCTCTTGTTTAACCCAGTTGTCATACACACCTTTAGGTGCCACAATCATTACAGCATCTATCTCACCATCTAATTTTAATTTACCTATGGTATCTATTATTACTTTTGATTTGCCTAAACCCATTTCCATAAACAAACCGTAGTATGGTCTTTTCCAGCTGTTTTCCAATACCTCTTCCTGATGTTTGAAAGGTTTTGTCTTAAAAATATACATTTATTATCTCCGTGCTTGACATGTATGTAATTGTATGCGATTTATTATATTAATGCAAGGCTATAAAAAAGTCTTTAACCACGAAACAGAAAAGGAGAAACATGGAAAACGATTTGTTTCAACAGATGCAACAGGATGCTATGGATAGGCAATCTGCTGTAGAAAGCACAGATACAGAACGATTATCGGATGTGTCTGCGCTTGCAAGTAAAATTATTCAAACAGAAAATAAAGTAAAATTTTTAGAAGAAGAGCTGAAAGAAACAAAAAAGCAGCTTCTAGAACTGACTGATCAAGATCTTCCAGCAGCTATGGAAGAGATAAATATGGAAAGTTTTACTTTAAGTGATGGATCTGAAGTAAAGATCACACCAACATACGGTGGCACAATTAAGATTAGTGATAGGCCACAAGCTCACACATGGTTAAGAGATAACGGATATGGTGATCTAGTAAAGAATACTATATCGGCTGTCTTTGGCAAAGGTGAGGATAATTTAGCAACTGATTTTTATCAATCTGCATTAGAAAAAGGTTTCAGCGTAGATAAAAAAGAATCAGTGCATCCAGCAACATTAAAGTCGTGGGTCAAAGAAATGACAGAAAACGGAAGTGAGTTTCCAAGTGATTTGTTTGGCGCATTTATCGGTAAAAGAGCTAAAATAGTAAAGGGGAAATAATATGGCTAATACACCAGTTCAAAAAAATCAATCAGACGTTGTTGCAAAAGATAATGTCGTTGATATGTCTATGTTTGCGGCTGACGCTGGCATGGGTAACAAAGAAATTAATCAAGAAAGTTTAAGTATACCTTTTTTAAAAACTAACTTGAGTAAATCAATTAGAGCTCAATTTAAAGGCTCTAGTGAGGGTGACATTATAAATACGGTAACAAGCCAAATTTATAATGGCGAAGAGGGCATAAGGGTTATACCTTGCGCATACCAAAGACGTTTTATTCATTGGTCACCTCCAGGAGATGATAACCCTGCTCCAATTGCTATCTACTCTAGAAGAGAAGATTGTCCACCTACTGAGCGTAGCAAAAAGAAAGGTGATCAAAAAGATTACCTTACTGACGGCTCTGGTCATTACATAGAGGACACTCATCAGCATTATGTTCTTGTCATTAATAAAGACGGAACAACTGATCTTGGTATGATAGCAATGAAATCTACTTCTTTAAAGAAGAGTAAGAAGTGGAACTCAATTATAATGGGAAGAAAATTCATTGGCCAAGATGGTCAACCTTTCAACCCACCAAGATGTTCTCATGTCTACCACCTTTGGACTTTCCTAGAAGAAGGTGAGCAATATGCTTGGTATAATTGGGAAATGAAGTTAGAAGGTCAGGTAACCAACAAGGCTTATTACGATGAAGCCAAGATGTTTGCCTTATCTGTCGAAAGAGGCGATGTTGACGTTAAACATGAACAGGAAGGTGGGACTTCGTCTGATCCTGTTGACGATGATGTTTCTGACGATAAGATACCGTTCTAATGGCATGGCAATCTTTTAGTGCTATCTTTGATGGCCTAGAAGAAGCCTTTGGAACGTATCGAATAGACAAGACACAAGCCAATGGTAAAATGTCTGGTAGGGCTGCCTTAGTTCGCGAACCACGGACAAAAGATCATTGGCTAGGTCATCTAAGCGGAAAAGGTGATTCTCTAGGTATCATACCCATTAATGCAGATAATAAATGCAAATGGGGATGTATAGACATTGACCAATATCCGCTTGATCACAAGTCTTTGGTAGAAAAGATTAGGCGCATGAAGTTGCCCCTTGTGGTTTGTCGGTCCAAGAGTGGTGGAGCTCATTGCTTTCTATTCACAACCGACTGGGTAGAAGAAAGCGAAATATTTCCAAAACAAATTAAATTACAACTAGAACGTGGTGATGTAGGTAATTTTTTAAACCTACCTTATTATGACGCTGAGGGCGGCCTACGGTACGGTATTAAGGACGATGGCACCTCTGCGACCTTAGAAGAGTTTATAGAGCTGTACGAGGCTTACAAGCAGACTGTGGAGCAAGTATTAGCTCTACAAATAGAAGATGTAAAAGATACACCAATAAAAGACGGTCCACCCTGTCTGCAAACGCTATGTGCTAGTAAAATATCTGAAGGTGGACGCAACAACGGTCTGTTTAACATAGCCGTGTACTTACGCAAAGCATACCCTGACAGTTGGGAGACAGAGATACTAACATACAACATGATGTACTTTGAGCCACCTTTACCTTTATCTGAGGTCAACATCGTAGCATCACAGGCTAAACGCAAAGACTACGCCTACAAATGTAATGACGCACCTATCAACGCACACTGTAACAAAGATTTATGTAGAACTAGACAGCATGGGGTTGGTTCAGCTGTGCAAGGTGCTACCATAGCAAACCTTAGAAAATATAACTCTACACCACCTGTGTGGTTTATGGATGTAAACTCAGAGCCCTTGGAGCTAGACACAGACGCTCTCCTATCACAGCCCACGTTTCAAAAGGCATGTATGGAACAACTTAACTTTATGCCTCGCACAGTAGGTAAACCAATTTGGGAAGCTAGAATCAGTCACTTATTAAATGAAATGAAAGAGAATGAAGCAGCTATTATAGAGGTAGCTGAAGATGCCAGCACATCAGGACAATTCTATGACTATCTTGAAGAGTTCTGTAGACACTTACAACAGGCTCAAGCCAAAGAAGAGATATTACTACGCCGTCCGTGGACGAGCGAAGATGATCAACTAACGTATTTTAGATTACGAGACTTTGAAAATTTTTTAAAAAAGAATAAATTTTTTGAATACAAGTCTCACAAAATTGCCCAACGCTTGCGAGATATTAACGGGTCCAGTACTGTTTTAAAAATACAAAACAGATCTGTAAGATGTTGGGCAATACCCGCTTTTGAAAACGCAGATATGGAACTCAACCCGCCCAGCATGGGCAAAAAAGAGGAGACACCATTCTAATGAAAGAAGTAACAATGTTAAAGGCTGACGGTTTTGACGCAGCTATTCTTGGAATAGGATCACGATGTGGTAAACCTGACATACTTATCTACGACTATAATAAATGTTGTGACATACTTATGGAACGAGATGATATGACCAGAGAAGAAGCTATTGAGTTTATGGATTTTAATGTGGTCGGCGCTTGGCACGGCGAAAACACTCCTATCTTTCTCTATGAAATAGTAGACTGGCATGAGATAGTAGGGGATGAAACGGCACACTGATGTTTCGTATATTTGGACCACCTGGGACTGGCAAGACCACGACCCTCTTAAATATGTTAGACAGCGCGCTTGAGAATGGCGTGTCCGCTAATACTATAGCGTTCTTAGCTTTCACAAGAAAAGCAGCTAACGAAGCCAAAGAGCGTGCGTCCAACCGTTTTCATCTAGATCCTGAAAAAGATCTGTTCTATTTTCGTACCTTACATAGTCTGGCCCTGTCCTCTAGTGGCATACGCACAGAACAGGTCATGGGTAAGGAGCATTACAAAGAGCTGAGTGACTTAATATCCATACCTCTTGTCTCAGGATCTACACTTGAAGATGATATACTGGACAGGCAAGCTAACGATCATCCCATCCTTAGCCTGATAAATCTAGCACGCTTGTGCAAAACATCACTGCGAGAGCAGTACAATAAAACATATATGGTCTTTGACTGGAACACAGTCAATTATGTAGACAAGTGCTACAAAGAATACAAACAACAGCATGAGCTGTACGATTTCACAGATATGCTACAGTGCTTTATTGACGAAGCTGAAGTGTCCTGTCCCAAGTTTGAGCTGGTATTTCTAGATGAAGCTCAAGATCTTAGTCCTCTGCAATGGGACATAGCACATATATTAGATAAAAATGCTAAGAAGATGTACGCGGCTGGCGATGATGACCAAGCTATCTATAGATGGGCTGGTGCAGATGTAGAGCATTTCATTACCCTTGATGGATCTAGTGAAACATTATCACAATCGTACCGCGTCCCACGGCTCATTCATAGAACAGCCGAGACTATAGTTTCTAGAATAAACAACAGATACCCTAAACGCTATGAACCTAAGAATGAAGACGGGTCTGTACAACATGTAAGCCGACTAGAAGATCTTGACGTATCATCTGGTCAGTGGCTGATACTGGCACAGGCTGGATACATACTTAATCCTGTAGTCGATATGCTTAAATCATCAGGCTATCTGTTTACACACAAAGGACACAGATCTATCTCAGCTAAGATATCTTCAGCAGTTAACGGCTGGGAGCAGATGCGTAAAGGTAAAAGCATTACCTTGGAGACTGTAAAAGATATCTATAGCTTTATGTCCACAGGCAAACGTATCAAGCGCGGTTTTAAAACGATGAGCGGTGCAGATGACAGCAACCTGTTTAACATGAAGCAGCTCCAGACAGAGTGGGGCCTTATGGTAGGTGATGAGCTGATATGGAGGGATGCCCTTGATAGATTACCAGAGGAACAGCGTGTCTATATTACAGCTCTTTTAAGACGAGGAGAGAAGTTTAATGCAGAGCCTCGTATAACAATATCCACGATCCACGGGTCTAAAGGTGGTGAGTCAGAGAATGTAGTTGTATTCACAGATTTATCTCCGTCAGCTGACGATGCGATGCGTGTAGGCAACGATGACTTACATAGAGTGTTCTATGTTGCTGTCACACGGGCCAAAGAGAATTTATTTATAGTGGAATCAGAAGATAGCAATAGGAGTTATTACATATGAAAATAGTTATAAAATGCGATATGGGTGGCTACATAATAGAGCCAGAGAAATATAATCGTAATCAAATAGACAAACAAATTAAATACAACACTATCGCAAGATTTTTAAGAGATTATGCACAAAAACTTATAGTAAAAGCAGAAGAGTTTGAAAAGAAAACAGGATGGAACGAGTATTTGCAAAGTTTCAAAGACAGAAATTGCATAGAAATGGAAATGATTGATGATGATATTAGAAAAGAAGCAGATAATTTGCTCAAGGACAAAGCTACTAATAGATTAAATGCAAGAAGAAAGGCAGAGAAGAGATTACAAATTCGTGCATACAAGAAAGAAGTTGGTTGTTCTTCTTGTGGATATAAAGATAATCCAGATATTTTACATTTTCATCATAGAGATCCAAGCACTAAAGTTAATAACGTATCAAGAATGTTAGGAAAAAATCATTCTATGGAAAAGATAAAAGCAGAAATAGAAAAATGTGATTTGCTTTGTATATCTTGTCACCATAAACATCATGGAATAGAAAATGCGGCATCTTGAATACATGAAGATGAGATTAAAGGAGGAAGAAATGAAAAAGAAACAAGCAAATCAGCAGTCAGATAATATAGAACTTAGTAAGCTGGTTAACCATCCAGATCATTACACAAATAGCTCAATTGAAACCATAGACATGATAGAATCTATTACGGCCGAGGGCTTTCATTATTATCTAGAAGGTAATATACTTAAATACTTAGCTCGTTATAGACACAAAAACGGTATCCAAGATTTACAGAAAGCACTGTGGTACCTTAACAAACTTATAGAGGTACGATATGACACTTCAGATGGCGATGTTCACACCTAAATCAGAATGGGTGCCACCACACGAACTACCTGACATAACTGGTGCTAAAAGCATAGCAATAGATGTAGAAACAAAAGACCCTAATCTTAAAACTAAAGGCCCTGGATGGCCAACTGGTGACGGTGAAGTTGTAGGATACGCTGTAGCTGTAGACGGCTGGAAAGGTTACATACCTATCAGGCACGGCGGTGGTGGTAATATAGATGAGCGCATAGTTAATAACTGGATGAAGAAGGTTTGCGAATCACCAGCAGAAAAAATTATGCACAACGCACAATACGATGCGGGCTGGCTTAGACGCATGGGTTTTACTCTCAATGGACGTATCATTGATACTATGGTTGTAGCCTCTCTGCTAGATGAAAACCGTTTTAGCTACAGTCTAAATGCACTGGCTTTTGATTATCTTGCAAAAACAAAAAGTGAAAAGAACCTGACAGAAGCCGCCCGTGACTTTGGCGTAGATCCCAAGGCCGAGCTCTGGAAGCTGCCGTCTATGCATGTAGGACCATATGCTGAAGTGGATGCCGAGCTGACACTGGAGTTGTGGAACTATTTTAAGACGTTAATTTCTAAAGAAGATCTGTGGAGCATAATTAATCTTGAGCTGGATGTACTGCCTGTGCTTATAGATATGACTTGGAAAGGTGTGCGTATAGATAAAGACCGCGTTGAGCGCACCAGAGATTATCTGCTCAAAGAAGAAAAAGAAATGCTTGCTAAAATTAAGCACATAACAGGCATGAACGTAGAAGTATGGGCAGCTCAGTCACTTGCCAAGGCCTTCGATTCGGTAGGTATAAGCTATCCTAAAACTGAAAAAGGCGCACCTAGCTTCACTAGATCGTTCCTATCTGAGCATGAACACGAGCTACCTAAGATGATTTTGCGCACACGAGGCTTAAATAAAACACATGGGACCTTTATTAATACGATTATGAAGCATACAGCTGTAGACGGTCGCATACACTCCCATATAAATCAGATCAGATCTGACGATGGTGGCACCGTATCAGGCCGAATCAGCATGAATAACCCTAATTTACAGCAGATACCAGCCCGTGATCCTGAGCTGGGCCCTATGATTCGCTCCCTGTTTCTGCCTGAAGAAGGTGAAGAGTGGGCTAGTATAGACTTCTCGCAACAGGAACCACGGATCTTGGTGCATTATGCCCACGCTTACGGTAAATCTCAGGGCCATGACATGCAAGGTGTGCAAGAATTTGTTGATGGATATCAAAATGATCCTGATATGGACTTTCATACTATGGTAGCAGACATGGCAAAGATACCTCGTAAGCAAGCAAAAACTATAAATTTAGGCATGATGTACGGTATGGGTGTGAATAAACTGTCAGATCAGCTCGATATACCTGTGGATGAAGCTAAAAAGCTCGTGAACCAGTACCATGATCGTGTGCCTTTTGTTAAAATGCTCATGCATGGCGTGATGAATAAGCTAAATTCAAGACAAAGTTCTGGTTCTATACGCTCTATTTTAGGTAGAAAATGCCGATTTGACCTCTGGGAGCCCGATACATTTGCTATGAACAAGGCTCTGCCTTATAAAGATGCGCTCAATGAACACGGTCCAACAACAAGACTAAGACGAGCCTACACATATAAGGCCCTCAACCGTCTAATTCAGGCTTCTGCCGCTGATATGACTAAAAAAGCTATGGTAGATATCCACAAGCTGGGGATAACTCCGTTAATTCAGATACATGATGAGATAGCTGTGTCCGTTTCGTCCAAAGAACAGGTCGAATCAATCGTTGATGCAATGGAAAATGCAGTGCCTTTAGGTGTGCCGAACAAAGTTGATGTAGAAATAGGCCCATCATGGGGCGAATCTAAATAAAACATTGACCAAATTGTATATTCTCGCATATAATCGCGTAAAACAAAAGGATTTATGCGATATGGATACAGATAAATGGAAAAGCATTCTTGTTCCCAAAGACGTTTATTTACAAATTAAGGAAATAGCGGCCAAAGAGGGCAGAACTTTAGGTGGACAACTACGGTACATTTACTCTCAATATGTTTCAGAAGAACAAAAGAGAGTAAAAGAGCTCGTAGATGCTGAAATGACCTTGCGAAAAGCAAAAGATCACTCTGCCGCGGGTTGACTTTCCTTATTTTGCATAATTTTAGACGCTTCCACGCCCAAATTATACAGAGCGTCCGCCATTGGGCCGTCTGAGGCTTTCTTACCTCTTCCTGATAAAAATATTTCAATTGGTGCTGCTGTTTCTGGGTGAAAAGAGACAGTAACAGCTAAACCCTCTCCTACG
>LUMI01000281.1_pt1 | contig 35188 bp, 45 predicted proteins | sample 729681 | NCBI WGS metagenome assembly LUMI01 (sample SAMN03860267, study PRJNA289734) | marine metagenome | biome: seawater column; feature: ocean; material: water; isolation source: Red Sea water column Station 34 - depth 10m | place: Saudi Arabia: Red Sea | collected 2011-10-15 | depth 10 m
CTCCTATCCATCTCTCATTGTGTGCTGGACAATTAATAATCCCTAAAACTGGTTTTTTGTTATGAAGTAATGCAATTAAATTACCAAAATCTTTATGTCCAGCTATATAACTTCTTGTTCCATCTATGGGATCTAATACCCATAAAAACTCAGAGTCTATTTTTTCATTTTCATACTCTTCACCCAAAATTCCATGATCAGGATATTCTTTTCTTATTCTCTCTCTTAATACTTGTTCTGTTTCTTTATCTGCTAAAGTTACAGGACTTTCATCATCTTTAATTTCTATTTCAATTTTGTTTCTAAAATAATGCATCGAAGTTTTAGATGCATCATCGGCTAAAGAGTTTGCAAATTTTGAAAACTCTTCTGTATCTATGATCATTAATTTAGTTTATGGAAGTGGTGCTGGATTATCTGAGTGTTCTCTTAGGAAATAAACTAAGTCTGCTCTATCTTTTACTTTTTTCAAACCTGCAAAGTTCATTTTTGTACCTTTTATATATTTTTTTGGTTTATATAAAAATTCTGCTAATTCTTCATATCCCCATTCTCCACCATATTCAGCTAAAGCTTTGGAGTATGCAAAACCTTCAACATTTGCTTTTGGTCTATTTATAATATTCCATAAGTGTGGACCTACTTTATTTGCACTACCTTTTTCGTAATTATGGCACGTAGCACATTTTTTGAATAATTTTTCTCCATTATCGAGAGAAGCATTTGCTAATAACATTGAAATTGGTTCAATTACTTCTTCTTTTTTTTCTACTACTCCAACGCCAGTCGAATCCTCAGGAACATCTATTTTATAAGCTGTTTCTTTTTTTTCATCATGATCAATATCAATGACTAAATCTCCAAAATGCCCGATAAGGGTAACAATTAAGACTGCTAATATAATAGATGCTAAAATTTTATTAACTTCAAGCCCAGACATGTATAAGTACATATACAGATTTTTTAGACAAACCATTAATGGAGATAAATGGTATTCCAATGATACAACGAGTATGGCAACAAGCAATTGAGTCAAATATTGGAGAAGTGTTTGTTGCTTGCTCGGAAATTGAAGTTCATGATTTAATCGTAAGTAATGGTGGCAAAGCTATTATGACAGATCCAAATCTCCCCTCTGGAACTGATAGAGTTCACTCCGCTTTTTTAAAGATAAAAAATAACAAAGACATTGATGTAATAATCAATCTACAAGGTGATATGCCTCTTATAAATCCAGAACATATTCTTAAAGTCATTGACCCAATAAAAAGAAATTTTACCATTGGCACACTTGCAACAAACTTAAATGATAATGAATTAAATAATCCCAATGTAACAAAAGTTGAAGTTGATTTTAAAAAAAATGAAACAGCTCAGGCATTAAGTTTTTATAGAGAAGTTACGATAGAAAATAAAAACTTATACCATCATGTTGGTATCTATAGTTATACTCCAGATTCAATAAATACATTTATCAATCTACCTAAATCAAAAAATGAAATAGATCTAAGTTTAGAACAAATGAGAGCTATGGATTCTAACATTCCAATTGGAGTTACGTATGTTCCTGAAGTTCCAATAAGTGTAGATACAAAAGAGGATTTAATAAATATTGAAACTAATATAAGAGAGCACAATGATAAAAGTTGATAGTTTTTCATTTCAAGGTGTAAATGGTGCTTATAGTGAACAAGCTGGAAAAAATATTTTTCCAAACGCAACAAGTATACCGTGTGCAACTTTTGAAGATATGTTTGAACATGTTAGATCAGGAAAATCTGAAGCAGCAATGGTTCCAATAGAAAACTCTCTTGCAGGAAGAGTAGCGGATACTCAAAGATTAATACCTGACTCTGATTTAAAAATAACTTATGAATATTTTCATGAAGTAAATCATAACTTACTTGGAATTAGAGGTGCGAAAATCTCAGATATTAAAAGAATAAGAAGTCATGAACAGGGAATTGCTCAATGTCGAAACAAAATTTTAAAATTAGATAAGCAAATGATTGTTGAAGCTGATACAGCTGGATCTGCTAAATTAATTTCAGAGTTAAATAATATTGAAGATGGAGCTATCGCATCTGAACTTGCTGCTAATATATATGATCTTGATATATTGGAAAAAAATTTCCAAGATACTCAAAATAACGTAACTCGATTTCTTGTTATGCAAAAAAATTTATTAGATATAAATCCAGAAACAAAGGACATCCTTACAACATTAGTATTTACAGTTAGAAGTATTCCAGCAGTTTTATATAAATGTCTTGGTGGATTTGCTAGTAATGGTGTTAATATAACTAAGCTTGAGAGTTACATTCACCCACAGGGTTTTGATGTTGCACAATTTATAGATTTTGAGGGACATCCTGAAAATACATCTGTAAAATTAGCATTAGAAGAGATGAAATTTTTTTGTAAGAAGATAGAAATCCTTGGAGTATATGAGAAATCTTCATTCAGGAAAAAATAGGATTTTTTAAAAAGTCTATTTATATTTTATTTACATTAATGTTATATTGCTACAGGGAGGATTGAGGGCAAATAAATTGCTAATCCAGTCAGATCTGAAAAGAAGCAGCTGTAACAATCTTGTTTGGGTCTCAACTCCTTCCATTAATTATAATGACAGAAGAAAAAAAATATAAAGTTTTAGCTAGAAAATACAGACCTCAAAAATTTGAAGATTTAATTGGTCAAGAATTATTAGTAAAAATTCTATCAAACGCTATTAATAATGACCGGCTAGCTCACGCATATATTCTAACAGGTGTCAGAGGTGTTGGAAAAACTACTACTGCTAGACTTATAGCGATGAGTATTAATTGTAAAAATAGGGATAAAAAAAATTGTGAACCATGCGGAAATTGTGATTCATGCAAATCAACAACTTCAGACAGCAATCTTGATGTTATTGAGATTGATGCGGCATCGAATACTGGAGTTGATGACATTAGAGAAATAATTGACAATGTAAAATATAAACCCGTTATTGGAGATTATAAAATATTTATAATTGATGAAGTTCATATGCTTTCAAAAAGTGCATTCAATGCGCTGCTTAAAACTTTAGAAGAACCACCAGAACATGTTAAATTTATTTTTGCCACAACAGAAATTAAAAAAGTACCAATAACTGTTTTATCGAGGTGTCAGAGATTTGATTTACATAGAATAGAGAATAAAATTTTATCAGATCATTTATTAAAAATTACCAAACTAGAAAATATTGATATTGATTTAGACGCTATTTCGTTAATTGTTAGATCGGCAGATGGATCTGTAAGAGATGGTCTTAGTTTATTAGATCAAGCAATAACTAGCCCAAATGAAAAAGTTGACTCGCAAACTGTAATAAGCATGCTTGGATTAGCTGATAGAGAAAAAATATTTAACTTAGTTGAAATTATTTTAGAAGGAGATGCGCTTGGTGCAATTAACAAATATAAAGAATTGTATGAATTAGGAGCAGATATAGCAATGATATTTGATGAACTATTAAACGTAGTACATTTCCTTGTTCAAATAAAAATAGCACCAGATTTAAAAGATGACATTTATATTCCTGAATTTGAAAGAAATAAGGGAGCTGAATTGTCATCAAAAATGACATTAAATAATTTGAATATTATATGGCAAATTTTATTCAAAGGTTATCAAGAACTGCAAAATAGTTCTCATTTATACCAACATGGAGAAATGATTATTTTAAGAATTATTTATTTACATGATGGTCCAAGCCCAGAAGATCTAATTAAAAAAATGGACAAAGAAGTAGTAAAAAAAGAACCCTTAGAAAAAAATCTTGAACTACAAAATGAATCTAATGAAAGTAACAAAGTTCTAAATTTTAATGAAAATAAAAAAGAAATTTCACCAAAAGAAAATGTAAATATAAATCATGTTCAAGACTTCAGACATTTTGTCGATATGTTTTTTAAATATAGAGAAGGATTACTTCACACTAAGTTATACAATGATGTGCAGTTAGTCTCTTTTAAAGAAGGAGAGGTTACCCTAAACACATCTAAAATTAATGACACTGGCTTCAATAGAACTGTTGCGAAATTAATTTCTAAATGGACTGGAAGAATATGGCAGATACATTCATCTACAAGCAATCTTGGAAAAAGTTTGCATGATGAAGATATTATTAACCAACAAAAAGAAATTGAAATAATGAAAAATCATCCAGAAGTAAAAAAAATATTAAAAGAATTTCCTGAAAGTAAAATTCACGCTATTACAGAGCTAGGTGAAATAAATGATGATGAGACAGATATAAATCAACCAAAGATGAAAAAGGAGAAATAATGGTTAATTTAGGTAATATGATGAAGCAAGCTCAACAGTTGCAAAAGAAAATGGCTGAAGCACAGAATAAATTAAATGATATTGAAGTTGAAGGTACTTCTGGAGGTGGTCTTATTAAAGTAACAGCTACAGCAAAAGGTATATTTAAAAGAATTTCAATTGATGACAGCTTGATTAAACAAGATGAGAAAGAAATACTTGAAGATCTGATCGTCGCTGCAATAAATGATGCCAAAGAAAAAGGAGAAGCTGCAGCTCAAGAAGAAATGAAAAATCTCACAGGTGGCCTACCATTACCTCCAGGAATGAAACTTCCTTTCTAAAAATGGAGCAATCCCCAATAGATAAATTAATAAACGATATTTCAAAACTTCCAGGATTAGGAAGAAGATCGGCTCAAAGAATTGCTCTTTTTTTATTAAAAAATAAAGATAAAAATTTATCTCCTTTAATTGAGAGTTTAAACTTATCTTATAATAAAATTATTGAGTGCTCAGAATGTGGAAATATAGACATGGTAAATCCATGCAATATTTGTGCAAATCCTAAAAGGGATAAAGCAACTATTTGTGTTGTTGAGGATGTGTCAGATTTGTGGACATTAGAAAAAGTAGGATTTTATCGTGGCCTCTATAATGTTTTAGGCGGTTCATTATCAGCGATTCAAGGTATAGGAACTGATGAATTGAAAATAGAACATCTACTAAAGAGAATTGAAACAAATAATGTTAAAGAAATTATTCTTGCCTTAAGTACAACTATGGAAGGACAAACAACATCTTTTGTAATTGCAGATAAACTAGAAAAATTTAAAGATTTAAATGTAACAAGACTTGCACAAGGAATCCCTATGGGTGGAGAAGTACACTACTTAGATGAAAACACATTAAATACAGCATTCCAATCTAGAAAAAAAATTACATAAATAAAAATGGATAAATTACTTTACGTACCAAATCCACTATTACGCCAAAAAGCAGATAAAATTCAGTCTGTTGGAATTAAGGAAAAAGAAATTGCCAAAAAAATGATGCAAATAATGATAAAAGCACCAGGTGTAGGTTTAGCAGCAAATCAAATTGGAATTCTAAAACAAATTGTGACTATATTTTTTGTAGATCAAGAGACTAAAAAAGAAACACAATATACATTATTTAACCCCAATATTATTTCTTACTCTCAAGAAAAAATTGTTATGGAAGAGGGTTGTTTATCTCTTCCTGAACAATTTGCAGAAATTGAGAGACCTCAAAATATAGTAGTCGAGTACTTAGATGAAAATAACAAACAAATAACAAAAGAAGTTAGTGGAGTGGAATCAAGAATTTTACAACATGAAATTGATCATCTTTCTGGAAAGTTATTTGTAGATTATCTTTCTTCATTAAAAAGGAATATAATGATCAAAAAAGTACAAAAATTTTTAAAAAACAAAAAATAATGAATAATAAAAAAATAATTTTTATGGGTTCGCCTAAAATAGCCTCTGACTATCTTGAGGCTTTAATTAAAAGTAATTTCATAATTTCCGCAGTATTTTCACAACCCCCAAAAAAGAAATCTAGAGGAATGAAAATAATTGAATCCGAAGTCCATCAACTTGCAAATAAAAATAACATTGAAGTTTTTTGTCCAAATACGTTTGATAAAGATACTATTGAGACAGTGAAAAAATTAAATCCTGATTTAATTATTGTTATGGCATATGGTAAAATATTGCCAAAAAATATTCTAGATCTACCGCCATTTGGTTGTATCAATATCCATGTTTCTTTGTTGCCTAGATGGAGGGGTGCAGCCCCAATAGAGCATTCTTTAATGAATGGTGATAAAGAAACAGGTATATCAATAATACAGCTAATCGAAAAATTAGATGCTGGACCAATTATTAATCAAAAAAAAGTAGATATAGAAGATGATTATAATAAAAATGAATTAAGTCAAAAATTAACAGACGTTGGAATAAAATTATTAGTGGAAACTATTCCTCTTATATTTGATAAAAAAATTTCTTATTCTGATCAGGATGATAATGATGCAACATATGCAAATAAAATTTCTTCACTAAACAGAAAAATTAATTTTAATAAATCTGTAAATGAAGTTTTAAATCTTATAAGAGCACATTCTCCTAAACCTGGTGCTTGGTTTACTATACAAAATGAAAGAATTAAAATCATTAAAGCAAGAAAATCAAATTCTATTGGTAATGCATCGACAATTCTTAACGAGACCTTTGATATTGGGTGCAATGATGGAAGTATTGAACCACTAATTTTACAAAGAGAAGGCAAAAATGCTATTTCTAAAGATGATTTTCTTCGGGGATATAGTTTTAAGGTTAATGAAGTAATAAATGCCTAACTACAAAATAACATTAGAATATGATGGAACTAATTATGTTGGTTGGCAACGTCAAGAAAATGGTCCTTCCGTTCAACAATTGGTTGAAGAGGCTATAGAAAAACTATCAAAACAAAAAATAACTCTTTTTGGAGCTGGTCGAACAGATGCAGGCGTTCATGCAAGAGGACAAGTAGCTAATTTTGAATTAGAGCAACATTTTGATACTGATACTATTAGAGATGGCATTAATCATTATCTAAGACCTCAACCAATATCTATTTTATATGCTGAAGAAGTAGATAAAGATTTTAATTCAAGATTTTCAGCAAAATTGAGATGGTATGAATACAAGATCTTAAATAGAAGATCACCAATTACGTTAGAGCAAAACAAAGTTTGGTGTGTACATAAAAAAATAGATGCTGAAAAAATAATAAAACAATCACAACAATTTATAGGCAAATTTGATTTGTCTGCTTTTAGGTCAATAAATTGCCAATCGAAATCACCAATTAAATCTATTAATTCACTAGATATAAATTTTAATCATGATGAAATAAATTTTTTAATATCAGCTAAATCCTTTTTACATTCTCAAGTTAGAATCATGGTCGGTACACTGGTTGATATAGGACTTAGTAAAATAGAAAAATCTATTTCAGAAATTATTCAATCCAAAAAAAGAGAATATGCAGGAGTTACTGCACCACCTGAAGGATTATATTTATTGAAAATAGATTATTAATAAAAGCCAATTTCTGATAAGCAAATATCTGCTTGAAAATCTTTAAATCCTGCAACTAGCCCTAATGTTTTAATATTCTGACCAACTAACTTTTTTGGTTGATATGCATTTGATTTTTTAAATTCACTAAAGGGTGCTTTTATTACTGTCCACTCAGAATTAGTTTTAAAACTATATTTATAATATTGCCATGGAGCCATCGTCAAAGCGGTTCTTACATGAATTGAATACTCTTCATTATTACCAAACACTTTAAAATAAACACCCTCAAACTCTTCTGTTGATATTGAAGGTTTTAATTGATTTCTTATTTGAATAAAACCACCGTTATTTTCAGTCGTGACATCTCCTGTCATATGATAACAATTAACATCATTAACTTTTGATATGATCGCTTTACCCTGAGATAATCCACCCATTACTCCATCAGTAAAAAAAGCCCAATTTTGACCTTGAGAAGAAATTCCGGGTGTTTCTAAGTTATCAAGTATCATTGTATTCTGAGATTGAAGATTGAATGAAAAAAATAAAATAAAAACAAATATTATTAAACTTTTCAATTTTTACGATTTTCTGCTAATTTTTTTTTGATAAGAGATAAACCCGTTTCAACTTTTGATTTATATGATTCTTCAAATGCTTTTAACTGCCAATCTGAAAATCTAGATTTTAGTTCAGATAAATTATTTTGTTTCCATTCATTAGAAGTATTTTCATCTTTCCAAATATCTTTTTCTTCATTGGTTCTTCCACAACCGTAGCAATACCCTGAGATTGGGTCAGTTTTACATACGCTAATGCAAGGCGAAGTTACTTTGTTCTGTTCCATAATAATATACATATATTTTTTTTTAGTTTATTCCATTAAAACGATGTAAAACTTTAAAATTATGACTGATTTTAGCTATTTAAATGTTGATAATGCTTATAAATTAATCAACCAAAAGGTAACAAAAACTCCTTTGGTAACTAATGATTACATAAATAATCTTTTAGAAGCTGAAATTTATTTTAAACTTGAGAATTTACAAAATACTGGATCATTTAAACTACGTGGAGCTACACATAAAATTACAAAATTAATAGAAACTGTAAAAGACTCAGGTGTAGTAGCATATTCATCAGGTAATCATGCACAGGCTGTTGCCTATGCATCTATGATTAATACTATTAGTGCAAAAATAATAATGCCTAAAACTGCACCTCAAATAAAAATTGAAAATACAAAAAAATATGGAGCAGAGGTAATATTATATGACACTTACTTTCAAAGTAGAGAAGAGATAGGAAATGAAATTCAAAAGAAGGATAATAGAGCTTTAATTAAACCCTATGATGATGAAGATATAATTGCTGGTCAGGGAACTGCAGCTATCGAAATTGTAAATGATTTGAAAGAGCAATCAATTGAACCTGATCTGTATTTATGTTGTTGTGGAGGTGGAGGGCTTATTGCAGGAACATCAACATACTTAAAACATATTTACCCAAATATAAAATCATATTCTGTAGAGCCTGAAGAATTTGATGACACAAAAAGATCTTTAGAAGCTGGTAAACTTATAGAAAATAAAAAAAATGCTAAATCTTTTTGTGATGCACTATTGGCACCACAACCTGGTAATATAACTTTTCAAATTAATTCAAATAATCTTGAAGGAGGACTAAGTGTTTCTGATGAAGAAGTAACAAAAACTATAATTTTGCTAGCTGAACAACTTAAAATAGTTGTGGAGCCAGGAGGAGCAGTTGCAGCTGCAGCAGTATTAAATAATAAAATTGATGTTAAAAATAAAAAAATTATAGTTATGATTTCTGGTGGTAATATCGATCTAAGTTTATTTAATAAGTTATAATGAATCAATCAAATTTAAAAAAATTACAAAATCTATTAAAAGAAAAAGATATCGATATTTTTGTCATTAATAGAAGTGATGAATATTTAAATGAGTATATTTCCCCAAATGCAGAAAGATTAAATTTTATAACAAATTTTTCTGGTTCAGCAGGAAGAGCAATTATAACGCCAACAGATGCCTTCTTGTATGTTGATGGACGATATACTTTTCAAGCAAATACTCAAATTAATGCAAAAGAAATTATTTTATTAGAAGAAGAATATAAAATTGCATTAGATCCAACTCTTCATTCAATTATAGAAATTGAAAAAGTGGAAAAAATGTTAGAGAATTCAACATCTCAACTCCAACTAATAGATAAAAATTTTGTTGATTTAATATGGGAGAATCAACCAAAAACTCAGTATACAGATATATTTGATCACCCAACAAGTTTTGCTGGTCAGGGCAGAAGTGAAAAATTAGATATTTTAAAAAAATTTTTAGATCAAAATGAAATTGATCATTACTTTGTTTCTGGGCTTGATAATATTGCTTGGCTATTAAATTTAAGAGCAGATGATATTAAGTATACACCGCTGCTTTATTCTTATCTTCTAATTTCAAAAAATAATAAACACTCTTTGTATATTAAAGAGTCTTCAATGCCAGAAATTCTAAAAAAAGAAATCCAAACACTAATAAATATTAATAATATTGAAAATATCGGATCAATTTTTAATAACATTAATTCATCTGAATCAATTGGTTTAGATTTTAATTCCACCACTTTTTATTTTTTAGATCTTTTAAGAAAACAAAAAATAAATACTAAAAATTTAGCAAATCCATGTATTTTGTTAAAAGCTATCAAAAATGAAACTGAACTTGATGGGGCAAAAAAAGCACATATAAGAGATGGTGTTAGTATTACCAAATATATTTATTGGTTAAAAAATATCATGGATCCTAAATTAAATGATGAAATAAGTGTTGCAAATCATTTAGAAAATCTACGAAGAAAAAATGAATTATTTCATTCTCTATCTTTTGATACAATATCAGCAATTGATCAAAATGCAGCCCTTCCTCATTACCGTGTTACTGAAGAAGGAAAATCATCTTTCTCAGATAATAATATTTATCTTGTTGACTCAGGAGGGCAATATTTTGATGGAACAACCGATATAACAAGAACTATAATTTTAGGTGAAGCAACAACAGAACAAAAAGATAGATTTACGAGAGTTCTTAAAGGTCATATTGCATTATCAAATCATGTTTTTGAAAAGGGAACAAAAGGAACTGATATTGATTATCTAGCAAGAAAAAGTCTACAAGAAATTAATTTAGATTATGATCATGGTACCGGTCACGGTATAGGAAGTTTTTTGAGTGTCCATGAAGCCCCACAACGTATTGCAAAAAAATCAATGTTTGATAGCGTTGAGTTGCTTCCAGGAATGATTTTATCCAATGAACCTGGATACTATAAAGAAAATGAATATGGCATAAGAACAGAAAATTTAGTCGTGATAAAAGAGAATAATGATAAGAAATTATATTTTGAAAATATCTCGTGGTGTCCAATAGATCTGGATCTCATTGAAAGTAGTATGCTGGATCAAATTGAAAGACATTGGTTAAATACATATCATAAAAAGGTGTATGATATATTGGAGATGTACCTTGAAAATAAAGAGAAAGATTGGCTTAAAAAGGTAACTTCTGAAGTTTAAATAAAGCCGCCGATTATGCGGCTTTCTTATTAAGTTTTTAGGAGGTGCTTATCTAATTCAATTTTCCACTCTTTTCCATATTCAGATTTGAAATATTTAACTAAATCCTCATCATAATTGTAGTTTTTATCGCTTAAATCCTCGTAAACTTTATTAAAAAAGTTAAAAACATTAATCATTATTATTCCTTTCAATAATAAAATAGTAATTATTCTATGCAATCAAAGTATAAAAATATGAATTTTAATATGCAAAATATGCATATATAAATATTTTAAAAATTTAAATGTACTTAAATTATTTAATAATAATTAAAATTAATTGTTCCTGATTGACTTTGTACATTAATACTTCATAAATTTTATAATATTATAACTTTCAATGATAATAATTTTAACACAATGTTTTCCATCTAGAGTAGGGGGAATTGAAACATTGATGTATGACATAGCATTAAATTTAAGTCTCAAACACAATGTAAAAGTCTTAGCTGACCAACAAGACAGTGCTAAAGATTTAGAATTTGATAAAAACAATAAAAATTTTTCAATATTAAGATTTAAGGGTTTAAAATTTTTAAGAAAAAGAAATAAATTTAATCAACTTAAAAATATTTGTTCTTCAAATAATATTAAAGCAGTCATCACCGATAGCTGGAAAAGTCTTGAGTTACCAATTAATTTTTTAAAAGAAAAAAAAATCCCAATTATTAGTCTTGTACATGGAAACGAAATAATAATCAAAAACGATAATCATCATAAACGAATAAAGAAAGTTTTAGAATTAGCAAACGCATTGGTGGTCAATTCATCATATACTAAAAACTTACTTTCAAAAATAAGTGAAAACTTTAAAAAAATTGAGGTTATCTATCCAGGTGTAAAATCTACTAAAAATATTATAGAACAAGCAATAGATTTAGATGATAGTTATCCAACGTTGCTTACTCTTGCCAGACTAGAAAAAAGAAAAGGACATTCGTATATTCTTAAATCTATTTTTAATTTAAAAAAAATTTATCCAAATATTCAATATATAATTGCTGGTGAAGGTGATCAGTTAGAGAATATAAAGAAAGAAATAAAAAATTATAATCTAGAATCAAATGTGAAGTTAGTTGGAACAATAAATGAAAATCAAAAAAAATTCATTTTTTCTAAGACTGATATTATGATCATGCCAACAATAGATGAAACTCATGCAAATTCTATTGAAGGTTTTGGAATCGCCTACATTGAAGCAGCACAATATGGAATTCCTTCAATTGCCTCAAATGTTGGAGGTACTCCTGAAGCTGTATTGCATAATAAAACAGGTTTAATTATTAATAATTTTAATGAATTAGATGAATCAATTAAGAATTTAGTTGAGAACAAACAAAATAGAATTGAATTAGGACAAAATGCAAAAAATAGAGCAGAAAATGAATTAATCTGGGAAAAACAAGTAGTAAAATACAATAAGTTAATAGATGATATTCAATGACTATTTTATTTCATAACACAACTTTTGATAAAATTGATGTTTGGAAAAAAACAATAAAAAAATATTTTAAAAATGAAAAAATAATTTCTTTAAAAGATTATAAAAATTTTCATGATGTAAATTGTGCAATTATTTGGAATCTACCAGATAATATTCTTTCAAGACTAAAAAATCTCCAAGTTATTTTCTCTATGGGAGCTGGAGTAGATCACATTCTAAAACTTAAAAATTATAATAAAAAAATTCCCATAATCAGAATAAAAGATGAAGAAATGGGGGAGAGAATTGCCAATTATTCTTTAGCTCAAATACTAAATTATCAATTAAATTTTAAAATTTTTCAAAATTCTCAAATTAAACAATACTGGTCTGGAGAAAGGACACCAATTGATAATAAAAATTTAACAGTAGGTATTTTAGGTCTAGGCTTTCTTGGAAATCATATTGCAAAATTACTAAATAAATTAAATTATAATGTTATCGCATATAAAAAAAATCGAGCAAAAGTAAAAAATATAAAAATATATACGGGTAAAAATATTATAAGTTTTATCAAAAGCTCTGATGTTATCATTTCTATTCTACCATCAACAGCTCAAACAAATAACATAATAGATAAAAAGTTTTTAAAGAATATGAAAAAAAATTCTTGTTTAATAAATATAGGCAGAGGAAATGCAATTGAAGAGAAAGATCTTCTAAATCATTTAAAGAAAAACAAAAATTTTTATGCTTATTTGGATGTCTTTAAAAATGAACCTTTAAAATCAAGTAGTCAATTTTGGAGATTGCCAAATGTAACAATTACTCCACATGTGGCAGGTGTAACAGCTATAGAGCCATCTGTTAAATATATGTACTCCAAATATAAAAAACTAAAAAAAAATAAAAATATAAAATCAGATGTTAATCCATCTGATGGATATTAATTAACATCAAAATAATTTTCTAAAATTCTAAAATAAATATTTTCTAATTTAATAATATCTTCAACAAAAACAAATTCATCTACTTTATGAAGAGTTTGATTTCTAAGACCTAACTCTACTACTTCACAATAGTTCTTTATATATCTTGCATCAGAAGTACCACCATCGGTTGCTTGCTCAGGTGGGCTATTTCTGCCTGTAACATCAGAAATTGATTTTGAAATAATATTATATAAATCACCGGCTTTATTCAAAAATGACTCAGCTGTTGCATCATATGTATAAGTGCAACTAGCGTTTTCCAGTTTAGAGAAAATCTTTTCTATTTTATTATCAATCCATTTTATAAGTGAGTCAGATGAGTGCATATCATTAAATCTAATATTAACTGTTGCTTTAGCTAATTCTGGAATTACGTTTTGAACAGGATTGCCAATATCAATAGTAGCAATTTGAACTGATGTTGGTAAAAAATTTTCATTACCTTCATCTAGCGGCTCTTCTAATATACTATTTAATAAATTCACTAAGTGATGTGAAGAATTTTCAGCTAAATGAGAATTCGCCGTATGTCCTTGAATACCTTTTACCTGAAAAAAGAAACTAACTGATCCTCTTCTTCCAATTTTTACTTTATCGCCGACCTCATTTTTAGAAGTTGGTTCACCAACTAGACAATGATCAAATTTATAATTTTGTTTACTTGCCCATTCTAGAATTCTTGGTGTGCCGTTTACAGAATCTCTTTCTTCATCTCCTGTAATAATAAATGAAATCTTACCTGGAATATTTTTATATTTATCTACAAATCTTTTAGCGGCACTGATGAAACAAGCAACACTGCTTTTCATATCTTCACTACCTCTTCCATAAAGTTTACCATCATCTATTTTTGCTGAAAAAGGAGGATATTTCCAAGAACTTTCATTTCCTACTGGAACTACATCTGTGTGACCAGCATAAGCAAAATGCTTTCCTTCATTTCCTATCGTTGCAAATAAATTTTTTACTTCATAAGAATTGTTTCCAGAGAAAGTTAATGGATGACAGTCACATCCTATAGCACTTAGATGATTTTCAACGACTGTTAAAGCTCCCTCATCTTTTGGAGTTACACTTGCACATTTAACTAAGGATTGTGTAAGAGTAACTGGATCAAAATTAATTTCTGACATTAATCTCTTAAAAGATCATTGATTGATGTTTTGCTTCTAGTTTTTTCATCAACTCTTTTAACAATAACTGCACAGTATAAAGAAGGATTAATATCTCCTTCTTTTTTTCCTGGTAATGTACCTGGTACCACAACTGAATACGCTGGAACTTTTCCCATATGAATTTCCCCAGTTGATCGATCGACTATTTTTGTAGATGCTCCAATAAATACACCCATTGATAAAACCGCACCTTCACCAACAATAACACCTTCAGCCACTTCACTTCTAGCTCCAATAAAACAATTGTCTTCAATAATCACAGGATTTGCTTGAAGAGGTTCAAGTACACCGCCAATACCAGCACCTCCAGAAATATGACAGTTTTTACCTATTTGTGCACATGATCCAACTGTTGCCCAAGTATCAATCATTGTTCCTTCGTCAACATATGCACCAAGATTTACAAAAGAAGGCATTAAAACAACACCTTTAGCAATAAATGCAGATTTTCTTACAACAGCGTCTGGTACATATCGAAATCCTGCTTTCAGATGATCATCTTTAGTCCAATTTGCAGTTTTACTTTCTACTTTGTCAAACCAAGTAGCATGCGATGCTTTAATGATTTCATTATCATTTAATCTGAAACTTAAAAGAATTGCCTTTTTAATCCATTGATTAACTTGCCATTCATTATTAATTTTTTCACAAACCCTTAAGCTTCCACTATCAAGTTTGTTTAAAGTTTCATCTACTGCATTTCTAATATCACCTGCAGTATTGACATTAATATTATCTCTCTCCTCAAAGGCATCATTTATAATTCTTTCCAGATCACTCATATTTTACCCTCATTTACATCTTTTAAAAATAAACTCAAATCTCTTGTTTGAAAATCTAAATATTCTTTAGATGCTTCAATATCATCGGAAAAATTCTCATAACCAGCATCAACCCAGACAGGTGTAAAACCAACTTTTTTTGCTGGAACTAAATTCTTTGCAATATCATCAAACATTGCGGATTTATTTGCTTCGATATCAAATAAGTCGATAATTTTTTCATAGGGAGAAATTTCTGGCTTAGGAATATAATCAGCCATTTTAATATCATATATTTCATCAAAAAAGTTTGTTAGATTTATTTTCTCTAACACATCTAAGACATGTTGCTTATTTGCATTTGTATAAATAATTTTTCTTCCCTCAAGTTTATATAATTCATCATTAAGATTTTGATTTGGACCAACAATTGAGTAATCTAACTTATGAACTTCTTCTAAAAAATAATCAGGATCTACACCATGATTATCCATCATACCTCTTAATGTAGTGCCATGTTGCTTGTAATATTTTGCTTGTAGTTTTTTTGCTTCAGCTAATTCCATATTTAAATTTTTAGCTACAAACTCACCCATTAACTTATGTACTTGCTGAAAAATTCCACTGTCTGCAGAGTACAGTGTGTTATCTAGATCAAATATCCAGGTATTGATGTTATCTTTAAAGCTCATTTAATTACTTGTTATTTGTGTACCAATTCCATGTTCAGTGAATAACTCTAATATTACTGAATGAGGAATTCTTCCATCTAAAATAGTAGATTTTTTAACACCTTTTTTCATTGCATCAATACATGTATTAATTTTCGGCTTCATACCTCCAGAAATATATTCTTTATTAGCAATATTTTTAGCTTCTTCTAAAGTTATTGATGATATTAATTTTTCATCTTTGTCTAAAATTCCAGGTACATCGGTTAGTAATAATAATTTACTTGCCTGTAACTCACCTGCTATAAAACCCGCAACAGTGTCAGCATTAATATTATATGTAAAATTATTTTCATCCTTACCTAAAGGAGATATGACAGGTATTTGACCATTTTTTATAAAGCTAGTTAGCATATCTTTGTTTAATTTTTTTGGTTGTCCAACAAAACCAATATCAACTATTTTTTCAATATTTGAATCACTGTCTTTAATTTCCACATTCAATTTAGTTGCAGTGACTAAGTTATCATTACCAGATACTCCTATCGCTTTTCCTCCAGAGGCACTTATAGATTCTACTATTTCTGAATTGATATCCTTAGATAAAACTTCCTCAACTACCTTAATTGTTTCTTTATCAGTAACTCGTAATCCTTCAACAAATTGTGTTGATATATTTTTTGATTTAAGTCTCTCACCAATTTGAGGTCCTCCACCATGAATAATAATTGGTGACACACCTACTTCTTTTAATAACCCAATATCTCTTGAAAAACTCTCAGACAGTTTTTTATCTCCCATTGCATGTCCACCGTATTTTATTACAATGGTATCACCACTATGTTCTCGAATGTATGGAAGAGCTTCAACTAAGGTTGAGGCTTTATGAATAAAATAAGCCTGATCACTCTCTGATAAAAAATCAAATTTCATATTTATTGTGATAACCCGTATATAGATCTTTGAATCTCTGTAATACCATTATTTTTTTTGGTCTCAGATTGATATATTTTCGTAAATGATTTTTTATAATTTTGCATTAAACTTAAAATTGATTTTTTTTGATATTCTAAATAGTTATTAGATATTTTATCTATTTTAGTTAAAATTATTGAAAATTTTCTTGAGCAATCACTCAATAAATCCAACATATCAATATCAGAATTTTTGATACCAACTTTTGAGTCAATGAGTAAAAAAACATGATCAAGTGTATCTCTATTTTCTATATATTCTTCAATCAAGGTCATTAAATTTTCTCGTGCAACTTTTGATACTTTGGCAAAACCATAACCAGGTAAATCAATCATATTTATTTTTTCACTAATTAAAAAAACATTTATAGCCTGCGTTCTTCCTGGAGTTTTACTAGTTTTTGCTAATTTTTTTGTTTTAGTTAACGAATTTATTAAACTAGATTTTCCAACATTAGATCTACCTATAAAACAACATTCTTTTTTTATATCTGAATAAGGAATGTCTTTAAATGACTGAAAGGAACCTAAAAACTTATTATTATTAAAAAAGTTATTTAAATTTTTATTTAAGCTAGCCATTTTTGGCTAAAATTCTTCTTTGAATATACCATTGCTGCGCAATTGATAAAATATTGTTCACTGACCAATATAAAACTAAACCAGCTGCAAAACCAGCTAGTACAAAAGTAAATACAAATGGAAGTAATGCAAAAATTCTAGCCTGTGTTGGATCAGCGGGAGCAGGATTTAGTTTTTGTTGTAACCACATAGTGAAGCCCATAATGATAGGAAGAATACCAATATCAATTATTGAAAGTATAGGTGGCACATCCCAAGGAACTAATCCAAATATTGTCATTAAGCCTAATGGGTCTGGCGCAGATAGATCATGAATCCATCCATAAAAAGGAGCGTGATACATCTCTATCGTAACAAACAACACTTTATACAAAGAGAAGAAAATTGGTATTTGTACTAAAATTGGTAGACAACCCGCAACAGGATTAGCTCCCTCTCTTTTATACAAGGCCATTAGTTCTTGCTGCATTTTTTGTCTGTCATTTGGATATGTTTCTTTTAATCTTTGCATATCAGGCTGAAGTTTTTTCATCTTTGCCATAGATTTAAAAGATGCTTGTGCCAGTGGGAATAAAATTAAACGCATTAAAATGGTAAAGGCAATTATTGCTAGACCAAAATTACCTGCATAACCAAAAAACCAATTAATGGCATATGAAACAGGTTTAGTTAAAAAGCTAAACCAGCCCCAGTCAATTGCATCAGTAAATCTTGGTATAGAGAGATTTTCATCATAAGCACTTAAGACATTTAATTTTTTTGCACCCACAAATAATTTTCCGCCGTAAGATATATTTTCACCCGAGTTAATTTTATATATCTGACCAACATAACCTGCCCTATAGCTATCACGTCCATTATTTCCGTATCTATAATTGACGTTAATGGATTGGTCAGCATCAGGAATTAAAGCAGACATCCAATATTTGTCTGTAAAACCTAACCAACCTCCTTGTGTTTTATTATCGCAAAACTCTTTTTTTGTTTGCATTGATGAATTACAATCATCGGCAATATCATCATAATTTTTTTCCAATAATTCGTCGTTTATTAGACTAATTAAACCCTCGTGAAGTATAAAAAAATTAATTGTATCTGGTGTGTTTATTCTTTTGATTAATCTGTATGGAAAAACTTCAATATCTTCACCACTGTTATTTTCTATTTCCTGTGTAATTGTAAACATATACTCATCATCAACTTGATAGTTGATTTTGAAAGTTATATTTTTATTATTCGTCCAACTAAGTGTAACAGGGCTTGAGGGGCTTAGAGTGGTAGAGTTAGTTTTCCAATTTGTTTCTAAATTAGGTAATTCAATGTTAGAATTTTTTAGCTCTTTCCAACCTGTTTCAATATAATATGGATTAGCAGTCCCATCCGGTAACAAAAGCTGTATATTATTCGAATCAGGTTCTAAGCTAGTTTTATATTTTGATAATATGAGGTCATCTAAAATTGCTCCTTTTAAATTTATAGAACCTTTAATAGATGCATTTTCAAAAATAACTCTGTCGGTTTGAATTAAAGCTTCATCTCTACTTTGTATTTCTGAAACAACTTGGCTGCTTTGTCCGTCAATGGATGTTGCAGGCTCTAATACTTCATCTTCTTCAAAGGATGTTGTTTGAATTGGTTGAGTTGGAAATAATAATTGAAAAAAAATAATTATCGCAATTGAAATACCAATAGCCAAATATAAATTTCTTTGCTCGTTCATTTATTTAACTCAGATTTTTTTGGTACTGGATCAAATCCGTGGGAACCCCAGGGATGACATTTTGAAACTCTTTTCACCGATAAAATTGATCCTTTAAATAACCCATGTTCCTTTAATGCTTTAATAGAATACTCAGAACAGGTTGGTAAATACCGACAATTCTGCCCAAGTATTGGGGAAATCAATAACTGGTATAATCTAATTATTATGATTAAAGGTAATGAAATATATTTACTAACCATTTATCTTTCCCTTAAGTTCTAATAAAAGTTTATCAAATTTCTCTTCGAGCAATGACGTTTTAGCTATTAACACATAATATGAATTAATTTTACCATTAATAATAATTTTTCTAGCTAATTCTCTCATTATTCTCTTTGCTCTATTTCTTTTTACTGCGTTGCCAATTTTTTTGGAAGCTGTGTATCCTACACCTATAGAATTTTCTAGATCTTGATTGTGTAAAATTTGGATATTCATATTTTTACCTTTTATAAATTCTCCCTGGTTTCGTATCATAACGAAAGTCGATCTTTTCTTAATTGTAAATAATGTTTGGGCCATTTGGCCTTTTTAAGCGCTTAATTGAGCTCTTCCTTTTGCACGTCTTCTATTAATGATTTGACGACCTGCTTTAGTTGCCATTCTAGCCCTAAAACCGTGTCTTCTTTTTCTAATTACTCTACTAGGTTGGTAAGTGCGTTTCATAATAAATCTCTGGGCCTAATACGAATTCATTATATATAAGTCAAATATTTACTTATGTAATCGATGAAAATTTTCAAAAAAGCTAGTGAATTAGAGCCAAATTTAGTTTCAATCAAAGACAAGGGTCAGTCTATTGGTTTAGTTTTAACAATGGGAAACTTACACGATGGACATTTATCTCTCATTAGAGAAGCACAATTACATAACGAATTTGTGATCTGTTCAATATTTATTAATCCTACTCAATTTAACAATGAAAATGATTTCAATTCTTATCCAAAGACAATTGATGAAGATATTTCTAAATTAGAAAATATTGGTTGTAATGCACTCTTCTTACCTGACATTCAAGAGATATACCCTAAAGGATTGGCAAAGAAAAAAATTGTAAACAATTTTAGAAATATTTTATGTGATAAATTTCGACCTGGCCATTTTGATGGAGTTACTACTGTTGTGGATCTTTTTTTTAATATGATTAAACCAACGAATAGTTATTTTGGTGAGAAGGATTTTCAGCAAGTAAAAATAATACAAGATTTAGTAAAAATTAATCATCACAATATTAAAATAATTCAATGCCCATCTGTACGAGATAAAACAGGTATGAGTTTATCTTCAAGGAACTCTAAATTTTCTAATGATCAATTAAAAATTTTTGATGTATTAGGAAATAAAATTAAAGAACATATTAATCTGTTAAAACAAAATGAAATTAATAATTTAGATCAATTAAAAATAGAGCTTCTTCAAAATAATATAAATAAAATTGACTATTTAGAGATAAGAAATGAAAATAATTTAGAAATAACAAAAAATTATTCTGAAGCTAGATTATTTATTGCTTTATATATTGGTGAAATTAGAATTATTGATAATTTTAAATTATATTAAGGTATTAACCAATTATATTCTGGTTCATTATTTTTAAATGTTAATTTTAATCTACGATGACCTGAAATTTCTAAATAAAGCCAATCAATTTCATTAATTTTATTTTCAACTACTGTAAAATTTTTATATCCTTTTTCACTTTCTTCATGACTTGGTTCCTTTCCGGTTAAGTGTTCAGGGATACCATCTTCTGGAAATTCAGTGATTGAGCTTGGATCTTTCAATGTTAAGTAACATTTTCTACTAAACAATCTTGTTTTGTCCCACATTTCTTTAGCTTTATCATTTTGATTATTAACCAAAGACGTTGTTTTGATTCGCATTTGAATTTTTAATTTATGATCATAAAAAACAAATTGAGAACTACTATTTTTTTTTAAATTAGGAACCTTCGGAGATCTAAAGTCTGTGTGAAAATTTAGTGTCATGCTACTGGGATCAAATTTTCTTAAGACTACAACTCTAGAATCTATTCCACCTTCACTATCAATATTACTAAAGACTGGCGTATGAAATGCGTGTTTTCTATCTTTAACTCCTCTAGTTAAATTTTTCTTTATATCCTCAAATATTTCTGCAGCATTTTCTTTTGAAGAAGTCGACATTGTTATTGTAATATAAATTGTTTTGAAGAAATAGCTAGATAATGGAAATAAATAAAATTACGAATTTATTGAATCTGGAGCATGTTAAGTTTTTAATATCTATCTTTAAAGAAAATAATATTGAAATTCGATTAGTAGGAGGATGTATACGAGATGCTCTTCTTGAAAGAGAAATCAAAGATATTGATACAGCAACAACTTTGGAGCCTCAGGATGTTTTGTCATTACTAAAAGAGAACAATATTGAATATGATGATTTTGCTATTCAATATGGATCTATAATTGCTTATCCTCATAATCGAAAAATACAAATTACAACTTTACGTGAAGATATTAATCAAATGGGAAGACATACAAATGTAATTTACACCAACAGCTGGAAAAAAGATTCAGCCAGAAGAGATTTTACTTTCAATGCTTTATATGTTGGAAACAATAATAAACTACATGATTATTACAATGGCCAATCAGATTTAAATGAGAGTAAAATTTGTTTTATTGGTGAAATAGAGGATAGAATAAAAGAAGATTACCTAAGAATCTATCGATACTTTAGATTTAGAGGTTTATTTAATTTACCTAAAACATCTTTAAGTGATCAAAAAATTGTAGAAAAATATATTCACGAATCTTTAGCAGTGTTGACCAACGATGTAATAAGGCAAGAAATATTAAAAATGTTTAATATGTCTTTTCCTTTAAATTGTTTTTATATATCTCATCAAACGTTACAAAAATTTAAATGGGTTGAAATAGTACAAGAGCATTTCATACGAACAAAATATGATCTTGGATTAAATAAATGTCTGAATAAGATTGATAATTTAATAAATTAGTTTTTTAGTTTACAATTTTCGCACAAACCAAATATTTCTAAATTATGTTTTTTATAATTGAAGTTATTTTTTTCTGCTTGTTTTGAAAAATAAGAAAACAAATTATTTCCAGTTAGCTCAGTAACACTATCACAGTTTTCACATATCAAAAAAGATGTAGAAGTTTTTGCATTACAGCCTTCATGCTTACAAGCAACATATGAATTTCTACTTTCTATTTTATGTACTTTGCCAATTTCTATAAGCTTATCTAAAGCTCTATAAACTTGAAGAGGAGATTTAATTCCTTTTTTTTGAATATCAAAAAGGATTGTATATGCCTTAAGAGGTTCTGATGCGCTTTCTAAAATATCAAGAACTGTTTGTTGATTTTTAGTTAAGTTTAAAGTTTCTAAAGACATATTCTAGATTACCAAATTGCTATCGTTTTTGCAACTGACCCTTAATTTCAAGAGGAACCAATGAAATAATGAAAAGTATTAAAGCCACCACTATTATTGAAGGACCTGAAGAAGTATTTATTTCTAAAGAAGCAAATAATCCAACTACTACTGATAAAATACCTGATAAGATTGCGATAACAATCATTTGTCTAGGACTGTTGCTAATGTTCCTGGCAATAGCCGCAGGAATTAAAAGTAAACCTGTAATTAATAGTGCTCCAATCATTTTAATAGACAAAGCAATTACTCCTGCCAATAAAAGGGTAAATATAAAATTAGAAACTTCCGGCCGCATACCTTCAGCAGCTGACAAATCATAATTTACAGTTGCTGAAAATAAAGATTTCCAAATAAAATATAAGATAATTAATATTATGCTTCCACCTATCCAAACTAAACCAATGTCTGCAGTTGTCACTGCAAGAATATCGCCAAATAATAATCCCATGAGATCAAATCGGATGTAAGATAAAAAACCAATCAATACTAAACCGATGGCAAGTGTTGAGTGAGCAAGAAGTCCAAGTAAAGAATCCCCAGCTAGTTTTGTTCTTTTTTGTAAGCTCACAAGAAGTAAAGCAACAACAGCTGATATTACAAACACAGAAAAAGCAATATTTAAACTAAATGAGTATGCTAATGTTACTCCTAAAAGGGCTGAGTGAGATAAGGTGTCACCAAAATATGATAACCTCCTCCAGATAACTAAGCATCCAAGTGGTCCAGCAACAATAGCTATACCAACCCCTGCAACAAGTGCACGAATAAAAAAATCATCAAACATTAATTTTTAACACTCCCATCTGTCTGATGTGAATGATCATGTTCATGTTGATAGAGTGATAAGGTAGCAGCATTATGTTCTCCAAATAATTCTATGTAGGAAGAATTTTTTACTATTGATTTAGGTGATCCAGAACAACAAATGTGACCATTTAAACAAATTACATGATCTGTTGCAGACATAACAAAATGGAGATCATGAGATATAAGAAGGATGCCACAATTTAATTTGGTACAAATTTCTTTTATAAGATTGTATAGAGCTATTTCTCCATTAAAATCTACTCCCTGCACAGGTTCATCTAAAACAAGTAGATCTGGTTTTTTAGCAATTGCTCTTGCGATTAAAACTCTCTGAAATTCTCCACCAGATAAGTTATGAATCTCATTGTATATTAAATGCTGAACCCCTGTTAATTCTAGAGCTTCAATAATTTCATCTTTATTAATATGACTTGTTAGATTCATAAAATCTATAACTCGAAGTGGCATAGTCCAATCAATACTAATTTTTTGCGGAACATATGCCATTTTTGTTGAATAATTTTCAATTGAACCTTCATCTGATTTTAGAATATTAAGTGCCATTTTAGCGGTAGTTGTTTTTCCTGAACCATTTGGGCCAATCAAGGTTACAATTTTACCTTTATAAATTTCAAGAGAGATACCTTTTACAATCCATTTTGAAGATTTTTGGACACCACAATCTTTCAATCTTACCAATAAATTATTATTTTCATTCATTTTTATATTTACAATTCAAAATGTAATATTATAACATTACGTTTATTAACAGACTTAATTATTAATAGGAACATTTTTTATGAGACAAAACAACTTTTTTTTGATGCTTTTGAAAGTATTTTTCTTCTCGTCAATTTTAGTTGCAACTTCAGCTGTAAGAGCAGAATTAAAAGTTGTAACTACAATTAAACCACTTCACTCACTAATTGCGAATGTAATGGATGGCGTAGGTGACCCAGCACTTATAATTGAAGGAAGTACTTCTCCTCACAGCTTTACACTAAAACCATCTCACGCTAAACTTTTAGAAGAAGCAGATATAATATTCTGGGTAGGTGAAAGTATAGAAACGTTCATGGAGAGACCTCTTGAGTCAATTGTCAAAAATGCAGAAGTTGTAGAGTTCATGGAAGTTGAAAGTATCAATAAATTGAAGTTTAGAGAAGAATCGATTTTTGATGACCACGACGATCATGACGATCATGACGATCATGACGATCACGACGACCATGACGACCATGACGACCACGATGATCACGACGACCATGACGCCCATGACGACCACGAACATGGTGAATTCGATGCTCACATTTGGCTAGATCCAATGAATGCTAAAGAAATGGTTCATGAAATTGCTCATGAGTTAGGTGATTTAGATCCAGCAAATAAGAATAAATATGAAGCTAATGCACAAGCTACAATCCAAGCGCTAGATCAATTAGTTAACGATATTGAAAAAGGAATAAATAAAGATGCAAAGTTTGTTGTCTTCCATGATGCTTATCAATACTTTGAAGAAAGATTTGGAGTTAGGGCTGCTGGAGCACTTACTTTGAATACAGATGTTTTACCTGGTGCTAAACAGATTGCTGATATTCAAGATGTAATTAAGGACAGAGGAATAAAATGTATTTTTTCTGAACCTCAGTTTAATCCAAAGATAATTACAACAATAGCTGAAGACATGAATATCAAAACAGGAGTTTTTGATCCTCTAGGTGCTAATATTGACTCAAATAAAGATCTTTACTTTACGTTGATTAGTAATCTCGGGGACGAGCTTAAAGGCTGTTAATTTTTAACATTTAAATAAATTCCACCTTGTATTTAGGTGGAATTTATAGAACTAATTATAAGGAAATTGATATGGAAAATACTTCTCAGGTTCCAGTTACGGTTTTAACAGGGTTTCTTGGAGCTGGAAAAACAACACTTTTAAATCGAATTTTAACTGAACAGCATGGACGGAAATACGCTGTCATTGTTAATGAATTTGGTGAGCAAGGTATTGATAACGATCTTGTTGTTGATGCTGATGAAGAAGTATTTGAAATGAACAATGGGTGCATTTGTTGCACTGTTAGAGGTGATTTAATTAGGATTCTTAGTGGTTTAATGAAACGTGCTGACAAACTAGATGCAATTATAGTTGAAACAACTGGTTTAGCTGATCCAGCCCCAGTTGCTCAGACATTTTTTGTTGATCAAGATGTTGCTGATAGAACAAAACTAGATGCAATTGTTACAGTTGCTGATGCTGTTCATCTCAGTTCTCAATTAGTCGATCATCATGAAGCAGAAGAGCAAATTGCTTTTGCTGATGTAATTTTGTTAAATAAAGTTGAGCTTGTTGAAGATAATGACATTGTGAAAGTTAATGATCGTATTAGAAAAATAAATCCTTTTGCAAAGATTATTAAAACAACACGTTGTGATGCACCTCTTGATGAAATCGTAGGCTTAAATGCATTTAGTCTAGATAGAGTATTAGATATTGAACCTGACTTTCTTGAATCAGATCATGATCATGAACATGATGATGATGTTACTAGTCTATCCTTTGTATCTGATACACCATTAGATATGGATAAGTTTCAAGATTGGTTTGGAAATTTACTGAGGACTAAGGGTCAGGATATTCTTCGATCAAAAGGAATTTTGAACTTTAAAGGTGAAGAAGAGCGATATGTATTTCAAGGAGTGCATATGCTTATGGATGCTTCACCAATGGGACCTTGGCCTAAAGGAAAAGATAGAAGTTCTCGAGTAGTATTTATTGGTCGTGATCTTGATAATATGAATCTTAAGGAAGGCTTTGAAAATTGTAAATCAGCATGAACGCTGATTTAGAAAAACTTCAAGAATCAAATAAAACTGAACTTGAAAGAAGAGGTTTGATTTTTAATATTGGAGCCCCAGCTACAGAATCGGTTACAATTCGTGATCAAATAGCGGTAGGATTTGGAGACGGCACTGTAAGATTTTTTCAATCTGGATCTGATCCTAAAACTGTTAAAGCACATAAGGGTGTAGTGTTGAGTATGACAAATTATGAAGATCATGTGTTAACGGGAGGAGACGATGGACGTTTTCTAAAAATATCATCTGATGGAAATATTGAAGAAATTTTTAATTTTGGTTCAAAGTGGGTTGACTGTGTAGCTTCCCACAAAGATACTAAAGTTTGTTCATCAGGAAAGACTGTTTATATTTGGACAAAAAACAAAGATAAACCACAAACTTTAGAGCATCAAAGTACTGTTGCTGGATTAGCATTTGATAATAAAGGTAAGCGTCTTGCGGTTTCAAGATACGGGGGAGTAACAGTGTGGAAACTAAATAATAATAAATGGACAGCATCAAATTTTACCTGGAAAGGATCGCATGGAACTGTAACGTTTAGCCCAGATACAAAATATATTGTAACTGCAATGCAAGAAAATCAAATTCATGGTTGGCGCATAAACGACAAAGCGGATTTAGCAATGAGAGGTTATCCATCAAAAATTAAAAGTTTTACTTGGGTTGGTGATACGCCGTATTTGGTAACATCTGGATCCAGTGATGCAGTTTGCTGGCCATTTGACGGTAAAGAAGGACCAATGGGGAGAAAGCCAATTGTTGTTGCAAACGGTGGTAAAGAACTTGCAACATTTGTTAAAGCACTGGATGGAGAAAAAGCTGTTTTCACCGGTTTTACAGATGGGTCAGTTTTATTATCAGAAATTGATGAAAGCAAAAAACCAATTATGATCAGAAGTTCAACAGGTTCAGAAGTTTCAACAATAGCTATATCTAGTGATAACTCACAAATATTAATTGGCGATATGAAAGGTTCTATTCTTTTATCATCTTTATGGGCAGACAATTAAAGGAAAAAATATGTTTAATCGCAAAACTCAAAATGTTGAAAAAATAAGAAATCTTAAACATTTAATTTCCGAGAAATATAAATTACCTGAAAATACTATAATAAGTATTGCTGAGCTCAGTTGTCATGAGCCAGATTGCCCACCAATTGAAACTGTAATTACTGCAAGAAATGAAGACGGCTCAATGAATAATTGGCGAGTCGCAAAATCAATAGAAGAAATAGAGGAGTCAGATATTAATAATCTGACAAATCACACTCATTAAATTATTAAATTTAAAATAATTTATTAACAGCAATCTCCACCTTCACAAGTACAGCAACAGCTACAACTGCAACCACACTTTGGTGGGTTTGGATTTTGATTTTTCATAATCATACCTATATATTTTTTATAATAATTTAAAATACAAATGAGAAAAGCATTAGAAATTAAACAATGTATGAAGACTTTCGAGGGTGACGGGATACCTGTAACGAGAGCTTTCCCCGTCCCCGGAATGAGAGAAAATGATCCTTTTCTTCTTTTTGATCATTTTGGCCCAATTAATTATGAGCCAGGAGGGGCAACTGGTGTACCTGCGCATCCTCACTGTGGATTTGAGGCAATTACGTATATGCTTGGTGGCGAAGTAGAACACAGAGACTCATTTGGTGGACAAGCAGAAATTGAAACTGGTGATGTACAATGGATGACAACTGGATCAGGTTTAATCCACTCTGAATTAGTAACAGAAAAATTTAAGAAGAGTGGAGGTGTCATGCAAGGATTACAAATCTGGGTTAACCTTCCAAAAAAAAATAAAAAAGTGAAACCTTGGTATCAACATATTAAAAAAAATACTATCCCAACACTATCCGAAAATGCAAATATAGAAATTAAAGTTCTTGTGGGTGAAATAAATGGAACCAAATCCAAAGTTCAAACATATTCACCTGTATCAATATTTGATATTCAATTTTCAAAACCAGATATGACAAAGTTTAATGTCGATAAAGAACAAAATCTTATGATCTATATTATTGATGGTCAGTTACAGTTCAATAAGGAAGATAAAATTGCTAATAAAGGTGATATGATTTATTTTGATCAATCAAGTGATGAGATTCAACTTACATCAATATCAGAAAAAGGATCCTACCTAGTTTTAGCAGGTAAGCCGCTTAAAGAACCTGTAGCACGTTATGGTCCTTTTGTGGCAAATTCTGAAGGAGAAATCAAGCAAGCAATGATGGACTATCAAGAAGGAAAGATGGGAAGCTTAGCTTAAGTTAATTGACGTAACATTTCACCAGCTACAATAGCAACTGAACTACTAAGATTAATCGATCTAGGCCCCTTTATCATTGGTATTGTTAATCTCTCATCGACAGAGCTATGAACAAAATCAGGCGCTCCAGCACTTTCTCTGCCAAATAAAATAATATCATTTGATTGAAATTTATAATCGAAATAACTTTTTTTACTTTTTGTTGTTAGAAGAACGAGTCGATATGAATTATCTTTTGACCACTCATAAAATTTTTCCCAACTTAAATGTTTTTTTAATTCTAGATAATCATAGTAATCCATTGATGCTCTTTTTAATCTCTTATCATCAATCACAAAGCCAGCTGGCTCTATTATATCTACTGGTATTCCAAGACAGGCACCTAGTCTAAATATGTTTCCTGCATTCTGTGGTATGTCGGGTTCAAATAGAGCAATTCTCATGTTTTTTTACTATATTATTTTATTACTTGCGTCACGCTGGCACATATTTAAAAAGTATTTTTTTGAGTAATTAAGATATAAGAAATTCACAATAAATGGCTAAAAAACCCAAAAATAAGAGAAGAGATTTCCTACAACTTAGCACCGTAACGCTTGGTGCTGTTGGAACAGCTGCTTTTATATGGCCTTTTTTAAAAAGTATGAGTCCAGCAGAAGATACATTAGCTGCAGGATCAACTGAAGTAGATATTAGTGCTATTGAAGAAGGTCAAAGTATAACAATAAAATGGCGTGGAAAACCAGTCTTCATAAAGAAAAGAACAAAAGAAGAGATAGATGCTGCAAAAATGGTTCAAGCTTCTGACTTAAGAGATCCACAAGATGATGCAGATAGAGTACAAAAAGAAGAATGGTTAGTTTTAGTTGGAGTATGCACACACTTAGGTTGTGTTCCGCTTGGTCAGAAAGTTTCTGATATGAAAGGTGAGTACGATGGTTGGTACTGCCCATGTCATGGCTCACATTATGATACTTCAGGTAGAATAAGAAAAGGGCCAGCTCCCAAAAACTTGGACGTTCCGCCCTATACCTTTTTAAATGATAATACTATAAAAATAGGATAACATGGATAAAAATAGAAAAGTACATCAGTTTAAAAATCCTGTCCTTAATTGGATAGAGTTTCGTTTACCAATTGTTTCTTATTTCAAAAAAGAATACGGCGATTATCCAATGCCTAAAAATTGTAATTATTTTTGGAGTTTTGGTGCATTGGCAACAATTACACTTGTTACAATGATTGTAAGTGGAATTTTTCTTGCAATGAATTACACACCACATACTGATATGGCATTTGATAGTGTTGAAAGAATAATGCGAGATGTCAATTACGGTTGGTTAATGCGATACATCCATTCAAATGGCGCAGCCTTTTTCTTCATCATAGTTTACATTCACATAGTAAGAGCAATGTATTTTGGTTCTTACAAATATCCAAGAGAACTTAATTGGATTTTAGGTGTATTCATATTTTTATTAATGATGGCTACTTCTTTTCTTGGTTACACATTACCGTGGGGACAAATGTCTTATTGGGGAGCTACAGTTATAACTAATTTATTTAGTGCAATTCCATTTATTGGTGAGGGATTAAAAACTTGGCTTCTTGGTGATTACAATGTTGGTAATGCTACTTTAAACCGTTTCTTTGCTCTTCATTATGTTTTACCTTTTGTTATTTTTGGTGTTGTAGGATTACATGTTGCTGCAGTTCATGTTCATGGTTCAAATAACCCTGATGGGATTGACATTAAAACTAACAATGACTCAGTAAACTTTTTTCCATATATGTTAATTAAAGATACAGTAGCTATGTGTGCTTTTGGTGTTGCTATTTCTGCAGTAATATTCTTTGGACCAAATCTTATGGCTGAAGTTGATAATTATATTCCAGCAGATCCACTTGTTACTCCAGCTCACATTGTTCCAAACTGGTATCTTGCACCTTTTTATGCAATTTTAAGAGCAGTACCTGATAAATTAGGAGGAGTTCTCCTAATGTTTGGTGCGATAGTAATTCTCTTTGTTCTACCTTGGCTTGATAGATCAAAAGTGAGAAGCTGTAATTATAGACCAATATATAAGTGGTTTATGATGGGCTTTTTTGTTAACTTCTTTGCATTAGGCTACGTTGGTATGCTTCCTGCTGAAGGTTTATATCTTTTAATTGCTAGAGTAGGTTTACTTTACTACTTTGGTTTTTTCTTTATCATTACACCTTTTGTTGGTTGGATAGAGAAGCCAAGTAAGCTACCGCTCAGTATTAGTGATGTTTATGCTAAAAATATAGCTCCTAATATTGGTGGAGGAGAAAAAGGAATTCCTTCACCAGCAATGCAAAAAGATACAAATCTATAATGCGCCTATTACTTATTATTTTTCTATTATTCTCTTCAAATATATTTGCTGCAGAAATGAGTACTGAAAAAATGCCAAAACATGATTGGTCTTTTAAAGGTGTAACGGGAACTTTTGATAGAGCCGCAATTCAAAGGGGCTATAAAGTTTATAGAGAAGTATGTGCAGGATGTCATTCAATGAAACTGCTATATTACAGAGATCTTATTGATGTTGGTTTTTCCGAAGCTCAAGTAAAAGTAATTGCTTCTGAATATACTGTATTAGACGGTCCAAATGATGATGGTGAAATGTTTGAAAGACCGGTGAACCACCAGAAGGGATGGAGGTTGGTAATGGAATGTATTACAATAAATGGATGGCTGGAAATCAAATAGCTATGCCAGCACCTATAGCCGATGGAAGTGTAGATTATGATGATGGCACTGATAATAATGCAGAACAGTTATCGGCTGATGTAACACATTTTCTTCACTGGGCTGCTGAACCAGAAATGGAAGAAAGAAAAAATTTAGGAATCAAAGTAATATTATTCTTTATTATTCTAGGAACAATTGTGTACTTAGCAAAAAACAGACTTTGGCGAGACGTCACTTAGACATTAAATAAAAAGTTCATTACATCACCATCTTTGACGATATAATCTTTACCTTCTTGTCTTAGCTTTCCTGAATCTCTACTTCCAGCATCACCATTATTTTCTATATAGTCTTCATAAGAGACAGTCTCTGCTCTAATAAATCCTTTTTCAAAATCAGTGTGAATTTTTCCAGCAGCTTGTGGTGCAAGTGTTTCTTTTTTTATTGTCCATGATCTTGTTTCTTTTGGACCACATGTAAAATAGTTTATCAAACCTAAAAGTTCATATCCTGATTTTATAACCTTATTCAATGTTGTTTGATCTAAATTAAGTTCTTTAAGAAATTCAAGTTTTTCTTCTTCATTATCTAATTCTGCTATTTGTGCTTCTATTGATGCAGAGATTAAAACTACAGAATGATTATTTTTTTTGGCAAACTCGATGACTTTTTTTGATAATTCGTTTCCAGTATGAATTGATTCTTCATCTACATTACATATGTACATAGTTGGCTTTAGACTAATTAAGTTAAGACTATTTACAAAGTCAATTTCATTACTAGCAAACTCATCAATTTTTAAGATACTATTAGCATCTAGCATTTGTAAGATTTTATTTATTATCTCAAATTGATGTTTAGCTTCTTTATCATTTGCTTTTAATTTTTTTTCTAAACTAGTTTTTTTATTATTTAAGCTTTCAAGATCAGCCAATTGTAATTCTAAATTTATTGTTTCAATATCATCTAATGGATCAATTTTTGATGATACATGAGTAATGTTAGTATCTTCAAAGCATCTAACAACATGTGCTATTGCGTCAACTTCCCTAACATGTCCTAAAAATTTATTTCCTAAACCTTCTCCTTGTGAGGCTCCTTTTACTCCTATATTTGGTTCTATAGTTGCAAATGGATAATTTGCAGCTTCCGCTTTATTTGATTGGGTAAGTGCATTGAATAAAGTGGATTTACCAACATTTGGTAATCCAACTATCCCGCACTTAAATCCCATAATTAATTTTGCTCACTTATTTTTGTTAAAAATAGAGGAATATCTGAAAATATTAATTCTATATTTTTAACCATTTTATCAATTTTTTTATTTATTATTTCTTCTTCTGATTTTGAAAATTTATTTAAAACATAACTTGAAACTAAATCTTTATGTCCAGGATGATCAATTCCAATACGTATTCTAAAATAATTTTCCCCTATAAATTGGTCAATACTTTCCAATCCATTATGACCTCCGTTTCCACCACCTTGTTTTATTTTTACTTTCGATAATTCTAAATCAAGGTCATCATGTATAACAAAAGTATGGTCTAATTTTATTTTATAAAAATTCACAATTTCTGAAACAGCTTTTCCAGATAAATTCATGAATGTAAGAGGTTTTAACACAAAGATTTTTTGATTATTAATTACACCTGAATATAATTCTTTTATTTTATCTTCTTTGATTTTATCCAAATTAAAATGTGAGATTATATTATCCGCTAAATGGAAACCTACATTATGTCTGGTATTATTATAATTTACACCTGGGTTTCCAAGTCCACAAATTAAAAACATATAATGAAATATAAAGTAAAGTTACTTAGATTCTTTATTTTCTTCTTTATTATCAGAAGATTCTTCCTTCTTTTCCTCTGATTTCTCTTCACCACCTTCTGCTGCACCTTCTTCAGTTGTTTCTTCAGTTTTAGTTTCAACTTCTACAGTTGGAGGAACTAAAGTAGCTATTACGAAATCTCTATCTGAAATAGTAGGAGCAACTCCCTCAGGTAGTTGAATATTACTAATTTTTACTGCATCACCTATTTCACTTTCAATTAAATCAAATTCTAGTTTGCTAGGTATATTATTTGCATTACATGTTAGTTCAACAAGTCTTCTAACAGTATTTAAAACTCCACCTTTTTTCAAACCAGGACATTTATCTTGATTTAAAAATTCAACAGGAATTTCAACGTTTACTTTTGTATTTTCTTGTACTCTTAAAAAATCAAAATGTATAAGTCGATCACTAACAGGGTGATATTGCAATTGTTTAGGAAGTATTTTTTCTTTCTTTCCATCGACATCAAGATCGATAATTGTTGAATAAAAAGAACCAGTACCCATTAATTTTTTGAGTATTTTATCTTCTAGAGCAATTTTTTTAGGCTCAGTTCCCTTGCCATAAATAATACCAGGAACTAATCCCTTCGTTAAAAGACTATGATTTGAACCAATATCTTTATTTCTTTCTATCGCTTTAAAATCACTCATAAAATAAAAAAAATTTAATCGAAAAGGGCGGACACTGAAGTATCAGTGTTAATCCTTTTAATCGCATCACCCATTAAAGGAGCAATACTAATATGTCTAATGTTTTTTGTGCTTTTTACCTCTTTAGAAGGCTCTATTGTATCTGTTAATACCAATTCTTTTATGCTTGAATTTTCAATCTTTTTTAGCGCATCTCCGGATAATACACCGTGAACAATATATGAATAAATTTCTTTAGCCCCATTTTTACTCAGAGCTTCAGCAGCGTTGCATAACGTGCCTGCAGAGTCAGCTATATCATCTAGTAAGATACAAGTTTTATCTTTTACATCTCCGATGATATTCATTACTTCAGACTCACCAGCTTTTTCTCTTCTTTTATCTGCAATTGCTAGTCCAGCCTCTAATCTTTTAGCAAAAGCTCTGGCTCTAACAACACCACCAACATCAGGTGAAGCAACAACTAAATCTTTGTTTCCGTTAAATCTTTCTTTAACATCATCGATTATCGGTCTTACAGAAAAAATATTATCTAAAGGAATGTCAAAAAAACCTTGAATTTGACCAGCATGTAAATCCATTGTTAATACCCTATCAGCACCCGCGGATGTAATTAAATTTGCTACAAGTTTGGCAGTGATTGGTGTTCTAGGTCCAGTCTTTCTATCTTGTCTTGCATATCCATAATATGGGATAACAGCAGTAATCCTTTTTGCTGATCCCCTTCTTGCAGCATCTATTGTAATTAAAAGTTCCATTAAATGGTCATTAGCCGGATGTGATGTCGATTGAATAATAAACACATCTTCACCTCTAATATTTTCATTTATTTCAACAAATATTTCTCTATCATTAAAAGTTCTAACAGAGGCATCTGCTAATGGAACATCAATATGTTTAGAAATTTTTTCTGCTAGGGATTTGCTACTATTACAGGCGATTATTTTCATATAATCAAATTAATTACTATATTAGAATAATAATAGATCAACCAAAATTAATCATTAAATGCAATGATATTGAGCATTCTTCCAGTATCTCTAAATTTTTGTGATTCCCTTCGATGGCTAAAAAAAACTCTCTTATTTGAGAAGGTATCTTTGTTAATATTATATATATTTTTAATACCCAATTCCTTAAATTGATAGTTAATCAATCTTCTTAAATTAAATAAATCTTTGTCTTTATTTTTGTGTTTGAAGAAAATAGAGTAT
>LUMI01000237.1_pt1 | contig 35126 bp, 44 predicted proteins | sample 729681 | NCBI WGS metagenome assembly LUMI01 (sample SAMN03860267, study PRJNA289734) | marine metagenome | biome: seawater column; feature: ocean; material: water; isolation source: Red Sea water column Station 34 - depth 10m | place: Saudi Arabia: Red Sea | collected 2011-10-15 | depth 10 m
GAAAAAATGAAAAAATCTGCAGACAAAAAGAAGAAATAAATGAAAATAGATAAATTAAACCTAGATGGAAAAAAAGATTCAATTGAGGTTTTGGATAAAATATTTTCCGCTAAAATTAATAAGCAACTTGTAAGCAATGTATTGTATAAAACCAATGCAAATTACAAAGGGCGAAAAGCTAAAACAAAACAAAAGAATGAAATTATTGGATCTACAGCAAAGATATATTCCCAAAAAGGCACTGGAAATGCGAGACATGCTAGTAAAAAAGCACCTATATTTGTTGGAGGTGGTGTTGCACATGGTCCAAAAGGAGAAAGCAACTATAAGATTAGAAAATTAAATAAAAGCGAAAAAAAATTAAGTATTGCCTCAATAATTACTGAAAAAAATAATAGTAATAATCTTTTAATTTTTAATGATTTTAGTGAAAAAATTCAAAAGACAAAAGATGTAAATAAAATTTTACTGAAGTTTGATGCAAAAAATTCGATTTTAATTGTAGATAAAAAATCAAAAGAGAATATTGAAAAGGCTACAAGAAATATTCCAAATGTAAAGATTACAGATATTGGACATTTTAGTGCTTTTGATCTTGTAAAATATAAAAAAATAATTTTTACGGAAAGTTCAGTTAAAGAATTAGAAAAAAGGTATCAATAATGAATAAAGTTCATCTTTACGATAAAATTTTGGCTCCAATTGTAACTGAAAAATCAACAAATCTTTCAGAGCAAAATAAAATAATTTTTAAAGTTCCATCTAAGGCAAATAAAAAAAACCTTAAATCAAATATTGAAAAAATTTTTAAAGTAAACGTAACTAAGATTAATATTATAAATAAAAAAACTAGAACTAAAGTTACTCGAGGAAAAAAAGTAAAAGTAAGAGGATTTAAAAAAGCAATTATAACACTTAAAAAAGGTCAAAACATTGACCTAACAACAGGAATTTAAAATATGGCCTTAAAAACATTTAAACCATACACAAAATCAACAAGAGGCACTGTATTAGTAAGTAGAGAGGGCCTATGGAAAGGTAAACCTTATAAACCACTTACTTCTGCAAATAATGCTTCAAAAGGAAGAAATAACTATGGAAGAATTACCTCTAGAAACCATGGAGGTGGTCACAAACATAAATACAGAAAGATTGATTTTTATAGAAAAAAATTCGATATGTCTGCAGAAATAGAGAGAATTGAATACGATCCAAATAGATCATGTCATATCATGTTGGTAAAATTCGAAGATGGAGAGAGAGCATATTATTTAGCACCCCAAGATGTTAAGATTGGAGATAAAATACAAAATGGTCCTAATTCTGAGATAAAAGTTGGTAACTGTTTATCTCTTCAGGATATTCCAGTAGGAATAAATATACATAATGTAGAATTACAGCCAGGAGCAGGTGGTAAAATTGCAAGGGCCGCAGGTTCATCTGTTACTATTTCAGGAATTGATGGAAATTATACAATAATAAAAATGAGTTCTGGTGAAGTCAGAAGAATAGACTCAAGATCTTTAGCAACAATTGGTGTTTTATCAAATCCAGATCAGAAAAATATTAAAATAGGAAAAGCAGGTAGATCTAGATGGTTAGGAAGAAGACCTCATACAAGAGGTGTTGTCAAAAATCCAGTTGATCACCCTCATGGTGGTGGTGAAGGAAAAACAGCTGGTGGTAGACATCCAGTTTCACCTACAGGACAATCTGCTAAAGGCCTTAAAACAAGAGATAATAAGAGAACAGATAAATTTATAATAAGAAGAAGAAAGAAGAAGAGAGCATAAATTATGGCAAGATCAGTTTGGAAAGGACCATTTGTAGAAGAAAGTTTAATTAAAAAAGTTGAAAAAGTTAAAAATGATCCAAACAGAAAACCAATTAAAACATGGTCAAGAAAATCAACAATTATACCTGATTTTGTGGGTTTTAGTTTTTTAATCTATAATGGAAAAAAATTCATCCCAATTACAGTTTCAGAGGATATGGTTGGTCACAAATTTGGTGAGTTTGCACCAACAAGACAATTTTTTGGACATACACCAGCTGATAAAAAAGCAAAAGTTGAGGGTGGCGCAAAGGGTACTGGTAAATAAATAAAATGAGTAAAAAAGATAAAAAAATTGATATCAAAACAGTTAAATCTGTAAATAAAAACGTTAGATCAAGTGTAAGAAAACTTAAACCAATATTAAAATCTATAGTTGGTAAAAAGGTAGACGTGGCTATGAGAGATCTTACTTTTTCTGAAAAAAGAATTTCTAAAGATGTCAAAAAAACCATTTCATCTGCAGTTGCAAATGCGGAAAACAATTATCAATATGATATTGATAATTTAATCGTAAAGGAAGCATATTGTGGAAAACAAATAATAATGAAACGATTTAGAGCAAGAGCAAAAGGAAGAGCTGCTGAAATTATGAAACCTTATTCAAATGTGACAATTATTTTAACTGAACAAACAAAACAAACGGAGAGAGATGGGGCAAAAGGTTAATCCAATAGGCTTAAGACTAGGTATAAACAGGGGATGGGACTCTGTTTGGTATGCTAAGAAAAAAGATTTTGGTAACTATTTAATTGAAGACTTTAAAATCAGAGAATACATAAAAAAAAATGTAATTAACTCTGGTGTCTCTAAAGTTATGATTGAGAGAACTTCAAAGAAATGTTTTGTTACAATATATACTTCAAGACCTGGATTTGTGATCGGTAAAAAAGGAAGTGATATAGAAAAAATTAAAGGAAAACTTTCAAATCTTACAACGAATGAAGTTGTCCTAAACATCAAAGAGGTAAAAAAACCTGAGACAAATGGTTATTTAGTTGCGGAAAATATTGCTCAACAATTAGTAAAAAGAGTTTCATATCGTAGAGCAATGAAAAGAGCTATGCAATCAGCTTTAAGATTGGGTGCTAAAGGAATTAAGGTTTCTGTTAGTGGAAGACTTGGTGGAAATGAGATTGCAAGAACAGAGTGGCTAAGGGATGGTAGTATTCCATCGCATACTTTAAGAGCTGATATTGATTACGCTGAAGCAGAAGCATTGACTACATATGGAATAATTGGAATTAAGGTCTGGATTTATAAAGGTGAAATATTCACAAAAGAATTTAGTCAGGAGAGGAATAAAGCTTAATTATGTTGCAACCAACTAGAACAAAATTCAGAAAAGCTCATAAAGGAAGAATACATGGGAATGCGTCCAGATGTAATGTAATGAATTATGGAGCATTCGGACTAAAAGCTATACAGCCTGAAAGAGTGATTTCAAAGCAAATAGAAGCAGCCAGAGTTGCTTTAACAAGACATATGAAAAGACAAGGAAGAGTTTGGACTAGAATGTTTCCTAATATACCGGTATCAAAAAAACCTACTGAAGTGAGAATGGGAAAAGGTAAAGGTTCTCCAGAGTTTTGGGCGTGTAGAGTTAAACCAGGAAGAATTTTGTTTGAAGTTGATGGTGTATCTGAGCAAATAGCAAAAGAGGCATTGTACAAAGCTTCTGCAAAACTCCCTATTAAATGTAAATTTATTAAAAGAATATAAGATGAAGCAAAAGGATATAAAAAAATTAACTAAGGAACAAGCGCTTAAAGACTTAGAGAAATTAAAAAAAGATCTATTTAATTTTAGATTTCAAAAAGTAAATGGACAAGTCAAGAGCCCAGCTAAAATTAATGAAACAAAAAAAACCATAGCACGTTTAAAAACATTATTAGAAGGAAAAAATGCCTAAAAAAATACTAAACGGAATAGTTGTTAGCGATAAACCAAATAAAACGATTACTGTGATGGTTGAAAGAAAGTATCAACATCCTGTTTTAAAAAAAGTAATTAAGGCAAGAAAAAAATACAGTGTGCATGATGAGGAAAACAAATTTAAAAATGGTGACAAAGTATCAATAAGAGAGTGCAAACCATATTCGAAGTCCAAAAAATTTGAAGTTATAGGAGACGTTAAATGATACAAGTTCAAACAGAATTATTTGTAGCTGATAATACAGGTGCAAAAAAAATTGAATGTATTAAAGTTTTAGGTGGCTCAAAAAGAAGATACGCAAGTATTGGTGATACCATTGTTGTAGCTGTTAAAGAGGCTATACCCAAAGGTAAAGTTAAAAAAGGCGCTGTTCACAAAGCAGTAGTAGTAAGAGTAAAAAAAGGCATTCATAGAAACGATGGATCAAAGGTAAGATTTGATAATAATGCTGCAGTTCTAACAGATGATAAAGGTGAACCAATTGGAACTAGAATTTTTGGTCCTGTAACAAGAGAGTTAAGAAGTAGAGGACAAATGAAAATAATATCTTTAGCTCCGGAGGTACTTTAATGATCAAAAAAGGAACTAAAGTAAAAGTATTAGTGGGCAAAGATAAAAATAAAGATGGTGAAGTAATGGAAATAGACCGTTCAAATAATCGTGCAAAGGTAAAAGGGATTAATATGGTCAAGAAACATGTAAAAACAACAAAAGAAAAAAAAGGTGGAATTGTTTCAAAGGAAAATTTTATACATCTTTCAAATTTATCCATACTTGATAATAAAAAATCAAAAAAAGTTGAGGCTAAGAAGTAATGCAACCTAGATTAAAAGACTTAATTGTTAAAGAAATACAACCAAACTTAAAAGAAAAATTTGGTTACAAGAATTTGTATATGGGGCCACAAATTTCAAAAGTAGTTATAAATATGGGTCTAGGTCTAGACGGTAACGATGCCAAAATTTTGAAATCATGTGAAGAGGATTTAGCAAACATAACAGGACAAAAACCAGTCACAACAAAATTTAAAAAATCAATTGCAAATTTTAAAACTAGAAAAAATACAAATGCAGGACTGAAGGTCACTTTAAGAAAAAATAAGATGTACGAGTTTATTGACAGACTAGTAAATATTGCATTACCTAGAATTAAAGACTTTAGAGGATTAAACCCAAATGGATTTGATAAATTTGGTAATTATTCTTTTGGAATAAAAGAACATATTGTTTTTCCAGAGGTGAACTTTGATAAAGTTGATAAAATTAGAGGCTTAGATATTACAATAACGATAAAAAACCAAGATAAGGAACATAGTTTTGAGCTGTTAAAACAGCTAAATTTTCCATTTATTGAAAAGAGGAGCAATTAATATGGCTAAAATGAGTGCAGTAAATAAGAATAATAAAAGGATTAAATTCAGAAGTTTTAAAATCTGAGGGTTATATAATTGATTACAAAGTTACTGAGCACGATAAAAAACCTAATTTAGAGATAAACCTAAAATATAATTCAGGAAACCCAGTTATAAGTACAATTGAAAGAGTATCAAAGCCAGGTAGAAGGATATTTTCAAGTGCTGAAAGTCTTCCAAAAATAAATAATGGTCTTGGTATAGCAATAGTCTCGACTCCAAAAGGTGTTATGACTGATATAGATGCAAGAAAGCAAAAAATTGGTGGAGAAATAATCTGTAAGGTATTTTAATGTCTAAAATAGGTAAAATAAATATTCCAATTCCTGATAAAGTTAAAGTTTTACTTAGTGGAAATATTGTAAATATTGAAGGTCCATTAGGTAAAAAATCACTTAATATTGATTTAGATGTTTTCGATTTAAAAATAGACGAAGGTAAAGAAGTATCTATAAAACCAAAAAAAATTGATCAAAACTCAAAAAGATTATGGGGAATGAACAGGAGTTTATTAAATAATGCTATAATTGGAGCAAGTAAGGGTTATGAAAAAACTCTTGAATTAGTTGGAGTTGGATTTAGGGCAGCATTAAAGGGAAAACAATTAAATATGCAATTAGGTTTCAGTCACGACATAAATTTTGATATTCCAGAAGGAATAAAAATTGCTGTTGAAAAGCAAACAATATTAAAAATAAGTGGACCAGATAAACAATTAGTTGGAATGGTTGCTTCTCAAATCAAAAGTATTAGACCACCAGAACCCTACAAAGGTAAAGGCATAAAAGAGCAAGGTCAGTATATTTTAAGAAAAGAAGGTAAAAAGAAATAATGAAAATTAGTACATTAGATAGAAAAAAATTTAGAGTAAGAAATAAATTAAAAAAAGTTTCAAGCAAAGATAGATTTAGGTTATGCGTTTCTCGTTCGACTAAAAATATAAGTGCTCAAATTATTGATGATGTTAATAAAATAACTTTAGTTTCCGCTTCATCAGTTGAAAAAAATATTAGAGAACAAAAAAAATCTAAATCAGAGCTTTCCACTTTAGTTGCTGAAACTCTTGCTAAAAAAGCACAAGATAAAAAAATAACAAAAGTTTATTTTGACAGAGGTATATATAAGTATCATGGTAGAGTTAAAATATTTGCAGAAACGTTAAGAAAAAATGGGATGGAATTTTAAAAAATGGAAAAAAATACAGAATTTTTAGAAAAACTTGTACACATTAACAGAATAACAAAAGTCGTTAAAGGTGGAAGAAGATTTGGATTTTCAGCATTAGTTGTTGTCGGAAATCAAAATGGTAAGATTGGCATTGCACATGCCAAAGCAAAGCAAGTTCCAGATGCTATTAAAAAAGCAAACGAACTTGCAAGAAGAAATTTAGTTCAAGTTCCATTAAGAGAAGGAAGAACGATACATCATGATATTTTTGGTAAAGATGGTGCGGGAAAAATAAAACTAAGAGCAGCACCGAAAGGTACAGGTATAATTGCTGGTGGACCCGTTCGTGCTGTGTGTGAGGTTTTAGGTATTAAAGATATAGTAGCAAAATCTCTTGGTACAGCTAACCCACATAACGTTATTAGGGCCTGCATGAAAGCATTGTCTAAACAAAATTCACCAAAGAATATTTCAACTTTACGAAATAAAAAAATATCAGAAATAATTGAAAAAAGAGGATAATGACTAATTTAAATACTACAACCTCAGTAAAAATTAAAAAGATTAGAGTAGGTAGAGGAATAGGTTCAGGAAAAGGCAAAACTTCAGGAAGAGGTGTAAAAGGTCAAAAATCAAGATCAGGTGTAGCAATTAAAAGTTTTGAAGGAGGTCAAATGCCATTATATAGAAGACTTCCAAAAAGAGGTTTTAACCCAATTAGAAGAGATAAAATTGCTAAGATAAATTTAGATTTATTAAACAAATTGTTAGATTCTAATAAAATTAGTTCATCTGAGAAAATTAATCTAGAATATTTAAAGAAAAATAAAATTATATCTAAATCTGTAACTCAATTTAAAGTTTTAGGAAATGGCGAATTAAATTCAAAGTTAAATATAGAGGCTGATTTTTCCTCTAAATCAGCAATACAAAAAGTTGAGAAAGCAGGCGGAAGTATTTTAGTAAAATCAAATAAAGATTAATGAGCTCTTCAACTCAATCTCACGATTTAAGAAATAGAATATTATTTACAATACTTATACTTGCTATTTATAGACTAGGTACCTTTGTTCCACTTCCTGGAATTGATCCAGAGCAGCTTCAAATAATGATGGAAAGTAATCAAAAAGGTTTATTAGGTATGTTTAACGTTTTTGCTGGTGGAGCTGTAAGCAGAATGGCAATATTTGCACTTGGTATTATGCCTTATATATCATCATCTATCATTGTGCAGTTACTTACAGGAGTTTCTGATTATTTCAAAAATTTAAAAGCCCAAGGCGAAATAGGTAGACAAAAAATTACACAAATTACAAGATATGGAACAGTTTTATTAGCAACTATTCAAGGTTATGGTTTAGCGGTTGGATTGGAGTCTTCTGCAAATCTGGTGATTAATCCTGGCATGTTTTTTAAAATATCTACGGTAACAACAATTGTTGCTGGTACAATTTTTTTGATGTGGTTAGGAGAACAAATCACACAAAGAGGTATTGGGAATGGTATTTCCTTAATAATTTTTTCTGGTATCGTTGCAGAAATTCCAAGGGCCTTAGTAACTACGTTTGAACTTGGCCGTACTGGTGCGATCTCTACAATTATGATTATAGGTATTTTTGTTTTATTGGTTTTAACTATACTATTTATTGTTTTTATGGAGCGAGCTTTACGTAAAATTTTAATAAATTACCCAAAAAGACAAATGGGTAACAAAATGTATGGTGGAGATTCTTCGCATCTTCCGCTTAAAATAAATTCTGCAGGAGTAATACCAGCTATTTTTGCATCAGCTTTATTACTTTTACCTGTAACATTTTCAAATTTTAATGTATCTCAGAACGAAACTTTTTTAAATATATCCTCATATTTTTCTCAAGGCCAACCGCTCTATATGATCCTATATGCAAGTGGAATAATATTTTTTACTTTTTTTTATACATCAATTACATTTAATCCTAACGAAACAGCTGAAAATTTAAGAAAATATGGTGGATTTATTCCTGGCATTCGTCCAGGTGAAAGCACAGCAATCTACATAGATACCATACTTACAAGATTAACAACTATAGGTGCTTTATATCTTACATTAGTATGTTTAATGCCTGAATTTCTAATAGCAAATTATCCAATACCTTTTTATTTAGGTGGAGCATCTGTGTTAATTGTTGTTGTTGTAGCTATAGATACGGTTACTCAGATACAGACACGTTTAATGAGCTCTCAATATGAGCAACTAATTAAAAAAACAAAATTTGGTAGATAAGTGAACATCATATTATTTGGCCCTCCCGGAGCTGGAAAAGGTACACAGGCCAAATATTTAGTTGAGAAACTGAAAGGTTTTCAAATTTCCACAGGTGATATTCTTAGAGATGAAATCAAAAAAGATACAGATATAGGTAAGCAAATAATAAATAATATGAATGATGGAAAGTTTGTAAGTGATGAGATTGTAAATACAATAATCAAAAAATTTATCTTTGATCCAAAAAAAAAAAATAAATTAATATTTGATGGATACCCTAGGTCACTAGATCAAGCAAAAAATTTAGATAATTTATTAAATGATTCTGAACAAAAAATCGGTTTTGTGTTTTATTTAAACGTTAATAAAGAGACCATTGTTAAAAGACTTGAAAAAAGAAAGATTATAGAGAAAAGAACTGATGATAACTTAGATACTATCCTTAATAGGTACGATACATACATGGAGACCACAAAACCAGTTTTAGATTTTTACTCAAAAAAAAATAATTTTCATGAGATTGATGGGTCTGAAAATATCGCTGAAATAACAAGGAAAATAGACGCTTTTATCAATGTTTAATGCGTTGACTTTGATTAATTCTCTTATATAAAAGGCACAATTTTATCACAAAAACTATGGCTCGTATTGCAGGTGTAAACATACCACAAAATAAATTAGTTCATATTGGATTAACTTATATTTATGGGATAGGTAACAAATTTTCTAACGAAATATGTAAATCTTTAGAAATTCCTAAATCAAAAAGAGTGAATGAATTAACAGACGATCAAATTTTGAAGATAAGAGAATACATTGATCAAAAGTTTACTGTTGAAGGTGACTTAAGAAGAGAAAATTCACTCAGCATAAAAAGACTTATAGATTTAGCTACTTACAGAGGATCAAGACATAGAAAAAAATTACCTGTAAGGGGACAAAGAACAAGATGCAATGCTAGAACTAGAAAAGGTAAAGCTATTGCTATTGCAGGTAAAAAATTAACACCACTTAAAAAATAATAAATGACAAAAGATACAACAGAAAATAAATCTGCATCAAAAGAGTCCTCGTCAAAAAGTAAGAAAAGCTCATATTCGAAAAAGAAAAAAGGAAAAAAAAATATTTTAAATGGAATTGCCTATGTCCAATCTACATTTAACAATACCATTGTATCTATTGCAGATACAAATGGAAATGTAATTTCATGGGCATCTGCAGGTCAAAAAGGTTTTAAAGGATCAAGAAAATCTACACCTTATGCCGCGCAAGTTGCTGCTGATGCAGCTGCAGCTAAAGCATTAGAGGTAGGAATGAAAGTTTTATCTGTAGAAGTAAAAGGACCTGGATCTGGAAGAGAAACAGCCCTTAGAGCATTACAAGCTAGGGGATTTAAAATTATTTCAATTAAAGATACAACACCAATGCCTCATAATGGTACGCGACCACCAAAGAAAAGGAGAGTATAAATGGAACAAACAGAAGTAAATTCAAAAAATTGGAAATCATTAATTAAGCCTGCAAAATTGGATGTCCAGCTTAGTGATGACAAATCACACGCAAAAATTATTGCTGAACCTTTGGAGAAAGGATATGGCTTAACCTTGGGTAATTCTCTTAGAAGAATTTTACTATCATCTATAAGAGGGACAGCAGTCACTGCAATCCAAATTGATGGAGTTCTTCATGAGTTTACATCTATAAAAGGTGTGAGAGAAGACGTAACAGATATAGTATTAAATATAAAATCTTTAGCCCTTAAAAGTAATTCTGAAACTTCAAAAAAGCTTATATTAGATGCCAAAGGACCAGGTGAAATCAAAGCTTCAGATATCACACCTGTAACTGATATTGAAATTTTAAACCCAGATTTAGTTATTTGTAATTTAGATGAAAATACCAATTTTCATATGGAGATGACTGTAGGTACTGGAAAAGGATACATATCAGCAGAAATGAATAAACCTGAGGAACCACCTTTGGGTTTAATACCTATAGACTCATTGTTTAGTCCTGTTAAAAAAGTTTCATACTCTGTAAGCACCGCTAGAGAAGGAAAAGCCTTAGATTATGATAAACTAACGATGGAAGTTGAAACTAATGGTTCTATATCTGCCGAAGATGCAGTTGCTTACTCAGCTAGAATTTTCCAAGATCAACTTGGAATGTTTGTTAATTTTGATGAACCACAAGAAGTTATAGTTAGAGAACAACCAACTGAACCAGAATTCAACAAAAACTTATTGAGAAAGGTAGATGAATTAGAATTGTCTGTACGATCGATGAATTGTCTTAAAAATGATAATATTATTTATATTGGTGATTTAGTTCAAAAATCTGAGGGTGAAATGTTAAGAACACCTAATTTTGGAAGAAAATCATTAAATGAGATCAAAGAGGTTTTAACTGGGATGTCACTTTATTTAGGCATGGAAATACCTAATTGGCCTCCAGATAACATTGCCGAATTATCTAAAAAACTTGAGGAAGCTATTTAATGAGACATAAGTTTGGTTATAAAAAATTAAATAGAACTTCAGAGCATAGAAAAGCTTTAATTAAAAATATGTTGAATTCATTAATTAAATACGAACAAATTACAACAACACTGCCAAAAGCTAAAGTGCTGAAACCTCAGGCTGATAAAATAATTACGTTAGGAAAAAAAGATAACTTACAAAATACTAAGACTCTAATTTCAAAACTTCAAGATACAAAATCTGCAAATAAAGTAAAAAAAACACTTTCAAAACGTTATGAAAATAGAAAAGGTGGCTATACAAGAATAATTAAGGCTGGCTTTAGATATGGTGATAATGCACCAATGGCTGTTATTGAGTTTGTAGACAGAGACGTTGAGGCGAAAAGAGTAGATAAAAAGAAAAAAGATGCAGGAACAGCATCACCTAAATCAGAAGACAAAAAACAAGCCACTGCTTAATTAAAATATACAACAGTATTATCTTTGATTTTTAAAATCAATAATAGATACTTTTATTTATCCTTATGAAAAAAATAATATTAGTCAAAGCATCTTATAATAATATGCGTATAGATAGATTTTTAAGAAATTATTTAGGAAAAATACCGCAAGGATTAATAGAAAAAAATTTAAGAAATGGAAAAATTAAGTTAAATCAAAAAAAAGTCAAAAGTTCTCAAAAAGTTAGAACAGATGATAAAATAAGCTTTTTTAACTTTAATTTTGAAGAAAACATTAAACAATCCAAAACAAAATTTAATCCTAATAAAGAAATTGTTAAACAGAATGAAGATTTGATTATTGAAAACAATGATAACTTTATAGTATTAAATAAAGCTTCAGGAATCTCTGTACAAGGTGGAACTAAATCAAAAAAAAATCTAGTTGATATATTTACTAAAAGCGAAATTTTTGAAGGATCTAAACCATACTCTGTTCATAGACTAGACAAAGACACATCAGGTGTATTTATAATTGCAAAAAATAGAGAAAGTGCTCAATTGTTAACTTCTTTATTTAGGTTACGAAAAGTTCACAAAACTTATTTGGCTATCTGTCAAGGTGAAATAACTAATAACTCAGGCACTTGGGAAGATGATTTAATTAGATATGACGGTGATAAAAAAGTTATTGAAAATGCAAAAACAATTTACAAAGTATTAGATAAAAATTCCGAAGCTAGTTTATTAGAATTAAAACCTATCACTGGAAGAAAGCATCAATTACGTAAACAATTGTATGCAATAGGTAATCCTATATTTGGAGATACAAAATATAAATTATCAAATTCCAATAAGGGAATAAATAAAAATTTAATGTTACATTCTTATCAAATAAAATTTAAAATTAATAATATTAAGCATACTTATTCTGCGTTATTACCAGATTATTTTAAAAGATTGTTAAAATCAAAACGACTTAGATTTTCAAATTAGAAACAAAATTTTCTATTAATTTATCACCAAGTTTTGAATAATCCTGATTTTTAATATTTTTTAAATTCGTAATCCCTTTATCTTTAATACCACATGGTATAATTTTTTTATATTTCTCTAAATTATTATTTATATTTATTGCAAAGCCATGATATGCAATCCATTTGCTAACTCTAATTCCTATAGCTGCAACTTTATTAACTTCATTGTTTACTTTATACCAGATACCTATGTTTTCTTTATCTGGAAAAGTTTCAATATTGTATAACTTCAAGGTTTGAATAATAGTTTTTTCAATTACATTAATAAATTTTCTAATATCTTTTTTTTTTCTTAAATCTAAAACGAAATAACAAATTAATTGTCCTGGTCCATGATAGGTTATTTTACCACCTCTATTTGTCTGAAATATCTCTATTGATTTATCAATTATTTCATTTTCACTATATGACGTTCCTGCAGTGAAGATTTCATCGTGCTCTAAAGTCCAAATCAATTCTTTACCATTATTCTCATATAAATCTTTTAACCTATTTTCCAATACGTTAATTGCTTCAGAATATTTTACTGGTTTTGCTGACTTTTTGATCTCTAAGTTCATTTATAATTTGTATTATCTTAATTATGTATTAATAGTGCAAATCACAATTAAAGGTAGATTTATGTCTTTAAACAAAAAAACTAAAGATAAAAAAGTTAATTTTGAATTTAACAAAGAATATTTAAGAGTTGTCACATCAAAAATTGCTAATAACGATACTCAATTTATAAACAATTCATTTAATGAGATGCATCCTGCAGATGCAGCAGATATAATTGAACATTTAAGCCAAAATGATAGAGAAAGTTTAATAAAATTAAATAATTTTAATATAGATCCTGAAGTTTTTGTTGAGCTAAATGAGGCAATCCAAACTGAAATTATTACTTATTTATCTTCAGATTCTATAGTTGGTATACTTAAAGGTTTAGAATCAGATGATGCAATTTCTATTTTAGAGAATGTTCCTGAGGAGGACAAAAACTCAATTTTAAGCTCTCTACCGCCTAAAGACCGATTTGCTCTACTTGAAAGTTTGAGTTATCCAGAAGACACTGCAGCAAGATTAATGCAACGTGAGTTTACTGCTATTCCTAGCAATTGGTCTGTTGGGCAGACTATTGATTATTTAAGAGAAAATAAAGATTTACCAGAGGAATTTTTAGAAATTTTTATAGTTAATGAAGATTTTAAACCAATCGGAACAGTTCCATCATCAAGAGTTTTAACAACACCAAGAGATACAAAAATGGAAACTATTATGTCCGAATCCCAATTATTAATTCCTGTTGAAATGGACAAAGAGGAGGTTGCAAATTTATTTGAAAATTACAATCTTAACTCTGCAGCAGTTGTAGATAAAAATAATAAATTAGTTGGAATGATAATGAATGACGATGTTCTAACAGTATTAAAAGAAGAAGCTGAAGAAGACGCGTTAAGACTTGCTGGAGTAGGGGATGAAGAAATTACAGATGGAATTGTAAAAAAAACCAAAAGAAGATTTAATTGGTTGTTATTAAATCTATTTACTGCTTTCCTAGCAACTTGGTGCATAAGTCTATTTGGTGCTACGATAGAGCAAATGGTTGTTTTAGCTTTTTTAATGCCAATAGTTGCATCTATGGGTGGTAATGCTGGTATGCAGACTTTAGCAGTTACAGTAAGAACAATTGCGACAAACGACTTAACACAAAATAATTTCTCATCAAACGTTTTTAAAGAATTTTCAATTGGTATTTTAAATGGAGTTATATTTGCAGCTATAAGTGCATTTATTGTACAAATTTGGTTTCAAGATAGTATGCTCTCGATAATTATTTCAATTTCAATGGTACTTACAATGATTATTGCAGGTTTATTTGGAATTTTGGTTCCATTTTCGTTAAAGAAAATGAACATTGATCCAGCCATTGCATCAAGTGTATTCGTAACTACAATTACTGATGTGATTGGCTTTGTTTCATTTTTAGGTGTAGGAGCATATTTTTTGTAACCTAAAAGTTATCTATTAGCCTGACATTATCAATATAATAGGCGATAAATAATTTAAATTTAGTTTTAAATTTTGAAATATTTAAATTCTTTATATTTCTAAAATCTAAATATTCTATTTTAATTAAATATTTATTTTCTAAATATTTAATTAAAGAAAGTTTATTATTTTTTATTCTAAAATTATAATTTTTGTATTTATTTTTAATACGAGATAATTCCCCAGCAATTAGTTGTGCTGTTTTCAATGATTTTTTTTTGAGATTAAGATTTCTTGATGATAGTGCCATTTTATTATGTCTTATCGTCTTACAAATAATGAGTTTAAACTTATGTTTTTTATGTAAATATTTGTTAATTAAATATTGTTGTTGGAAATCCTTTTCTCCCAAATATAAAAATTTAGGTTTTACTAAATTTAAGAGTCGATCCATTACCTCTAAAACTCCCTCAAAATGACCCTTTCTTTTGTTAGCACACAATATTTTTTCACTTTTCTTCAGCTTAAATTTTGAATTTATTTTATTTTTATAGATATCTTTAACTGTGGGTATAAAAACAAAATTTACTCTTAACTTTTTTAATATTTGAATATCCCGAATAATATTTTTTGGGTATTTCTTATAGTCATCTTTATCATTAAATTGTGTTGGGTTTATAAATATACTTACAATAGTTTTGTTAGATTTTTTTTGAGAATTTTTGATTAACGAAATATGACCTTTGTGTAAACTACCCATAGTAGGAACAAAACCTAAATGTTTGCAATTTAGAATTGCCTCTTTTAGATCATCTTTTGTCTTTAAAATTTTCATTTGTAATAAAACGATTTATAAGTAAAACATTTACATGATTAAACAAGCAATAATACCATTGGCTGGTCAAGGTACAAGATTATTACCTTTGACAAGCGTATTTGCAAAAGAATTATTACCAATCAATGGTAGACCTGGTGTGGAGTATATTCTGGATGAATGTATTGAAGCAGGTATTAAAGAAATTATTTTTATTATTTCACAAAAAAAACTAATGATTAAAAAATATTTTTACAGCGATACTTTTTACAAAAACATTATTAAAAAGAAAAAAGATCCAAAAGTTATTGAGGAATATAAAAAAATTCTTAAATATAAAAAAATGATAAAATTTGTTTATCAAAATAAACCAAAGGGAACAGGCGACGCCGTTCTCAAAACAAAAAAATATATTAAAGACAAATATTTTTTAATGCTGTTACCTGATGACTTGATAATGAAATATAATTGCTCAAAATCAATGATTTCTACCCACAAAAAATATAAATCATCTGTAATGGCGAGCATGAATGTTGACAAAAAAACTGTATCAAGGTGGGGTATTTATAATTTAAGTAAAAAAGTGTCTAAAAATAACTTTCTTATAAAAGAGGTAGTTGAAAAACCATCTATCAAGAATGCACCTTCAAACAAAGCTGTAATTGGAAGATATATTTTACCTAAGACAATTTTTAAAAAATTATTACACCAAAAACCTGGTAAAGGTGGTGAAATTCACATAACAGATGCAATACAATCTTTAATTAATGAAAATGAAAAATTTATTGCACACAACTTTGCAGGAAAATATTTAGACTGCGGTACTATGAGTGGATTTATAAAATCTAACATTGAAATTGGAAAATTATGAAACTTTGCATGATAGGCACTGGCTATGTTGGGCTTGTAAGTGGAGTATGCTTTTCAGATGTTGGAAATACAGTTTACTGTGTAGACAAAGATCAGAAAAAAATTGATTTATTAAATAAAGGTATAGTTCCTATATATGAACCAGGTCTTGAGGAAATTTTAAAAAAAAATTTTAAACAAAAAAGGTTAATTTTTACATCAGATTTAAATAAAGCAGTAACAAATTCAGATATAATTTTTATCTGCGTTGGTACACCCACTAAAAAAAATACTAACTCAGCTAATTTGAAACATGTTTTTAGTGTAGTAAAAGATTTAAAGAAAATAATAAAAAAATATAAAATTATTATAACCAAGTCTACAGTTCCCGTATCAACTGGAGATGAGATTGAGAAGATTTTAATTAATTTAAAGAAAAAAAAATTAGTTGATATCGTATCAAATCCTGAATTTTTAAGAGAGGGTGAGGCAATAAGAGATTTTATTTATCCTGACAGAATTATTATTGGAACAGATAGCAAAAAAGCTAATAAAATATTAAAATCCCTTTATTTACCAATTATTAAAAAAACAAACAGATATTTTAATACATCAAGGAGAGGGGCAGAACTTATTAAATATGCTTCAAACGCTTTTTTAGCGACAAAAATTTCTTTTATTAACGAAATGGCTAATTTATGTGAAAAAGCTGATATTGACATTAAAGATATATCTTTAGGCATGGGTTCAGATGAACGAATAGGAAGTAGATTTTTAAGAGCAGGACCCGCTTATGGTGGATCATGTTTTCCAAAAGATACTCGTGCATTGATTGATACTGGAAATAAATATAAAACTGATTTATCTATTGTTAAAACTGTAGTTAACTCAAATGATCAACGAAAAACATTACTAATTAAAAGAGTTGAAAAAATTCTTAAGGGTAATTTAAGTAATAAAATTATTACTTTTTTAGGGGTAACATTCAAACCAAACACTGATGATATGCGTGAGGCATCAAGCATACCAATGATCAAATATCTAAATAAAAAAAATAGTAAAATTAAATATTATGATCCTTCAGGTGAAAAAATTGACTTTAAAGGACTAAAAAATGTTAATTATTGCAGCACTATTTCCTCCGCTTGTCTTAACGCTGATTTGATTATTCTACACACTGAATGGAATGATTTTAAATTATTGAATTTTAAGAAATTAACGAAAAAAAAGAAATTCAAAATATATGATATGCGAAATATGTATTCGCCTTCGATAATGAAAAAATTAAAAATCGATTATTTTGGAATTGGAAGATAAATTAATTTAATTCAAATATCGCATCAACCTCTACAGCTACACCTAAAGGCAAACTATTAGTACTTACGGCTGCTCTAGTATGCATACCTTTTTCTGAAAAAATTTTCGCTATTATGTCAGAGGCACCATTAATAACTTTTGGTTGGTCCGTAAAATCATCTGTTGAATTAACAAATCCAGTTAATTTTACACATTCTTTAATTTTAGATAAATCATTTTCACAAGCTTTTTTTACCTGCGAAACTATACTTAGGGCACACCTTTCAGCAGCTTTGTATCCATCTTCTACTGTTAAATCTTTTCCAATTTTACCTTTAATAAGTTTACCATCTTTATCGATGGAAATTTGACCTGATATATAAAGTAATTTACCAACTATCTTTGCTGCAACATATGACCCAACTGGATCAGCTGCATTTGGAAGTTCAAAACCTAGCTCTTTAATTTTATTATCTATAGACATTTATTTTTTTCTCTTTTTATTTTTATCGTATTCTTTTCTTTTCTCAATTAAAATCAAAGCTTCTTCCATAGTTAATTCTGTTGGATCTTTTTCTTCAGGTATCGTTGCATTTAAGGACTTGTATTTTATATAAGGCCCATACTGACCTTTCATTATTCTTACAAGCTTCTTGTCTTCAGGATGTTCTCCTAAATCTTTGATTAATGCAGAGGATATTCTTCCTGGTTTTGCTTCAGCTATTAATGTTATTGCTCTATTTAAACCAATTGAAAATAATTCATCTACATTTTCTAATCTTGCTGACTTATTTTCACACTTTAAATATGGTCCAAATCTTCCAACATTAAGTGTAATATCTTTATCGTTTTCAGGATTTTTCCCTAGAGAAATAGGCAATGAGCAAAGAAATTTAGCTTTATCTAAGTCTATAACTTTATAGTCAATTCCTTTTGGTATTGAGACATTTTTTATATTATCATCTTTTTTTTTAACTTTTTTTCTTTTTTTAATTTTGTTTTCTTCTTCAATTATTTCTTTTTCAAATTGCAAATAAGGTCCAAATCTTCCATTTTTTAAAAAAATGTCTTTACCAAAATCATTTTGACCTATTAATTTTGGCTCAGCTAAAGTTAATTGTTGTGCTGCTTTTGATTTAGATAATGGTCTTGTAAACTTACATTCAGGATAATTTGAACATCCTATAAATGCTCCACCCCTAAAACTGTTTTTAAGACTTAGTTGACCTTGGTTGCAAAGCTGACATTTTCTGTCAATTTTACCTTCTTTGTCGACTTCAAAAATTAAACTTCCAAGACTTTCATTTAAAAGATCTAAAACCTCTCTCGTTCTTTTTTCCTTCACACTTGAAACATTTAAATTAAAGTCTTTCCAAAATTGTTCTAAAACTTTGATCCAATTTTCTTTACCAGAAGTTATATCATCGAGTTGATCTTCTAATTTTGCTGTAAAATCGTAATCAACATATTTTGTAAAAAGTTTCTCTAAAAAAGCTGATAATAATTTACCTCTATCAGTAGGAAAAAATCTTTTATTCTCAATATCGGCATAGCCTCTATTTGCTATTACAGAAATTATGCTTGCATATGTAGAAGGTCTTCCTATTCCTAATTCTTCAAGTTTTTTTACCAGGCTTGCTTCAGAATATCTCGGTGGTGGCTGTGTAAAGTGTTGTTCATCAATAAATTCGTTTATATTTACATTTCCTTTTTCTACATCAGGTAGAATTTTCTCATTTTCATTTTCATCCTCAATATTTGTTAATTTTAAATATCCATCAAATTTTAAAACAGATCCACTTGCTTTAAAAATATTTTCTTTATCTTTTGAAGTAATTGTAATTGTTTTTCTATCAAACTTAGCAGACTCCATTTGAGAGGATAGTGCTCTTGACCAAATTAAATTATAAAGTTTATATTGATCTGAACTTAAATACTTTTTTAAACTCTCTGGATTTCTTGATATTTCTGTTGGTCTAATTGCCTCATGAGCTTCCTGAGCGTTTTTTGCTTTTTTTCCAGAATAATTTAATGGTGATTGAGGTAGATAATTCTTTCCAAAATTATCACTTATATAGCTTCTAAATGTTTCAATAGCATCTTTTGAAATATTAGTTCCATCAGTCCTCATATAAGTAATCAAACCTATAGTATCTCCTTCAATGTCAATTCCTTGATACAATCTTTGTGCTATTTGCATGGTACGTGAAGCACCAAAACCAAGTTTACTTGATGCAGTTTGTTGTAATGTAGATGTTGTAAATGGACCAGATGGGTTTCTTGTATAAATTTTTGAACTAATATCTGAGATTTGATATGTAAATTTTTCTATTTTCTTACCATTCAACTGATTTACATTTGACGTTATTTTAGATTTATTTTTGTCTTCAAAAATAACATTTAAAGTCCAAAACTCATCTGGCTTAAATATCTCAATTTCATGCTCTCTTTCAGTCAGTAATCTTAGTGCTACTGATTGGACTCTACCAGCTGATTTCGAACCAGGTAATTTGGTCCACAATATTGGAGATATATTGAAACCAACAAGATAATCTAAAGCTCTTCTTGCCATGTAGGCATCTACAAGCTGTGGTTCTATTTGTCTTGGATTGTCTATACCAGACGTGACAGCTTTTTTAGTAATTTCATTAAAAACAACTCTTTCTACTTTTTTATCTTTTAAAAGTTTTTTTTCCTCTAAAAATTCTCTTACATGCCATGCTATTGCTTCTCCTTCTCGGTCAGGGTCGGTTGCAAGAATAATTTTTGAAGAATTTTTTGCTGAGTCTGTTATTTCTTTAAGATATTTTTTGGAGAAACTATCAATTTCCCAAATCATTTTAAAATCATTTTCTGGATCTACAGATCCATTTTTTGAAGGAAGGTCTCTTATATGACCATAACTAGCTAAAACAGTATAATCAGAACCTAAATATTTGTTAATAGTTTTTGCTTTTGCAGGACTTTCAACAATCACAAGATTCATTATTCCACAAACTACTCATAGTAATAGTCGTGTCAAATTAATAAATTTTTGTCTTAGTTTCTTGTTTATTTATAAGGCGTTTAATATTTTCTCTATGGGTATAAAAAATTAAAACAAACATAATTATAAAAAAAATAATATTATTCCCACTAACATAAAAAATATAAATCGGCACAGATAAGGATCCTAATATTGATGAAAGTGACGAATATTTAGATATAAAATATGTAATAATCCAAACTAAACCAAAAATAATTCCAAATAAAAAATTTATTGAAAAAAGTATTCCAACATATGTTGCAACTCCTTTGCCACCCTTAAATTTCAACCAAATTGGAAATAGATGTCCTAAAAATGCACATAAGGAAGCTATATATATCAAATTTGGATAATTAAATTTTACAAAAATAACTGGCAATATAGCTTTTGAGATATCCAATATAAGTGTTGCAAATCCTATTACCTTATTTCCACCTCTTAATACATTTGTTGCTCCAATATTACCTGACCCTATATCTCTAATATCTTTTTTTAAAAAAATTTTAGTTAATAAAAAACCAAAAGGAATTGATCCCAATAAATATGAAAGTAATGCAACTAAATAGTAATCCATTAGTTTAATTTAAATAATTCTTCACCTTTAACAAATGTGTTTGTAACTCTTCCTTGAAGTTTTTTATTTTCAATTGATGTATTTTTTGATTTTGAAATTAAGTTTTCCTGTTTTACTATCCATGGTTTATTAATATCAACAATACAAAAATCTGCATCATTTCCTACGCTTAAATTTCCTTTATTGATTTTTAAAATTTTTGCAGGATTTGATGTTAGGGCCTTAATAATTGTCTCAAGTTTTAACGATCCATTATGATATAATTCTAAACTTAAAGATAAAAGTGTCTCAATACCTGATGCACCTGTTGCTGCTTGAGCAAATGTAAGTCTTTTTTGCTCTTCATCTTCAGGTTTATGGTCTGAAACAATCACATCAATAGTTTCATCTTTCAATCCTTGTACCAAACTAATTCTATCCTCTTCAGTACGTAATGGAGGAGATAATTTTAAAAAAGTTCTAAAGTCCCCAATATCATTTTCGTTTAATGATAAATTATTAATCGATACTCCACATGTGAATTTTAAATTATTCTTTTTATTTTTTATAAGTTCTACGGATCTACCAGATGATATTTGTGAAATATGATACCTGCAATTTATATAATTTAATAATGTTAGATCTCTATCAATTATTATTAATTCTGCCATTTCAGGAATTCCTTGAAGGCCTAATTTAGTTGCAATAATACCTTCGTTGATCATTCCATCTTTTGCTAATTCATAGTCTTCAGCATGTTGCATAATTAAAGTATCTAAATCACTAGCAGAATTCATTATTCTACTCATTACTCTGGTATTTTGTATTGTTTTTGTACCATCCGTAAAACCAATTATTCCTTTACTTTGTAGTAATCCAAATTCTGTCATATTGGTGCCTTCCGTGCCTTTCGTTAATGACGCTGTTGGATATATGTTAATCTTCGATTTGTCTCTTCCACGTCTTTTTAAAAAATCAACTATAGACACATTATCAATTATTGGATCTGTATTTGGCATTGTTACAACAGAAGTTACACCCCCTGATAATGCTGCATTACTTAAAGTTCTAAAATTCTCCTTGTATTCAAAACCAGGTTCGCCAACAAAAACCCTCATATCAACTAACCCTGGAAATATATATTTTCCTTTTAGGTCAATTACTTTTTCACGGGATGGTATATTATTTGTATTTACTTTTTTGCCTACTGCTTCTAATTGACCTTTATCACTAATAATTAATCCTCCAACTTCATTGATTGAATTATGTGGATCTATAATATTACCATTAATAAAGTACTGTTTTTTCATTATTCACAAAAAATTTTCAAACATGCCATTCTAATAGCTACACCTAATTCAACTTGTTCTTTTACAACGCTCATATTTGTGTCATCAGCTAACTTTGTGTCAATTTCTATTCCTCTATTCATTGGTCCTGGATGCATAATGATACAATCTTCTTTAGCATATCTAAGTTTGTCAGGCGTTAAACCATAGTATTCATAATATTCTCTGTTGGAGGAAAGAAATGAACTTGTCATTCTTTCATTTTGTAATCTCAACATCATTACAATGTCACAATCCTTTACTCCTTTTTTCATATCTGAAAACATATTTACCCCAAATTTTTCAATTTCTTTTGGCATTAGATTTGAGGGTGCAACAATGTTAACTTCAGCACCCAACATATTTAAAAGATAAATATTTGATCTAGCTACTCTTGAGTGTTGAATGTCACCACAAATTGCAATTTTTAAACCTTGAATTTTCTTTTTTCTATTAATTATTGTTAGTGCATCTAATAATGCTTGTGTTGGATGTTCTCTTCTTCCATCTCCTGCATTTAAAACTGCACAATTTACCTTTTGAGAAAGTAGGTTACATGCACCTGAGTCTTGATGTCTTATAACTATTATATCAGGATGCATAGCGTTTAAGGTCATGGCAGTATCTATTAATGTTTCACCTTTTTTAATTGCTGAATTTGTAATGTTCATTGACATTACGTCGGCACCCAATCTTTTACCTGCTAATTCAAAAGAGCTTTGTGTTCTTGTTGATGGTTCAAAAAAAAGATTAATTTGAGTTTTACCCTTTAAAATATCTAATTTTTTATTTTTACTTTTGTTTAAATTAATGAAGCTGCTAGCTTCTTCTAATATAAGATTGATATCAGAAATAGATAAATCCTGAATTCCTAATAAATGTTTTTGAGAAATTTTAATAGCTTTTGATTTGGTTGCCATTAAAACCAACTCTATAGCTATATATTATAAACAATGCAAGTACTAATTATTCAAAAAATCAATAGCACCCTGTAGGATAAACGTTGCTGCATTTTGATCGATATTTTTTTCTCTTTTACTAACGTTTACATCCAATTGACTAGTAATATTAAAAGCGCCCACAGTAGATAATCTTTCATCCCATAAGCAAATATCAACATTGATAGATTTTGAAATATTTTTTGAAATATCATTCACTGATTGAGACGCTTTTCCATAAGATCCATCCATGTTTAAAGGATTTCCAATAATAATACCTTTAATGTTGTTTTCTTTAATTATTACTTCTAAATTCGATATCAAATAATTAATTCCCCTATTTTCTATTGTTGTAAAAGGGGTTGCTATTTTTTGATATTCATCACATATAGAAACACCTATTCTTTTTGATCCTAAATCTAAGCCAATCAATCTTGTTTTAACACTTTGTTTGTTTTTTAGTTCTTCAATAGTGATCATATTGTATAATTTTTACTTAAATGATACTTTGCAGCAAATTTTTATTACCATATGACAATAGATCTTAAAACTGTAAAACATATATCTAAGTTAGCCAGAATTTCTACAGATGAGAAAAAAGCCAATAAACTAGCTAACGATTTAAATTCTATTTTTAAATTCATTGAGGCATTAAATGAGCTTGATACAGAAAAAGTTGAACCTTTGACATCAGTTGCTGACACAAAATTAAGGCTCAGAGAAGACAAGTTTGAAGCCAATAATATAAGAGATAAAATCTTGAAAAACTCTCCTGATGAAAATAAAGATTATTTTGTAGTGCCAAAGGTTGTTGAATAATGTCTGATATTACAAAACTATCTTTAAATGAACTAATACAAAATATTAGAAATAAAAAATTATCCTCAACAGAAATAACAAATTCATTTATTGAAAGATCGGAAAAATCAAAAAAATTAAATACTTATGTCACAGATAATTTTTCAAGCGCTCTAGAAGCTGCAAAAATATTTGATGAAAAACCTAATATGGATTTAAAACTTCCTGGTATACCAATAGCTGTAAAAGATTTATTTTGTACTAATGGAGTAAGAACAACGGCAGGAAGTAATATTTTAAATAATTTTATTCCACCTTATGAATCTACAGTAACGCAAAGCATGTGGGATGAAGGTGCAATTTTGCTTGGCAAATTAAATTGTGATGAGTTTGCAATGGGTTCTTCTAACGAAACTAGTTTTTTTGGAAATGTACAAAATCCAATTGGTGAAAATCTTGTACCAGGTGGCTCATCAGGCGGTTCATCAGCAGCTCTTGCTGCAAATCTTACCCCAGTTACTATTGGAACCGATACAGGAGGATCAATTCGACAACCTGCATCTTTTACTGGTACAGTTGGTCTAAAACCAACTTACGGAAGTTGCTCTAGATATGGTATTGTAGCATTTGCATCTTCTTTAGATCAAGCTGGTCCAATGAGTCAGAATGTCAAAGATGCTGCATTATTATTAGAAGTTATCTCAAAATTTGATAGCAAAGACTCAACATCCATAGATTTTAAAAGAAATAAATATTCATCTGAGCTTACAAATAATATTAAAGGACTAAAAATAGGTATTCCCAATGAATATAGAGTTGAAGGTATGCCTAAAGAAATTGAAGATCTTTGGAAAAAAGGTATTGAAATTATAAAAGATTGTGGAGCAGAAATTGTTGATATTTCTCTACCTACTACAAAGTATGCATTACCAACTTATTATATAGTTGCTCCAGCTGAGGCTTCTTCAAATTTGGCAAGGTATGATGGAGTAAAATATGGTTTTAGATCTGAAGGTGAAAACTTGATTGATATGTATGAAAAAACAAGATCTGAAGGTTTTGGAGAAGAAGTTAAAAGAAGAATTTTAATTGGCACTTATGTATTATCATCAGGTTATTACGATGCATATTACCTAAAGGCACAAAAAGTAAGACAACTTATTAAAAAAGATTTCGATAATGTTTATAATAATGTTGATGCTATACTAACACCTTCAACACCAAGTTCTGCATTTAAAATTGGGGAAAAAACTGATGATCCAGTCTCAATGTATTTGAATGATATTTTTACTGTACCTGTAAATCTAGCTGGATTACCTGGTATTTCTATACCCGCAGGAATAGACAATAAAGGGTTCCCATTGGGACTTCAAATAATAGGCAAACCTTTTGATGAACAAACAATATTAAATATTGCCTATTCAATGGAAGAAAAGATTAATTTTAAGAATAATATAACTGATTGGTGGATGTGATGGCTGAAACTAACCAATTTTTTATTGAAAGAGAACAAAACAAATATGAAGTTGTTATTGGCCTGGAAGTTCATGCGCAGGTAACTTCAGCTTCAAAATTATTTTCATCTTCACCAACAAAATTTGGAGCTGAACCAAATACTCAAGTTAGTTTAGTAGATGCAGCTTTTCCTGGAATGCTTCCAGTGATAAATGAGTTTTGTGTCAAACAAGCAATTAAAACTGGAATTGGTTTAAAAGCAAAAATAAATAAAAAGTCTATATTTGATAGAAAAAACTATTTTTATGCCGATCTTCCGCAGGGTTATCAGATTTCTCAGTATAAATATCCAATAATTGGTGAAGGTAAAGTTATTTTAGATATGGCAGATGGCCAAAAAGAAATTGGTATCGAAAGACTTCATTTAGAACAAGATGCTGGCAAAAGTATTCATGATATAGATCCAACAAATACATTTGTAGATTTGAATAGATCTGGTGTAGCTTTAATGGAAATAGTTAGCAAACCTGATTTAAGATCACCGGACGAGGTAAATGCATATATAAAAAAATTAAGATCTATTATGAGATATCTTGGAACTTGTGATGGTAATATGCAAGAAGGATCACTTAGAGCAGATGTAAATGTTTCAGTAAGAAAACATGGTGATGATAATTTTGGCACACGATGTGAGATTAAAAATGTGAATTCAATAAAATTTATGCAGATGGCTATAATTTATGAAGCTAACAGACAGGTTGATCTTATAGAAGAAGGGAAGAGCATTGATCAAGAAACAAGATTATTCGACACAAAAAAAAATGAAACAAGATCTATGAGATCTAAAGAAGACGCTCATGACTATAGATATTTTCCAGATCCAGATTTACTGCCATTAGAAATAAGTGATGAGTTTATAAGTCAAATTAAAGATGAAATACCTGAATTACCAGATGAGAAGAAAAAAAGATTTATAGATAAATTTAATTTATCATCATATGAAGCTAATATCTTGGTTTCAGATATTGATACATCTAAATATTTTGAAGAAGTAATTAAAAATTCAGATGTTAAACTTGCAACTAATTGGATTACTGGTGAACTTTTTGCGGTATTAAATGAGAAAAATTTAGAAATATCAGAAAGTCCTGTGAGTTCTTATAATTTATCAAAACTGATAAATTTGATTAAAGACGGTACAATATCTGGAAAAATAGCAAAAACAGTTTTTGAAGAAATGATTGATGGTGATAAAGATCCACAGACAATTGTTGATCAAAAAGGATTAAAACAGGAAAGTGATCCCAAAGCACTTGAAGAGCTTATTAATAAAGTAATTAAAAATAATACTTCTAAAGTTGAAGAATATAAGTCAGGTAAAGAAAAATTGTTTGGTTTTTTTGTTGGTCAGGTTATGAAAGAAAGCAAGGGTAAAGGGAATCCACAATTAATTAACAAAATATTAAAAGAAAAACTAAATGGATAAATATATGGATATCGATCAAAAAATGATCGACTATATATTTTCACACACCTCTGAACTTCATCCAGTACAAAAGAAAATAATCAAATTTAATGAAAAACTTGGTTATATAAAAAAATTACAAATTTCAGTATTACAAGCTAACTTTATTGAATTTTTAATTAAATTTAAAAAGTTTAAATCTTGTTTAGAGATAGGAACTTTTACTGGTTACAGTGCTTTATCAATAGCCTTATCTTTACCAAAAAATGGAAGGTTATATTGCATAGATAAAAATGAAGAAAAACTCAATATTGCTAAAAAATTTTTTAAGCAAGCAAGGGTAAATAAAAAAATATTTACTGATATATCAAATGCTGAAGAAAGTTTGATAAAATTAAAAAAAAATGCAAAAAAATTTGATTTTATATTGATTGATGCAGATAAAGAAAATTACATAAATTACTTCGATTTATCATTATCTTTATTAAACAAAGGTGGAGTAATATTAGTTGATAATATTTTATGGAAAGGCGAAGTAGTTAATCCATTAGCTAATGACAAGCTAACCAAATTAATTAAAAATTTTAATAACTACATAAAGAAATTAAGAATTAATAAATATATTATTCCAATTGGAGATGGCTTTTTAATTTGTTGGAAAAAATAATGAAGATATTTTCTTTTTATAAAATAGAACGAATTAAAAATCTTAAATCTTTAAAAATAAAAATAATTAAAGAAATACAAAAAAATAATATTAAAGGATTAGTAATTTTATCCAAAGAAGGTATTAATGCAACGATAGCTGGAAATAGTAAAGATATTTCAAATATTGTTAAATATATAAAATTAATTCTGAATATTAAAAAATTTGATATTGAAAATATTACATACTCTTCATTCATTCCATTTCTTAAAGCTAAAGTAAAAATTAAAAATGAGGTTGTACCGATGGATTATAACTTCTCATTTAAAAATAAAATTACCAAAAATTATCTATCACCAAAGAAATGGGATAATTTATTATCTCAAAAAAATGTAAAAATTGTAGATGCTAGAAAACCATTTGAATATGAAGTTGGTACCTTTAAAGGAGCCATTAACCCAAATACATATAATTTTAGAGAGTTCAAAACATATTTATCTAATTTAGATAAAAAACAAAAAATTGGAATGTTTTGTACAGGTGGTATTAGATGTGAAAAAGCATCAAATTATTTACATAATAATGGTTTTAAAAATGTTTATATGCTTAAAGGTGGAATTATAAATTATTTTAATAAAACTGATCCAAAAAAAAGTAATTGGAAAGGAGAATGTTTCGTATTTGACAATAGAGTTACAATTAAAAAAAATACTAAAGTTGGAAATTATGGTATTTGTAACGCTTGTAGATTGCCTATTAGTAAAAAAGATAAAAAGTCTAAATATTACAAAATTGGATTATCTTGTCCTAAGTGTTATGACAAGTTGACATCAAGTCAAATAACTAGATTTACTGTAAGACATAAACAATTATTAAATAAAAAAATTCCCCTCATTTATAAAAGAAAATAAATTTGTATGAATATTTTGTCTGATGATGTTAAGATATTAATTAGGAAGCTTGCAATACCTGCAAGTGTAGGAACTTTATTCCAGACTTTATATAATATAGTAGATACTTATTTTGCAGGTAAAATCTCACCCGAGGCATTATCTGCACTTACCAAATCATTTCCTATATATTTTATATTAATCGCATCATCTATTGGTGTGACAGTTGCTGGTACTTCGTTAATTGGTAATAGCATAGGTGAAAAAAAATTTAATAAAGCTTCAACTTATTTTTGCCAGTTAATTTTTTTTTCAATTATTTTAATATTTTTTATAACACTAATAGGTCTTAATTTGTCTGATGATGTTTTTAAGATTATGGGTTCAACAGATGAAGTTATGAATTTAGGTTTAGACTATACTAATATAATTTTTTATGGATCTTTCCTTTTTATAATAGTCGTTGCTATGAATTCTTTGTTACATGCAGAAGGTGATACCAAAACATACAGAAATGCTCTAATTATATCTTTTCTTTTAAATATATTTTTAAATCCAATTTTAATCTTTGGTTTTTTATTTATTCCAGCTTTTGGCATGAAGGGTATTGGTATTGCCACAATAATTTCACAATCAATTTCATTTATAATAATTTTCAATAAAGTAATTAAAAGTGAACTTACGAAAAAAATAATTATTAATAATTTTTTTCCTAAAATTTATTTTTTAAAAAATATTTTTTTTCAATCTATGCCAATCATTATCTCTATATGTGGTTACTCTGTTGCATCTGCTATTGTTTTTAAATATGCTGGCTTTTCAGGAGAGTATGCGGCTGCTGGATATGGTGCGGGCACGAGAATTGAGCAAGTTGTACTTTTACCTATACTTGGCATTAACACTGCAATTATAACAATTATAGCACAAAATTTTGGTGCTAAAAATTTATTGAGAATTAAACAAACATATTTAACCGCAATAAAATATGCTTTTGTAATAATGATTTTATCTTCATTATTAGTTTATTCCTTAGCTGAATTGTTAACAGGTCTTTTTTCCACTGATTTAAACGTTATTGAATTTGGAAAATTGTATTTACAAATATCAGCATTTGTATTGCCAGCTTATCCAGTTTTTTTCTTATCAAATGGTTTTTTTATGGCACTAAAAAAATCAGAAAAAGCTTTGATTGCAAATGTTTTTAGAAATGTAATATTTCCATTTCTAGTTTTTTATACAGCTGTATTTTATAACTCTAACTTTGAAAATTTCTTTTGGCTATGGGTGATATATAATTGGATTTTTTCACTTAGTTATTTAGGATATACTTTTTTTTATTTGAACTTTAAGTTAGACAAATTTAGCACTGTCGTTTAGCCATAGACATAAATGTTCTGAGAAAGATCTTCTTACAAATAAATTAATATTATAAGTATTTTTGTTATGTAATATTACATCAATATGATTAACTATTGTTTGTGTTGTTAAACCATCTGTTTTTAAAAATTGATCAAAATTAAACGAACATCCAGTTGAGAGAATATCATAAATCTTACTGCCTTTTAAATTTATACATATCCATTGATCTGAGATATCAGTTACAGATCCATAATTAACTTTAGATATTTCAGAGTATAACTTGTTAAATATTACTTTTTCATCGTCATTTTTAAAATAAACCATCCATTCATCAGGACTGAGCCATATTGCATTAAAATTTTCACTAAATGAACTTGTATTAGCTTCATTTGGTAAAATTAAAGATAATACTTTTCCAGCTTTTGCAAAAAACTCTTTAGATTTTCCTCTTAAATTAATTTTGCTAATTGGTTCTTGCAATGATATTTCCACATCATTTAATTTGTTATCAGTAATTTGTGGATAGTGTGTATCAAGCATTTAATCTTTTATTCTCCTTATCTAAAAATATTGTGTCAGAAACTGTTACGTTGATATTTTTATTTTCCATCGGAATAATTAGTTTTTTACCTTTCATATTTTTACCACTTCTTACTACTGCTAAGGCTATAGACTTGTTAAGATTTGGACTAAAGTAACTTGATGTGACATGCCCTAACATATCGATTGGTTTTGTATTTGTATCTGAAACTATTTGAGCACCTTCCTCTAAAATCTCTTTAGGATCATCCGTTAATAATCCAACTAATTGTTTTCTATCCTCTCTTATAGTATCACTTCTGTATAAAGATCTTTTACCTATAAAATCATATTTTTTTTTGCTTACAATCCAATCCATTTGTAGATCAGACGGAGTCATCGTTCCGTCTGTATCTTGCCCTACAATTATAAAACCTTTTTCAGCTCTTAAAAGGTGCATAGTTTCAGTGCCATAAGGAGTTATATTAAACTCTTGACCAACAGAAATACATTTTTCCCATAAAGATTTGCCATATTTTGACTCTATATTGATCTCATAGCTAAGCTCACCGGTAAAACTTATTCTCATCACTCTACAATTTACGTTATCAAGTTTTGTATTTTTAAAAGACATATGTGGAAAGTTTTCATCGCTTAAATCTAGTTCAGGAAATATTTTGTTAATTATTTTTTTTGAATTAGGTCCACATACACTTGCTGTTGAATAATGATCAGTTACTGATGTCAGGTAAACATCTAGCTCAGGCCATTCTGTTTGCAAATAATCTTCAAGTTTTCCAAGAACATTAGCTGCGCCACCAGTAGTAGTTGTCATTAAATAGTGATTTTCAGCTAATCTAGTTGTAACTCCATCATCATAAACCATCCCATCTTCATTTAACATCAATCCATATCTGCATTTTCCAATTGATAATTTTGACCATGCATTTGTATATACTCTATTCAAAAACTCTGATGCATCTGTACCCTGAATATCAATTTTTCCTAATGTTGAAGCATCCAAAATACCAGCACTATCTCTAGCTGCCTTACTTTCTCTTTGAACGGCATCATGCATAGTCTCCCCATTTTTTGGATAGTACCAAGGCCTTTTCCATTGACCGACGTTTTCAAATTTAGCATTATTGTCAACATGCCAATCGTGAATTGAGGTTTTTCTTACAACCTCAAAAAATTTTCCTACATTTCTGCCAACTATTGTTCCAAAAGTCAAAGGTGTGAAAGGAGGTCTAAAGGTTGTAGTTCCTAATGTACCCATTTTAACTCCAGCTGTATCAGCGATAATTCCTAATGCATGCATATTTGAAAGCTTTCCTTGATCAGTGGCCATACCGGTTGTGGTATATCTTTTAACATGTTCAATAGATCTAAAACCTTCTTTAAGGGCTAATTTAATATCTTTAGCAGTAGAGTCATTTTGAAAATCTATGAAGCATTTAGTTTTACCTAATGGTATTTTATTCGGCAGTAACCAAATATTTCTCTTTTCTTTTTCAATAGAACAATCAACTTTAGTATTTTTATAATCTTGATTATTTATTTCTAAAAAAATATTTATTTTATTAACTGTTTTATCTATAATGGTTTCTAAATCAAAATCTCCATTACATGCACCAACACTTATTTGATCATTATCAATTTCTTTTGGAATAAAAACTTGATCATCATTTTTAAAATCAAGCTTACCACCTGATTGAGTATGCATATGGACCATTGGAGTCCAACCTCCGCTTATACCCAAGCAATCACAATTTAATTTAATTTTATTTCCTATGGTTGTATTGCCATCATCTGATAACTCCATCAGTTCTACCGAATTTATTCTTCTATAGCCAAATGTATTCGTAACAACATGATTAAAGTAAATCTTAATTCCTAGGTTTTGTGCTTGTTTTGCTATTTCAGATTGAGAGTTTTTTCTTAAATCGACTATTAGATTTTTTATTCCCTTTTTATGAAGTGAAATTGCTGTTTCGTATGCACTGTCATTATTTGTAAAGAGAATAATATTTTTACCACATGCAACACCATAATAATCTAAATATTTATTTATAGAGTTTGATAATAATATCCCAGGTCTATCGTTGTTATTAAAAACAAGAGGTCTCTCAATTGCGCCTGTCGCTATGATTACTTTTTTTGCTCTAATTTTCCACAATCTTTGTCTGATTTTATCTTTCTTATCTTTAATTGATAAATGATCTGTTAAATTTTCTCTTGCTAAAAGATAATTATATCCATGATAAGCAGCAATACTTGTTCTTGTCTTAACAGTTAAATTCTCAATTTCTGAAATTTCATTAATTTCTTTTTCTAACCATTTACTAGAGTGCTGATCATCGATTTTAAAACTGTCGTTATTTTGAAAAATAGTTGAACCACCAAGTGTTTTTTTATCATCTACTAATAAGGTTTTTAAATTGCTTTTTGCAGCTATTTTTGCTGATATTATTCCAGATAATCCACCACCAATTACAAGTACATCATAGTGAACATATTTGTGATCATATATATCTGGATCAGGTTCGGTTGGTGATTTTCCAAGTCCAGCAGACATTCTGATTAATGGTTCATAAACTTTTTTCCAAAAACTTTTTGGCCACATAAAAGTTTTATAATAAAAACCTGCTGGTATAAGAGGGGATATTAAATTGTTTATACCTCCAATATCAAACTTTACATTTGGCCAACAATTCTGTGAAAATGCCTCTAAACCATCATATATCTCTAATTCTGTAGCTCTAACATTTGGTTCTGTTAAATCATTTTTGTCACTAATCTGACAAATTGCATTAGGTTCTTCAGAACCACACGACATTATACCTCTAGGTCTATGATATTTAAAACTTCTTCCTATTAAATGAACACCGTTTGCCAATAAAGCAGAGGCAAGTGTGTCACCTTCGTATCCAAAATAATTTTTACCATCATATTTAAATGACACTCTTTTAGTCTCATTTATATATTTAGTTTTATGTACTCTTAAATCTGACATAAATATTTATTTTACTGGTGGTTTTTCACCCATTTTATATACAGAATGTATTTTGTCATTCGAGGTATCTCTTACAACATTAAACCATTTTCTACATCCATGTGAGTGGTTCCATCTTTCAAATTGAACTCCTTTAATATTCTTTCTCATAAAAAGAAATTCAGCCCATTGATCATCACTTAATTCCGTTGGCTGTTTTGGACGAACAATATGTGCTTCACCACCAGATGAAAACTCACTTTGATCTCTTTCACCACAAAAAGGACAATTAATTAAAAACATTATTAGTGTGCGACTGCTGCAGCGCCATGTTCATCTACAAGATCACCACTTACAAATCTATTTAAATTAAACGCTGCATTTAATTTATGTGGTTCATCATTTGCAATAGTGTGAGCGAATAAATCCCCTGAACCTGGTGTTGCTTTAAATCCTCCAGTACCCCATCCACAATTAAAATATAAACCTTTTATATTGGTTTTGCTTATTATTGGACTTGCATCAGGACAAATATCAACAATTCCTCCCCATTGTCTTAACATTTTCATTCGACTAAAAATAGGGTAGAGCTCTAAGATAGCCTTTAATGTATCTTCTACAATATTATGACTACCTCTTTGTGTGTATGAAACATATGAGTCAGTCCCAGCACCAATGACTAGCTCACCTTTGTCTGATTGACTTACATAAGCGTGAACTGCATTAGACATAACAACAGTATCAATAATTGGTTTTACTGGTTCAGATACCAAAGCTTGTAGAGGTTTACTCTCTAGTGGAAGTTTAATACCTGCCATATTTGCAATAACGCTAGAATGACCTGCCGCAACTACTCCTATTTTTTTAGTTTTAATAAAACCTTTTGTAGTTTCTAAACCTTCAACCTTATCACCATTTCTTTTTATTCCTTTAACCTCACAATTTTGAATTATATCAACACCCATTTCATTCGCACCACGTGCATATCCCCAAGCTACAGCATCGTGCCGTGCTGTTCCTGCTCTTCTTTGTAATGTTCCACCTAAAACAGGATATCTTATATCTTGTGATGTATTTATAATTGGACAGAATTTTTTTACTTCATCAGTTTCAAGCCAAACAGCATCAATACCATTTAATCTATTTGCATGTGTTCTTCTTTTTAAATCTCTAACATCTTGTAAATTGTGAGCAAGGTTCATTACACCTCTTTGACTGAACATCACATTATAATTTAATTCTTGAGATAAATTCTCCCAAATTTTCAATGCATGATCATAAAGACCTGCACTTGCATCCCATAAATAGTTTGATCTTATAATTGTAGTATTTCTTCCGGTGTTGCCACCACCAATCCAACCTTTTTCTACGACAGCAATATTTGTTAAGTTATGTTTCTTTGCTAAATAATAAGCAGTAGCAAGACCATGCCCGCCGCCTCCAACTATAACAGCATCATATTCTTTCTTAGGCTCAGGATCACCCCATGCTTGTTGCCAATTCTCATGGTCTGAGAATGCATTTTTGATTAAAGAAAAAATTGAATATTTGTTTTTCATTTTGCCAGAAAATACTTGATTAATATTGAATATTCAATGATTTCAAGTTACACATACAGCCACGGAAGGATGGGTGAGCTGGTTGAAACCAGCGGTTTGCTAAACCGCCGT